>UMGV01080822.1_pt1 | contig 36116 bp, 39 predicted proteins | sample 1965361 | NCBI WGS metagenome assembly UMGV01 (sample SAMEA4836081, study PRJEB28245) | human gut metagenome | biome: gut microbiome; material: fecal sample | place: Denmark | collected 2008
AAAAAATGGCTGAAGCCAGTTCTTTTTACCGCAGGCGGCGCTCTGGTCGGCCTTGCATATTACTACTTTGTGGGATGCTCCACAGGAGCTTGTCCGCTGACTTCTAACCCGTTCATCACGGCTGGCTATATGGGCTTTATCGGTTGGCTGTTGTCTGGTGTTTTCGGAAGGGGCTGTGAGGGCGGATGCAATATGTAATATCGTTTTTGGAGGGCATTATCACCTTCATTTCACCGTGCCTGCTCCCTATGCTTCCCATCTATATCTCCTATTTTGCGGGCGGTGGAGAACGCACTACAAGAAAGACCCTGTTGGGGGCGTTGGGATTTGTTAGTGGGTTTTCCGTAATCTTTGTAGCAATGGGCGCACTGGCAGGCACCATCGGCAGCTTCCTGCGGGAATATCAAACCATGGTGAATGTAATTTCCGGACTGGTGGTAATCCTCTTTGGGCTGAATTTTCTGGGTATTTTCAAATGGAATTTGTTCAGAGGCGGCGGCAAGACCGTAAACAGCCATGAGATGGGTTTCTTCTCTGCCATGCTCTTTGGCATGGTATTTTCCTTGGGTTGGACGCCCTGTGTGGGCGCATTCCTCGGTTCTGCTCTGATGCTGGCCTCTCAGCAGGGTCATGTAATCGAAGGTATGCTGATGCTGCTTTGCTATTCGCTGGGACTTGGTATTCCTTTTCTTCTCAGTGCTGTTTTGATCGACTATCTGAAGTCAGCCTTCAACTGGATCAAAAAACACTACCGGATCATCAATACTGTCAGCGGCTGTTTCCTGATATTGGTTGGTATTCTGATGGCGACAGGAACACTGGGACAGCTACTCAGCCTGCTTAATTAAGGAGGGTTTATGAATAAAAAGAAAATAATAATGATTTTTGTTCTTGTATTTATTCTTATTTTAGGCGGCGCAGGAATCCTATATAAGCAGCTTGGACAGAAACTGGCTCCCGATCTACTTGCTACACAAACACCGCAGGAAACCAAATCCACAGAAACCTCCACCCCAACAACGCAAGAGGATGAATCGGAAAAGATATTGGCACCGGATTTTACAGTTTACGATCTGGATGGAAATGAGGTACATCTTTCAGACTTCATCGGGAAACCTGTTGTCCTAAATTTCTGGGCAAGCTGGTGCGGCCCCTGTAAAATGGAAATGCCTGATTTTAACGAAAAGTATCTGGAAATTGGTGAAGAAGTCCAGTTTCTCATCATCAATATGACCGATGACTCCAGGGAGACTGTAGAAACCGCATCCGCTTTCATCGCAGAACAGAGCTATTCTTTCCCGGTATTTTACGATACAGATCAGGATGCCGCTTCAACCTACGGTGTTTATTCAATTCCTACCACATATTTTATCGACGCTGATGGAAACGTAATAGCCCAGGCAACGGGTGTAATCGGTGCAGAAACCTTGCAGCAAGGAATTGACATGATTTTTGAAGATGATTAATAGAGTGAGTTTTTGCATCCTAAACCTAAGCCCTGCTGTCAGTCACTTAATCGACCAACAGCAGGGCTTAAATCGTTTAATCAAGACACTTGTATTCTGTAACCGTCTTTAGATAGGTTTCGGGATCGCCGTTCAAAATGAGATTTGCATATTCCAACGGTGCATTGTAGATTAGATAGCCCAACTCTGACCGCTGGTACATATCGTCGGCAACCTCGTTCTCCACTGCGTTAGTGTCAATCGCAATCATGCTGCCATCGGTGAATTTCAATTCTACGCAGCAGTTGTCCATATTGTAAGCACAAGATATTAAGTTTTTCATGGTATGTCCTCCATAATTCGTGATATAAAGCGAAAATCCCGTCTGACTTCCTGTTAGAAATCAGACGGGATTTGTCCGTATGCACCCCGGAAACCGTCAGCTAACAGTTGATAAGTGATTAGTTCCTTATCACTGTTAAGCCAAGGCTTCGGGTCTTTTTGTTTGCATAAGTTACTAATTTCGGATGCTGCTTTTTTCTGACCCAAACGCTGACCCCAACGGGAGCGGGTAGCGGAAACCATCAGACAGCACGGGAGAGGATGCTCCCCATCGTTTGCGCCGCTTTGAGCTGGGCGTCGGTGGTGACGTGGGCATAGGTGTCCAGCGTGAAGCCTGCCGAGTAGTGACCCAGCATCGAGGACACCGTTTTCACGTCCACGCCGTTTTGCAGGGCCATGGTTGCGAAGGTGTGGCGCAGGTCGTGAAAGCGTATCCGTGGCAGTCCTGCTCGCTTTAGAACGCGGTGCAGCATATGCAGGACGCTGTCCGGTGACATAGGGCCTCCGGTGGGCGACGGGAACACCCACTCGCTGCTTCCCACCTTGTTTTTCTGTGCCTTTAGAACGTCTATCGCGTCTGCCGACAACGGCAGTGTGCGGTAGGCGTTTTTCGTTTTCAGTGGGGATTCCACTACCTTGCCGTTCTGCCGCGAGATGGCCCGTTGGATTTTCAGTATGCCACGGTCGAGGTCGACGTCCGTCCATTTCAGTCCCAGCAGTTCGCCCCGCCGCAATCCCGTGGTGAGGTCGAGGTAGTAGAGCTCGTACACGCCGCTGTCCCTGGCCTCTTGGAAGAAGGTGCTGAGTTGGTCGGCGGTCAACGTTTTCATCTCCTTGCGCTCCACCTTCGGCAAGGCGCAGCCTTGTGTGGGATTCTTGCTCACCAACTTCTGCTCCATAGCGAGGTTGTATGCCGAGCAGATCATTTGGTGGATGTTTCGCACGGTTTTCGGTGCTAACCCTTTCGACTTTTTCTTGGCCTCAATGCGGTCTACCCGGCCACCGTCCAACAGGTGCTTGTAGAACCGCTGCAAGTCCAGAGAGGTCAGGTCTGCCAGCGGAATGCTGCCGATCTGCGGCTTGATGTGGTTTTTCAGAAAGCCTTGCGAGGTTTTGAAGGTCGATGGGCGCAGCTTGATTTTTGCGTAGTTCTCCATCCAGACCTCCAGCCATGTTCCCACCGTGTAGGTCTTGGCCCGTCCGTAGTCGATGCCCACGTTTTCCTCGATAGCTTTCTTCAGCTTTTCTTTTACTTCCGCTTGCGTCTTGCCGAGGACGTTCTTGATGATGGCCTTTCCGGTTTCCGGATCGTGGCCGACAGTGTACCGCCCCTCCCATCGGCCATCCTTTCGTTTTCGGATATTGCCCTCGCCGTTTGCTCGTCTTTTTGGCATAAAATCAGCCTCCTTTGTAACGGCAAACCATACCGTAAAAGGCAGAGAAAAGCTATCGGAAAACCGAACTGTTATCAGAAAGTTATCAATTCTCAACCGCCGCTTATCTTTGTTTAGGGCGTACCAAGATTTGAGCTGCTACGGAGACTTCCGCCGACTACAACGGTATAAAGCGTACCGATTTTCTATCAAAGCGCCGCCGCAAACCGTTGTGACACGGGGCTTTGCGGCGACTTTTCTCAAATTTAGCGTCAAACCGTTCTGGAAACCTCGAAAAAAGCGTCAATTTCCAAAACCCGCAAACCCTTGCGGCAGCTCGCACTGCGGGCTGCTGTGAATAGGCATTGGCGCGAAAAGCGCCAATGCCTTTCTCCTGCTTTCTTTTTCGTCCTCGAAAAAGCCGTGAAAAGCGCTGGAAACGCAGTCATACCAACGTTTCCAGCACATTGTCCACACGGACTTCAACACCTCCGGTACAAACGGCCCATGTTCGCTTTCACGAGCGAAAGTGGGTACACACTCGGCTTTCGGAGAAGGATCGCACACAAGGGACCCTCACACGCCGAAACAGGGGCATTTCGGATGGGGCGCTATCATTATCCTCGACACGAACTGCACGTTCACGAACATCCCCGGGCCGGGTGTCAGAGCGGCAAACTTTGCCGTTTTGGGGTCTTGGTTGGATGTGCTCCCCAAAAACGCAGAAAGCCTGCGGAACAGCGATGCGCTTATGCGCGTCGCTGTTCCGCAGGCGTCGCGGCCCCGCCGGGCCGCGTAATCTTTTCCGGGCTATATTAAATCTGGTGTTGTTTTGAGGGAAATTTTTCAATCTCCCCGTGGAGAAAATATCATTTTCTCACGGGCGCTTTCTTTTTGTTTAAACACACCGATAAATCCTTGGCTTACTTCGGGGTAAAAAGCTGCGCTGGCTGTCTCGACATACGGGGCGAAAGGCCGTCAGCTGCAAATGTATTGACGCTCCACACGGCTAAAACCGGGGTGCAGACATTATACCACGAATATACTTTATCGACAAAATTTTTGGTAAATCATTTTTGCTCCGAATCAAAAAGAGAGAACTGCTGCGGTGGGTCTTCATTCCTGCCCCTGCTCATCGATGAGATGCTTCTGCAAACGGTCGGGGTCGAAAGTTGGGGCAGGGGGATTCCGCCTACCAGAGGCACAAGCGCGGCAGATGCCAATATTCGTGCTATGCGGCTCATATTTTCGAATATTACGAGCACGCATTACCTTACCACATTTGATACATTTTGCCATTCTGTCACCGTTGTCGTCGTACATTGGCAAAAGAGAATGTTCGTAGTCGAAGGTCTCAATGGCAACGCGGCGGGCGATGGCTGCTTGTTCTCTTTCTTTTTTGACTTCCTCTTCCTACTGAAGCCGTTTTTCTTCTTGCTGCCGTTCGCGTTCTTTGCGAGCAGCAAGTTCAAGCATTTTTTGACGATGGAGTTCTTCGATTTCTTTCTGTCTACAAATAGAAAGCTCTTTATCGATGAGTGAGTTGATATGCGGGGAATAGAAATCCCCACTTTCTTTGATTTTATCGATGGTCGAATGAAGGTATTCTGCATGCCGCTGATTAGGAGGAGCGATGTCGTGATGCAGGACTTCCGCCCATGCCTCGTAATCATCAATCTGGACAAAGCCAAGGTACTCAAGATATCTGATGTATTTGAGGATGACATCTTGGGGGAAATGAGTGTCTGGAATATCATCATACTCTGAATGGGAAAGGCGGTATGTGATATCCCAATTTACCGGTACAGAAAACTTGTGGTCTTGAGCAGTTAGAAGTCCGAACAGGGTAAATTCCCGGGTGTGGATAGGAATGGCAAGTTTATCTTTGTTCAAGGCATAGCGGCTGAAGATATATCCTTGCCAAATCCGCCTATCACACAGGAAGACCGTTTCGCCCCAAATAGGAATATTGGTGAACCACGGAATTTCATTGATGGATATAGGCCCATCGGAAGGTTGGGCGTACCGAAACATGAACGGATGTCCGTTGATGTAGCTGAGTGCGGCGGTATCGTTTTCGAATGCTTTGAGCTGTTCGCTATAAGATGCAGGGTCAGAGAGATATCCGGCAATGATATCGTGGCACTTGTCTCGCTTTGCTTTCTTCTGGGCGAGAATGGTGGAGATGGTACTGGCGAAAGAGTCTGCTGCGGTCCGAAAGTCTTCATGATAGACCCATTCACGATGATAGGTGCTTTCCAAAAGGAATTTCTTGAGCGTTTCTTTTGATACCAACTCACCATCTTCGTAAAAATCACTCAGGTCGATTTCAAGCATCGGAATCCCCTGCGACCAAGCGGCACGTTTCTTTACAGAAGGAACCCGATGCGTAACGAAAATTTCAATGCAGAGAGGCCCGAAATCATTCGCGTTCAAAAACAAATCAGCAATGATGGTCTGAGACTCATCGTTTCCGTCGATGCGGTATTCGGAGAAAACTTCCGACGCATGGATTTTGCTATCTTCCTGTTTTGATTGGATGTCCTCAACGGATACCGTACTCCAACCAGCAGGGAGGAGGGGTTCCCCGCCCATGTCTTCAGAGATACGGGCAATTCGGTTGGCGGAGATGGCTCCAATGGCAGGAACGGCAACACACTGCTCTTCTTCGATGATTTCCTTTGCGAGCAGATGCAGGCCGCTCTCATTTGCCCAGTCTGGGCTACAGGCGAACCGTGGCTCGTCTGTAGCCTCTCTGGTCGATTTGCGATGCTTGAAGTGCGCCTCACGGAGATTGTCGGGACGGATAGAACAAGCCTCCAACGGTTCGCCACACCGAACGCAGGTGCAGCCACAGCGCAGTCCATATTCCTCAAATGGGACATCCAGAATGCTGACGATTCTGCCGTCCTTGCGGCCATAGAAATACCTTGCCATAAGGCGGGTTAGTCCTTGGTGAGGTAAACGGCATCAGGGAACATGAGCTTTGCAACCTGAAGAAGCCGCTCGCGCTCTTCCTTGGACAGAGACTCGCACATGAGTCCAATCTCAAAGGATTCGATGTATCCGGGGTTTCCGGCATCCTGCCACTCCTCATAGATGCACTGGGAGCGATAATCGTTGAAGGATTCGTCTTCCAGAGCGGATTCGCTCCGTTCATACTCATTGATGAGTGCATCAGCCTCTGCTTCGTCGTGCTTTTCCTCGCACATGCTTCGGTACTGTTTCTCGGAAAGTCCATTGTACGGACCGTCTTCGATACCGAGGATGTATCCAGCGGAAGCGATGAGCAACTTAGAGAGCTTCGTGAGGGATTCGCTGTCGATGGTGGTCTTTTCGCTTTCCCAATTACTAATGGTGCTTTGCCCAACTCCCATCTGTTTTGCCAAATCGACTTGACTGAGGTTCATAGACTTGCGCAGTTGGCTGATTCTGTTTGCCATGTAATACACTCCTTGATTCGATATGGTGATATTTGATTGAAATATCATTTATAATGATATTGTATCGCAATAGTTGTTAAATGTCAACAATAAAAATCAAAATAAATGATATTATAGAGTTAATATTCAAAAAGATGATATTTCGACGAAAAAGAATGGTTCGGGTGCTGATAATGACGAAGAAGCCTCACGAAGCCATGACTCTTGATACCGAGAGATTGCTGAAACAATCTCTCGGCGATGCAGGTATTCCAGAAGATGCTCTTAATACCTCCCAGCATCCGTCTCAATTTAATAATTGTCCGATGATAGGACATCGCCACAGCACCATAAGTAACAGCAAGCATCTCCGCAATCTCCGACAGGCTCTTTTTCTCCAAGACTCTTGTGAAAAGGATGTGACGCTCCCGATTGTTCAGGGTCTGCACAGCAGCCCATAGCCGTTCATTCTCAAAGCCCTGTACCAGCGGAAAATCGGAAGAGAGTGCGTTCTCGTCAGGTTTCTCCTTGGCTGCAATACACTCTTCAAACGGAATTTCCGTCCACAAAATCCTTGCACGCTTTTTTAGGTGGGTCCTTTTGTGGTTGCGTATTGCGACGATCAGGTATGCAGTAAATTGATTTTGTGCCGCGCGGCTCTTGCACTGTCTTTCCTGCATAACAACAGTCCTCCTTATGTAATGATGATCGTGTCAGAAATCAGTCTTTACATGAGGAGGACCTCTGCAGCGGACGGGGGTACCCGGTATATTCCAGAAGAAGAAAAACGCCCTCACACCGCGCTGGGCGGCATGCGGGTACTCTGGTACACAGAACGGCGTTATCTCGGATCGGATTCGCGTGAAGGGCTGTCTATAACGTCACTCTGCATCTTGTCCATAATTCAGATAAAGGTCATTTGAACTGTGACAGCAAAATGAGAAAAGTAGTTCACCATGCGCTGACAGTTTCGCAAATATATACTTCTGAAATCACGGCGTTCGGGCGGAGATTCCGCGCAGAAGTTGGCGAAATCTTCTTTTGTTGCACTTCTGTTGCGCTTTGCACTGTATAGTGTTCACAAGAAATTGCAGAGGGGAAGCGCCGTATGGACAAGCTGGTAAGAAAAATCGAGGTGCCGCTGGCAAAGAGCGCCATCACCGACGCGGGGCTGTATATCGCGTCGCCGGAGGACATTGGCCGCCTGGCGGAGGTGGCTATGGAGGCCTATCAGGACTATCCGCTCCACAACTGGCTGACCAACGGCCACTATGACCGGGAGGCCTCCAAGCGGATTATGGAGGTGTCGCTGCGCACCATGGCGAACGATGGCGTGATCTACGCCGACAGTCCGGAGCTCAACGGCTTTGCCGCGTGGTTGCCGCTGGGCTTTACCGGCAGCAAGACCGTTCCCTTCCTGACCAACGGCGGGCTTCGTCTGATCCTGCGCGCCGGCCCCGGCATTATCGGCAGGCTGCTGACATACGAGACCTTCGCCATGCGATTGAAGGAGAAGTACACGGCTAATGTGGACTGGTATCTGTACAACCTCTCCGTGCGGCCGCAGGCACAGGGGCAGGGCATCGCCGCGAAGCTGCTGCGCCCCATGCTGGCCTTCTGCGACCGGGAGAATATCGTCTGCTATCTGGAGACCAACAAGCCGCAGAACGTGGATATCTACCGGCACTTCGCGTTCCGGCTGGAGGAACAGGCGCTGATCCCCGGCAGCGATGTGATGCACTACGCGATGACCCGCACGCCCGTGCCGCCGATACCGGCGGAGGAGGGCGCTCAGGCGGAATGACCGGGGTGGGGGAGGGTGGCCGAGTCCCCGCGTGAACCGCGGCCATATATTGAGGGCAGGAGGAAGAGAGCACATGGAGTCTGACATTCGCACAGGGGAACTGTCCGCGGCGGAGCTGGAGGACAACTTCGACTTTGATTACAGCGTCGGCGAGGTGTTCATCGACAGCATGGAGACGTTCCGGCGGGAGTTGCTGGAGCCCTTCAGGGACAAGGCGCGTCACATTTTCTACCGCGGCGAGCGGGTGGGAGACTGAACCGCCCGCTGCTGCCCACTATGTACCGGAACAAGAGCACACTGATGCGGGACGGCGGCCACTGCGTGGAGGTCAACGCGGACTTCCTGCTGGACTACTACAAGTCCTACGGCAGCTTTTTCGACCTGTACAACACCACCTTCGGCACGGCTGGGAAGTACCGCCTGTACGACCTGTGCGCCTTTTCTCAGCACTATCTCAACGACTCGCCGCTGATCGACTTCACCAAGTCGCTGTACGTGGCACTGTCCCTCGGGCTGAAGGAGAAAACCGAGTTCGTCGATGACGGTATCTTATACGCCGTGGAGATCGAGGATCTCAACAACAACTACACTACGGACAAGAAGGTGTATGTATACAACTTTGAGAAGGACGATGTTTCCCCGGAGGTGCAGGAACTAAAGCAGCATGTAAAGCGCACCAGCCCCATCGGCAAGCTCATCGACATCGCCACCAACGACCTGATGAAATTCCAGCAGGGCGTGTTCCTGCTGCTGTCGGACTTCAATCTGGTGAACCGGCTGTACCTGACGAAAAACGTCCGCAGCAGCTTCAAGATCACCAAGTACATCCTCAGCAAGGACATCTGCGCCGATCTGGTGGAGATGATCGCGGAGGAGACGCCATGGTACCGCTTTTCGCAGCTGCTGGAGATCAAGGACGGCATCCAGTCCGCCATTCGGCATAATAAAACCAGTCTGTAGAGCAAAAGGAAGCACTCCCGTGTGGGGGTGCTTCCTTTGCAATATTCAAGTCAAATCAGGGCATATAGACGCGGATAATCTCCACCACCTGATTGTTCACGATGTGCGCAGTGCCGTTCATAGCAGTGCAGCCAAAGTCCACGCTGTCCTTCATGGCCAGCAGATCGCCGGCCAGATAGGTTACCTCTCCCTTTTCCAAATCAGAGGAATCCCGATAGACGAACTCATCGCCGTTGACGGGCAGCGCCATCTGCGCCACGGAGGTGTACATGGCGTCGTACTCGGTGAGCTCAGAGCCGCTCTCATAGAAGGTACCGCCGCTCTCCGACGGTGCCATGGTAATGCCGCCGTTTTCAAGACCACCATTGATATGGACAACGCCATCCGCCTGCTCTACAGCGGCGACAGAGACATCGTCGCCGCGCACTACGATAACGTCGCCCTCCTTCAACCCAGTGATGGACGCCGCGTCGAACAGTTCCTGCTCCCACACAGTCATGTGCAGGACAAAGCTTCCCTCATCGTTAAGCTCAATATCATCGTTGGTGAAGGACACAGGGAAGGAGCAGTCCTCCAGATTGGTGGGATCGAAGGAGGAGGGGATGGGCAGGATGCGGGTGTCGGACGGCTCCGTGGGGGGCTCGTCCTTGGCGCCACAGCCAAACAGGGCGGCGGACAGTACAAGCAGGGACAGCAGTACGACCAGAACTTTTTTCAGCGTTTTCATGGGATCTCCTTTCTCATATGCGTGGTGCCGTTTGCACCGTGCGGGTCATTTGATGTCAAATGTCAACTCCAGTTTGTTTTCCCCGTCAGCAAAGCGGTATGTCATGGCGGTGGTCATTTTCCGTACCATATGCAGTCCCAGTCCGCCAATGCTGCGTTCATCGGCAGACAGCGTGGTGTCTGGCTCCGGTGCGGCGGTGGGGTCGTAGGGCTTGCCGTTGTCGGCAAAGCGCAGCAGCAGCGTCTCCCCCTCCGGTCGGAGCGTCAGGGACGCCTGCGTGGCACCGCTGTAGTGGACGATGTTGGACCATATCTCGTCCGTGGCCACCTGCACGCGGTTCTGCACGCGCAGGGACACGCCGTCTTCCTCCAGCCGCTGCTCCAGAAACGTCTGCACAGCGGTGTAAGAAGCGCTGTCAGGAACGAGGGTGATGGAATTCTTGCTCTGCATGGCAATTCCCCCTTTCGGGTGTTGATCGTCAGTTCTCAATGGTCAGGAAGTCCACAAAGCCGGTGATGTCAAAGACCTCCATCACAGTCTCCGGCACATGGATCAGCCTCATGCCACCCTTGCGGCTCATCTCTTTCTGCGTCTTGAGGATGACACGCAGGCCTGCGGAGGAGATGTATTCCAGATTTGCAAGGTCAAAGGTCAGCGCCGCGGCGGCAGGCAGCAACTTCTCCAGCTCCGCTTCCAGCTCAGGCGCGGTGCTGGTATCCAGACGGCCTGCCAGTGCCACTGTGATACCGGTATCTGCAGGGACTTTCTCGATTTTCAGGCTCATTTCTTTTTCCTCCTCTATTTTATGACCAGACTATTTGCCGCACTGTGCATCCACAAATGGTATCAGTTGTGTACGCAGAATGTCCAGCGCCATGGCACGCTTCTCTTCTCCCCAGCGGTCGCCCTTCAACAGCGAAGTGCAGCAGCGGAACCACGCCAGCGGGTACAGCCACGCGGCGTCGGGGTAGGTCTTTTCGGCCTCGGCCAGCGGGCAGCCGAAATATTTCTCCAAAAACAGGTGCAAGATGTGCGTCACGATATCCTGGGGCAGCTTGTAGAAGCTGTTGAACTCACCCTTGGCCGCGCCGGCGAACTCCATAGAGAACAGGATGCGGGACAGGTCGAACATGGGCGTACCAGTGGAGAACTCGCCCATGTCGATAAGGCAGCACTCGCCATTCTGCACCATGATGTTGTTGATGTTCAGATCGCCGTGCAGACAGTTCATACGGTCGGGTATCAGGTCCAAGAACCGGTGCAGGTACGCCCGCTCCTCCTCGGTGATGCCGGTGACATTGGGGATGTCGGAGCGGTTGATGTCCTTGAAGGACGGCAGCTGGCCCGGCTCCGCCTCGATGCCGTGGATCTGGCGGCAGACAGCGGCGTACATGTCCACATACTCCTCCAGGTGGCCCTCGTCGCCGCGGATCAGCTCGCCGATGGTCTTGGACTTGATCAGCTCATAGACCACACCGGTGCGGCCGTCGGCCTCTACGATGTCGTAGGAGATGGCGGTGGGTACGCCCATGACGAAAGCCTTCTTGGCCAGGGCCTTCTCCTGCTCAATCTCCTCCTTCTTCACCCGGGGGTAGTACAGCTTGATGATGGTCTCGTCGTCCAGGCGGAATACCTCACCGCAGGCGCCGGCGCCGATGCGGTCGCAGCCCTCCACGCTCAGTTGCCGCACGGCGCGGGAGATGTCCATGATTTCGGAGAAGCCGGTGACATCAAAGACATTCATCACCTCGTCGTTGACATTGACGACGCGGAAGATCTTCCCCTTACAGCGCTTTTTGGCCGCCAGCAGCACCCGCAGGCCGGCTGAGGAGATGTACTCCAATCCGCCGGCGTCGATGATCACGCCCTCCTCGCTGGAGGGCTCTCCGCTGAGCGCATCCTCGAATTCATGGGCATTGCCGGAGTTGATGTTGCCGGTCAACTCCACCACAGAAAGCTGTCCGTCATGTCTGATATTCGTTTCCATTAGTCTCCCTCCGTTATATCCAAAAATATGGCTCGTGTCAACTCTTTTAACTCCTCATACATGGGCAGTCCTTCCAGCGGTGAGAGGGCCTTCGCCGTCTCGCGGAACAGCCACGCCTGCTTGTCCTTGCCGCGGCTAAAGCGGCTCCACACAGCATCTCCCTCCTCCGCCAGCCGGTCGCGGATACTGCGGAGGTTGGCCAGCTTGTCGGCGCACATGAGCATCCTGTGACTGCAGCTTCCGGTGTACAGCGACCGGATAGCCGCCGTTTTGCGCTCCTCCCAGTTTTTGGATTTGTCCTCGCTGTCCTCCAGCACCAGCTCCGCTACCTCCTCGTCAAAGGCGGCGCGGAGCTGCTCCGGCGTGATGTAGGCGTCCTCAATGGTGTCGTGGAGCAGTCCGGCGCAGACCAGTGCCTCGTCGGCACCGTTGCGGGCCAAGATCATGCCCACCTCAAAGGGGTGGACGATATAGGGCAAGCCGTCCTTTCGCCTTTGCTCGCCGTGGGCGTACAGCGCAAAGAGGAACGCCCTGTTGATGCGGTCGGTCATCGGGTCACCTCCGGTGTGTGCTGCTGCGCGGCTTTGCCGCCGGTCATCAGGTTGTGTTTGTGGGCGGTCAGCAGCAGTTGCAGCTCGGTGCACAGGGTGTTGCAGGGAGCCTCCACCATGTCAAACAGGGCGGACAGCGCGCAGGCCGCCGCCAGCAGATCGCCGCTTATGCCCATTTGTAACAACAGCACGGTATAGCAGGATATCTCGCCGCCGGACACCGGTGGATACGCCACCGAGGTCAAGAACGCCATAACCGCCAGCAGGAGCAGAGCTCCCAGCGTCATGGTGTCGCCGGTCATGTCCCGGATGGCGAAGATCACGAACACGAACTCCGCCGCGATCAGCGGCTTGTGGATCACCGTGCCGATGGGCAGCGCGAAGCGTACCAGCCTTCTGTCCATGCCGAAGCCCCGCTCGCAGGCGTCATAGGCGTCGGAAAAGGCGGAGGAGGAGCAGGCCGAGGCCAACTGCGCCATAAAGGTTGGCCGCAGGATCTCCCACATTTTCCCGACCGGATACCCCGTCCTGCGGGCGACATACGCAAATTGCACCGCCGTCACCACGGTGCAGAAAGCTGCGAACAGCAGGATCATCCGCCCGTAGCTCAGCAGGGTGTCCACGTCGGCGGTCAGCCCGGTGGAGAGCATACTGAGAAACACGAAGGCCGGCAGCGCGCGTTCAAAGCCGGTCAGCAGCTTCAGCACGATGGCGCTGCCCTCGTCCACCAGCTGAGCCGTCATGCCCACGCGCCGCTGCAAAAACAGCATGGCCATACCCACCACCGTGCCCACGAACACCAGCTGCAGCATATTGCCGTCGATAAGGGGCGACAGGGCGTCGGCGGGGACGATCCCCGACAGGAACCGGCCGAAAACGGCGAGGCTCCCCTCCCCCTCCGTGGAAAAGCGGAACGGGAAAAACACGGCGCACAGCACACCGGCGCACAGGATGACCACCAGCATACTGAACAGAAAGCGGATGCATGCATAGCGTCCCACCCGATGGAAGGTGCGGGGACTGCCCACGCTGAGCACGCCGCTGATGACTGCCAGCAGCATCATGGGCGTGACCACGGCGGTGAGGAATCTAGAGCACAGTGCCAGCAGCGGCTGCGTCACATAGTTCTGCACCACATCCACGGCGGCAGGCAGCAGCCGCAGCAGCACGGCGGATGCAGCGGCCAGCGCCATGGCGGTGAGCACATGGCGGACGCGGTGGCTCTCCCGTGCCTCCACGGAGATATAGGCGCTGTTCTGCCCGTGGTCAAACTGATAGGTCCAGTCGATGCCCAGATTGGCCAGCGTGCTCTCCACGCCGCTGACACCGGAGACCTCTGCCGCGTCCGGTGGTGTCAGCCGGTAGGGCACGCCGTCCATCTGGAGCATCAGATCGACCCAGCGGCCCTTTTCCTCGATGGACAGTTCCACCTGCAGCTCGCCTACCTCCTGCCGCCAGTGCAGCAGGATCTCCTCCGCGCCCAAACGCAGGCGCAGGATGTCGCGCTTGGTAATGTAGGGATAGTCCGCCAGCACATCGGCGATCTGTTCGGATATGTTGTCCACGCCCGCCGCATCCAGCGAATGCGTGTCCCGTAAAATCGTTTTCATGATCCTCACACTACAGCGGTAAGAATTTTTCGTACAGCAGTTTGGCGTATTCACAACTCGTAAATGCCGCGAACTTCTGGTATTGATCGGATTTCTGCGCATCGGCGTAGTCGCAGACGCTTTTGATGATCAGCGGTACGGGGCGTGGCTCGACGGCATGCTCCGCCGCATAGGCAACGGCATACGACTCCATATCCAGCGCGACCGTCCCCTGCAGCTGGGAGCGCACCTGTTTTTCAAGCACATCACGGTTGGCTACCACGGAGGTGCCGCAAGCCATAGGCCCGATATGGACATGACACTGATTCTCTGGTGACGCCGCGGCCGCCTCTACATAGGGAAGGATATGAAAATCACCCAATGTGATCCCTCCTGTTAATTTAGTCATCGCACTTCAAGAGCTGTCCGTTTTTCTCATCGCCCACTGCACTATCCAATGCGCAGCAGAAGTGCAGCAGATGGTTTAAGGCCGTACCGCACAATGTAAGCTGCGGTGAAGCGACAAGCCGCATTTTCCCTTTTATGTTACTCGCCCTGCGCGGGGACCTCTGCCGCAGGCACTTCATTCTGCGCCTTCAGTTTCTCATACAGTGCCGCGGCGGTGAGCTGGCGATAGGGCGCCACATAGAACACCGATACGATGCCCAGCGTCAGGGTACTGAGAATATCCCAGGGGATGAAGCTCAGGTCCAGGACGAAGGCCTTCCACTTGTTTCCCTTCATCATGGCCTTGCTGGTAGCAAAGGCCTCCTGCCGGGTCATCTCAGGGTGGTCGGCCAGCAGGTAGGGGATCATGCAGTACTCATACGCCTTGATGAAGCCCGGCACGATCAGCAGGCAGGTCCACAGGAAGGTATACACCGCCTGCAGCAGCAGGGTGCCCACGTTGCGCTTATAGGCGGCATCGAAGCCGCGGCCCAGGTCGCCCACATTGCCGGTGCCTCGCAGGGCGTTGACGCGGAAGTAGGAAAAGCCCACATTGATGGGGTTCAGCAACAGGATGCTCACCGCCAGCGACAGAATCACCAGCACCACGGCCAAGATAATCAGCGTCGTCAGCAATCCGGGGAAGTACTCATGCAGGAATCCCCCGATAAACGCCCACGCGGATCCGGTGTCGCTGCTGCCGCTGCCGGAGGAGGCGGCGACGCCAGCCGCGGCCGCGCCGCCGGTGCCGCCCAGCAGTGCTCCGAACAGCACCGTCACCAGCACAGCCTTCCAATAGTTCCGCTTCAGAGCATCCTTCGCCTGCTCCTTCAGTTCTCTTCTCGTCCACATAACTGTAAGACCTCCTAATTTCTTTCTTGGTGTATTCTCTCAGTGGGCATCGCCCGCGGTAAAAACGGATATCACACGATCACCGATACACGGCAGTTGGGGATCTCCTCCGTCAGCTCCCGCTGCACGGCGTCGCGGAAATCCTCTATCTGCCGGTAGGTAGTTCCCTCGTCGAAGGTCACCGCCAGATCCACCGTCACGGTGGTACCGGTGTAGCGGGAACGAATGCTGTCGAATCTGCGGTAGTCACTGTTGTGCCGGTTCAGCACCTTCAGTATCTTCAACTGCGCTTCCTCCGGCAGCGTTTTGTCTGCCAGCTCCGTTATAGCGCGGCGAATATGCTTCACGCAGAAGGCCATCATCACCAGCGCGATGACAAGGCTCAATATTGGGGACACATACCATGAGGCACGATGTCCCCGTAGGAGCCACACCGCCAGCAAGGCCAGCAGCGCGGCGCCGTCGAAGGCCAACGCACCGATGTTGCCCACATATTCGCTCTCGGCAATGGTGGAAGGGTTGGCAGCCCGTATTTTTGCCTGTCCCCGCAGAAACCAGAGGTCGAAGAACACATTCACCACCTTCAGCGCCACCACGTAGATCAGCAGCTCGCTGGGACTCTCCGGCGAGATAAGCTGCATGACGGACACCACAGCGATGCACAGCAGACCGCCCAGCTCGATGGCATCGGTGAAAAACGTTGTCAGCGCCTCGATCTTGCCCACGCCGTAGTTATATTCATACCGCAGGTCGCGGCTCATGCGGCGGGACTGCGCCGCCACGATGGCCTCCGACAGCAGGTTGCCCAGCGTGTCCACAAAGTCAAGCCAGACGATCAGCGAGTGGGACACCACAGCGGAGGCCAGCACCAGCACAAAGTTGGGCAGTTCCGTCAGAAACTGCAATCCGGTGATACTCTCCTGTTTTTTGTACGCTTCCTGCTGCACCGTATCCCTCCTTCCGCACCGCATGACCAGTGTACCAAGGATACAATACCACCCAAAGTGCAACAAAAGTGCAACACCTCCCCCTGCCGGTTGCAGTTCTGTTGCGGTCATGCTATTATAATGTTCGCCAGAAAACACCGGACGGGAGGTCAGATCATGAGTGACAACACCAACCACGCTGCATTTCCGGAGAAGCACACCATCGCCTATCCGGAGAAATACAAGCCCGACCTATGCAAGGACGGCGCGTCCTCCTTCGCGGGGAAAACGGATCATCACGACTCCCGCTACTACATCTTTAACGACTACTACAACATGACCAGCGACGAGACGCTCCACATTCTCTCCCACTTCGAGACATACCAGCAGACCACGGAGTACACCTGCGGCGCGGCCTGCGCGCTGATGGTGCTCAACTGGTTCGGTCAGAAGCGCTACCACGAGCGGCTGGTGGGTCAGCTCATCGAGAGCTGCGAGGGGCGCGGCTCCACGGTAGAAAACATTGCGGACTTCTTCGACCTCATCGGCTGGAATGTGGAGTACCACGCCGGCACCGACCTGAAATTCGACACCATCGAGGGCTTCGAGCAGTCGGTCATCGACTTCATCGACCGGGGCATCCCCATTCTGGTGGACTGGGTGGACTGGGCCGGCCACTGGCAGGTGATCATCGGCATCGACACCTGCGGCAGCGACACCCCTTATGACGATGTGCTGATCTTCGCAGACCCCTATGACATCACCGACCACTATCAGGACGGCTATTACATTTTCCCCTTCAGCCGGTTTTACGGCATGTGGCGCGAGGGCCCCTGTGCCGACAAGGACGACCCCTACAAGCAGCCCTTCGTCATCGCCTATCCCAAGGACTACGACAAGGGCGCGGCGTGGGAATAAAGCCGCCCCGCCGGACGATCCGCGAAAAAAATGCACCCCTGGGGGTGCATTTTTTCGTTGTGCGGGGAAACTATCAGAAATCCTTACGCTTGCGGCTGAACACCACGCCGCTGCCCAGCAGGGACGCCACGGCCATGCCGGCGTACAGGGAGATGCCCGCATCGGCGGTCTTGGCGGATTTCACCGTGCCGCGGGTGCCGCCGGAAGATCCGCCGCTGCCGCTGCTGCCGCCACCGGAGGACGGTACAGTATAGCCGATGGCGTAGGTGGAGAACTTCTGGGTATACACATAGATCAGGTGATTCGTCGTATCCAGATAGTAGGTGCCATCTGTTGCCGCACCGCTTACCGGTCGGGTGCTGAGCTGTCTAAAGGCCGTAGTGCTGCCGCCTCTGTGGCTGCGGCGCTGCTGATGCTGCGGAAACTCTTTCGGATACTGTCCGTGTGCACTTCCCCATTCTGTGAGGACTTTGTCTCCAAGCTGCGGATGTTCGGATATTCTCTGCTGCCCGTTGCGTTATTTGCCAGCATCGGGGAAACGCTGGCGGTGCGGTTCCTGTCCGCCGGCGGAAGCGCCGGGATCTCTGTCCAGTGGGGCATTCTCGTTGCCTTTGCCGTCACCATGTGCCTTGTAACGGTGTTCCGCTACGGTGTCCAGCTCCAGAAGGAGTCGGATGAGACCCTGTGAAGAGGTTGCTCTATGGGACACATTGTATTGCGGCTTGACCGGGTAATGGCCGACCGAAAAATGAGCCTGAACGAGCTGTCAGAAAAAGTGGGCGTAGCCAATGTCAATCTCTCCAAGATGAAGAACGGACACATCAGCGCCATACGGTTCTCCACCCTTGCGGCCATCTGCCAGGTGCTGCGGTGCCAGCCGGGGGATATTCTGGAGTACAGCCCGGAGGGCGACGACGAATAAGATGCGGTATCCACCGCCTGACCACCGGGGACGGCTCCCCGGTGGTTTTTTGCGTTTCCTACACGCGACTCAGGTCGGAAACGGACAGGTTGTTCACCCGCCGCAGGGCGATGAGGTTGGTGGCCAGCGAGAAGAGTGCCGCCAGCCCTGCCCCAATCAGGCAGTCAGTCAGATCGGGCGTGGTGTAGAAATTGTCGCCGATCTTCTGCAGGATCTCCAACACACACCTGCCCAGAGCCAAACCGATGCCCACGCCGCCCAGTATGCCCAAAGCCGTCAGCACAATGTTGTCGCGGTAGAGGTACGCCTTGACGGCGCGGATGGAGAAGCCGTTGATGCGCATGACCACCAGTTCGTTGGTCTTTTCGTTGACGCAGACGATGTTCAGGTTCAGCAGCACCAGCAGTGCCATGGTGACGGACAGAGACAGCCCGATGTAAACCACAAGCATGACGGAGCCGGAGAACTCCTGGAACTTGGCGATCCACTTGGCACTCTCGTCCGTCAGGGAAAAGTAGCCCTCGGTGGCCTGTAGTTTCTGCGCTACGGCGTTTCTGTCCGCGGCGCCGTAGCGGAGGTACAGGGTGTTGCTCTGCGCCGCCCAGCCCATCAGGTGCTGGTAGCAGGAGGGGGTCATGACCACCTGCATGGAGGACAGATAGTGCTGGCTGATGCCGGATACCACGCAGTCATGGCTGCGGCCGGCCGTGTCCAGCAGGTGCAGACTGTCTCCGGCCTTCAGGCCGTAGTGCTTGGCGTAGGTGTAGCTGACGATGACGCCGTCATCCGTCAGGGACAGGGACCGCCCCGTTCTGTAATCGTCCAGATGGATGAACGCCCGCAGATCCTCGGCATCCTCCGGGACGATGAGATCTGCCTTATTGAGGGTGCCGGTTTCGTCACGGATATAGACGGCCTCCCGCCGCACGGAGGTGTAGTCCGCGCCGGACTCGTCCAGCACCTGTTCCAGCGCCTGATGGCCGCCGGGAACGGCGGTGTCGCTGACAAGGCTGGCGTCGTAGATCCAGATGCACTCAAAATGGCGGACAGGGGTGCTCAAAATGGAGGATCGCAACGACAGAGACATGACGATCAGCGCCGTACAGCCCGTAATGCCTACCAGCGTGGCGATGATCCGCGCGCCGTCGTTCATCAGGTTGTTGACGGTGGTCTGGGTGTAAAGGCTCATGCGCTGCCAGACGCGCCACTTTTCATAGAAGCGGGTGCGCCCGCCGGCGTAGTTCTCTCCCTTCAGCAGCTCTACGGCGGGACGCCGCAGCAGCTTGCGGCAGGGCAGCCATGTGGCCAGAGCGATGAGTGCCAACTCCACCACGGCGATGACCAGTGCCTCCGGCACGACATACACATTAGTAATGGCGCCGATGACATACAGCTTGGCGTAAGCGTCGTTGACCACGGATTCGATGCCGAAAAAGCCGAGGGCATAGCCCACCAGCACGCCGATGGCGGCGGCGAGGAGGGAGTAGGCCATGTAGTGCGCCAGTATCTCACGGCTCCGGAAGCCCAGCGCCTTCTGTACGCCGGCAATGGTTTGAGACTCGTTGATGCTGCGGGTGATGGAGGTGAAGCACACCATCAGCCCCACGAACACAAACAGCAGTGCCATGGAATAGCACAGTCTACGGCTGGACTGGGCGTAGAACTTCGCTGTGGCAACGCTGGGATTGTCCGTGCGGATCTGTACCGTCCATTGTTCATAGCGGACGAAGTCCTCCAGCTCCGCCTTGGCATCGGCCAGCAGCCGAGTGTTCTCCGCCAGCGTCTGCTCACCGTCGGCGATATCCTGCCGCGCCTGCGCCAGCTTCTGTGTGCCGGCGGCGTAGTCACGCTTCGCCTGCGCCAGCTTTTTCTTCGCGTCCGCCAGCTGCTGCTCGCCCTCCTCGATCTGACGGCTGGCCTCCGCCAGTCGTGCCGAAGCGGCGGACAGCGCCGCTGCGCCGGCGCGGTAGTCGGCGATGCCCTTAAGCCCCTTGTCCAGCTGGGCGAGGGAGTCATCCACCACATCTATGAGCGCCTGCAGCGTCTCCGGTGCCACGGACAGGTCGGGATTCTCGTTGACCACGATGGTCATAAGGAGCGTGAGCCGTGTGTCCTTATCCAGCATCGTATAGGACGCGAGGAGAATATCCGCCGCATCCAGCCGTCCCAGCAGCGTGTTTACGCCCGCCTGATCGGCGGTGAGCTTCAGGTACGGCAGCAGGACATTGACGGTTGCGGTCACGACGGCGTCGCTGCCGTATTTTTTCAGATATTCCTGCGCTTTTTCAACGGCTTTCTTGGCGTCCTGCGTTGTCTCGACGTTGATGTCCTCGGAAACGCCCAGAAGCTCCAGCGTATCCACGAGTATCTGTTTGATTTCCTCCTCGCTGGCACTATCGTGGTCCTCATTATATAGCTCCACCTGCGTCAGCGTGCGCATCAGCAGGTCTTTGATGTCGGCAGCCTTTTCCCGATCCGTTTTCAGCTGCTTTTCCGCTTCGTCCAGGTCGGTGGGATAGCCGTTTTCCTCCAATTCCGCCGTCAGTGTGGCCCGGCCCGCCCGCAACTGCGCCGCGCCGTCGGCATACGCCGCTAGTCCGTCCGCGTACTGTTGCTTGCCGTCGGCCAGTTTCTTTTCGTTTTCCGCGATCTGCTTTTCACCATCGGCGATCTGCACTTTGGCAGCGTCCAGTCTCTTCTCACCGTCGGCGTATTCCTGCTTCCCACTCTCCAGCTCCTGCTGACCGTCCGCCAGTTCCTGCTCCGCATCGGCGATCTGCTCGCCGGCACGGTCATACAGATCGTCACTGCGCAGGGCAGCCCGTTGCGCGCCCAGCGCTTCCAGCTTTTCCTTCAGGGCACCCGCCTTCTGCTGGTACACGCTGCCCAGAGAGTTCAGTGCATCCAGCCCCGTTCCGCGTATCAGCAGCTGAGAAAAGCAGCCGTCATACATTTCCGTGTCAAAGGCGGTCTTGGCGACGAGGACATAGCCGTCTGCCGAACCGTCGCCGATGTCGGTGAAGCCGCGGGAGTAGTCCGTCTCCGCACGGGTAAAGGAGGGGTGCTCCACGATGGCGGTGATGGTAAATTCGCTGTTTTTCAGGCAGGGCTTTCCACCCCGCAGAGCGCCGATGGGGAGGGTGTCCCCAAGGTGCAGTTCCAGCGCCTCGGCCAGCAGCCGCTCCACCGCCACCTCGTCCGCCGCGGCGGGCAGCTCACCCTCCAGCACCTCGGCGTGATCCATGGTGTCGGTAAGAGACTGGATATTCAATATGCAGCGGTCGCCGCCCACCTGGGCGGTGCCGTAGGCATTGTAGGCACCCTCCACGGCGGACACGCCGTCCAGCGCGGCCACAGCCGCCGCGTCGTCCTCCGTGAAGCCGTAGGGAAACACCATCTGCAGATCGTGGTACCGGTGCTCGTCCAGATAGCGATCCATGGCTTGGCTTAGCGCCGGCTCGTTCCACTTGATGCCCAGAAAAATCGCCACGCCCAGCGACACGAATACGATGATGGAGAGAAAGGATACCCATGTTTTACGGATGTCCCGAAGCAGGACGATCCACCGCGTCTTTTTCATAGCTCCCCCTTTACCAGACCAGCTCGGCGGCCTTGACTGGATGGCGGTTTACCATCACCTCGTCGATATAGCCGTCGCGCATGCGGATCACGCGATCCGCCATCCGGGTGATCTCCTCGTTGTGGGTGACCATGACTATGCTGGTGCCGCCGGACACGACCTTTTCGATCAGCGTCAGCACCTCGATTCCGGTGGTGTAATCCAGCGCCGCCGTGGGCTCGTCGGCAAGGATGAGGCCGGGGCGCTTTACCAGTGCGCGGGCGATGGACACCCTCTGCTGCTGGCCGCCGCTCATTTGGGAGGGATAGCTGTTGCGGCGGGAACTGAGCCCCACCCATTCCAGTGCCTCCTCCGGGTCGCCGGAGTCCTCCTTCAACTCGGCGATGAACTGCAGGTTCTGCAGTGCCGTCAGGTTGGGCATCAGGTTATAGGATTGGAAAATAAAGCCGATGTGCTGGCGGCGATACTCGGTCATGACGTCCTCCGGCGCGTGGGAATAGTCCTCGCCGCGAAAGCGGAATTCGCCGTCGGTCAGATGGTCCATGCCGCCGATGATATTCAGCATGGTGGACTTACCGCAGCCGGATTCGCCCAGCACCACCAGCAGCTCGCCCTCGTACACATCCAGATCGATGCCCTTGAGCACGCGGGAGATGGTGTCGCCGTTTTTGAACTCCTTGATGACCTTCCGCAGGGACAATATCACCGGCCGGTTCTGGCTGACGCCCACGTCCAGGCCGCTCTCGTCGATGGCGGTGGCCGCCAGCATGCCCATGATCTCGCACACGTCGGCGTCCTCACGGGAGAACGCGCCGCCGTCCGCCCTGTCAATGAACTGGATGCAGCCCAGCGTCTCGTACCGGTTTTCCAGCGGCACGCAGATCAAGGATCGGATATGCTCCGCCGGGTCGCCCTCGGGCAGAAACAGCGCCTCGCCGGTGCTGAACACCTGCCCCACGAGGCCCTCTCCCGGAGCGACCGCCCCCTCGACGAAGGTATGCGCGCCCTTGGCATAGGTGGGGTGCAGCAGCTTGTCGCCGTCCTTGTCGAAGTACCAGATGACGGCGGTCTCAGCGCCGCTGACCTCCCGGATAATGTGTACGCACTTGTGCAGGGCATCCTCGATGTCGGACGCGCCGTTGATGACGGACTTGATGTCGCCGATGGCCTTAAAATGCTTAAATAATACATTGTCTACCATGTTCTTTCCTCTCTGATAAATAGTAGCCGCCTCGCCTGTGTGCAGTCCACCGTCACGAGAATATCATCCCGGCGGAAGTGGAGGCGCGGATCTCATCCTGCAGCGATCTCCGACAGGGCGGACAGCAGGATACCTATCAGCACCAGCGCGAGGCACAGGTACTGCCAACCCGTCAGCCTTTCTTTCAGAAAAAGCCGCGCGCCCAGGATGGTCAGCACGCAGTAACCGGTGGTCACTACGGGCGTCAGAAGCGGGCTGGCGACTGTCGCCATGGCGTAGAATACATTTCCCGTTGTTTCTGTCAGTGCCGCGCCGCACTTAACAAGCTCGTCCTTTCTGAATGGGTCATATACGGTTTTCTTCACCGTCAGCATATACAGCCACGATAGGACCCCTGCCAGCGCAAAGCATGAACTCTCGCAGATCAGCAGATCGAACTGCCCCATAAACGCCTCATCCCCGCCAGCCAGCGCAATGCTGTCAAACACCATCGATCCTGCGTCCACCAATGTATAGAGGAGGGGAAATATGAACGCCAGTGCACCCAGCGGATGCTTTCTCTGTATCTCCGGTACATTCCGTTCGCTGCTTGCCATGCGATGCTCCTGCACACCCAGCAGTATCACTCCCACCGTCACAAAAAAGATGCTGCTTACATTCCACGGCGTGATGCGTGCCCCCTCGCCCAACCGTCCGGTAGCGGCAAAGTACACCAGCAATATTACCGCTGCCACCGCACCATCCACATTCTCCAGGGGCGAAGCCACGGATGCGTCCAGATACCGAGCACCGACCGTTCCGCACATCAGTGCCGCCACATACAGTACCGCCATGGGGATGTACTCCCTGTAGTATATGATCAACCCTATCGGAGACATCTGCATTTCCGACAGCGGCAGCAGAAGCACGGCTGCAATCGCCATGATGATGCCCAGCCATACCATGATCTTCAGGTGGGACAGCTTATCCGTCAGTTCTGATCCTTTTTTATAAAACAGATCTGTTGTGCTCCAGCAAAGAATGCACAGCAATGTCAATCCAAACCACTTCACGCGTTGCTTCTCTCTCTCGTTTCTGTTTTTGCCCGATCCGGTATTCGCTTCTTACATATACGCCACATCCAGATAGATAGGACGAGCACCGAGCTTCATCTCGCCGCCCATATCCACGGTGTACAGAATGCTGCTGAACGGCACATGACGCAGTCTGCGAAACGCCTGATAGGTGGGATTGTTTTCCGCAAGCCCCACCATAACGACCTCGTGTCCCCGGGCAAAGGACGAAGCCGATCGGATGAAATGTGCCCGCCCTGCCGTGTCTACCGCCGGGTCGAACAGCAGCATGGACAGGCTGACGCTGTCCACCGTCTGTCCTGTCTTGGGAACCGCCGGATATCCCAACAGCCGCGTGGGTAATCCGGGCAGAATCCTGAACGCGCCACTGTACCCGCATAGGTAATAGTTTTTGTTTCTGCGATCATCTAGCAGCGCGCAGGCCGCCAGAATACGGCCGCCTTCCCGCCAAACAATGAAATCCTCATCGGTAAGTCCCGCCATATTCCGGTTCAGGGGCGCAAGGTCGTACATCGGCAACCAGCGAGCGTAAAAGGCATCCAGCTCCGCCGCGCCGCCCTTTTCCAGCGGCAGCCCGCTTTTCCTGCCGGGAGAGATCAGAAACGAGGTGTACAGCCCCTGCTTTTCAAACCGGGGAAGGGAACGGTGCGGCTTTTCAAACAGATGCTGCACCGACATGTTGTGCCGCAGCACGGCGGCATAGCATATATCCGCTTCGCCCTGTATTTCCTGCCGAAGACGGCGAAACGCCTCCGGCAAAACGCGCAGCCGCTTGTGGTATTCCGGCAGCAGCTTCAATCCGTTCAGATACGCGCTGCGGCACATTTCGCCGCCCAGATACACGCGATGGAAGGACGCTGCGCCCATACCGACCGTCCTGTCGGCGAGCCTGTCCTTCAGCAGCAATACCACCGCGCCGTCATCCTCCTCCTGAAAGGAACGGTACGGATCATTACCGCGGCGGAACTGCAGATCGATGGCGGTATGGAAGCGAATGCTCTCAAACATTCTTCGTATGTCCTCGCTGTCGCCGGGCGCTGCTTTGACGATCTCAAATTGTTTCTCTTTTACCAGCATGTGGTCACCTCAACAAAAAATACCGACGATCACCAAAAGACTTCCGACGATCGCGCAGATCAAAAGCGCCCGGCTCTGTCCCCAGCGCCCCGTTACCGCAGAGCAGCCCGTCAGCTGCACCGATCTACAATAGGCCGGGACCAACAGTATAGAAATAAGAAGCGATACGATGCCTCCGGCGACCTTCGCCATATCCACGAAGGACGATGACGGAATAAACGCTGCCAACAACGCCGGCAGCGTGACCGCCGCAAGGCTTGTACGCCGTTTCATGTGGAATTGCCCGGAAATGATACCCGTCAGTGAAAAGGCCAGCACAAAAAATGACGTGAGTAGAGCCAGCAGAATAAACAGGTCGGCACAAACACCCGCCACCGGTCCGAGGGCATTGCGCAGTCCTACGCCTGCCATCTCCGTGACCTCCTCAGACGCAGCAATGGTGGACACGCAGATCAGCAGGCAGACCATCAGATTGGCAAAAAGCCCTCCCAAAATGGCTCTTTTTATCCGGCAGGCATCGTTGCGCATACCCCGCGCCAGCTCCGGCACAGCGAACAGCGCCGTCAGCGAGAACATGAGCATACTGAATGCGCCCAGTGCGGCGCGCAGGCTGCCGCACTGGGGAAGCGTGCCCTCCGCTTTTGTAAGGGCAAATGCAGTTATGACGGCCAGCAGTACGCCGATAGCAGCCACAAGCCATTTTTCACTCATTCCGACAGCGCGCAGCCCCAGCATTACAGGAAGGGCGGCAGCGGCAAAAAACAGCAGCTTTCCCGCTGTCACGGGAACAGGCAGCAGGGCGCACAGAACCTCTGCGCCGCCCAGTATGTACGCGGAGATGTTGGCCGTCAGCATAAGTGCTGTCAGGACAAAGAACAGCAGTTCCGCCTGACGCTTCCGTTTCCCCGGCGGCAGCAGGCAGCTGAAAATGCGGGGGATCTCATGCTCGCCGGAGTTGATCACCATGTCTGCCGTCAGGCAGTGCATGACGGCACTCAGTGCGAAGGCCGCGGCAAAAGCCAGCAGTCCGCCTATCACTCCCGCGCTCTTGATCAGACAGGGGATCGCCATGACACCGCTGCCGATACCGGTGCCGCAAATCATTGCCGCGCCCTCTGCGACCGTCAGTGTCCTCCCTGCACCCTTCACTACCGTTCCGCCTCCGCGCCGTACCATGTAACGCACAGCATAGTAATGTCGTCGGACTGCTCCGCGCCCTGAACGAAGGCGTCGATGTGGGCGCGGACATCGGTGCACAGCGCCTGCGGCGTGCCGGTCTGCTCGTTGAGCACCTGCTCCAGCCGTTCCTCGCCGTACAGCTCATTGTCGGCGTTGGCAGCCTCGGTGACGCCGTCGGTGTAGACGAACACCTGCGCGCCGGGACTCAGCTGCACCTGGTGCTTCTGGTAGTGCGTGCCCTCCATCCCGGCCAGGATGAAGTTGGGCCGCGTCCGCAGATAGGCAAAACTGCCGTCCTTCTCCCGCAGCAGCGGTGGGTTGTGACCCGCGTTGACATACTCCAGCAGCCCGCTCCGCAGATCCAGAGACCCCAGCCACGCGGTGACGAACATCTCCGCGTCGTTGTTCTCACACAGGCCGTTGTTGGCCTCGGTGAATACCTCCGCGATGTCCCGCCCGCTCTCGGCCAGGTTCCGCAGCAGCGTCTTGGAGCGCATCATGAACAGCGCGCCGGGTATGCCCTTGCCGGACACATCCGCCACCAGGAAGTACAGGTGGTCGCTGTCCGCCAGATAAAAGTCGTAGAAGTCGCCGCCTACCTCCTTGGCCGCGTCCATGGAGGCGTAGATGTCGAAGTCCTTCCGCTCCGGATACGGCGGGAACACCGACGGCAGGCTGGAGCACTGGATCTGCCGCGCGAATTCCAGTTCCCGGTCGATGCGCTGCTCCGCCTCCTCAATGTAGTGCTTCAGGGTATCCACCGTGGCGTTGATGTCGTCGGACAGGGACGCGAACTCCTGATTCTCCCGGACATTGACATGGACGCTGAGGTCGCCGTCGGTGATCTGGGACAGGGAGCCGTTGATCTTGTGGATGTTGTCCACGATCAGCCGCTTGATCAGGAAGTAGATGTGGGTGAACAGCGCCGCGAACACCACCAGTTCCATGAAGATCTGGATGGCGATGGCGATATTGCGGGAGAACATGGCCTCGGTGACGGGGATGGTGGCGATGAGATAGAATCCCTCCGTCATCCGCAGCATACAGTAGGAATCCGTGTTGTTGATCTTGGTCTGGAAGCGGGTATCCGGCTGTACCTCCATGCTGGCCGCTGCGTCGCTGACGGAATATGCGCTGCGCCCGGCGTAGCCGCCGTTGTCGCTGACGATGGTCAGGTCACTGTCGCAGACGATGATACCACCGGCGCGCCCGATGTGGCGGTTCTTCACCGCCAGACGGATCTGATCGGCGATGGCACTCTGGAACTGTTCTGCATCGTAGCCCACCTGGACGAAGCCGCCCTCCGACATGGCCACACCGGCGTATTTCCGGGAGATGCTACTGTCGGCGGACAGGGGCTGGTAGCTCTGGACATAAGTGCTCTCCCCATCCAGCAGGCACAGAAACTCCGCCGACTGGGTGCCGGAGGCCATATCAAAGCCCACGAAGTCTGCCAGCGTGCTCTCGGCGATGATGCCGTTCTCGTCCACGATGTTGATGCCCACCACGCCGTAGCTCTCCGCCAGGGCGTTCAGCTCGTCACGGGTGCTGTCCGCCGTGACCTTCCCGGCCACAGTCTGCGCGATGCGCAGCAGGTTGTCGTCGGACACATCCCGGACATCCTTCTCTACATCATCCAGATTCAGAGCCAGCAGCTGGTCGGCGTTGGCGTAGGCGATGCGAGTCTGCAGGGCGTCGGTAAAGATGCAGGTGACGGCGAAAGCCGCGATGACGCAGATCAGCAGCAGGAACTGGAACATCTGCGACAGTTGGTAGGCACCCTTGCGGCGTATGACCCGCTCCTTACCGATCATGGCCACCAGCAGTAGGGACAGCATCACGGATACGCTGTTGCACAAGATCATGGGGGCGGCGCACTTTTCCACCACCTGGAAGGCGGCGTAGATGTCGTTCATGTTGGTCAGGAACACCAGTAGCATGTGCAGCACCTCAGTGGTCATGCCGATGGCCAAGCCATAGAACCAGCTGGGTTTCTTGTTGTCGAACATGAAGCGGCGGCAGCCGGCGCCGAACAGACCAGCCAGCACCGTGCCGATGGTACAGGCCAGCTGGCTGAAGGCCCCGGCGCCCCAATAGGTGGCGAACCAGCGGTATGCACCGCCGATAACGCCGGCGATGATGCCCGCCGGGCCGCCGAAGAGCAATCCGGCGGTCAACGGCGCGGCGTTGCGCACGTTCAGCACCGCGCCGTTGACGGAGATGCCCGCCTCGGTGGCCAGCACGGCGACGAGGCCGAACAGCACGCCGATGATGGCCTGCTTCACGCCGTAGCTGAACTTTTTCGTCCACGGTAGACGCTCCGCCATGTACAGAATCACCGACAGCGCCACCGGCAGCAGCGTCATAAATGTCAGTGCCCCGATCTGCATTACAGTTATCATCGTCATTGGGATCATTCCTCCTTACCCTTTGCTGTAGCGTCCTTCAGCGCCGCCTCCACCGCCGCAGCGGTAAGCGGGAACGGGATCAGTCCCGCCGTCTCGCTCTGTATGTGCGGCGGCAGGCCTCGCAGGGCATCCGCCGATCCCATCAGATAGGCGCGTACAGCGGGCTGCTCCTGCCGGACAAAGCGGATCAGCTGCACGCCGTTCATGCGCCTCATCTCTACCTCCGCCAGTAGCAGATCCACCTTGTTGTGAAATGCGCATTTCCCCGCCATCAATGGATCTGCGGCGCGGGTGATCACCGCGCTGGGAAACAATCCCTTCAGGATGCCCTCCAGTGTCGTCAAAAGCACCTCATTGCTGCCAACCACAAGAATATTCATCAGCTTCCGGCCCCCTTCTCTTCTGCGACGGGAAAAAGATTGCACACTCGTTTCATTGCATTTCTCCGTTTTTATGCTACAATATACAAAATACAAAGAATCTGTTTTTCAGCCAAACTTTGCGTGTATCATAGTACGCTTCCAAGCGCAACAAAAGTGCAACAGGCAGAAAGGTGTCTCCCCATGTCACTATTCACATACTACTACGTCAGTGCCGCGCTGGAACTGTTCGCTGCGTTCATCACGGTGGTCATGCTGCTGATCCGTCCTCTTATCCAGAAACAGCACTCTACCGTGGACGCCTTCCTTGTGGCATTGCTGTGCGCCCATGCCCTGTCATTGCTGCTGGACGCGCCTATCTGGATCCTGCTGGCAGAGCCGTCTCCGGAGCGAGTGCCGTTGATCAAGGTGCTGACCTTTCTTACGGATCTCTTTCTCATCTACGCCCAGGCGCTGTACGCATGGTGCCTGACGGCGTATATTTCGGAGCGGCAGTACATATCCCGCCGCCCGGTTTGGTACATCACCGGGTTGTCTGCAGCAGCAGTGCTGACATGCCTGCTGTCCGCCTTCAATGAAATGTACATTGGCTATGACGCCTCCGGAGCGGACTTTACCGGTTCGCTGTACTGGCTGTATCTGCTGTTCACTGTGCAACTGCCCGCTTCCACGGCACTGCTGGCCTTTCAGCACCGCCGGATACTGGGGCGGCGGGATACATGGGTATTCGCTTCCTACGGCTTGATCGTAGTGGTCAGCGTCCCGCTCCAGCTTTTCTGGGCCATCACCCCCGTCTACCTGGCAGCGGATGTGACAGTTCTGCTGTTGGCCTGCACGGTGATCTATACAGCGCAGGTACGCCGCACCGCCCAGGCAGAGAAAAAACTGGTGGAGCAGGAACTGTCTCTGTCCGAAAGCCGCAATGCGCTGATGCTTTCCCAGATCCAGCCCCACTTCCTCTACAACGCGCTTACTGCCATCTACTGCCTCTGCGACACCCGTCCGGAAACCGCCAAGACCGCCGTCAGCGATTTCTCCCGCTATCTGCGGGGCAATCTGGACTCCCTCAAAAAGGAGGGCCTTATCTCCTTCTCCGACGAGCTGCGCCACACCCAGGCCTATCTTTCGCTGGAGAAGCTGCGCTATGAGGAGGCGCTGGAGGTGGCCTATGACATCAAGGTTAGCGACTTCCTGCTGCCGCCGCTGACCATTGAGCCGCTGGTGGAAAACGCCGTGAACCACGGCATAGGCGTTTTGCCTTCCGGCGGATGCGTGACCATTTCCACCCAGGAGCTGCCCGAGTACTACGAGGTACGCGTAGCGGACAACGGCGCGGGCTTTGACCCCGATGTCATCCCCGCTGACGGACATACCCATGTGGGCATATCCGCCGTCCGCAGCCGCCTGCACATCCTGTGCGGAGGCACGCTGGACATACGAAGTGCCCCCGGTCAAGGGACTGCCGCCATCATCCATATTCCGAAAGGAGCATAAGCTATGCGGATTATCGCCGTTGACGACGAACGTCTGGCGCTGGAAGCGCTGGTATCCTCCATTGTAAAGGCCGTTCCGGACGCCGCTGTCCACGGCTTCCGGGACCCTGCCGAGGCCATGGATTTTCTCCGCAGTCATATCTGCGACGTGGCGTTTCTGGACATCCGGATGCGGGGCATCAGCGGCCTTGAGCTGGCCCGCCGCATCAAGGAGTTGCACGGCAGCACTAATATCGTCTTTGTCACCGGCTACTCCGAGTACGCGCTGGATGCCTTCCGCGTCTACGCCAGCGACTATCTGCTCAAGCCTCCCACCCCCGGCACCGTGGCACAGGCACTGCAACAACTGCGCACGCCCATCGTGCCAGAGCCCAAGCACCGCATCCGCTTCCAGTGCTTCGGGAATTTCGACGCCTTCGCCGACGGCAAGGCACTGACCTTCCATCGGGGCAAGGCCAAGGAACTGCTGGCCTATCTGGTAGACCGCAAGGGCGCCGGCGTGACCATGGGCGAGCTGTCCGCCGTCCTCTGGGAGGAGGGGCCGGACACCCTGTCCCGCCAGAGCAACCTCCGCAATCTCATCAGCGACCTGCGGAAAACTCTGTGCGATGTGGGGGCGGAGGGTATCCTCCTGAAAACGCGCAATGCCATCGCCATCGATACCGATGCCGTAGACTGCGACTATTACGACTTCCTGCGCCACATCCCCTACGCCGTCAACCGCTATCAGGGCGAGTATATGTCTCAGTACTCATGGGCGGAGTTGACCACCGCGTCCATCGTCTCTGGATAGGAACGCATAAGCCAAAAAACAAACGCTTACCGGCGCGGCACATCGCGGCGGTAAGCGTTTGTTGCGCTTTTGTTGCAGTCGGGCGGGTATAGTAATGTTGCTCTTACCGGAAAACGACAGCGAAAAATGGCGCAGGAGGCCCTCTCAGCCGCTTCGCGCAAAAATACAAACAGGAGGACAGTATCATGTCAGAATTTTTGAATGCGGTCCGCTTGGCGGCGGACGGCAGTTTGGACGGCGTCTCGGATGCCGTTATCCTTGCCATGGGCGTGGTGGGCGCGTTTTTGCTGGTAGCATCCATATTCGCCCTTTTCATGTCCATCTATTTGGCCATCCGCTACACCCGGTACAATCGGAAGCAAAGCAGCTGCGGCATGACCGGCGAGCAGGTGGCTAGAGACATCCTCGATCAGAATGGCCTGCAGAGGATCAAGGTCTCCAAGACAGGCTCCATTCTGCTGGGCAACAGCTACAGCCATTATTTCAAGAAGGTGCGGCTGAGGCGGCTTACATGGAAGAAGCAGAGCGTCACATCCCTTGCCATGGCGGCGCAGAAATCCGCTCTTGCCGTTCTGGACAAGGAGAATGACCCGGATATGCAGACCCGCGTCCGCCTGACGCCCGTCATCTACATCGGGCCGCTGGCCTTCGTCCCCATGGTCATCATCGGCGCGCTGCTGGATCTGTACATGTTCAAAACCACCAACGAGATGTACACCATCCTCCTGACTGCCATCGCCCTCGTCTTCTACCTGCTGTCCTTCATTATGTCCATTCAGGTGCTGAAAACCGAGAAGAAGGCGCAGCAGCGCGCCTACGATATCATGAAGGAAAATGGCATGGCCACCGACGAGGAGCTGGCCATGTGCAAGAAGCTGTTCCGCCTGTACAACATCGAGTACATCAACGACATGGTCATCTCGCTGCTGGAACTGGTCTATCGGGTGCTTCAGATCATCGCGTATGTCCAGAATGCATCCTCGTCCTCCAGCCGTTCCTGATATTGCTATGCAGAAGCGGGCGTATAAGAGGAAGGACACATGGGTCTGCGGCATTATGATCGACCTGAACGGCTTCAAGGCGATCAACGATACCTACGGGCATGCTGAGGGCGACACCGCGCTGATCCTTGCCGCCGGTCTGCTCAAAAATGCCTTTGGCGAATATGGTGTGGTGACAAGGTTCGCCGGTGATGAATTCGTCGCCATACTGAACACCGCGGACGAGCAGCTTGTCCAAAGCCTTATCGCGCGGGCAAAGGAGAATTTTGAGGAGGTCAACGGGACGCACGACAAACCCTACCGTCTCTCCGCCTCCATGGGCTACGCCATCGCCGACCTGCACACCGAGACCATTGCCGACTTCATGAACCGCATCGACCGCCAGATGTATCAAGACAAGCTGGGCTATTACGCGAAAACGACCGCCGGAAGGGCCAGCCGGCCGCCGCGGCCAATGACGCCGGACAGTAAACAAAGAAAGAGATGTGACACATATGATGTGGTTCGCCCTGATCGCGGCGCTGCTGGGAATGTCCGCGCTGACCATCATCCAGACGCCCCGGGAGTGGCTGAAGCGCCCCCTCCCTCTGGCTCTGCTGATCCTGTTCCATGCCGCCGGCATCGCCAGCATTCTGCTGATCCTGTTTGCCGTTTATCGTATGCAGGATGCGAAGCTACGGTTGACGACACCGGCCAGACCGCCTTGCAGGAAGGTATTGCTGTCACCGCCACTGCCACCGGTGCTTCCGGCTCGCCCTGCATTACCGCCTCGACCTCGTCCGGCGACGCCACGGGCGGCAGCGATGCTCCGCGCGGCCAGCATCGCTTCTGCCAGCATAGAGCCACCTGTATGGCCCACATTGATGCCAAGGCCCTGCATGAAGCTGTCGATCTTCTGTGAGATCTTCAGAAAAGCCACTGCGCACAGAAACCAGACGAACAGGTTTCCGGCCACGCCTTCTTTACCGGAAGCTGAGACCTGAGACTGCACATCTGATTCCGTCAGAGCAGAGGCCGGAATCGTGAGCGCACATATAACCAGTACGGACAACACGATCCCTGTGATGCATTTCATTTTTTGATTCATGATCGTCTCCTATAGGGATAAGGGGTTTGCCAGGAAAGTTCCCACCATGGTGATGAACAGGCTCAGGCACCATGCGTTCATCAGCAGCAGAAATATCTGGCCGCCGAACATCCGGCACCACGCCTTGAAGATGTTGGAAGTGCTCTGCGCCGCGCCCGTAGCAAAAGCCACCGGTGCCGTGAATACCAGAACGCCCAGGAGCACATAACGCTCCGCCGCCTCAAATAGCAGCTTGATATAGTTCCACGCCAATATGAGCACGAGGATCAGGGCGATTAGAGCCACCGCGCCGTTGGCGCAGACCCCAAGGATGGTAAGTATGACCGAATTGAAGTCGGCAAAGTTCAGTGCGGGCAGTTCAGACGACATGATCCATGCGTAGGGTGTCCCTCCGATTTTCAGTATCAGCTCCACGATTTCATCTGCGAAATAGGCCAGCAGGATAAACAGCACAGAGCGGATCGTCAGCTTTACCGGGTCTTCTGTCTCTACGCCTGCTATAAGGCCGTAGTTCTTGAATAGCTGCCAGATCAGGTTCAGCAAGATCATGCCGATAGCCAGTGCCACGAAGATGTTGTACATCGTCTCTGCGGCGGGGAAGTAGCGCAGGAAGGTGGTCATGTCGCAGCCCAGAGCCCCCAGCACAGAGGTGTTGATAAGGTCAAGACCGTACATGACCTGTTCCGCGATCCATTCTACAATGCCATCTAATATGCCCATAGCACCTCTCCTTTCTCAGCCGGGCAGCTTGGCGTTATCCGTTCCATCTGCCATCTGCGAAGAAGGGCGTCACATAGGACATGATGAAGCCCAGGCCGTTAAGGATCGCCCATGTAATGATGATACGCTTGAGCCATGCGCGGCTCTCGTCCACAGTGCGGCCGCTGCGGGAGAAGTTCATCATCAGCAGTGCCACCGACGCGGTGACAATGGCGGCAATGGTGGAGATAAGAAGAATCTGGTTATAGACGTCCTTCATGATCTCATTGGCCTTCTCCCAGACGGTGGCGGCAAAGACAGGCTGGCAAAGCATGGCGGTCATGGTCACGCCCGCGAAGGCCGCATATAGTGCCATGCCGGGGCTTGCCCTGTGGAGATGTGTCTTGGTCAGGTCATGTTTTTTCACTCGTGATACCTCCTGTGATAGAAAAGATGTGGAGGGGCTACTCTCTAAAAGCCGCCCCCTCTTGGGTTGCCCAAATTACCGGAAACAAAATAACACCACCCCGTAGGATGGTGTTACTCGTATCGCCTTGGCATAGTTTTGAGCATACACAGTATAGCACACTTGGATTTACGCTGAAATCGCAAAACCGTGCCAATGTTGTGGCGGGAGAGTGCCAGTGTTTTGTGTACCCAGCTCTTGCAACTAATCAGAGGGCATATGTTCTTTAACTGTGACAATAAAAGTAATTCTTTCGGCGTGTAGATATACTATCATTTCTATCTAAAAAAAGTTGACGAATATATGCCAATGGTGATATGATAATTGCGCAATGTGGTTATTATCGTATGCGTTTGCCACTTATGCGGTACTTTGATAATTGTGAAACAGGAGGGTGCGCTGTGGATTCTACTATTGTGATATTGTGGGTGGGTGCGATTTTAAAACTACGGAGGAGATGGTCAATGCACCAATATTTGACGGGAAAAGTCTTAAGGGCCGCTGGAGCTGTGTTGTAATTTGCAGCATTGAGGGCCTCAGCTACGAAGATTGGTTGGAAGTTTTTGAGCATGAGCCGGTGAATCCTCAAAGTGATGAAATTATTGAATAGAACAGGAGCGTGAACCATGACTTTTATCTGCTACCCCAAATGCACCACCTGCCAGAAGGCGCAGAAGTGGCTGGACGAGAACGGCGTCTCTTATACATTCCGGGACATCAAAATGGAACATCCCACTTATGAGGAACTGTCTGCATGGCATGAGCGTAGCGGTCTGCCGCTGAAAAGGTTTTTTAACACCAGCGGTCTGCTATACAAATCTATGGGGCTAAAGGACAAGTTGCCCCAAATGAGCGAGGACGAGATGCTGAAGCTCCTTGCAGCAGACGGGATGCTGGTCAAGCGCCCACTGCTGGTGGGCAATGACTTCGTGCTGGTCGGCTTCAAGGAAGCCGAGTGGGAGAGCCGCCTGAAAACCCAATAAATGTCGCCCCACAGGCGACCAAACCCTCCTTCGGATGCGCTACAATGTGAGCACAGACAAACGAAGGAGGGCTTTTTTATGACGGAATTGGTTTTTATTTTGGATCGCAGCGGCTCTATGTCTGGGCTGGAGGCGGACACCATCGGCGGCTTCAACTCCATGCTCGCACAGCAGAAGAAGGAGGCGGGCGAGGCGCTAATCTCCACGGTGCTTTTCGCCAACGATAGCACAGTCATCCATGACCGCCTGCCGCTGGGCGAAGTGCCGCCCCTGACGGAAAAGGAGTATTTCACCTGCGGCTGCACGGCGTTGCTGGATGCCGTGGGCGGCGCCATCCACCACATCGGCAACATTCACAAGTACGCCCGCCGGGAGGATGTGCCGGAGAAGACGATGTTCATCATCACCACCGACGGCTGCGAAAACGCCAG
>UMGV01083382.1_pt1 | contig 36099 bp, 27 predicted proteins | sample 1965361 | NCBI WGS metagenome assembly UMGV01 (sample SAMEA4836081, study PRJEB28245) | human gut metagenome | biome: gut microbiome; material: fecal sample | place: Denmark | collected 2008
AAGGACTGCTGAAGCGGCCTGCAAAAGCATGGGAAGGGCGCTTTCTGAGGCTCCACAAGGCCGTTTTGTGAGAATAATTCTGTAATTTTGCCTTGGAAGCAGGCTTTTGGAAGGTCTGCACACACCATTTTAACAACGAAAAGGATGAAAATAAGCATAGCCGGAACAGGCAAGATAGTGGGCGAAGTGCTCGAGATGCTGAGCCAGGAGTTTGAGGGAAAGATAGAGGTGACAGGCATCTATGCACGCGAGAAGAGCGTGGAACATGCCATCGACCTGTGCATGAAATATGCCCCCAACGGGTTTGTCTTCACCGATTACGACCGCATGCTCCAGGAGGCAGAAGCCGACTATGTGTATGTGGCCAATGCCAACCACGTGCATCACGAATATGCTCTGAAAGCCATGCAGAGCGGTCACAACGTGCTGGTGGAGAAGCCCATCACGGTCACCAGAGTGGAGATGGAGGAACTGATAGACTGTGCCATCCAGCATTGCGTGTATTGTCTGCCCGCCTTCAGCCTGCTCTACAATCCGCTCTACCGCCAGTTGCAGCAGGTGGTACAGGAACTGGGAACACCGCGCATGGTGATGGGACACTACGCCCAACGCAGTTCACGCTACGACCGCTACCTGAAGGGCGAGATGACACCCGTCTTTGACCCTCAGATGGCAGGTGGCAGCATGATGGACCTCAACATCTACAACCTCTGCTTCACCATCGGTCTCTTTGGCCCCCCAAGAACAGTAGCCTACGCGCGCAATCTGGGTTTCAACGGCATCGACCTCAGTGGCACGCTCGTGTGTCACTACCCCACCAGTGTAGCCACTCTGTCGGCCTCGAAGGATTCCGACGGATGGAGTCATGGATGCATACAGTGTGAAGACGGATGGATAGAGATTCCCGGCCCGGTGAGCGTGCTCAACGAGTTCACAGTACACCGCCGCGGACAGGAGCCCGAGCAGCATACGTTGCCCGAGCAGCACCACCGCCTGTGGTGGGAATTTGAGGAAGCCCGCCGACTGATAGAAGACCAGCAGCAGTGCCACATCATCGTTCCTTATGTAACACGAGTGGCTCAAGAGATAGCCATTGCGCTGGAGAGAATGCAGAACATTTAGAAGAAGGGCCTCCACAGCATCAGACTGTCGTTCACGTAGCCCGTCTTGTTTCCCACACGCACGCGGTACCAATACTTATAGAGGCTTCTGTCCAGGTCAGCCACCCGTCCCAAGCAAGGATAAGCCTCTGGGATGCCATCGCCGTCACAAGTGATGGTGCCCACCACCGATGACTTGTTCGACGGCTGCTGGCGCAGGTTGACAGCCTTGTAGCGGCTGGCATCTATCACCAGCCAACCACGCCCGTCCTCGGCACGGTAATAGACAAGAGAATGTCCCTTGCGAGGCACAAGGCCATAGTCCTGCACCTCCACCAGATAATCATCGCCACAGGTACCCAGATAGTTTCCCACCAGCTTGTGATGGTCATCTTCCACCACCCACCCTTGATTGGAATAAGCACGCATGAGACCGGCTGTTCGCACGTAGTCGCCACCCCACATCACCAGATTGTCAGTGGGTTTGAAATTGCGCGCATGCCATTCCAGAGTGACATTTTCGCTTGCCAGCAACAATGATTCATCATACTTATACTCGTCATTGTAATAGACATCTGTCAGGTGCCAGCACTCTCCCTCCACCGCACGGAATGGCGCAGAACTGAATACCGAGTCAACCAAGCAGAACCCGTCACCGCGCCGGTCGATGATGCGCAGCGTGAAGTCATCTATCTGCCCGTTGGCCCAACGAATGGCAGGAACCAGGCAGTAAGACAGCTCAAACTGGTTGGTCATGACGTATTGGTTGAAATGGTAGCGATAAGTATGGTGCACCACATTCTTCCCTTCGCGGAAAGGTGCGTCAAAGAAATAGGCATAGGAATAGGAGATGGTGCTGTCCAGGCGCGGATTATAGAGGTATCCGTCAATGGGCAACTTTTCTTCAGACACTTCCCCATAAGCCTTCCAGTCATTGACATCCAGTTTTGTATAGTCCCACTGGGTGTCTGACTTCCCTCCGTCATTGGGTTCGGCTATCACGGCATTACGGTGTGCGATGTGACAGCCATTCATGGTCACTGTGAAATCCTTGATGAAGGGATGCACTCCCGAGCGGTTGAAGGGGGCAAACACATTATAGGTTGAGCCTGCATCAAAGGCCATCAGCACCGTCTTGGCTGCTCCTGGATTGGCAAACTCATAATAGACATCCACACTGGCATAATCGCCCTTCTGAAGGGTGATGGTCAGTATCTCCTTGCTCACTGAGATATCTGTCTCCCGCGTGGGAAAGAGAAAACTGCCCGAAGCATAATACACCGCATCATTGGCCTGTACCATGAGACAGGGAAACAAGAGCAGAATGACGAAGGACAAAATCTGTTTCATAGAGGTTCGTTTTTTTCTATCAGTAACACACGACTGACCCTGCGAAGTTACAAATATATTCTGACCCACCCACGTTCAAAGGAGAAATAATTCAAATGCGTAGGTGTGATGCAGAAAGAAAATGATTATAGAAGAAGATAGCCAAGATGCTGTTTCTATCCTTGGTTACCCTTAACCGAAAAATAGGACTATGAATCCATGCGATACGGATGTGAATTTTGGTTGAATTATAGCAGTACTACTTACTTTGCCAATGCAGTACTACTCCTATCGCCAACGGAGTACTACTTCTATCGACCATGCAGTACTACTTCTTTTTTCACCCTATACATTATATATATAATACGCGCGCGAGGCATGACACTTTGTACCATAGGACAGAAGCGAGCGCAGGCTGCTTTACGACAATTTGTCCAATGATACGTCAAAATGTCTGAGGCATAACCACTTGCATGCTTCTTGTAACTATCATAGCAGAAACATTAAAGAAAAGAAAGGAGACAAGATATGAACATGGACAAATACACCATCAAAGCCCAGGAGGCAGTGCAGGAAGCTCTCAAGCGCGTACAGCGCCAAGGGCAGCAGGCCATTGAGCCTGAGCATCTGCTGAGCGGCGTGATGCAGGTGGCCGAGGAGGTCACACGGTTCATCTTCCAGAAGCTGGGAATGAACCCCACCACGGTGCAGCAAGCCGTGGATGCACAGATAAGCAGTCTGCCCAAGGTGCAGGGAGGCCAACCCTACCTGAGCCAGCAGTCAAGTCAGGTGCTGCAGAAAGCCGAAGACTTGGCACAGAAGGGAGGCGACGAGTATGTATCGGTGGAGCATCTGCTCATGGCCATTGCCGAAGTGGATTGCACTGCCAGCAAGATTCTCAAGGACATGGGACTCACCAAGGACGATCTCAAGCAAGCAGTGAGCGAACTGAGAGGCGGACAGAAGGTGACCAGCCAGTCGAGCGAAGACACCTACCAGAGTCTGAGCAAATATGCACGTAACCTGGTGGATGAAGCAAGGGCAGGCAAACTGGATCCCGTGATAGGACGTGACGAGGAGATAAGGCGTGTGCTGCAGATTCTGTCGCGTCGTACCAAGAACAACCCTATACTAATAGGCGAACCAGGTACTGGTAAGACTGCCATCGTAGAGGGGCTGGCTCACAGGATACTGCGTGGCGATGTACCCGAGAACTTGAAGGACAAACAGCTCTACAGCCTCGATATGGGTGCTCTGGTGGCTGGAGCCAAGTACAAGGGCGAATTCGAGGAGAGGCTCAAGAGCGTGGTCAACGAGGTAACCAAGAGCGAAGGCCGCATCATCCTCTTCATCGATGAGATACACACACTGGTGGGTGCCGGCAAGGGCGAAGGTGCCATGGATGCTGCCAACATACTGAAGCCTGCTCTGGCACGAGGTGAACTGCGCAGCATAGGTGCCACCACACTGGACGAGTACCAGAAGTACTTCGAAAAGGATAAGGCTCTGGAGCGAAGATTCCAGACTGTGATGGTGGACGAACCTGACACTGCCGCCAGCATAAGCATCCTCAGAGGTCTGAAGGAGCGCTACGAGAACCATCACCATGTGCGCATACAGGATGATGCCATCATAGCAGCCGTGGAACTCTCCTCACGTTACATCACCGACCGTTTCCTGCCCGATAAGGCCATCGACCTGATGGATGAGGCAGCTGCAAAGCTGCGTATGGAGCGTGATTCTCTGCCCGAGGAGCTGGATGAACTTACCCGACGACTCAAGCAGCTTGAGATTGAGCGCGAGGCCATCAAGCGTGAGGGTGACTCTGACAAGCTACAGGCTCTGAACAAGGAGATAGCCGACCTGCAGGAGCAGGAGAAGACTTTCCGCAGCAAGTGGGAGGGAGAACGTGCTCTGGTCAACAAGATTCAGCAGGACAAGCAGGAGATGGAGCAACTCAAGTTTGAGGCAGAGAAAGCCGAGCGAGAGGGCAACTACGGACGAGTGGCCGAAATACGCTATGGCAAACTGCAGCAGCTGGAGCAGGATATCAAGAAGATTCAGGATGAACTGCATCAGACGCAGGGAGCCGAAGCTATGGTGAAGGAGGAGGTGACTGCCGACGATATCGCCGATGTGGTGAGCCGTTGGACAGGTATTCCAGTAAGCCGTATGCTGCAGAGCGAGCGCGAGAAGCTGCTTCACCTGGAGGAGGAACTGCACAAGCGTGTGATAGGACAGGACGAAGCCATTCAGGCTGTGAGCGATGCCGTCAGACGTAGCAGAGCCGGCCTGCAAGACCCCAAGAGGCCCATTGGAAGCTTCATCTTCCTGGGTACCACCGGAGTGGGAAAGACCGAACTGGCAAAGGCATTGGCCGACTATCTGTTCAACGACGAGCAGATGATGACGCGAATAGATATGAGCGAATATCAGGAGAAGTTCAGCGTCTCCAGGCTCATCGGAGCGCCTCCAGGATACGTTGGATACGACGAGGGCGGTCAGCTCACCGAGGCTGTAAGGCGTAAACCATATCAGGTGGTGCTCTTCGATGAGATAGAGAAAGCTCACCCCGATGTGTTCAACATCCTGCTGCAGGTACTCGATGACGGACGACTGACCGACTCCAAGGGCCGTACAATCAACTTCAAGAACACCATCATCATCATGACCAGCAACCTGGGTAGCCAGATCATACAGAACTGCAAGGACCAGGAGGAGGCCAAGAGACAGGTACTGGAGCTGCTGAAGAAGACCATCCGGCCCGAGTTTCTCAACCGTATCGATGAGACCATCATCTTCAAGCCGCTCACGCTGGGCGAAATCCGTCAGGTGGTAAGGCTGCAGATAAGCGGTGTGACCAAGATACTGGCACAGAACGGTATCAAGCTCGAACTCACCGACGAGGCCATCAACCTGCTGGCCGACGCTGGCTACGATCCCGACTTTGGTGCTCGTCCCGTGAAGAGAGCCATACAGCGGTTGCTGCTCAATGACCTGAGCAAGAAACTGCTGGGAGGTGGCATCGACCGCGAGCGTCCCATCAGAGTGGATGCCAAGGACGGGCAACTCACATTTGGTAATTAAGCAGGAAAGGAGTAACTTTGCAGCCGCTTTGCCCCAAGGGCAGGCCAAGCGGACATGGCACAAGCCAGCCGCACCGACCAAACAAGACTCAAGATGAAGGGAAAGTACTGCAAACATTATCCTAAACTGTTACAATTGGGCATACCCATTATGATAGGCCAGCTGGGCACTATCGTAATGGGTTTTGCTGATACTTTGATGATAGGTCACTACGGCACAGACGAACTGGCTGCAGCGGGCTTCGTAAACAACATCATGGGCATGGTGCTCATAGCGGGAATGGGGTTCTCCTACGGACTCACTCCTGTAGTGGGCGCTCTGCTGGGACAGGGCAACAGCCACCTTATAGGCGGCAAACTGAAAAACGGCCTTGTTGCCAACACCCTGATGGCGAGCGCGCTGATGGCAGTTATGGCTGTGCTTTTTTTGTTTATGGACCGTGTGGGACTGCCCACACATCTCATCCCACTCATGCGACCCTATCTGCTGGTGCTCACGCTGAGTGTTCTGCCACAGATGTTGTTCAATGCCTTCAAGCAGTTCTCCGACGGCATCCAGGATACCAAGTTGCCCATGTGGGTGCTGCTGGGTGGCAACGTGATGAACATCATAGGCAACTGGCTGCTCATCTACGGCGTTGGCCCCTGTCCCGAGATGGGACTCCTGGGTGCAGGCATCTCCACTTTGCTGAGCCGTATAGCCATGTGGGTGACGATGGTGCTTGTGTTCCGCCACACACGTCGATACAGCGAGCATCGCGACTGCTACGCCCAAGCCCGTGTGGAGCGTGCTTCGCTGCGTGAGCTCACTCATCTGGGACTGCCGGTCATGATGCAGATGGGTATGGAGAGCGCATCATTCAGTCTGAGCGCATTCTACATCGGATGGCTGGGAAGCACCGAACTGGCAGCCCATCAGATAGTAATCACCATCAGCCAACTCTGCTTCATGCTCTTCTACGGCATGGCAGCTGCCGTGGCCATTGCCGTAAGCTACTTCCGGGGGAAAGACCGCATAGCCGACTCGCGCAACGTGGCCTTTGCCGGTCTGCATCTTACATGGATCATGGGCACAGCACTGGCTATCCCCATCTTCCTGCTTCGCCACCACCTGGGTGCATGGTTCACCCACGATACTGAGGTTTGCATGATGGTGAGTTCACTCGTCATCCCCCTGTGCATCTATCAGTACAGTGATGCCATGCAATGTGTCTTTGCCAACGCCCTTCGTGGAATGGCCGACGTGAAACCCATGGTTTGGATAGCCTTCATTGCCTATTTCGTTGTCTCTCTCCCGCTGGGCTACCTGTTCAGTTTCCCCTGTCACTGGGGTGTGACGGGTGTATGGTGGGCATTTCCCTTTGGCCTCACCACAGCAGGGGTTCTCTATATGATGCGCTTTCTGAAGAGCAGCAAATAGTCTCCCGCCATGCATATCATCGCACACATACACACCGATTTCCCCACCAAGTTTGGGGTTCCTCGCCAGAGCGGACTGGTGAGCGGACTGCCTGCACGCATCGTCTTCACTCCCGAATACAGGAATGCCGATGCGCTGCGCGGACTGGAAGGCTACAGCCACATCTGGCTTCTGTGGGATTTCAGTCAGGCTCACGACGGCAAACCTTGGCGTCCCACAGTGCGCCCACCACGCTTGGGCGGCAACCGACGCATGGGTGTATGGGCCACCCGCAGCCCTTTCCGTCCCAACCATATCGGGCTTTCCTGTGTGCGTATTCTCTCCATCAACCTCCACACACCTCAAGGTCCTGTCATCGAAGTGGATGGAGCCGACCTGATGAACGGCACACCCATCCTCGACATCAAACCTTATCTGCCCTACGTGGATTGTCATCCCGAGGCAAGCGGCGGCTTTGCGCAGGAGCAGAACGAGACCATCGAACCTCTGCAAGTGGAGATTCCTCACCAGCTGGAGAGTCTCATCCCCCAACCCAAGCGTGAGAGCCTGCGTGCCATCTTGGCTTCCGACCCTCGCCCACATTATCAGGACGACCCCACACGCACCTATGTGCTACCCTTCTCCACCCTCGAAATCTCTTTCCAGGTCAGTCAAGGCATTCTCACCGTAACAGCCGTCAAGCCTGCACCCACCGAACCAGAGGCACAATAAGGCAGAGGAACCTTGGTGCACGAAAAGGCGTCCTCTGGGCAGACAAGCCGACTAAAGCTACCGCATGTACCAAGAAAATTCCGCCTTTCTTGTCCCGTATTCAAATAAAAGGTGTATCTTTGCAGAAGGAAAACATGCGATAGTGGCTCAGTTGGTAGAGCATTGGCTTCCCAAGCCGAGGGTCGCGGGTTCGAGTCCCGTCTATCGCTCCAGGCCAGCCATGAACACAAACTTGCATCCCCACACAACATTTTCCCCACAGCATTCCAAGGCAATCCAAAAAAAAGTGTTACCTTTGCCGTCGGTTTCGCCGATATGGCTCAGTTGGTAGAGCAACGCATTCGTAATGCGTGGGTCGGGGGTTCGAGTCCCCCTATCGGCTCAAGACAAGAAAAGAGAGGAACATTCCTCTCTTTTTTCGTTTATCATGCTGAGCACTGCAAAAATTTGGCTCGAAAAAGTATCCTTGGATACTTGGCAATGTATCCAAGGATAAATCGCAAAGTATCCAACGATACTTTGCAAAGTAACCTTGCTTCGTTTTTTCGGCCTTTCCACCTAAGTTTCATCTTCGTGTACCGCCAATGCCTCTGCTGCATTATCCTGAGCAGTGTAGCTGAAGAGATTGGGGAAGATGAATTGTTTGGCATGAGTGGGCAGTGTGCTTTCCTCAATAGGGTTCGAATCGGGATGTCCCAAATCATGCAACTGTCCCCAATAATATGCCAGGCAGACGCTCCGGTCCGTGAATTTCTCCCTGAAGAAGCTGTCCAGCAGGAGGATGATTTCATCTTCGATACCCTGACACAGCAACCTTTGCGAAGCTGCACTGACGAGCTGGGCCTCTTCCTCTGTGAGCAGTCTCAAATCCACAGCCTTCCCTTTATTCAGGTCATTGGGTTCAAACTTCACCAGTCCGTTGCCGTACTGACGTGAGTTGTCCATGAAGATTTCCTTGGACACGTTTGTTACCAGATAGCCAAACAGCACGTCGATATCCACCACACCCGCATCATACACACAGTGGAATGTGGTCAGATTGGACACCCCAGCTATGTTTCTCACAAAGCGCAGCCCCTTTCTGTTGAACACCGACACCCAGATGGGAGAAGGCTTTCGGTTCTCTATTGCATACCAAGGCTTTCGGCTGGCGGTCAGATACCTTTTGTCGGCTCCTGTCTCTTCACCCAAGGAGATATACTCCCTCACATGTTCATCCGCCCCGTCGGCACATCCATTGAACAGATACACAGCCTTGTCTGAATGTGAAAGCCGTTGGAAATCATCATCCGTGAAGAAGAGCCCATGAACATCAGTCGAATGACAGACACAGCGCATCAGACAGCGCTCGGGAATTCCATACAACTCCTTCTTGGACTCCCTGAAAGTGAAATAGTCATTTGCTCCTGTGGCAATCCCGCGAGACACTTTGGCAAAAGTGCTGAACGGCACCAGATGACGATAGCCCGCAGAACGTGCTCCCTCATAATACTGCTTCCACTTCGTCTCCGGCTTCAGCTGGTCTGCCGCCCACGCGGAATAATCTGCCAGGGAAGCCTGCAGTTGGCCCACATCACTGACGTGGGAGAAGCGTACTTCGCTGAGACTGCCGTCCTTGTGGCACAAAAGGATACAAGCGGTCGTCAGAGCGTCATCGAAAGCACACTGAGTAAAATCCACTACCACCACATGCCTCAGCACACCACTCCGCAGCAAAGCACGCTTCACCTCCACCCCATAATCCGAATTCAGGAACTCGGAGGGAACTATATATGCCATCCTGCCTCCATCCCGCAATTGGCTAATGGATTTGAGCAGGAAGAGTGTGTATAGGTTGGTAAAGCCATTCAGACGTATGCCCAACTGCTCATTGACCAATGGCACAAGCGAAGCATTGTCATAATCATGGAACTTCAGGTAGGGTGGATTGCAAATGATGCCGTCATACTTGTCTTTCCACGAAGCCCGCAAGTAGTCCTCATTATATAATAATACGTCGCTTCCAGCCTGCGCCACATTTTCTGCAGCATAATTATAGATGGTTTCGTCTGCTTCATAGCCCACTACCCTAACCTTAGGATTCTGCTTGAACAAGGAACGGCTGAAGGCTCCCAAGCCAAATGCAGGCTCCAGAACATCCATCTTCTTCCTGCCATCCAGCACCCAACGGGCCATAAAATCCGCTATAGCCTCAGGTGTGAAGAACTGTGCAAACCTCTTCCTGTGCTCAAGGCCAACCACTCCCACGTATTCCTTCTCGGTCATCATAGGTCACAAGAGAACAACGAATCAAAACTTTCTTTGTCAAGACAAGCCTCTCCTCCATCAAACTTCACATAAAAGAGCAAGCGCCCCTTGTTCGGTTCCTAATGGCATCAAGATTGTAGAACAGGGGAGTTCGTTCCACATCGCGATCCCCCTCATTTTGAACTATCCCAATTTTTCGGATAGTTGCTTCCCTCTGCAGTTCGCCAGTTTCGTAGATTTGCCCTAAATGGTAGTTCACTGTTCTTACATCAACACCAAACAAATCCGCCATGCGCTTTTGCGACATCCAGAATGTTTCGTTATTGAATATCACTTCTATGCGAGCTTCACCTTGTGCAGTTTTATAGAGCAGAATATTGGATTCCAGAGAGTTACTTATGAGTTCAGAGGCAGGAACAGACTGAGAAAAATATTCCCTGGCCTGTTGCACGAACGGTTTCTTTCCGTCTGCATTTTCGGCTATAATCATGCAGGCCATGCGAGACAGCCGGAATATGTTTACCTTTCTATATGCACCACTACCCAGTTTGACCATATCAACCGTTTGGTTGAAATGGTCATCAATATTCATTCCTTTTTGATTGGCTACGGCAATCGCTTTGTTTATGACGTTTTGGAATTTCCAATTTGTAGAATAGCCCATAGCATTGCATAGGTCACGCGAACTCCAATATTCATTGCCGTTTTCGTCTGTCCTGCGTATAGCATCAAACGTTGGCCGCATTTCAGGTATGTTGTCTTTTTCTGCCATATTACTGTCTATTCCTTTTTGCACCAGCTTGGAACAAATCTTTCATTCCGCCAATCTCAACTTGTCTTCCTGTTACACATACAACCATGGCTGTTGCCATCTCAGTTGCAAAGATAATCATTTCGTGGCACTCTTCTGCCCTTTGCACCAGCCTTTTTCGGCAGCACAGGATTAGGCTTCAGACCTGCTGACGTGGGATGGGCAGAAAACAGAAGAGGCGGATGAGTGTAAATGTTGCTACACTCATCCGCCTCTTGATGCACTAATATCTTACTTTATTCTTATCACCATATTATAGTTGCGCCAACCGTCATCCTTGCTTCTGAAACTTATGGACGCTATCTTGTGGGCTGACAGAACAAACTTTTCCTATAATTGCATATTCTCCCTGTTTTTCCTCTTTTCCCCTACTCTATGGAAAAAGCGTTTTCAGCATACACTTGACAAAAGCTTTGCAACGCCACATGAGCATCCGCATTCGTTGCCCAAAGGGAAGCTTCGTACATTCATCTATCAAAGATATCAGTTCTTTTTCCCCCAAATACCTAAAGAACATTTTACGTTTGGGATGTACCTTAGGAGAGTAACAGCATGCAGGATTGAAGTGCTTGATACATTCATAGGTGCTTGATGCCATCGTTACCTTTGCACCACTAATAGTGGTTTTCCCAGCTTCCGTATTAACTAAGATAAGGCTTGTTCCTTTGTCGTCATCCATTTCTGGCAATAGTGTTTTGATTCCCCAGAAATCAGCTATAGTAATGTCACTTTGGCTACTGCACCCTCTCGCTTTACAGTCATAACAGGAAGGACGAAGAATGATGTCATTTAAGAATGCTTTCATGTAATGGTTCTCAGTGAAAGGCGAAAGCATGGAAACGGTCTTGCCAACTCCATTATAGCTAAGAAAGAAGCAAAACTTCTTCCATCCTTTCTCTTTGTTACGGAATTCTACACAACTGATGCTTTGGCCTTGCTTTACCACCTCTTCAAGATACATCCTCCATACCTTTGGGCTTGGGACACCATGGCATATTAAATCAACACTTAGAAGATTGTCATAGGCTTTGCGAAGGAACTTATGCAGGCCAGCCACCTGACAAGGTGTTCCTGAGAAGAGAACCTTTCTACCTTCGTTTAAGAAGCGTTTGGCATCTACATATGCATTTTCCATGCGTGCCTGAACGTATTTTGACCCCATGAAAGCCTCTACGCCTTTCATATCCTCTGCATAGTCAATCACCACCTGCCAATTCTCATCAAATCGTGCGCCAAACACCACACCACCTTCGCCTATTGTCTTTTCTGCAAGAAGATGGAAGATTCCACCAGAAGAACTTTTCTGGCGAACCTCTTCATTCTTGTTGATAGCGGCAAGCACTTGCAAAGGCTCTCGTGTATCGTACGGCTGCAACTCATTGCAGACCTTCTCGCAAAGTCCACAATTCACACAGGCTTCCTCATCAACCTGTGGATAGAGAAAACCTTCAGAATCTTCGCCCATCGTGATGCAATGCCTGGGGCAGACAGACGCGCAGGCTGAACAGCCGCAACAGTTCTTCTTGTCTTTTACTTCTATCATCGTCTTGTGATTTTCTGAATCATGGCCAAAGCCTTGCTTCTGACAAACAGTCGCTCGTTGGCCGACAGTCCCAGAAAGTAGGCAGAGGAACTTACGGAGAACACGCAAACTATCCCAACAGCAAAGAACCTCCAGACATTGTCCTGCATGTTCGCATAAACCAGCCATGGCAAGAGTGACGAAGCCAGGACAACAGCAAACACTCTATTATAGACATTGCTGAGATAATCCCTAACACGGAGTCCTATCAACGGCCGCAACATAATCATGCGAGCAAGCTGAGCGACGGCTTCCATGATGAAATGCACAACAAACACCGCGTAAGCCGGACATCCCAACCGCAGGCAGACATAGGAAACCGGCAGTATCATCAAGAGAATACTACCACAAATTGCCTGATAAGCCTTGACCTTTCCCGTTGCCTGATTGGCTACTATCAAGGGATTGGCGATGGAATATATCAATGCAGTGCATATCATGATGCGCAGAAACACCACTGTATTCTCGGGCACATTCTTAAGCCACACAGTCAGGATGAAGTTGGTCTCAAAGAGTACAGGCAATGACAGGAAGAACAGGAGGTAAAAGGAGAAGCGCGAACTGCGGAACATCAGTTTGTGCATCTCGGCCATTTCGCCCTTGGCATACGTCTTCGTGATTTGAGGATTGAGCGCCATCTGAAAATTACCCACGAACTGTTGGATAGCTCCTTGCACCTGCACCGCCACACCACGGGCAGCATTGACCACTGGACCAAAGAAGATGTTGAGCAGGATGTTGAGTCCCTGTCCAAACAGCACCGCCGACAGATTGCCGAACATGCTCCACCCGGCAAAATCCGTCATCTCCTTGAACAAAGAACGGTTCCAGGCATGACGATATTCTGTTTCTTCAAAGTGTTTCCGGCAATATGTCCAATAACAAATCTGTATGAATATCTGAACCAGCACCAGCAGGAATGCATAGAGTATCAGTTTGTCAAAAGAGAAGATTACCAATACATACACGATGGCCAGCCTCAGCACAACCTCCAATATGGACATATAGGCAAAGGCCGACATCTCCTCATGTGCTACGATGCAGGCATTATAAGGTACGCTGATAATCATGATGAACGAAGAGATGATGGAGGACTGCAACACCCAGAATGCAGCATCCATCCTGTCAGCAGGTATCTGCAACTTGTTGTACAGAAACCAGAGCCCGATTGTTTCGCCCAAGACGATGACCAGTCCTGCTATGAGCACATGTATCTGCAGCGTAGTGCTGAACACGATATGGAGCTGGTCCTTGTCTCCTTTGCCCAAAGCAAAAGTGATGTAGCGCTGTGTGGCCGATGACATGGAACTGTTGATAAAGCCAAACATGGTGACTATTCCGCCCACGACGTTGTTGATGCCATAGTCCTCAACGCCCAAAGTGTTCAGGATGACACGTGAGGTGAAGAGGCTGACTCCCATCGTGAAGAACATACGCACGTATAGCAGCAGCGTATTCTTGGCTATTCGTTTGTTATTGTCTGATGTCTGTGACACGTTTTTCCATTCTTTATATAGAAATAGGATGCTTTTCTTACTTGGGCAAGTATCCCAAGATACTTTTTACACATAAAAAACAAGAGAGGGAGAGGAGGCCACTGGCTTGCTTGGGCTATGGTCTCTCCCCCCTCTCCTTATATAATATAATATGTCAGGATATTCACCTGGCTCATTAGTTTTCCCTCACGCAACGCTCCGGCATAAGCATTGGCATATTTGCCGTCGCTGAACCAGGTCTTGGAAGAATTCAAGCAGTACTACTTACTTTGCCAACGAAGTAGTACTGCTATCGCCAACGAAGTATATCTTCTATCGCCCATGCAGTACTACTTCTTTTTCTCACCCTCTTGAATCCGCCTTGCCTACTGGGCGAAGCGTCCCGAGGTGATGAGCATGTTCATGCCGTCGAGCCTCTTCTGATACACCGTCAGGAAGTTGTCTATCACATCCTTGTAGGCCGAGATGTTCTCGTCACCACTCCAGTCGCTGAAGTTGTTCTTGTACTTCTGGATGGCAGCTTTGCTGGTGGGCCACATCTGGCTGTTCACCTCATAGGAGCGCTCCAACTTCTGTCCGTAGGCGCTGATGTCGTCCTTCACACTCAGCAGATAGGGATAGAGCACAGCCCAACGCTTCTGCACAGCTGCCTGGAAGATGGGATCCTTCACCAATGCGGGGTAGAAGACGCATGAGGTGCTCTTCTTCAGACTGGCCTCTGTACCGCCTGCCACAGGACTGGCACTCCAGCATATCCACTGGTCATAGGGCTTCAGGCGGTCGCCCGAACTGCCCTGGCTGCGTGCATTCTCCACGTTCTGGAAGGTTGCACGGTCGAAATCCCACACCGGACCAGCCGACAGCTTGCCGTTGCCGTTCATGAAGTAATACACCGAGCGGGGGTCGAGAAACTCATGGTTCATGGTCAGTTCCCATATGAGCCACTGGTCGATGACGCTGTAGATGTCCATATCCTCATAGGCAGCAGCGAAATTCCCGTTGTAGATATTGTCCTCTATCCCCTGCACCTTTGCCTTGACGGCTGCAAATATCTCATCGCTCAGCACATCGTCCTTGAACATGAAGGGTACGGAGTAATGGCGGGTGATGAACTTGTAGGTCTCGTCATAGTTGTTGTCCAACTCCATCAGATAGCCGCACTTCTCCAGCGTCTTCTCCAAGGCATCTTCATAATTGTCCTGGATATTGAGTCGATTGGAACCTATCTTGATCTGCTCACACAGATAATAGTTGCCCACATGATGGCCGTCGATGACCAGTTCCACAGGCTGACCGTGCACGTTCCAAGGAATTCCCTCCTCGATGGCTCCCGACTTCCAGGCACGCTCGAAGGCATGTGCCAGGTCAAAAGCCACTGCATTGCGTATCATGGAGTGGTCGAGCCAGTTGGCCAGCAGCACCCAGCGCTTGTGCTTGGGCATACCCAGCACCTTCTGCTTCTCCACCAGCTTGATGGCAAAGGGTTTCTTGGGGAAGGCTTTCGAGGTGTTTCCGCGAAGACGGACACCACACAGCGCAGTGGGAACATCCAGTGTGCCGTCGGCATTGTAGATGGTCAGCTGGTCGTCCTGTACCCACTCGGTGTCCTTGTCGCGCACCATGAAATCCACAAACCGGTTGACTGTAGTGCCGCCAATACCCAGGAAACCACCGGAAGTTACGGGACTGAAGTCACCCGATGCCGACTGCTGTACCACCACCACAGGCAAACCGGTGTTGGTGATGCTCACCACATAGTCACGCTTCATGCCGTCGGACTCTACCGTGTAGGTTACAGGCTGTGTGAAATCCACCTCTGTCACTCCGCTGGTCTGCTTTACTCCTCCCACACTCACGGTAGCACCCTCGCTCGCTGTGAAGGTGGGCACCAGATGGAAGTCATAGAGATAAGGAATCATGAGGCTCACCTCGTTGCCGCTTATCGTAGCAGGATAGGTGCTCACGCTGTTGAACTGCGGTTGGTTACTGCTGTTCCACACAAGTTTGTTGTTGAGCAACTTGCCCGCATTCTGCTCCACAGAGAAACCAAACTGGCTGAGGGAAGGCAACTTCCTTTCCTTGTAGCCGAAGGTTTCTGCCTGAGCTGCATAGTTCTTCAGGCTGAGGGGGATGTTATACACCGCTTCTGCCTCGAAGTCGGCCTGACAGACGGCGGTAAATGTGGCCAGATGTGCCTCGGTCTGCACACTCACGCTTATCCTGTCGCCCTTTTTCACGGTGGGCATCACGGTGATGAACCCCTGATGGCTGCTGCCCTCGGCCAGCTGCGGACGAGCTGTCCACACCATGCTCACGCTGCCGGAGGCATCTGTCACATTGCCCCAAGTGCCGTCGATGGCACTGAAAGTGAAGCTTCCGCAGATGCCACGCGGAGTTCCCTGCCCGTCGGTAACGGTCAGCTCCACCCTATCCAATGCTTCACCGGCAAGCGAGGTGCCGCTGGCATCCACTGTCACACGAAGCATGGAGAACAGGTGACGGAAGTTGAAGCGACGGCTCTGGCCCACAGGCGCACCATATTTATAGTCACCTGTGAGCCGGCCCGAAGTCCCATCAAAGGGTTGCACTTGCGGCAGATGACCCTTCAAGGCGGTTATCTCAGCACCGTCATTGCTGACGCTATAGGGATAATAGGCCCGATAGGGCTGGTCGTCACCGTTCATCATTCCGCTGAAGTCCGCCTGTGGTACACTGCCCTGCGCTTCACTGAGAAACAGAGCATTGCGGGTACCAGCCTTGCCATACACGCCTATGCTGTCGGCAGGCTGCCAGAGCAAGCCCAAATAGCCATTGCCTGTATCGCTCATGTCGATGCATGTGCGTGTCTGTTCGGGCGCCGAAGGGTCGGCTATAGCTGCAGTGATGGTCTGCACTTGAGGCTGCCCACTGCTCACTGTCTCATCTCCTGCACATGAGCAGAAGAGCGGCAGCACAACACCCACGATGGTCACCAGCAGGTACATCTTCTTCATATTACTTCTTTATTATAGTATATTTGAAATCAACCACCACAGGGAAGTGGTCGGCCAATCCTATCTTTCTCTCGTAGCTTACCGTCTGGTTGGTAAGGATATTGCCGTTGGCATCCTCGGTGTCCACACCCTTATACTCAGCCGCTTCTGTGCTCTTCACGAAGTTTTCCACATCATTCCGGCAATCCACAGCCTGCAACTGCACGCTGGACAGGGGATGATTGATGTACCACACCTTATCCACCACCTCGCCTCTCTGGTCGTCAGAGCAGCAGATGTCATTCTTGGTATCGCCCTTGAAGTTGCTACGGATCATCAACGACTTGCCTCCCCACGTGGGGAACTCACCATTGCGGTGGAACTTCACCCAGGGGTCGATGGCCTCGTAGCCAGCCTGTGCAATGGGAGTAAAGAAGTTGTCCTGTACCTTGTGTCGGGTGTAGCGCATGTTGGTATCGCCCATCACGATGGCCGGACGCTTGTTCTGCTTGAGCTGTGCGAGCACATAGTCGCGCAACTGGCACAGCTGGGCTATCTGTACGGCTTCGTAAGAGGACGGCTTTTTATCGCTCCAGGTATTCATGTGAGTAATGTACACATCTACATCTACCCCATCGGCCACTGCAACTACATAGTGGCGGAAGCCCTTCTTGATGCAGGTGTTGGCTCCTTCAAACAGATCGCCTATCTCGGCTGTATATTGAACCATAGTCTCACCAGTGGCGCTCAGCCCTTTCTTCCAGAAGAAGCCCAAACCGTCGGTATCGGCACGCTGGCTGAGGTTGAGTACACCAAGCGAACCGCGATATGCTCCTGCATTGTAGTTGCTCATAGCTGTTGCAAGCTGTGTGTGGTACTCAAAGTCCTCACTCACTGCCAGGAAATCCCATCCCAGCGAGTTGGCCTTGTCGCCCAGGGTTATAGTACCCTGCTTGCCTGGACCATCGCTGTTGATGGATGAGGGCAGACCATCCACATTGAGTGTAGCACAGGTGAAGGTTCCTGTCTCAACGCCTTCGGTGGGATACTCCAGATTGCCCTCGTTGTCATATACCACCAGCGAAGAGTAGTTCTTGAGCTGGAGAGGAAGTCCGTAGATATTCTCGCGCTGGAAGTCGGCACGGCTCTGTGCAGAGAAGCAGGCACGATAGTTCTGTGTGCTGACGGTGATGGTGAAGGTATCGCCACTCTTCACCGTGGGGAACATGCTCATGTAGGCTGTCTGGATGCTGTTGAGCTGGGGGCCATCGGACCACTGCAGGCTCACGGTGCCACTTCCTGCATCGGTCTGCATCCACACACCATTGCGGGCATTGAACTCAAACTGTCCTGCCACTGCCACAGGAGCATCATTGCGTGTGACGCTTACGCTCACCTCGCGCAACTTTTCACCTGCGAGCGGTGTGCCTGAGGCATCCACAGTGACACGTGCGAGTGAGAACATGTGGGTGAAGGCGAACTCATGTCCGCTGGCTCCGCTTCCCTTCGCGCGACCATATTTATAGTCGCCGTGCAGGATGCCGCTGTCCATATTCTGCACAGCGGGGAGGTTGCCTGTGAGTGAAGTGATTTCCTTGTTGTCGTTAGCTGCATCATAGGGATAATAGGCGTATGTGGGTTCGGCAAAAGCCTCGCCTACGGCAGTGAAGCTGGCCAATGCCTCACGCTCTGCTCCAACCTTGCTGTAGCAGCGCTGGGTGACAGATTCGTGGTCGAATACACCTATCTGGTCGCCGTCTGTCCAGGCAATGCCCACTGCCTGGGCACTTTCTACTGACTGGTCAACGGCTGTACGGGTAGTGGCTGCGGGATGGATGGTGGCCACAATGTTGTCTTTGGGCGAAGTGCGGTTATACTCGTCCTGTGAGCAGGAAGCAAGGAGAACGGCAGCCATCGCCGATACAACATAAAAGACTTTCTTTTTCATAATGTGATGGATACTGTTGGTTGTATGTGTGCTGCTCTGTTTCGGCCTCAACAAAAATTTGGAAAAGCCAGTCGTGTGCTTTTCCTCCAGAGGGAAGCCGATTGTCTGTAAGTCAGCATGGATGGATAAAAAAATGAGAGGTTGTTATAATCAGAGAATCCCGCTTGGGAGAAGTGCCTCCCCTCGGCAGAGGGTGGAAGCACGTCTCCCAAGTGGGATGGGAACTATTTAATGCGAACGTGTCCAGCCAATGGCATCTGTACCATTGTCCTTCATGCCCGAGTTATAACCAGGGGCGGCGGAATTCACATCAGACGATGACCCGTTGTTGGATGGGTCAAGGGGATCCTTGTTGGGGTCATAAGCCTTTCGGAACTTGTTGTTGAGAGAAAGGATGTCCAGCAACACTGGCTTACCATAGACGTCATCAGTCACGTAGTTCATCAGAACCATGCCTACTGGATAGTAGCGGGTCTGTCCCTGGGAATCATCAGGATGGGCAGACATGTTCTTTATCTTGCCGTCTATCCAGGGGTTGAGTTTCTTGGCAACGTCCTTCTGGTTATCAACCGACTTGTCATTTCCCAAATATTTATATAAGCTATACCCGCCCAAACCGTGATACATCCAGTGAGTATGCTCATAATCCGTTTTACCATAATTCTGCAATGAATAAGTAAGGATATTCTGAGATTTTGTCTGACGTTCAAGCAATGTTGGACAATATCCACGATTATAACTATCATATCCTTCATTTCCGTCTATAGTCAACTGTGCCATCGTCTGTGCTTGCGAACTAAACATGGTTAAAGCAGGATATCCACAATTCTTGATTGTTCCAGTGGCATAGGGAAGATTCTTATAATTTGTCTTATCCAATGTTATGGGAGTGTGTGTAAAGAGACACTTACTACCCTGAGGGAGATTCTCTATATTATTAGGATCTTCCGGGCAGTTTACGATGACTATCACCTTATCCAGCACATCACCTACAACTGAATTGGCAGAAATTGTCCGGCCTTCAACAATCTTGCTGTTTGATGCACAAACATCACTAATAGCCTGCAGCCATCCGTTTTTTGTCTCTTCATGGCTATCCTGAGCAAATGTACAAAATACCATCATATACTCATCGGGCTGCACTTGTGATGTAATGGTATTCAATACAGTTTCAAAAGTTACGTTGTCATCTTGCATGACTTTACCGCCACTCATATCATAAGTCCTACCATCACCACCATTGGCAACAGACAAGCCTGTAATTGTATATTCCCATTTATGAAAAATTGATTCTCTTTTTCTACTTGCCTTCCATCTCGTATCAATATGGAAAGCACGTGCACCAGCCATATACTGAGCTTTTATTGCGGCAATCTGTTCGGCCTCGGAAAATCCCAAAGTAGATGAACCATCCGCAGCATACTGGAAATCTTGGTTCAGCGAGTTCCAAGAACCAGGGATGGAAATCTCGGAGAGATATACGTTGCGGGGGATATTGACCATCCAGTTGGAGGGATCCCATTCGGTGGTGGGAGCAGGAAGAGATGGCAACTGTCCCTTGAAGCGATGAATCTTGCCTGGCATCAGTTTACCGTCACCAGTTCCTTTCAAAGAGGTGGTATAGACAACGCCTTCGGCTGTAGTCACCTCCAACTTCCAGCTATCATTGACTTCAAGGTTCTCGTGGGGGATAACAAAGGCATTCAACTCCACAGACTCTCCTACTCTCAGTGCCAGATAACCGCCAGTGGAAGCATAATAGGTGTAGAGCGTAATCTCATTGTAGGTGTTTGAACCAAGTTCCACAGTAGGAGTCTCTGTGCTCATATCCACAGTGCTCATATCCACAGTGAAGTCACCAGCGATGGGCTGGTCGGCCTTGAGCACCACCTTGCTGATAATCACCTCACTGTTTGTCTGACCCACACCAGCCGAAGGACCACGCAAGGTGAAGCGAATGGCGGTGGAGAGAGGCTTGTAGGTGAGGTTCACCTCAGAACCATTGGCCACTTCCTTGCTGACAGCTCCCATGAAGCATGCGTTCATGTCGGCATAAGCCTTTTTGTTATCCAACTGCACCTGATCACGCTGCACATTAGGCATTGTGAGGCTGAATGTAGTGCCCAGCACGCTGGCATCGTCAGCAGGATAAACCGAATAGAAATCGGCTTTGTCTGCCTTACCCCACTGAACACCCGCCGCACCTGTCTTGTCCAGGCTGGTAGCATAGTTCTGCGTGGTAGTATTCGCAGTAACCTTGTACTGAGCGGTATTGCGACCGTTCAGGCACTGGGGAGAGGTGACAAGCACCTTGTCGCCATCCACCCAATAGATGGGGAAGGCGTTGTTGTTCTCCTCACCGTAGATGGTGCGGGTAACATCTGTCTTGTTGAGCGAAGCGCCGAACTTCACCTCCGCACCTGGTGTAGGGGTGGGACGTTCGGGCATGTTCTCCTGATTGCAGGCAACCAAAGCCAGCAGGGAGAGGCCGAGAAGATAATCATACGTTCTCATAATGGTATATATATAATGTATGAGGTTTAGTTACTGTTACTACTTCCACGTGTTGTTAGCGTCCAGTTCGTAGTTGAAATCCGTGTTCACGTGATGCTCTTCCACACGTCCATTTTCCTTGTCGTTCTTGACTGTCACCGAAGCTTTCATGAAGCCCTTCTCCAGCTGCACCTGAGTGCGCATGGTGAGCGGTGATTCATACTGTCTTACCATTTTCATAATCATTCACTCTTTTAAGGTTAGTACTTAATTATCTTATTTTTTACTTTTCTTTCCTTTACCATATCCATAGCCATAACCATATCCGTAACGGCCATAACCATATCCATATCCGTAGCCATAACCACGATGTGCGATATCCACTCCATTGAGCACCAGAGCCATATTGCGCAGGCGCTTCTCCTGATAGAGGCTCTCGATGTCGGGCAACTGGCGTCGGTCGAGCTTGCCTGCACGCACTACAAAGATAGTGAGATCGGCCACACGGTTGGCAATGGAAGCATCGGCAATGATGCCCACAGGCACACTGTCGGCCACGATATAGTCATAACGCCGGCGCAACTCCTCCACCAACTTGTCCAGTCGCTCATCCATGAGCAGTTCGGCAGGATTGGGAGGCACTGTGCCTGCAGGGATGATGTCCAGCCCATCCACTCCCTCTACGGGACGGATGATATCATCTACCTGCACGCTGGAGTCAGCCAGATAGTTGGTGAGTCCCATCTGGCGTCCATGCCCATGCATGTGATGGCTGAGCGTACCCTTGCGGATATCCATATCGAGCAGCAGTACACGCTTCTTGGCAAATACCAGTGTGAGTGCAAGGTTGCGCGAGATGAAAGTCTTGCCGGCTCCCTCATTGAAGGAGGTGAAGGTGATGACCTTGGCAGGATGCTCCTTGCGGCCCATAAACTCCATGTTGGTGCGCAGGATGCGGAATGCCTCTGAAGTCATGTCGTTGCCATCGGCTGTTACCACCATCTCCTGTCGTTTGCCCTTGGAGCGTGAGTTGTCGCGGCCTTGAGGAATCTCGCCCAGGAAAGGCACACTCACACGTCCCTTGAGGTCGCGACGGCTGTGTACATAAGTGTCCATGAAGAGACGCACCATGAGCCACACGGCAGGCAGAGCAAAACCGATGAGCAAACCCAGCAGCATGATGCGTGAACGCACAGGAGCGATAGGAGCATTGCTACCAGTGGCACCATCGATGACGCGTGCATTGTTGTCGGCCATAGCCTGTGTGATGGCATTCTCCTCGCGGCGGTTGAGCAGGAACAGGTACAGAGCCTCCTTGATCTTCTGCTGACGCTCGATGGAGAGCATCTCACGCTCCTGGGTGGGGATAGAAGCCACACGCGACTGTGCTCTCACCTCACGGCTTTGCGCATCGCGCTTCCTCACGTTGATGCTCACTATCATGTTATCCACAGCGCGTATGATGCTCTGCTTCATGGCATGCAGCGAGTTGTTGAGCTCCTCCACCACGGGATTGCTGTTGCTGCTGTCCTCAATGAGTTTGTCGCGACGGAGCTTGATGGCATTGTACTGGCTTATCTGGCTCTCCACGCTGGCATTGTCGATACCTGTGTTGCTGGGTATGAGGTCGCCGTCCTTGGTGTGGTCCTCCAGATAATCCTTGATGTAGGTGGCCAGCCTGAGCTGGGTTTCCATCTCCAGAGCTTCGCTGTTGGACTTGCGGCTCTCATCGAGATAGGCACTGGCGGTATTGTCGATATCGAGAATGCGGTTGTCACGCTTGTAAGTCTCAAGCTCGCTCTCTACACCACCCAGTTCGCGGCTGATGATGATGAGACGCTCATTGATAAAGTCGGCGGTATTGACAGCCACCTGGTTCTTGTCGCGGATAGCATCCTCATTATAAGCAGTGATGAGCATGTTGAGCACATCCTCGGCACGTGAGGGAGAAGCATCCTTGAGCGAGAGGGTGAGAATGCTGGAAGCATCCTCCTCCTGTCGGATACCCAAGTTGGCCAGATAATAGGCGGCGACTGACGAGAGCGGGCGCTTGCTCACATTGATTTCCTTGCCAAACCACGAGCGGGTGCAATAGCTGGTGGGAGAGACTGCCAGGCGCATACCGCCCAGCTTGACGGTATCCTTCATGGCTATCACCCACGAATCGCCCTCGCCTGCACTACTGAGGTCGGTGATGCGCACATGCTTCTCATCCTCGACGCGCAGATTGAGCGAGATGTATGCTTCGGGCGTTGCATCGGGAAAGCAGACAGCCACAGGAGCCGTAGCATAGAGTTCGCTCGTGCGCAGTCCGTCCTTGTACTGATAGCTCACATCGGCATGCACGCGGCGAACCACCTCCTGCATGAGTTTCTTGGAACGGAACTGCAGGATTTCGTTGGCCACATTGACCTTGTTGATGTAGTTGTCATAGCGGTCAAGCCCGGCCGTATAGGTCTTGTTGGAGGGGTCCTTGATGATGACCGTAGCCTGACGGAAATAGGTGAACGGAGTGCGTGCATACTTGAGCCAAGCCAGTCCACCGAAGATCAACATGCTGGCGAGAAACCATTGCCAGCGAGCCAGGAGATAGAAGAAGAGGTCCTTCAGGTTGATGTCCTGGCTGTTCTTTTCTTGTTCGTATGTCATAGGGATAGAATGAGTTCGTTGTTACTTCTTGAATACCCACAGCATGGAAGCCACCACGCTGGCCAGTGAGAGTACGATGCCGCCTATCTGGAAGATGCGACCCTCACGCTCGCGGGATTTGTGCTTGGGTTCTACATACACGATGTCGTTCTGCTGCAGATAGTAGCAGGGTGACTGGAAGATTTCCTTGCTGCGGATATCGTGTACATATATCTTGCGCTCGCCATTGCTCTCGCGGATGACTGCTACGGAGCCCAACTTGGCATTCGACTTGAGGTCGCCGGCATTGGCAATGGCATCGAGGAGCGTCACACGGTCGTCATCGACAGAAAAAGTGCCGGCATGGCCCACAGCGCCCAGCACTGTGTAGCGGAAGTTGAGAAACTCGAGCGACACCTGAGGGTCCTTGATGTAGTTGCCTTCTATTATCTTGTTCTTGATCATTTCGGTCACCTGACTCACGCGAAGTCCCTCGACATGCAGAGTGCCCAGGATGGGGAAGTCGATGTTGCCGTCCACATCCACACGATAACCTTTGGCCCCCCTCTCCTGGGAGCTGCCTGAGGAGGTGGATACAGTGCCGTCCGCACCCACTTGGATGCTGTTGGCATGGGTGTTGAAGGGCAGTGCCAATTCGGGACGCTTGCAGCTCACCACGATGCTTAGGCGGTCATGGGTGTGCACAGTGGCTTCATAACGGCTGTCATACTCATAGCCCTGACCCTGCTGCATATCGCTGAAGTAAGCAATATCCTTGCGTGATGCGCAGGATGGAAACAACATAAGGACTGCTACGCAGCCTATCAGAATCTCTCTTTTCTTCATCATTGTTGTAGTTATGCTATTATTTCGTTGTTGGATAGAATTCTATATATAATGTGTGCTGGCCAACTGCTCATGCCAGCGAAGCGGCACAGAGACGGGCGGCAGCCTCATCGGGCAGACACTCCAGTGCGCCTACCCTGACGGTGAGTGCCACCTGGGCCAGCGTGTCGGCCATGAGCTGGTAATAGCGCTCGTGCTGGCCAATGGCCGAGATGCCTGGCAACAGCAGGCTGAATGCCTCCACCTCGGCGGCAGGCAGGAACCTGTTGTGGGGTGCCTGAGCCAGTCGCACTATCCCCTGCACCCGATAGCGTTCGGAACGGTAGCAAGGAGTCTTGCCGCTCCAAGGGGTACCATAGGCCCACACCTGCCCGTCATGCAGGCGCAGCATGGGATTGTCATCATTGAGCAACAGGCAGCCGGGGAAGCACTGTTGCCACAGCCGTGCATGGGTGCTCTTGCCTGTTCCGCTCTGTCCCATGAAGAGATAGGCGCTGCCCGAAAGCACCACTGCCGCTGCATGCAGCGAAATGGCCTCGTGAGGCAGAATGGCTTGGGCAAAAGCCATGCGCAACATGGAACTGAGCACCGAAGGAGCCATAGGGTCGGCCCAATGCAGAGTGGCGCTCATGCGGGTGAAATCATCGTTGCAAAGGAGCGTGTGAGAGGGAGCATCGGCAGTGTGACGAACCTGCATGATGTAACCGTCAGCACTGCGCCAGAGGCTCACCAGCCCCAAGTCGCTCTCACTCTGCTCTATCATCTGCTCGCTGCCTGTGAGGCAGAGAGTCTGGCCTTCGGTGGTGAACGTGAAGAGCTGAGGTTCGTCAGGCTCTGGCTCACAACGGAAGGCGCTGAACGAAGGCAGGAGCAAGCTGACATCCTGCCACTGGGGAAGAGTCAGGCTGAAGAGGAAACCTCCCACCCTGAAACTGTATGTGGATTGAGTATCACTCATTGTGGTCATCTGTATGAAGTGCTCCAGTGAAGAACTGTCCTGCCATCAGCTGAAGGGCTGTGAAGAGGGTCTCGGCAGGAGCATAGGTCCACCCGAAGCGTGCATGACGGAGCATGGAGACTGCCGTGCGGCACTTGCTGCGCCAGGAAGACTGCGAAGCGATGCGGGTGGTGTGAAGCAGTCCGAAGTTTCCGTCCCTCCACACACGTTCCTGCAAGGGTTGGCTGTCGAAGAGACGGTCGGCATAGGGAAGCCGCTGGAGGGGCAATCCCAGACACTGGGTGAGAAAACCATGCAGCAAGCCGTTCCACTGGAGGAGATGTGCCTGCGAGCAAGCCCGCTGATAGGCGCGGCCGTCAATCTGCGAAGTCTGACAGGAGAGGCTCACTGCCAGGTCGGCCATCTGACGCAAACCTATCCCCCATCCCATAGCATGCTTGAGAATGTGGGTACTCTGGATGAAGAGCGAAACAGTGGGTTCGGGTACCATAATCTGCGCATGAGTGCCCATGCCAAGGGCTACACTCTGGGATGGAAAACAGCAGAGCATCCCTGACAGACGCCTGCGGGCAAAGGGGCTGGCAAGGTCGGTGAGCCGGGGATGATGCTCCACAGGCACATCCTGCCAGCTGTAGAGATGACTGCCATCAGGCTTGGCTTGGGGATGCACACCTGCATCGCGAAGGGCACGAAGTGCCTGTGCAGCCTGCCCGGGGATGGGAAAATGAAGGTCGATATCACCACACTCGCGGGCAAGAGGATGCCGATAGAGGCGGGCTATCGACTGGCCCTTGAGCACCACAGGCTGCAGACCGCGTGTGGTGAAGAACTCACAGAGCGAAGCGAGCGCCTCATTCATGTGACGGCTGTGCTGCTCGGCCTGTTCGGTTTGCACCATCCATCGGGTGAGAAGCGTATCATCGGGCAGAAGCTCATCAGGCAGAAACTCGAATGCCTGGAAGGCAAGCGCCATCACCGTCTGTGCCTGAGCTGTGAGGAAGATGCTCTGCCAGTCGGCGCGTGTAAGCCCTTGGAAAGCCTGTTCCTGTGGCGCACGTCCCCACAGAGCCGACTGCAACAACTGCAGCAGCGCTGTACGGCATGCGGCCGAAGGAATATTGGGACTGGTGCCCAGGCTGTCGTCTCTCTTCACTCTATCCTCCTGTTGCTTGTGTTTCTTGCTGCTCACCGGTGCAGATGCTTACATGAAGCCATCTCCACAGGGGAGCATTGTGCTGAAAAGAGCCAGGAGAAACACCCTACAAGACGAGTCTCACGGCTGGTCATAGTTTGCAGGTCATTCCATCCAAGTTTGTTCCTCCTGGACTCTATATTACCTTATTATATTATGCATGCACGTGTGCGCACGCACGTATGTGTATCGGGTGGCTACCCTATTCTATCAGTCCGAACTCCCGCCATTCCTGCACCTGTGTGGTGACATCGGCCAGAGCATCGTCGTAGGCTATCCCATATTCACCGGCAAGCCAACTGGCCAGCGAGGGCAGGGAGATTTCATCATCGCCCAACCGCTCCCACAGGCGGGCGGCAGTCTCGTTGAGCGTATATACATCGGCCGTATCCTGCGCTGCCGATGCGGCATTGACCATCATATATCTTCGCCCCATGCGGCGGAGCGTCAGGTTGGTGCGTCTCTTCATAATCGATTCCTGATTGGTTGAATCCCGGCAGACATCAGAACTTCTTGCCCGTGATGATACTAATCACGGTGATGAAGATGATCTTGGTGTCGAGCCACAAGGAGTGGTTGTGCAAGTATTCGAGGTCCATACGCAGGCGCTCAAGCATCTTGGCCAGTGTGTCGGTGTAGCCGTTGTAGAGCGTAGCCGATGAGAAGAGGCCTGGACGAAGCTGGTAGAGCAACTCGTAGTCGGGGTTGACAGCCTTGATGCGCTCGACGAAGAAACGGCGTTCCGGACGTGGACCCACAAAGGACATATCACCGCGCAACACATTCCAGAGCTGCGGCAGTTCGTCGAGATGATGGTCACGCAGGAAGCGGCCCACGCGGGTGAGACGGGCATCATTCTTCTGGCAAAGGGCAGGCTGCCCGTCAGCCTCCGAGCTGACCACCATGGAGCGGAACTTATAGAGTGTGAAGTCACGTCCCCTGTAGCCCACTCGCTGCTGGGAGAAGATGGCAGGCCCACCGTCCTCAAGGCGTACGGCCAGCCAGACAATAAAGAAAAGAGGCGAAAAGACAATCATGCCGCAAAGGCTTGCCAGAACATCAAGCCCACGCTTCACCATCCTGGTCCTTGTGCTGATAATCTCCCGATTACAGGTCTGCACCTTTGTTCCCGCCTCACTCGGTCGGGTTGCTATTGCTGTTTTTTCCATAGTTGGTTATATATTGTAAGTGTATTATCAATCATCTTGTCGTAAGTGAATATCTTGTCGAAACGCTCACGTGCGCCGTTTGAGAGGCGCTGGTAAAGGGCATCGTCGGAACAGAGAGTCATGATGGCATGGGCCAGAGCACGTGCATCGCAAGGTTCCACATTGAGTCCGGATTCGCCATCGCTATTGACCCAAGCGACTCCCGACTGCGGGATGCGGGTGGCTACCACTGGTTTGCCACACGACATGGCTTCAATCTGCACGATGCCAAAAGCCTCGGTCTTCTGCACACTGCTGAGGCAGAAAAGGTCGCACGCACCATAATAGGCAGGCAAATCCTGGTCACTCACCCTGCCCAGCAACTGTACACGGTCGGTTACATGCCAGCGCCGTATGAGCGACTGTAACTCATCATGCAGTTTTCCTGTACCGCCTATGAGCACCACATAATCGTCGGTGAGATAGCGGGCAGCCTCTACCAGATAGCGATAACCCTTGTAATGTACCAATCGTCCCAACGAGAACACCACATGACGCCCGCCATACTGACGGCGCAAAGCCTGCACAGCCTGAGAGTCAGGCAGCAATGGCTGGATGCCGATGGGCAGACTCACCACCTTGTGCTGCCAGTGCTCGAGACAAGGCGACTCGGCCAGATAGACAGGTGAAGTGCCCACGATGACATCGGCACGATGCAGAAGCCAGTGCTGCAGAGGACGATAGAACTGGAGCAGGATACGCTGCTTGGCTATATCGCTGTGCCAGTGAAGCACCACACGTCCGCTATAGCCCGACAGATAGAGTGCAAGACAAGCCATAGGGTCGGGGTGATGCACATGGATGATGTCGTACTGCCGGCAGATGCGCTTGAGCGTGCTTACCATCGAAGGGCTGATCATTGTGGCGGCCAATTTGCCCCAGGCAGGCACCCTGAAGATGCTTGCATGCTCATTGACCTTAAGCTCCCCACAGTCATCCCCCACGGCAGCACAAAGCATGTCGCAAGGAATTCCCCTTTCCGACAATCCACCCATCAGGTCAACCATCACCCGCTCAACTCCCCCTTGTATAGGGAAGAACTTACCAAGCTGTAGGACTTTCATCTGGAAAAAGAAATATGCTGTGATTAACGTGCTTTCTGCATCACCTCATCATAGAGGCGCAGGTAATCCTTATATCGGTCTTCCTTGCGGAAGTGCTGTAATGCGTATTGACGGCAGGGGCCAACGAAGGACTCCTTGCCAAGATGTTCTATCTGACGAACAGAGCGGAGCAGCGCATCCACATCACCCTGACTGACCACCATACCTGTTTGAGGTGTGACAGACTCGGGACTGCCGCCTGTGCGGTAAGTGACCACAGGAGTACCACATGAGATGGACTCAAGATTGACTGTGGGGTAATTGTCCTGCCAAGTGGGATTCACAAAGGCAGTGGCAACGCTATAGAGTTGGGCCAACTGCTGAACATTCTCGGTGCGGCGAATAGGAATGATATTGGCAGGCAGGCGCTTGGCTGTGTGTTCGTCCACTCCCACCAGCACGATACACTCATCGGGAGTGAGCATGGTGGAGAGACGAAGGAAATCATCGAGTCCCTTCTCGCGGCTCCAGATGCTGGCCACTCCCAGCAGGATATGCTTTCCCTCAAGCCCATAGCGTGCCAAAAGCGCACTGCCGTCCTGAGGCGAGAAAGTGTCGGTATCTATACCATTATGAATGACACGTATATCACACCCAGACAGGAAAGAGCGGTTCATCTCACCAGCCATCCACTCAGATACAGGCACCAATGTGAGAAGTCCCTTGGGCAAAGAGGTAAAAGCTTTCTCCTTATCTATATAGTTCCTCCGTGAGCGGTCAATCAACCAACTGGCAGGAAAATCACGTCTCTGTGGGCAATCTCCACAGCCCGACTGCCAGCGCTGGCATCCTGCAAATGAATAATGATAGCAATGTCCTGTATAGAGCCAACAGTCGTGTACCGTCCAGATGACAGGAATGTTGTGACTGCTCAGATAGCGGAACAGGAGAGGGTAATGCAGGAAGTAGCCATGCAGATTGTGGATGTGTATCACATCGGGCTGCAGAGCATCCACCTGACGCAGGAATGCCTGGGTAGCATGCGCAGAAGACAAACCGTGACGGTCAAAGAGACGAGTCATCAGTCCGTGCCAAGCCACACTGGCCTTATTGCCAACGGGCAACAGATGGGAGGTGCAGGGACGAATCCCATCCCGCCCACGGCTGTAAGCCACATAGCTCTCCCAGCCATTGGCCATAGCCAAGTCGCCTATTTCCTGCATGATACGCCCAGTGGAGGTGCTCGTACGCAGTACGGGATTGATTTGCAACAACCGCTTCATTCCTTCTCTCTCACTTTATCTGCTCTCGGCAAGTTCCTCAAAGAGGCTCACCCACTGCCCCATTACATTCTCCTCAGAATAGATTTCTGTTATTCTGCGTGCATTGGAAGCCAAGCGCAGGCGCAGAGAGTCATTATCCATCAGCTTCATCATAGCACGGGCCAGCCCGCTGATATCTCCCTCATGCACCAGAATCCCGTTGACATTCTCGTCTATGATATCTCGCGGGCCACACTTGAAGTCAAAAGAGACAACTGGCACCCCACAAGCCATTGCTTCTATCATCACCATGGGAAACCCCTCGTAGTGGGAACTCATCACCAGCATGCCACTGCGCACATATTCGTCACCTATCTGGGTAGTAGGCTCATGCAGGGTAGCAGTTTCACTCAGACCACGGCTGTCAATCATCTGTTGCAGCATCTCCTTCCACTCTCCCTGGCCATAGATATCCAGATGCCAATCCTGGTGCTTTCCGTCTTTCTGCACGATATCCCATGCTTCCAAGAGACGGTCGAACCCCTTCTGGTAATCAAGTCGGCCTACGGCTATTACACGCTTGCACGTTCCGTCGGAATAACCAGCACCAAGATGGCGGGCTGCATTGGGGATAACCTGTATATTTGGCAATGCTCCCCAGTAGCCAGCATCCTCGGAACTGAGCACCACGAAACGGTCGAAGCGCTGTACCAGACGCTCGTCCATCTTTGTACGCCAGCGGTCTATCATTCCCATCAGTCCGTGACGACCATACTGAAGACGGAAGAACTTGCAGAAGTGAAGTTCCAGCACCTTACGGCTACCGTCATTGATGTCTGGCAGGAACGAGGATTCAGAAGGGAACAAAGATACCACTATGTCAGCCTTCTCACGCATCAACAGTTCCGTCAGCCTACGGCGATGTATCCTGCGACGCCTCAAATATCCCTTCACCTTGCGCAATGTACCCAAACAGTTGTCGTCGGAATAGTTGATGCCAAGGTCAATCATCTTCACCTCCTTGGGAAAAGGATAGAACGGTGCACGCTCCTTCTGGTCAGTAGTCACCACAGTTACTTGCCAATGCTTCTCGCGCACCAACCAAGCCACCTTGTTGAGGAGCACACGCTCCATACCACCAGGATTATACGTGGAATGAGTGAGGTAGATGAGGTACATTGTTCTCCGTATCTAATTCCCTATCTGCACAAAGGAAGAAAGCAAAGACCAAGAACAGGTCAGATGCAACCTTGAACCACATGGCATAATTGACAAGAAGCACCAACAAAAATAGTACTTTATACTTGGGATGCTTATCCATCAGAATCCTTGCCGCATAGAACATATATAGGGAAAAGGCTATCATACCTGTCACACCAAAATAGAAAATGAACCTCAGATAGCCAACATCCGTAGCCATGTAATATCCGCCCCATTTAGGACCAATATAATAAGGGTCTATATCGTAAGGGTTTTCCAGATAGCCATCGCCTATCATCCACGTTCTAATATTATCAGGAAACACATACATATTCTTGAGTATCTCGTTAGAATGGGTTTCCCATCGTCCTTTCTCTGCCAAACTGAAGAATCCCTCGAAGCCAAAGCGGAGGTTTTCATGCACATTGGCGTTAGTATTATAGAAGTAAATAAGCGCAAACACAGAGCACACAGCAATCAAGGCAAAGGTTATTCCCATGCGCTTCAAATTCGCAAGAAGAATCTCAGACTTGCGCGAGAACGCTTGATATAAGACATAAACGAAAGCAAGAGCCAAACCGATTACAGTAGAGCGTCCTATCATATTACCAAACACAGAGATAATACAGGAAGCTAAGACATACATAAATACAGCAAGTTTGCTGTTCAACACATCCTTTCGGACACACAGGCAAGCAATCATAACGAGCACAGCAGCAAAACGCATGCCGGCCACATCAAGGCTTGCTCCAATACCATACAAACGGGCATCAACTTTCCCCATGAATCCACGACTGCCAAGAAAACCATCTACTAAGGTTTTCAAAGGCTGATACACCGACATGGCAAAAGCTATAATACATTGTGCCACACATACGGCAATCAGGTAGTTGCACAAAAGAGGGATAGTGACATTACCATGCCTCCATTTTATCATCTGAGCCACGAAATAGGCTCCACCCAACCACACCCACATGGAAATAATATATGTGGCATAAGAGAAATCAGACGTACCATTCAATATGACAGAAACAAGTCCAATAATGGAGACAAATATCGCCAACAAGGAAAGAAGAAACACCCCCTTGTCAAGACTACCACGGCCTCCACTTGCCATATTTATCCCAAACAGCACAAGTCCCATACCTGCCATAATCATCTTGGTATTGAAGCCTGGCAAGAATGTAAACTCAAATGGGAAGAAAAACAGACTGGTCAATACGACCAGAAACAACGTGGATATAACTTTTAACATACCCTACCCTTCATCTATATATGGCTTTATAAAGCCCATCTATAATTAGCCGGTAATACAAACTCACGAGCCACCATTGTCTTTTCCAGGCGCACCATTGGAGCATACGACTACGCCAAGAGATGCGCGTATTTGCACAAATATACCTATTGGACTCTGGATACCAAGAAGTCCATAAACGATAGTTTTCCTCAGAATCGCCCATAATCAAAAACGGGAACTTTGCTTCAAGACAGAAGAAATTCAGCTCCGTCTCCATATTATCACCAAAGCGATTATGCATATAGTCAAGTACACGTTGTACGTTATGCTTCAACTCCTCACGATGTCGGCGGGAATATGTTTGTGAGAAGGCTGTCACATTGCTCTTCACATAGTGGTAGTAAGCCCGCTGCAGATATCCAACCCTATTTGAGCAAGCAAACAACATCATCATTGTCATATCCTCACCCATTCCATAACCAGCAGGAAACTCTATGCCGTTGTCCGTATAGACAGTACGCTTGACCAGTTTGTTCCAGACATTATACTTCATACCTCCACTCAACATGGACTTCAATGCATCCATTGGGTTGCTATAGGAAGGCTGAGACATGTAGCGCTCACAGTCTGTGTATGTAAGAAACCAGTCTGCCCACACGATGTCATAATCGCCTTTCTTGGCAAATGCATACATCTGCGAGAGCATCTCCCTGTCTGCATAATCATCGCCATCACAATGGAAAACATATTCTCCTGAAGCCACACCCAGCCCTGTGTTGCGAGCTGCAGGCAAGCCTAAGTTGTATTCATGATGCAATATGCGCACCTGAGAGGAACGGGAGGGATAATGGGCGATAACCTTTTCTATTTCGCCCACACTGCCATCACATGTGGCATCATCCACGAAGATGAATTCCACGCTGTCCAATGTCTGTTCCATCAAAGAGCGAACACATCTACCCACGAATTGCTCAACCCCATAAACAGGAATCACCACGGACACTTTACAACACGCATTCATTGCTCAACGACTCTGCTGACGTCCAATCACGAAATAGCGAAGGAGTATCTTCACACGCTTCCACAAAGGAAGTTGGTCATGCTCATTCAACTTGTTATAGAAGAAATCAAAGTAGAACTTCTCATCGAAGAAAGGACTCTTGCGATAGTATTCCCACCAAATATCGAAATTGATGCACCACCCCTGCCATGGCTTCTGACCATTGTAGTGAACTATCCCCGATGACAAAGCGGTCGCTATCTCTTGATCCGTCCAAATCTCTGTCAGTTTTTCCCTTCCATATATGGCCTGCTCTGCGATAAAAGTACTTAGGCAAAAACAAGGAGGCAAGAACTTTATTCTCCCTTCACACACGACATTAAGTATATCCATATCCTGGAACATATACTTCTGTCCCCGATGTTCAATCAACTTCTCTGTCGTATGTTCCTCTCTCATCTGCTTACCATTGAATATCAGATTGCCAGAATAAACAATGGAGCGGGGATTTCTTTTCAACCGCTCAGTATAATACTTGGCATACGCTGGCACCAGATGCGACAAGGAATTCACTCCCGCCAACAAACAGCCTTGCATGTCTGTAGAGGAATATATATCATATAAATCACTTCTGAAGATAACATCCACATCCGAATACAATATCTTGTCATATTGCGGAATAAGCTCCGGAATGAGCAAGCGATAATAGGCTGGAGTTGTAATGCCACGTATCTCGAATGCCTCAGCAAAGGTATCATCCACGGCAATGTACTGGATTCGACAATTGGGATAGAACTCTTGGACTTTGTCTATATCCTTACGTTCAAATTCATCTGAAGAAGGATAGAGAATGAATATATCATAGAACGTAGTCTCCTTGGCGCTCATCATCAACGAGGAAAGACAAACGCATGCAGGAAAGACCAAGTTGTTGTCGAAGGCAAAAACTATGGGAACCGTATTCATATCATCTACTTGTTCGATGCGAGAAAGCCACAACCTCCCCACTTCTAATAGCCTTGCGTGCATCCTTAATGGCCTGCCATTTTACTTTCAGAATATCCATTCTCCCCTTAAGCACTGATATAAGAAGAGCAAAGGACAACAGATAACAAAGGCATATCACATCCCAGAATTTCATTAGATAACCAGACTCCAACGAATAAACAAACCTATACCAAAAGAGTATTTTGAAACGAAGATCGGCATACAGGAGCATCTTTTCCTTCTGTTCAGTCAAATTATTACCCGCATCAAGATGAATGACTTCACTGTCATAAGAAGTCAGCAACCTCATTCCACTCAGATACATCTTGTAATACATCACCTGATCCTCACCTAAAGGATAAGCCGAATTGTCCATCCACAACTCATCTTCAAAGTGTATCTTCAAGAAATCATCCTTCCTGCAAAGAAAACATGCTCCTGCATTGGTCTGGGATAAATAGACAGGCTTGCAAGGATGAGAGTTATATGAGTAGCCTCCATCGCGCATAACCTTATACCCCCACTTGCCGTCATCCCTTCTCGGAAACATGCGTCCAGACACTGCCATCATCATCTTTCCAACGAAAGAACGCTTATGATTGGGAAACACATCTGGAGATATTGCATCTGCCTTGTTCTCCATCAATTGATTATAAAGCCTTTCAACGAAAGAAGGAGGCAATTTCAGGTCATCATCCAAGAATAGCATCCACTCAGTCTGGACTTCCTTATATTGCAACGCGCGCTGAGCCACCATCCCTTTCTTGACATAGATGTATTGCTCTATGCCTATTGTCTCCTTGGGCAAAGGATAGCCCTCAGCTATATATACCAATATAGCCTCTGGCTTTATGGTCTGCGCGGCAAGACTGTCAAGCAGAGTCTGGTACTTTGCTCCTGCAGTGCCCAGCGTGCGGATTACCGCTGTATATTTCAATTCAACCATGTCGTAATGCACGTAAACCCAGCATCAACTTTGACACCAAAGGCATGCGGTGCGTGAGACACCACATATTTAGTTTCAACTTATTGTTGATATAGGGACAACTCAATATAAACTCCTTCTTTTCGGGAGTGATTGTACCGAACTCCTTCCATGTGCTTTTGTCAAGTACCAATTCCTGTGTTGCCTTCAGCACACGCCAACACATGCTCTTTCGGAACACGTCATAGACTCCATGCTCATGGAAAAACTGGATTATATCCTGATACACCCATTGCTCGTCTTGCTCTGTTTCCTTGTTAAGGTTATGCATGATGCTACCTTCTTGCTGTCTGTAGTTATAATATGGAACCCCAAGATGCACAACCTTTTGAGCAAAATAGCACAAGCGAGCCATCAA
>UMGV01002382.1_pt1 | contig 35987 bp, 33 predicted proteins | sample 1965361 | NCBI WGS metagenome assembly UMGV01 (sample SAMEA4836081, study PRJEB28245) | human gut metagenome | biome: gut microbiome; material: fecal sample | place: Denmark | collected 2008
CCACTTGGGGAGGGTTAGGGAAGGGCTGAGGTTAGGAAAGGCTTAAGGAAGAGCTAAAAAAAGGCTCCACGAAACCGTGGAGCCAATATAGAATAAATAGAATTTACTAACCAATAGCTATTATTTGAGTGCAGCTACCTGCTTGGCAGTCTCGTTCTCTGGATCGACAACGAGGAGCTTCTTAGCCCACACTTTAGCACCTGCCGTGTTCTTCTTGACATTGTAGTCATAGACCAACATATAGAGATAAGCTTGCTTAAGCATTGCTTTCTCGCTGCTGCTCAACTCAGCCTTCTCCTCAAGACTGGAGGAGAGAGCCTCATAGTAAGGCTTGGCAAGGCCAGCCTTGCTGTCAGGATCAAGGTTGGCGTTGATCTGACCACGCATGTAGTTGCAGTAGTTCATGTAGTTGGGGAACAATTCCATGATCTTGGCATAAACCTCATCAGCCTTCTTGAAAGCAGAAGCAGCAGCAGCTTTGTCACCGGCAGCAGCCTTCTTGGAAGCATAATCGGTATAGAGACCAGCCATGGTATCATAGTCGTCCATCGTCGGCTTTTCCTTGGCGTCGATAGACTTCTCAAGGTAAGCTACAGAATTGTTGAAATCACCCTTCTCTTTATAGACATCAGAGAGGTTCTTCAAAAGCACAGACTTGGAAGCGATGGCATTGCTGTCAACAGCTAAATCCTCAATAGCCTTGTTGTAAGCGGTAATAGCCTCGTCATAGCGCTTTGCAAGAGAGAGAGCCTTGCCGTAGTAGCCGTAGTCGTCAGCTGTGATATGAGCACTGTCACTCTTGTTGAACAAACGGTCGGCATAGTCCAATGCATTCTGGGAATCACTCAGGTTGGTATAGTTCCAGAAGACAAGACGATTCCAACCGGCACGGCGTGGGTCCTTGGTCAGACCAGCCTTCGCAACATCGATACTCTTCTGAGACTTGCCAAGCAAAAACTCTGTCATTGCATAACGAGTGATGTCTTCATCCTCCATGGAAGCAATGTTCTGTACTTTGTTGAAGTAAGACTCAGCCTTCTGGAAGTGATTAGGCACGGAAGAGAAATAATAGATACGGCCAGCCAAAGCGTCAACAGGATAATCAGGACGCTGCTTGCGAAGATCCTCAAGGTTGCTCACGGCATCCTCTGGGCTACGGCCACGAAGAATCATAGCATACTTGTAGTAGCCCTCAGGATCCTTCGGGTCGAAATACTTAGCTTGCTGATAGTTCTCGGCGGCACCACCAGCGTCATCCATAGAGACGGCAATGTCACCCTTCAACAAGAATGCCTTGGCATACTTAGGATTGCGGGCCAATGCATAGTTGGCGAAAGCCTTTGCATTAGCAGTATCCTTCTGTGCCAGGAACACTTTACCAAAAGCGACAAGCACCTCCGGATTCTTCTTGTTGGCCTTGTAGAGTTGCTTGACCTGATCGTTGTAATCAGCACCTTTGGCCAAGATGACCTTTGTGCCTTGCTCAATAATCGATTTGTTGTCGTTTTGAGCGAAAGTAGGCACTGACGAACCAAGCATCAGCGCACCAATCAATAAATATTTATAAGCCTTCATAATTCTACTGTTTAAAAGAGTTCTGTTATGTTTATGAATACTTTAATGCAAAGACGAACCAAAAAGTGAAATGTTTCTGTTATTGATTAACATTAACATCTCTTACATTGATATTGCCAAGAACCGGAAGCAAACCGGCACGCATCACGATGCGCTGCCCCTTCGGACCCTCGATGAAATGTGCAAATCCCCATGGCAAGCCCTGACGGGGATCATTAAGCAAAGCATAGATAGTCCGTACCAAAGGATACTCACCACTATAGATATAGTATTGATAGGGTTTGCGACCACTCGTGGGAGTAGCGGGATGGATCAGACTCACGCTCATCACACGGATATTGCGGTTGAACGTAAGATTAGTACTGTCGCCTTTGTCGTTGAGCCAGTTGTTGCCAATAATGCCAATAGCGTCACGATGTTGCTCAACATATTTGATCACATCGGCGGTCCTCTTCACTGCTGCCACGTTCTTGTTGAGAATGGCATGACCGCCAAGTATGGAATCTTCTACATAATGAACGGTACTTGACTTAGGATTGTCAAATACGACGGTGATAGGCTCGTGGGAGCCATCCTTGAAGATGTCACTCCACTTCGTTGCCTTGCCGTTCATGATATCACGGATGTTCTGAACTGAAAGCAAGGTATCACGGCAATCCTTGTGACAGATGAAGGCCAAAGCATCATATGCCAACTTGATAGCTACAGGACGATAGTTCTGAGCCTGCAAGCTCTTTAACTCGGAGGGAGTGAAATTACGCGCCGTGAATGCCAGCCAAGACTTGCCACTGAGTACGCGATTGATGGCATCGCTCTCGTTGGTGTAGATGGGCTTTACCTTGGCTTGAGGATAATCATGCTCAAAGACGAAGCGCTCGTCTTCGATAATGGGACTAAAACTCTCATCAGAGACGAAACTGATCGTCCCTGATGAGTAAGTATCTGTCCGCCCGTCTTTTCCCTTCTTGCTGTTGCCGCAAGCAGAGAGAAGACAGACAGAAAGTGCTAATCCTACAAAAAAGTAAGATGTTATTTTCTTCATATAAACTTTTACTGCAATCTGAAAGATACAGGTACGTTATACTTCACACGAACAGCAGAGCCGTTCTGCTTACCAGGAATCCAGTGCGGCATGGAACGAACCACGCGCATGGCCTCGCGGTCAAGAGAGGGGTCTACGGAACGCGCTACCTTCACGTCAGTGATAGAACCGTCGCGCTCAACAACGAAAGAAACGACGACACGACCCTGAACACCATTCTCCTGAGCTACGACAGGATACTTGATGTTTTCGCTGAGGTACTTCATCAAAGCAGAAGGACCACCAGGGAAGGAAGGCATCTGCTCCACAACCTCGAAGACCTTGTTCTCTACTTCAGGCTTTTCCTCAGCAGGCTTGACAGGCTCATCAGCCACACGCTGTGTGACCTTCAGAATCTCACCATTGTCGCTGTTACCCTTCACGTCAAGAGCACCGATAGCAGTGTTGGTCTGCATCAACTCGGCCTGGGTCTTCATCTCCTCCTCGGGCTTCACCTCGTTATCTTTCTTGATGACAGGTGCCGTGAACTTGATAGAAGACTTAACCTCCTTGACAACCTCTTTCTTCTCAGGCTCTACTATTTCCTTACGCTTCACCTCAGCCTTTTTCTGCTTGGGCTGATTGAGAGCGGAAAGCTCGGTGACGGCCTCATTCTTGGCATGGGCAGCCTGATACTTGTCGTATGCAGACTTGGCCACATAAACGCCAACCAAAAGGGCGGCCAGCACCGCAATCACAATGATTGAGTAGACGTTTCTCTTGGGAGTACCCTTACGAAGCTTGTAGGCTCCGTATTCATGGTTTCTTCCCTCAAAGATAAGATCGACCCAACCATTGGTTGTTAAATCAATATTTGCCATTTTTTCACTTTTTAATCGTTACTGAATGTGCTTAAAACTTCACATTGTTCTTCTTCAGAAGTTCAATGTCCTGAGGATTAAGCTTATCGATCACATACTTACCAATGCTGCAGATCTGCATCTCATCGAGAGCGTCTACCAGATTCTTGTAATTAGAGTCATCGGTAGCCTTGATAATCACGGTCATGGTACTGATCCGCTTATCAGGAAGGATACCGGCTTTGATCTGGGCAAGCTTCTGGTCGTAGATGCTGTCAGGCATCTTCTTTCCTTTGCTTTCCATATCTTGGCGCTGCTTGTCAAGAGCCACCTTTGCCTTCATCACGTCCTGAACAGGATAGGTTCCATCCTCCGTAACGTGATTGTACAGCACTGAGCGGATACCCTTGGTGCCCCATGTTGTCTTCTTCAGACAACTGGGATCCTCAGGCTTTACCTGACCAGCCACATAATAGATCTGATTGTCAGCGGCACAATAGATCGTAATGGTATACGATGCCTTTGTGACACTCTTGTCCTGATCTTGAATGTTCTTATCGTTACTCGGCATACTCAATTCCATCGTCTGGGGTTTAGCCAGAGAGGTACAAAGCATGAAGAACGTAATAAGAAGCATCATCATGTCAACCATAGGAGTGAAGTCCACACGGACATTCATCTTCTTTTGCTTGCTTTTTCCTTGCTTTGCCATTTATTAGTCCTCCTGTTTCTTATATTGAGTAATCAGGTAGTAACGGTTCTCGTTCATGTCCTGAAGCTCGCTCATGATCTTCTTCACGATGCGGTAAGGAGTCTTCTCGTCAGCCTTGATAGCGATCTTGGCATCAGGGTTGGTGTTCTTGGCTGCCTTTACCCAAATCTGGAATTCGCTCATAGCGGCATCACCTGTCTTGCCGGGAACAGAGTCTGTAGGAATACCATACTTTTTGATGGCAACAGGCATTTCTGTTTTCGGCAGGGCCAAGTAGCCCTTCAGGTCATTCATTGGAACGCCCCACATAGGATCGTTGAGGAACTTCTTCTCCTCAGCGGGTGAGAGCGACAAGCCAAACTGACCGGCCACATCCTCAAGAGTGGTCTGGACATCGGTCGTCTTGTCCATGCTCATGAATATCTTACCGTCATTGCTGACCAAGATATTCAGGACGTTCTTCTCTGGAACTTTGATTTCAGACACTGAGCCAGGCGTGTTGACCTTCACGGGCTCCTGCTTCACGAACGTAGACGTCAACATGAAGAAGGTAAGCAGAAGGACCATCACGTCAGACATAGGTGTCATGTCTATCCAGACGTCTTTCTTAGCTATTTTTACTTTACCCATAATGATAAAATTTTAAAGGGTTAGTAAAATTAAGCCTCGTCTGTGTGGTTAGCTTCGTATGTCTGAGCGATTGTGTAACCTACTTCGTCGAGTGCGTATGTCAGCTTATCGATCTTGTTGGTGAAGAAGTTATAAGAAATAACAGCGCACCAAGAAGTTGCGATACCGAAGGCCGTGTTCACAAGGGCCTCAGAAATACCAGTTGACAGGGCGAGAGAGTCACCACCACCACCGGCAGCCAGAGCCTGGAATGAACGGATCATACCGGTCACAGTACCAAGCAGTCCGGTAAGGGTACCCAGTGTAACGATCGTTGCGATGATCGGGAGGTTCATCTGCAGAGTAGGCATCTCAAGCTGAGTAGCCTCCTCGTGAGCCTGCTGGATCTTAGCAACCTTCTGGCTCTTCTTCAGTGTTGCGTTAGCACCGCTCTCCATATCCTTGTAAGCGTGAAGAGAAGCGAGAACAACGTTTGCAACAGAACCGCGCATCTCGTTGCAGAGCTTTTCAGCCTTGTCGAAGTCGTTTGCCTTCAAGGCTGCCTTGATGTTAGCCACGAACTTGGTAAGGTTCTTCTTACCGAAAGCAGTCTTCAAAGCCAACCAGCGCTCTACTGTGAGGCAGAGAACGGTGAGCAACAGTGTGTGGATCACAGGCACCACATAACCACCCTTGAAGATAGTACCGAGGATGTTGACAGGAGCATTTGCGTTGTCGCCACCCTGGAAGTTGTCGCCGTTACCAAGAACGAGATTGAAGATGCAAAGAGCTGCGATGAAGCACAATACAATGATCCAGAACGCACCTCTGATACCAGTGAAGCCCTGAGACTTCTTTGCAGCTGCTGGAGCTGCCACCTTTTGTGATGTTGCCATAATTTTGAATAATTTTTTGGTTTATAGTAAATTTAAGTTGTTATTTGTCTATTTCTCGCCGCTCAAAAGCCACGCATTTGCGCTTTGTTCCGCCTTTACAGCAGAATCCACACGCAAAGATAGCAATTTATGCTTGACTACGTGAGTTTTTCTTGTTGTTTAACAAATTTTTATTTCAAGCGGGCGGTTACTTCTTTTATTCTGCGCATGGCTTCCTTGATATTGTCGTCGCTTGTGGCATAGCTCATGCGGAAGCAGTCGGGATCGCCAAATGCATCACCTCCGACTGTGGCGACATGACCTTCTTGAAGGAGATACATGGCAAAATCTGTGGAGTTGCTGATAACGGTCTTGCCATCGCTCTTACCAAAGAAGCTGGAGCACTTGGGGAAGAGGTAGAACGCGCCCTCGGGAACGTTGACTTCCAGTCCCGGTATCTCACGAGCCAGACCGACGATAAGATCGCGACGCTTCTCAAATGCCTTACGCATGTCTTCGACACACTCCTGACTGCTCTGGTAAGCTGCGAGTGCTGCCATCTGACTGACATCGCAAGTGCCGCTGGTGTACTGACCCTGCAACTTGTTGATGCCCTTGACAATCCACTCGGGAGCTGCGACCCAGCCCAGACGCCAGCCAGTCATAGCATATGCCTTGCTAACACCGTTGCAGATGATGGTGCGCTCCTTCATGCCGGGATAAGAGGCAATGCTGGCACTCTTACCTATATAATTAATGTGTTCATAGATCTCGTCAGAGAGAACAAACAGATCTTCATGGGACAAGACGACCTTTGCCAGTTCGTTGAGCTCTTCCTGAGAGTAAACGCTACCGGTCGGGTTGCTGGGGGAACAGAGGATGAGCATCTTGGTCTTAGGAGTGATCGCCTCCTCCAACTGCTTGGCCGTAATACGGAAGTTCTGCTCGAAGCTGGCACGAATGATTACCGGTGTACCTCCTGCCAACTTCACCATTTGGGGATAGCTGACCCAGTATGGTGCTGGGATGATGACTTCGTCGCCGGGATTGACCAAGGCTAAGATAGAATTGCAGACACCTTGCTTGCCACCCGTACCAACAATGATCTCCTTATTGTTGTACTGGAGATGATTCTCCTTGTCGAGCTTGTCTGAGATAGCGTTTCTCAGAGCCAGATAGCCCGGCACCGGTGAATATTTGGAGTAGTTGTCATCGATAGCCTTCTTACCGGCAGCCTTGATATGCTCCGGAGTATTGAAGTCCGGTTCACCCACGCTCATGTTGATAACGTCGATGCCCTGAGCCTTCATCTCATTGCTTTTCTGAGACATAGCCAACGTGGCAGAAGGTGCCAATCGATTCAGACGGTCTGATAATTGTGCCATAGTGATTTCTTTAATATGATTTCATTTGCAAAAGTAAGCATTTTATTCGTTATAACGAAAGAAACACGCTTTTTATTTTCAAATTGAAATAATAATGTTACAATAGTATTATCTACACATTATTTAATGTGCAACTGATGTCCCATACGATCGCGCTTGGTTCTCAGATACTTAATGTCGTAACGGTTGGGTGTCACTTCGATGGGTACATTCTCTACGATCTCCAAGCCGTATGCTTCCAAACCGACGCGCTTGGTGGGATTATTGGTCATCAGCCGCATCTTGTGGACGTGGAGATGACGGAGCATCTGAGCTCCACAGCCATAATCGCGTTCGTCGGGTTTGAAACCAAGATGGACATTGGCATCAACAGTGTCCATACCCTGCTCCTGAAGTTTATAAGCTGCAATCTTGTTCATCAGGCCGATACCCCTACCCTCTTGCTGCATATAGATGACCACGCCTTTGCCTTCTTTCTCTATCATCTGCATGGACTTGTGGAGCTGTTCGCCACAATCACAACGCATACTGCCAAGAATGTCACCGGTGGCACACGATGAGTGGACACGGACAAGGATGGGCTCATCATCCTCCCATTCTCCCTTGATGAGTGCCATATGCTCAAGACCGTTGCTGGTCTGACGAAATGGAATCAGACGAAAATGGCCGTAGATGGTCGGCAAATCCACCTCCTCACCGACTTCTATACTCGATTCCTTGCGAAGACGGTAGGCAATGAGGTCCTTGATCGTGATGATGCGAAGTCCCCACTCCTTGGCTTTCTCCTGCAACTGAGGCATACGGGCCATGGTGCCATCGTCATTCATAATCTCCATCAACGCGCCAGCAGGATACAATCCGGCCAACTTGCAAAGATCCACTGCGGCTTCGGTATGACCGGAACGGCGTAGCACACCGTTGTCTTGGGCATAAAGAGGATTGATATGACCAGGACGGCCAAAAGTCTGAGGGGTGGAAGCGGGATCTGCTAAAGCAAGTATTGTGGCAGCTCGATCATGAGCAGACACGCCCGTAGTACAACCCTCCAACTTATCCACCGTGATCGTGAAAGGCGTGCCCAACATTGAAGTGTTCTCTTCCACCTGATGGGGCAAGTCCAACTCATCAGCACGCGACAAGGTGATCGGCGCACAAAGCACGCCACGCGCATTCTTGAGCATAAAATTCACCTTCTCAGGAGTGATCTTTTCTGCTGCTATAATCAGGTCGCCCTCATTCTCACGGTCTTCGTCATCTACGACAATGACGAATTTACCTTCCTTAAAGTCATTCACTGCATCTTCGATGCTGCTAAGTTTGAAGTCTGCCATGTTATGATTCCTTTATTTGTTACTTATTCATCCACAGAAACTTGGGGCTCGGCCTCTGACCGATGAGCCAGCTCGGCTGCCAGTCTCTGCTTTCTCTCTATATGATTGATAATGTTTGTGTCGGTATAACGTATCTGCTTCAAATCCCGTAAGAGACGCAGACGGAAACGCCACATGCGGAAATAGAAGAACATGCCCAGGGGAATGATAAGTGCCGAGAGGATGTTCAACCACTTACGCTCAAACGGGCGCGTATGCGCCTTCAACGTCAATATTGGGTATTGATTGATCTGCTGCAAGACATAAGGGTCACGGGTGTTGGCCAAGTCATTGATGACTGCTTCGAGTTCTTCATTCACTCGTTCTATCTCATGATCAGGACGATACTTAAAGAACACCTTGATGACATTTGGTGGAGCCACGAGTTTATGGGCCTTGGAGTAAGCAACCACATCCTTATTAATAATAAGGAGTTTGTCATGGTCCTCTGCATAGTTCGGCTCATTGATGATCACTTCCTTGCCCTGGATACTCCGCTTTGCCCTCAAGCCTAACAAACGACGGAACATGTCCCGCCAAGCATCGGCATTGAATACCACAGAATCGTTGCAAGCCTTATAAGTAATGAACACCGCTAATGGTGTCATCACAACCGGTGCCAACGTACGACCCATCCATACGGCCCACATACCTTTTCGAGCCATCTGATAACTCGAGTTGTCGATGATATAGAACACGATAAAGACCAATACAGACACGATGACCGGTACGCCCAAACCGCCCTTGCGGATGATAGCACCCAGAGGAGCACCGATGAAGAAGAACAGCAGACACTGTAAGGCCAACATGAACTTATTCTGCGCCTCGATCTGATGTTCTCGCACCATTCGCTCGTTATTATTCGTCATCATGCTCCTGAAATCCAAGTCATTGACCGCCGATTGCGCTTTGCTCAACGCCGACGATACTGCTGTTCGCTTTTGCTCAGCCGGCGTCTTATCGAAGACCTTGTCGATATCAAACGATTTAGACATTCCACGCTTCACTGCCATCAAAGAATCCTTCTTGGAAAGACGAACGTTGGCAAAATAGAAGGTACGTGCTTGATTATAAGACACACGTCCTATGCTGTCATAGGTCTCATTAAGAGAGTCGATGGAGTTGACGATCTCTTTCAGACTCTTTCCACGGGCATTGCCGGAAAGCGACGAGGCATCGGTCAGGCTGAAATCTGCATCAAAATCCAAATAGATACGCTTGGAGATAAAACTCTCACGGCGGTAAGGCACAGAGGCACTTCCCGCCAACTCCTGTGACTGCATATTCTCAAACCACTCACCACTCCACAAACTGAGCAGCAAGTGCTTCTTCTCTGCCGTGGACTGGATCATACCGGAGTCTGCCAGGATAATTGCAGCATCCTCATAGCTCGCTGTCATACGATAGACCATGATGCCATAGAGCTTTCCCGTCTTCAAATTCTTCTTCTGTACATAGATGTTGCAATTGGGTATTCCATCATAGAAGACCCCTTCGGGTATTTCAAGTTCAGGGCTTTTCTGCTTCATTGACAGGAAAAGCTGGGCCAACTTCATATTCGCTGTAGGACCGATATTGTTCTGAAACACAAAAGAGGTGACGCAGATCAATGAGGTGATAACAATCAGCGACCGAAAGCTCTGCATCAAAGAGATACCAGCTGCCTTGATAGCTGTCAGCTCAGAACTTTCACCCAAATTACCAAAAGTGATCAATGAACTCAGCAAAATAGCCAAAGGAAGAGCTTGTGGAACCATCATCAGAGCCATGTACCAAAAAAATTGGGCCATGATGTCCAACGAGATACCCTTGCCTATCAAGTCATCGATATAGCGCCACAGGAACTGCATCATCAGCACAAACTGGCAGATGAAAAACGTTCCGGCGAAGAGCAGCCCAAACTGACGGGCTATGAATATGTCGAGTTTCTTTATCCGAAAATTCATTTTTCCTTTTTCTCACCAGGGATATACTCCTATTATTATATAAGCATCCCCGAGGTCTTTCGCTAATTAAGGACACACTCTGGGGATATACTCCTATTATTATATAAGCGTCCCTGGCTATCGACTGCAAAGTTAATGCAAAAAAGTCAGAAAAGCGAATGTTGAAACAAAAAGTAGCCAAAATATTTGGAGGTTCAAAAACAAATGTGTACCTTTGCACTCGCAATTCAGAAATCACCCTTTAATAAGTGTTTTCTCTTTTTGCTGAAAATGATGGCGGGATAGCTCAGCTGGTTAGAGCGTCGGATTCATAATCCGGAGGTCGTGGGATCGTGGCCCACCCCCGCTACACTGAAAATCAAGGAGTTACGAAGATTTCGTAACTCCTTTTTCTTTTATCGGGAAAACAATGGGAAAACATAACTCATTTGAAAACAGCCTGATACGCCACTTTCTATCACCCTTATTTTCTTCCGTTCCACAAAATCACCAAGTATCGTGTCCCATCACGAAAGAAGCAAATCCGTCAGAAATCTGAAACGGGAAAACAATGGGAAAACATTTTTAGGAAACAGGCTCCTAAAACAACCTCCATAGTTTATTAATAATAGCGCAAACAAGACACCAGCAAAAGCAAAATGGCTATCGCTCCATCTTGCGGATGGCGCCTAAACTCCTCTTATCTTCCTTGCCATCATAGAACGCGTTGAGCACATCACGGAAAATGTCGTTGGGCGAGACAGCATCGAAGAGGGTCATCGAAGAGCGCAACTTGTGTGCATCGATAGGACTGCCCATGACGGCGACAATGTCCTTGCCTTGATGTGCCAACACCGCTTGCGTCACTTCACGCAGACGGGCTCCGAGCACGGGATGCGAGAGATACGCCTTCGCCTCCTCCACATCGGCAATACCATATATCCACGAGTTGGAACTGTGGCCGAGTCCTCGCAACTGTGGGAAGATATACCATATCCAGTGGCTCCGCTTCTCACCGTCTTTCATCTCCTGCAAAGCCGTGGCGTAATCGGACTGCTGCATGTCAAGGAACCGCTGGAGGTTGAAAGGAACTTCTGTAAAGGGCCTTCATACAATGTGCAGAAATCTCACAAGTCAGAAGGCTAAGTTAACCTCAGACCTTAACGACCTACAGGACCAGTTGTCAGTAGGTAAGATTTCGCTTGACGAATACAACAGGAAGAAAGCTGATGTGGAAAAGCAAATCTCTAACTGCGATACAAAACTGACTGATAAGCAGCAAAAACTCGAACAGAAGATAGCAGAATTGCAGGACATCAAAGAGAAAGTGAACTACTACGATGTTGCTTATGTACGCTTTGATGTGCGAGAGATTAAGGTGAAACCTCCAAAGATTACGGAACGTCCACCTCGCTTTGGGAACATTGACGATTGGACGAAGGCTCAGAACGCAAATATCAGCCAACAATTCCATAATGCTCTCAATTCATTCGGCAAGACTGTCATGGATGCAGCCAAGAATAGCATTCTCGGAGAACGTAAGTTTCGATTGATGAATCAGCGCGACATGGAGAAGCTAAGTGAGGATTATCACACAGAGAAGTATCTCCGACATCAGCAGGTACATGAAACGCTTGATCTTCTCGCCCTCTTTGAAAAACCTGACACGGCGAAGCTGGTTCGAGAGGTCGCAGTTGCTCTCATGGGAGGTCGCTATGTCAGTATTCCTTGTGCAGGGGGAGGTCCTGTCAGTAGCGAAACTGGCTGGGACGGTCGCAAAAAAGACGAGGAGAACGAGGACTTCCGACTACGTTGTTGGCTTCATGCAGCAAAGACCGTCAAGGCTTCTCGATATGTGCTGAAAAAGAGGAAAGGGTATGGCCTTTAACGTATTGCCATCATCGTAACATCATATCTGCAAATAACTGAGCGCCCACATCTGTAAATTCAAGTGTAGGCGCTTGCATTTAGTGGCGATTTCTGATAAATCGAGACTGATTTTATACGATTCCGATAAAATTTCTGTTAAAAGGCGCTGTTTTTGCCATTTATTGATGTTATTTCAAATTATATTTGTAATTTTGTGTCTAAAATATGACAATCTTAAGCAAGGAAAGTCCACAATGTTTTGTGACAATATGGTGCAAGAGAATCTTCCGAAAGAAAATGGAGAAGTGGTACCGATGCAGGTACCAATAATTATCTCAGCAAGTAGGAGTAGAAAAATTCTTGTATTCTGAATAGTTTTTTTTATAACGGGAAATAAGAAATTTCATAAAATGAAGAAATTTGGGTACATATACAAATATAATCCTTCTGAAGGAATGGGTATATTGGTGTTTGGTGTTTGGAAAGTAAAGGGCTGTTGGAGCAGCACTACGATAAAAAATACTCCTATCATGTTCTCTGATAAAGATTTATTATCGGATGTAAAAACGGGGCAACTTGTATATTTTGATCTTGAAGGCAATATAGCTTCTAATATAGAACGTGCTTCTTTATCAAATTTCAAAGTCGATTATATAAATAGCCTCATTACTTGTAAAAGTAAAGAATCGGAATATTCATTTTACGAAGACAATACCTATATATCTTTTGAACGCCTCGATAACATTATCATACCAAATGAAGATGATAATAACCTGACTGAAAAAAGTTCAGATGATGATGACTTGGATTTATTTGATTCTATCGTTAATGAATTATTTGATTTTACAGATACTTCAACTACAGTAGGAAACGATCTGCCATCAATTATTGAGGCCACTGATAATTTGCATGAATCAATTAAAGAATTATATAATCGCTTTGGCAAATATAAGCATAAGGACGGAAAAGAAAGTACATCACTGAATGTATTTGATTTGTCATTATGGATAGATTCTGAAATCGAAAACAATGAGTATTATGGAACTAAGGTGGATGAACTTATATTTCTATATGATTTATTCGTCTTGAAAAAGCGTTATAATAAAAATGGCTATGAAATCCCTGTTAAACGTGCCAACGACTGTATTTCACCTTTATGGTCGTTACTATTGTCAAAGTTCAACGAGGAAGACTTGAAAAAAATAATTTATAAGGCTCCCATTTTACAACCTGCTTTACCTGTTGATTTCTGTAAAAACAATGCTGATGTTTTGACAGATAATTATGGAATGCCTAATGTCGAAATATGTAAGACATATTGCTTGTACAAAATCTCGAATGCAGATAATATTTCAGAGTACAAAGACCTTAAACATAAACTTTATGTTTACCGCAATTGTACTGCTACCCATCTTGAAGGCGAAGGAACTCCTATGTGTAAGATGGGGGAAACACGTATTAGATATTTGGAGAAACGGTTAGAAGAACAATATGAGAATGTTATTAAAAAGAACGTAATAGCCCATCTGTCGGAATTGAGTGATGATTTATCTATTGCAGATGAATTGAAAAATTCTACTCCAGATGTATTTCAGAAAGTAGGGGTATTCATAGACTGTTACAATAATCTGAGGAATAATTTCCTTGGATATAAAGTTGATAAAAAATTTATTAACAGTTATGAAGAACTGTCAGAGTCATACAAAAAGGCATTAAGACAATCTTTGCTTAATGGTATCAACGAATCTGCAATTTCTGCAACTCAATTAGACGAAGTCACTCCATTTATCTTACGTTATCATGTGGATAACTTAGGGAGTTGGATTTTAGAATCAACTAAACAACAAATTAAGAATCTTGTGAATGAAAGGTTTTCCAAGCTCAACAACTTAGAAGATCTAAGTGAAGCATATAAAGCTGATTATATCACAAGTCAGCAGTATTGTTCTCAATACGAGCAAATTACGCATGACTTCAATACATATCAGTTCTTAAAAGAGTTATCCGACTACAAAATAAAAGATTCTCCAACAGAACTTCAGTGGTATGTTGTTTCCAATATAATCAATCAACTTGGATATGAAAGTCTAAACTCGTACAAGTATATAAAGGTTGATTATCACGCCCCAATATCCAACATCAGAAGCCTGCTAAAATGGCTTGCAAGTTATGGCGAGGTAAAGGATATAGTGTTAAAGAAAGCTGAAGAGGAAATATGTTCTGTTCTATCTGATGATGAAAGATGGACATTGTTTGAGGAAAAGATTGTCAAATCACCAGGAACAGAAAACATTCGCAAGCGTTTAGATGAAGCGTATAAGAAGAAATATGCGAATAAAGAACTACTTAAGCATGCTTGTTTTCAGGATGTAATGTTATCAGATGTTGATTCTATAAAAGATTCCGATACGATATTGTTTATCGCTGACAATCTTGATGCCAGGCATCAAAATATGCTGCAACAAAAAGCATCAGGGTTATTGAAATTATATTTATGGCAGAAACAGCCTTCTGATGATTTCGACTGGGATTTGATTAAGACGCATTTTTATGAATTGTCAGCAAAAGCCCAGATAAGAGTTCTACGTTACATTTTCGGAAAAATGGCAACGGGAAATTTCCCATTGTCGTTAGATGACATATATTCAGAATTTGTTGAGACAAACACACAAGCATGTTCGGCAATTTGTGGTATTCTCTTTATGCTCAAAGCAAAGAAGAATGACTTGAATGTAAGTATAACGCCTTCAATGTTGGAATCTGTCATAGGTAAAGAAGAATACGAACTATATACTTTTTTTAAAGATTCAAGGGATTTATTTTATCCTTGTAACGGGTATCTTGCTATCAGTGACAATGAACAAGATATTGATTATCAAACATTCTATGGTTTTTTGACAAAGGATGTCAAAAACGATGAATTGTACTATGTCATACATTTCTATGACTCGCCTGTTGACCTATTTGGAAGAACAATTGACTGGTTGTTAGATTCTGATTATATAGAAACTGCCAAACAAGTTCTCCTAAAGAATATAAATGTGGAAGTAATCAAAGGCAATTTTTATATTCATGAGTCACTCGAATATTTTGTAAAACAATTCGTGATAGCATATGACATAGATGATAAATGCGGATTAATGAGCGATAAAGAATGGATGATAGAACAGGGCTATTTACCAAGAAATAATGCATATCAGCCTCTTTATACTAATTTTATAAGGGTATACGATGAATCTGACTATTATGTTTGTCGGTGTGGTAGTTGTGGCGGTTCTGATCCCCATAATAACATTCCTTTCTTTTGGTGTAATAAGAAAATGTGTGTTAGAAGAGCTCATTTTTTACTTCCACCGTCCAAATGGGAAGATTATCATTTTGCCGATTTACTCTTTATTGTATTGGGGCAGACTCCCGATGTAAGAGAATCTGTGTGGAGAGTAAATGGAGAAGTATCACAGTTTATTTGTGATTACGTGCGAGTTGTTAAATCAAATAAAAAAAATATATGCAGTAAGCCTTTGGATAAATCAGAAGAAGTAGGAACTTGGGATGATAATTCATCAATATATCGTGATATTTATGATGGAGAAGATGATGATGAATACGAAGAGGGAGATTTTGATAACTATTCGTCTGATCAAGAGGAACCAACTTATGACAGATATAATGGTTCATATGCTCAGGATGAAATGGGATATAGCGATGATGACATTGATACAATTTTCGATGGCGATCCAGATGCTTACTGGAATATAGATTGATATTTCAACATGAACAAACCTAATACAGAGATTAAGCGATGGGGCATTGTGGTGATACAGTCACTTTATCCCAACGATGTCAAAACTGGGGAGAATCTGTATCATGATGTTCTCCAATATAAAGAATATCATAAAAGAGAATCATTCTCATCCTTCTATGATGTTAATTCTTCGAAAGAATTTCGTTTGGCAGTGCAGGGTATTGAGAAGTCTATATTGGAAGGAGACATTCTGACCTTACAAATTGAAACTCATGGTTGTGACGAAGGTATCGGTTTCAATAATGGAGAAATTCTTAAGTGGAAGGATTTCTACAACATTATTAGACCTCTCAATATTAAAACAGGCCATTTATTATTTGTGGTGATGGCAATGTGTAAGAGTATTGCCATGATTTCCGCGATAAATCCTGAAAAACGTGCTCCATACAGAGCGTTTATCTGTACAACGAGAAAGGTTACTTCTGACGAAATATATAGGGGCTTTCTTGCCTTTTACGATAAATACTTCAATTTACTAGATATTTCACAGGCCCTCACGGCCTTGCAAAATGAAGTGAAGGATGATAATGGATATTCTCCTTTTCAAGCGTTATCAGCTGAAAGCGTTTTTGATGAAACATTTAATCCCAATAGGAATATTTCTAGTCTGGTGGATAATCAGTTAGAACAATTAAACATCCCCATTACTGATTCAACGAGGTCAATAATGGCTTATTACATTCAACAGTTACTAGAGAATTTGCATAACAGGTTCTACAACTACTATAATTTCAAAGACCTTTATTGATATATGACCGAACTTGAATTACAACAATACCTGCTTCGCGAGTACCCACAGGAGAATGCTCGGTGTGAGTGGAAGGAATTTAAGAACTTGAAGAACTCGTTCTGTGGGGACGAAAAGGATGATGTGATTTCTTACGTGTCGGCTATCGCTAACATGGAGGGTGGTTTCCTTGTGGTGGGTGTGCACCAAAGGTGACAGGATTACATCAGATGGGAGCCTATTCAAAGGTTGACCGTGACCCAAGAGGTCATACTTTCACCGTTGCTTATCTTGCAATCATTGATAGGCCATTACCTGTTATTGGGCAGGATGATGCAGCCAAAGCAGAATGGTGGTCACTGACCTCTCTGCCCCAACTCGCATTTGACCATGATGAGATTATGGAAGAAGCTATAGTCCTATACAAGAAATTTGTAAGCTGACATAATATATGGATAGAGAAGAAATTGAAGAACTTGCCAAAGATTTGATCCCAATGGCAGAAGAAAAAATGCAAGTCAGGCAATCTTGACAACTGACTATAATGATAAATGGGAGTTTTTTATGGGCTTTCGACATAAAAAGAAGTATAGAACTTAATCCTTCACTATGGTTATGACTGAAGCACTAAGAGAGGCTATTACTGCTGTATACCGAATCCAGCCCGAAGCACTTAAAACCTTATATAGTGCTGGTAGGTTTGATGTATCACTTATAGAGAATATAGGTGGTAAAGGCTTCGGCTTGGTGAAAACGGAGGATATCCACCCACCAAAAACGGGGATATCCGTTCACTTTTGTGTGCTTAGCCTAATGGCGATGCAAAAATAATCATTTTTTCCTTAATGAACTCCCCGAGAGGGTAAAACGTTTACTTGTGTGGACAATTCTGTCCAGTATTGCATCCGCGGCAGTGGTATTGCCGTTGAGGATGTCATACCAGTTGGCAACAGGAAGCTGGCTCACGATGATGGTGGAGTTGCGTCCGTGGCGGTCTTCTATTATTTCCATCAGGTCAAGCAGTTGTTGTCCCTCAAGCACCTTCACACCAAAGTCATCCAGTATGAGCAGGTTTGTCTGTGCTATTTTGGCGAAGAACTTGTGCAGCGTACTGGATATCCTTGCCAGTGCTATCTCCTCGAAGAGTTTCATGATGTTGAAGTACATCACTTTGTATCCGTTCAGGCATGCCTGATAGCCCAACGCGGTAGCAAGCCAGCTCTTTCCCGTACCGGCGGGGCCTGTGATCAGCACAGACACCCCCTTTCGGATGTAGTCGCACGTGGCGAGGCTTGTGACGGCGGCCTTGTCCATACCGCGGCTCACGTCATAGTTGAGGTCTTCCAACGTTGCGCTGTAGCGGAACCTGGCGTTCTTCACCAGCCGTGAGTTGCGGCTCTGCGTCCGGTTGTCCAACTCGGCCTGCACAAGCAGCTGCAGGCCGTCACGGAGGGAGAACCCGTCAGTCTGGCGGGTCTCCTCCAATGTCTCCCAGTAATGCGCCATTCCTGGCATTCTGAGACTTCTGAGATTGTTTACGATGTTGTCCATTTTGTTGTATTTTTGGTGGATGGATGTTTTGTTGTTCTGCTTACAGGAACTGATGTCTGCCCCTTATGTTCGCATGGTCAGGCGGGGCCGGAGCCGACGTTTCGGCTGTCCCCGCGCACTTGGTCTCTACAAGACGCTTTATGAAGCCATAACTGTATCTGTGATGTTGGAGCGCAGTCTGGCAGGCCTCCTTGAACACCAGCGGATCAGATCTTCGTTTGAGCGCAAGCAGCGCGTCGCACGTCTTGTAATGCGTCTCAGGTGGCATGGTTGACGTGTAAAACAGATTCTTGACTATATCGCCAAGATACACGGAACCCTTGTACGCCTTTTCCATGTAGTACTGCGGCGAGCGGTCGCGGTATGCCCGTGAGTTGCTTGCCAGATGCTCCTCTATGGTCGTGTACTCGCCCTGGCGGTAGTCGCGCTTGTGTGTGGCCACCTGCTTGCCGTCGATGAAGATCTTTACCAGCGTGCGTGTGTAGACGATCTGCGCCTGCTGCCCGATGTACTGGTACGGAACGGAGTAATAGTGCTTGTCACGACCGAGATACACGCAGCAGTTCGGAGCAACTTTCAGGCTGGTGTAAAAACGTATCTCGAAGTCCGTATCCGGCAATGGAAGCAGGTTGGGCTTTTCGATGGCGAGGAAGCGCTCCTCACGCGTGTAAGGATGGTGCTGCATACGCTTCTGGTTGTGCGCCAGCATCTTCGCTGACACGGCTTCGTTGAGCTCGTCAAGGGAGTAGAATGTCTCGTTGCGAAGCTCGGCATACACACGGCTGTAGCCTATCTTCACGAGGTCCTCCACCTGTGCCTTGTCCTGGGGATGGCGCACACGCGCAGGCATTATGACGGTATGGTAGAAGTTCGCCATGTCGTCCATAACCTTGTTGATAGACGGCATATACTTGTCGGGCTTTATGACAGCAGCCTTGAGGTTGTCCGGGACGAGGATGTGGGGAACGCCGCCAAGTGCCTTGAAACACTGGATGCATGCATAAACAAAGTCCTCCGTACTCTGAGACGGCACGCATATCATAAAGCCGTAGTCGCTCGCGGGAAGGCATGCCACAAAGGACTGCACCTTTACAACCTCGCCAGTATCACGGTTCACATAGCTCATGGTGTCTCCCGAAAAGTCGAGGAAAATCTGTTCGCCGCCTACATACAAGTCTTTGAGAATGGTCGACGGACGGTTGTCCTCCTTGGCCATGACGTTCTGGCGGTAGTGGTAGCGGAACTGCGTGAGGCTGTAGCCGCTGGGGTTGTCCCGGCGGTACTCTTCCCACAGCAATTGCAGCGTCACATGCTTGCGCCTCATCTCGCTCTCAAGATACGGCAGCATCTCCTTGAACTTCTCGAAACGGGAGTCGGTGTAAGCTGCGTTGCCTCCCTTCATCCGGTGCTCAAGCACCGGATCCTCCAGGGCAAGCAGCTCGTCAAGGCTTAGCGTATCGGACTTGGCCTTGTTCACGTAGTTGTTCACCGTCTCCTTGTTCATGCCGACAATGCCGGCAATCTTTCGGTTTGATACGTTCTGTTTCTTCAGAAGAAGAATCTGTTTGATCTGACTCATGTCTTTTGTCTTTCCTGCCATTGTCATTGCGTCTTTTTGGATTAAAGACGCAAAGGTAGCACGACAAAAGTGAACGGGTTTGCTCCGTCGCGGAGTTTTTCGACTTTTGTGAACGGGTTTGCTCCGTTTTAAGGCCGCGGGCTGCCTTGCGACGGGCGTTCCACGTAAACCCAGTGAACGGACTTGCTCCGCTTTAAGGCCGATTTTTACCCGTATGGGCCACATGACTTCGGGGTTGGGTGGGCTTGCTCCGTTTTTTAGGAGGTTTTTGCCACTGTTGAACGGATATACTCCGTTTTTTCAGCCCTATTTCGGTCATTTTTGGCCTCCAGTGAACGGTTTTTTACCGTCTCCAAGTGGGTGGGATTGCTCCGATTTCACCATTCGGCTGCCGTTGGCAACTGGCTTTGACCTTAGTGTTATCTTCATTCCTGCTGTCATCCCTGAAGTTTGTCAAACATATTATCCATAAGGTTGATGGCGTCTACACGCTTTTGGTCAACAATCTTGGCATACACCTCCGTCACTTTGACGTTGGAGTGTCCCATCAGTTTGCTGCTGGTGTAGATGTCTGCACCCAGCGTAAGCATGAGCGTTCCGAATGTGTGCCTGGCACCGTGAAAAGTGATGTGTTTGTCAACTTTGGCAGCTTTCATCCATTGGGACAGATGGCGCCCCAGCGTGGACGCATTCTGTGGGACGCGGAACAACAAAGCGTCATCATCTTCCACCGTCGGCAATCACCGCAGGGCTTCAGCCGAAAGTGGCACAGAAACCGTGCCGCCAGTCTTGACCATTTCAGTATAGATGTATCGTGTCTTGCCATCGAGCGAGAGGTAGATGTCCTTATTGGTCATTTTCCTTACGTCGCTTATGCGTAGTCCAGTAAAGCAAGCAAACCTGAAGGCTGTCTTCAACTCCGAGCTTGGGCATGGGGCTTCGGCTATCCGTTTCAGTTCGTCGATGGTGAGATATTCTTTATCACCTTCTTTGGGTTGCGGACGTTCCTTCAGGTCAAGCATCTTGACAGGGTTGGCAGGTATGAGACCTTCACGCACAGCCTTGTTAAGTGCGCTCGAAAAGATGGCAAGATAACTATGAGCGGTGTTTACTGTAACATGTTTGCTGTTGTTAATTGACTTTTTATTATTGTAAACTTGTATCTGAATACTCGGATGCAGGTATAAGAGTAGGTTCCAGACCGAATGCATATCGGGTGAAAAACACTTTGTCTCTATAATTTTTCAAGACAATGTCCATGCCAGACCATTCCAAATCTGTGTCAAGGTTCTGTTCAGTAACCGTAGATACCGCAGATATAATCATTGACAAATCTCCATCAATAATTCTGCCATGCTTTGAAATGTGCATAGAAGCCACCTTCAGAATAATATCCATTGTAGATAGATTATGATTCTTGAAATCCAAGGCTTGCTGCATTTTCTCTACATAGTATGGAATATCCGTGGCATTTTGGGCAAATTGTTTCATTGTATATATATAACTATTGTATAAAATACATTTATCACCGCCAGGGACAACCACAACTTTTTCTTGAATTTTTCTAACCCCAGTTGCAGAAGGTATAGTAATGAATATACTATCGCCAACAATGTTGTATGTGATTTTTTGGGGGGCGCTCGGTTTTTCCTTAGGCTTTTCTGCCTTGGTTTGGGTTGTAGTGCTTTGTACACTACAACTTGCGGCTATTAAAGATGAAGGTTCAATATTGATGATATTGACTTCAGGTTTTTTATATGTTTTTTTAGAGCTCATAATACATTATAAATAAAGTTTCTAATTCGATTTTAGCGACGAGAATTAGTCATATATATCCAAAGAGTTATAGAAGTCCTGAAATGCTTCGTATCGCTCTCCATCCAATGCAAAATGGGATTTCCCAATCAGGCTATTATCATCAAAGAGCCATGCCAACAACTTTGGATTCAACTCTAATTGTTCCATTAAGTACCCTTGTGGATCGGTATAATCACAATGTTGTATGTACATTGAACAAATGTGATTTCTTTTATAATTCACATTTGGAATACAATCAATCTCTGCCTGAGTTGCATATCTTCTCATAAATACGTATTTTAAGTAGGGTGTTATAACTAATGTTAGATATTAACAAACGTTACATCATTTTCTTTTAGATAATTTTTTATGACTTGATATAAAGGGAGAGCTTCTTTTCTAAATGGGTCATTGGCCAAAAGTTCTTCCCTATCATCAATAAGTTCTTCATACCATTGTGATAATTCTTCCATCCAAAAACCTTTTTTCTTTGCTGCAAGCATCAGGTTTAACTCCAAACCTTTAGCAGCATTTAAAGAACGTTGATTGTCAATAGGTCGTCCCATGATTTCATTTATTCTTTCAGGCGCAAAAGGATTAGTGTCAACGATGAATTTCGCAAATTCATTGCGTCCACAATGGAGAAGAGTTATGAATGCAGGCCAATTCCTGTCATAAAACCTACCAGTTTCAAGTTGATGCATATATAGATAATACGAAGTCGCAAACACAAGATTTCGGACATTAACAGCTTTGTATGTAGGATAATCAGAAGGGAACTGACAAGTAAGAATACTCAATAGCGCAATTGATAATTTCTCTTCGTTTGCACAATTTATGAGAATTACCGGATTATCAATAATGCAAGAAAGCATGTCTTTAATTGAACTTACTGTAGCATTATCGTTAAAATCACCACTCGTTTTCATGTTTGAAAGGCAAGCGTTTAGGGCTTCATTAATGTTCATAATATTAAGTTTTTCAGTAATTATAAATGTTGTACTAATTTCCGCTACGGCGTAAAAGCTAAAGCCTTCCACTAATAGCTGTTGTCTGTTATTTGTTACTTTATAAATTCTGTGTATATTAGAGCAGATTGAGGCCGGCATGGCACGTTGCCATACCGTAAATCCCCGTCTTACTTTACATATGCCGAAGAAAATCTCCGACGTAGCAATTGAGAGGATACCATCCCTCCGCAATCGCATCTCTTCTTTTCAGAGCAAGGTTTTGTAGTATATTCATTCAATTCCTTAAACAATAAAGCCAATCGACTCCCTTGATGACGAATCCTGTTAATAATACATATACGAAAAAAGCGTGGGAGTCATACCATCACTCGTCCCACGCATAGAGGCTCTGGTAATGCCCATTACTGTCAGAACGAGCAACGCAGAAGCCCACGCCTGTATGTATATCGCACCATTGGCATACCTTATATAATAAGGTATACCGCCGGCTGGTGAATACACACCCATGGACATCTACCATTGCCATGCTCTTTGACAGTAAGTGAAATTTACCAGATTTCTATGCGTCAAGAACAAAGCGTCAAGTAAACGCCTAATCCATAAATGGTTCCCCACCATCAAGTCGTTCCTCTTGAGCAACTCTTCCCCACCCTCTGCGGGCTTCTGCATTGGCAGACGGGCACAAGTGCCACAGCCTGCATCAGCCGATAAGGTTTCGGACGTGGTTAACATTGGCAAATTTATGAAGAAATATTGAAAATGCAAAATAATGAGAAAGGGTTTTTTGTAGTCAATGGAGGAAAAAAGATGTTTTGCTTTGCTGCGTGTCTCAAAGCTCTCTCAAATCGATGAATTTCCCTTCAGACCACTTACAGACCATGCAGAGGTCTTAACAGGCCACATAGAAATTCTAAAATATTCTAATAGACAGAAAGTTATCTATACTTTATATTGCAAAATTGAAACTAAATTCCTATTTTTGTGAACGATAAGAATAGAGCCGACCCTAAAAAGAGCCGACTTTTTTGTTTCACTAATACAATTTATGCCAATGAGTAAAACCTACATTCCAAAGATGGGACCTAAAAAAGCCGTGGCTCCACCAGTACGACGCAAGGTAAATTATGACAACGGACGGAACCTAATGACCAGAGACCTTAAGAATTGGTATCAGACCCACAAAGACTATTACAACGAGTTTAAGTCTTCCATAGAAGGAGCCTTTCTGAATGGTGATGAAAAGACTGTCTTAGAATTAATTGGAAATCTGAGAAGTCCCATACTGACCAAAGACACTTCTATCTTTGAGGCATGTAAGGATCTGCTGACAGGGGAGACTGTAAAACTCGGAGAATTCGAACCGAGAAATACAGAAGTCGTAGATTGGGTGTCCAATGACCTTGATGCCACCATCGCCGCTAAATATCACCCTTTTTCAGCAGACAATAAAGAAGCGCTCTTAGACGCTTTCAAAAAAGGAGAGCTCTTGACAGACAGATACAAGGCCATACTTTACTGGTTGCATCTCGACGGCGGTCAAATGTTCATGCTGATGCAAATGGCGGAGAAGATGGAAACTCAAAAACTTACCGACAACGAACGGAAATGGGGCGAGATGGTGACTGAGTCTATTGTGGACAAAGGTGTGACGACACGAACTTTCAACAAACGGTATTGGAAGCAGTTCTTTTCCTTCGAGGGAATGAGAACTGCGAAAAAGTACATTACCAATGCTTTGGCCGTCTCCAAAGGCAAAGGCGGACGCTTCATGGGAATCTATTTGTTGGAGGATCTCCTTAACGGGCCTGACAGAGAAAGTATTCTCAAGAACATTGGCAGTGTCGTAAGGAATCGGAAAAAGGATACCGACTTGGCATGTCTTCTCGTTCTATTGGTCAGAACAGGCAATATCGACGAGAACATGAAATACAAGCCTTTCCACGAAGCACTGAAGTCACAATTTCCCGATGCCGGGATCGGTACAGAAAGACGGCCGCAACAGCTCTATAATAATATGGTATTCTATGGTGGCAAAACCTTAACCTCAAACACGCTGAAAAGATGTGAGAACCTCATTGAAGAGCATAGAAAAGCTCTTCAAATTCAATAGAATATCAACTCTTCAATCAAAAAAATGTTCGGTTAATTGGCGTTTCAATTAACCGAACATTTTATTTTTCGACCCTTACTGCATAATCCCTAATTTTGCAGCGGACACCAAAATGCGTTCGCGCAGACAAGTCCATAAAGAAGAAACAAAAACTTATAAAAAACAGATTATGCAGAAAATTTTATCGATTGAGACTTTATTGCAGACACCCGTCTGCATGATGACCGGAGAGCAGCTCGCTTTCCTTGTTACTAACCTGCCACTGCTCAACAAGCAAGGCAACAAAGCATCCTCGGATGAGGAGGCACCGAAGCCGCGTCGCCTTGTCTATGGCATCAAGGGCATTGCCGACACCTTCGGCTGCAGCATCCCCACCGCCAACCGCATCAAGCGGAGTGGCGTCATCGATGATGCCATCACACAGGTGGGGCGCAAGATAGTCGTGGATGCTGACCTGGCACTCGAACTGGCGGCAAACGCCAAAAAGCAAGGAAAGGAGGTGGCGTCATGAGTGAGAAACTTCAAAACAGTCAGAACTCCACGGGTGGAGGAAACACGGAAGGCGGCAGCACCGACCGCTATATCCGTGTGCGCACCGACTACTACAAGATTGTGGAAAAGCCGATGACCGACGGCTCCATCGCCCAGTTGCTCATCAAGTGGAAGTACGGCACCATCAAGGCGGACCACGGAAGGGAATTTGCCGAGGAGACACCCTGCTACGACGACTTCATCATCTTTCCCGACAACGTCAATCCCCAGCAGGTGGTGGACGGCAGATTCTGGAACCTCTATCATCCGGTGCGGTTCAAGCCGGAGCCGGGCGAGTTTCCAAACATCGACAGGCTCATGGAGCACATCTTCGGGGAACAGAAGGTGTTGGGCTACGACTACCTGCAGCAGCTCTACCTCCAGCCACAGCAGAAACTGCCCATCATCGTACTCGTCTCGCGGGAGCGCAACACGGGCAAGTCCACCTTCATGCACTTCCTTCATCTGTGGTTCGGTGACAATGTGACCTTCAACACCAATGAGGATTTCGGCAGCCAGTTCAACGCCGACTGGGCAGGCATGCTGCTCATCTGCGTGGACGAGGCTCTGCTCTGCAAGCGTGAGTATTCCGATCGCATCAAGAACCTGAGTACCGCGCGATTCTATAAGATAGAGTCAAAGGGGAAGGACAAGGTGCAGCAGGAGTTCTTTGCCAAGTTCGTCTTCTGCAGCAACAACGTTGATAAGCCACTCATCATCGATCCGGGCGAGACACGCTACTGGGTGCGTGAGGTGCCGAAGCTGGAAAGCGACGACGTGGACTTCCTCTCAAAGATAGAGAAGGAGATTCCGCATCTGATGTATCACTTGCTGCACGAGCGAAAGATGTCAGTGTCAAACAAGGGACGCATGTACTTCGATCCGGCTCTTCTCTTCACGCCTGCCTTGCAGCGCATCATGATGAACTCACGCAGTCTGGTGGAGGCGGCTATATACGACCTTTGCGACGACATCCTTTCCTCGACAGGTGAGGAGAGCTTTTCCTTCGTTCCCGGTGACCTGCGGCTCATGCTCACGGACAAAGGCGTCAAGGCTGATGATGCGTCTGTCCGCCACGTGCTCAAGGATCTGTGGCGTTTGAAGCCTCATGCCACACCAAGTACCTATGTGAGATACACCTACGGTGCCGGTATCTACGGAAACTATGCCGGACAGTCGGCCAAGGGCAGGTACTTCACGGTGACGCGAGACTTGCTGCATGAAATAAGCGAAAACTGTAGATTTGTAGACAATGCGGGTGAAATCACTGAACATCAAGATGTTAGATTGTCTACAGAAGAAAGTCAGGCACCTTTCTGATGTAGACAGCGTAGACTGTCAAGCTACAACCAGCTCCAAAGTTCAATCCGATTGTAGACAACGTAATATGCTTGTAAACAGAAAGTTATGTTCAATTGTCTACAAATCAACAAAAAACTGCTATTAACCATGAAAAACTATACTACATACAAGCCCGACGACACAGATATCCTCAGACAGATATCAATCGCCTACTACCTCGACAACCAGGGCTTCAAGCCCGTCAAACGTCATCGCACCGGCAAGGAGCTGCTCTACCTCTCGCCCATGCGCAATGAGTCCAAGCCATCGTTCAGCGTCAACACGGAGAAAAACCTATGGTATGACTATGGAACCGGTGAGGGCGGCGACATCTTTTCTCTCGTGCGAAAACTCTGGAATGTGGACTTCCACAAGGCGAAGGAGATCCTGCGTGACAAGGAATATAAAGAAATGTTCTACCGCCCCGTAGATACCCAGCTGGAGCGTGAGCATCCCTCTCCCTTTACAGACATCCGTACCTCACCGCTGACCAGCAGCCATTTTCTCGGCTATTGCGCCAAACGGTGTATTGACCCTGAGGTGGCGAAAGCGGAATGCCGTCAGGTGGACTACCAACTATATGGACACATGAACTCCGCCATCGGCTTTGAGAATGACAAAGGCGGATGGGAACTTAGAAGTCCGTCCACAAAGATATGCACCTGCAAGGCCATATCCACAAGGCGAAAGCAGGATGGCAACACGACGGTTTGTGTCTTTGAGGGCTTCTTCGACTACCTCTCCTTCCTCACGCTGATGAAGTCCGAGGCGCGTCACAAATGTGACTATGTGATTTTGAACTCCGTCTCACAAGCCGGCAAAGTCATCCCCATTCTGAGACCATACAAGCATGTGCGCTGCTACTTTGACAATGACGAGGCAGGCCGGAATGCCTTCGGGATTGTCAGGAAAGATGTCAATGCCATATCTTGCTCGGAGAAGATGCTGCCGCACAACGACGTGAACGACTATCTCTGTAGTCTGCGTGTAGGGAGTCCGACGGATGCTGACGCTGATTGGGAGGGCAAGAAGTGTCATTCGCTGCGAATGACGGAGGAACCTTCTCCCGATGGTCGCAATGAACAGTTGGGAAAACATCACTAAAGTTATAAACACGTAAAACTATACACCATGAAAAAACGCAAGTATTTTCGTATCACATTCAGCTGCTCTGAGGACGAACTTAGGGCTATCAGGCAGACTGCAGCCGACTGCGGCATGTCCATGAGCATGTACTGCAAGATGGTCGTACTGGGATTCAAGCCGAAGTACCGTCTCTCCGAGGAGGACATCAGTATGATGCAGGAAGTCCGCAAGGTGAAGGCGGACCTGCAGAGGATAGCCAACTACTTCAAGTACGGCAACCATCAGTTGCTCATGGAAGAGCTGGCGAAGGTCATCAGCAAACTAAAGACTGCGCTTTATGATTGCAACCGCTAAGAGCATCAGCTATGGCATGGCCAAGGCTGAGTATGATGAGAACAAAGTTATCAACGGTGTGAAGGTTGCCTCCGAGGCTGCGCGCCAGAACGTCTATGGTGACAACTGCCGGGAGATCGTTGAGGAGATGACCGACGTGCAGCGCATCCGCTCGCCGGTCAGGAACCCGTTCCTCGACATCGTGGTGACACTGTCGGAGGAGGACTGTGAGAAGATCACCGCTCCTAACCAGTCGGAATGGCTCGTGAAGCTGTTCATGCACGACTTGATGACGGAACAAGTGGGACTGAGTGAGGATGATTACGCCGGGATGCAGTGGATAGCTTATCAGCATGAGCATACTGACAACAGTGACAGTCTCAGACACTGGCATATCCTCGTCAACCGCACGCTGCTTGACGGCAAGCTGGTCTCTGACTCCTGGATCGGGAAGAAAGCCGCGGCTACTGCCAACAAGATCAGCCGTGAGTACGGACTCACCGACGCCGCTGTACGCTCCAGGGAGAACAGGAAGGATGTGTTTCAGGCTGCCTGCTTTGTTCTCGGCAACATGCGTCTCTACGACTTCAACCGGTATCTCGAAGGCTTGAACGCACTTGGCTACCGAACGCGTCTGGCGCTGAACTCCAAGGGAGAGGTACAGGGCTACTACATCACCGCACAGTCGGGAAGGGAGTACAAGGCAAGTGCTGTTGACCGCAGACTGACCATCGGCAGACTCGCTGTGCTGCACGCCGGGTTGCACAAGGGCATGAAGGCGGCAGCGGCCAGAAGTCCGGGAAGGGCCTTCAGCATGCCGGCTCCCAATGTGCCGACAGTGAATGTGGAGAACATGCTCCGTGTGTTCAACACCGACGTAGTCATCTCATACTCCACCCCACCGCCTCCAAACGGCAGACGGAGACGCGGAAAACGGTGGGAGGACATGAGCGATGATGAGAAGAGGCTGGCGGCAAGCGGTATGTCGATGTGAGATGTCACAGACTCACATTGTCTCATACTCTCATTATCACATAGTAACAAAATAATATTTTAGAACAAACTTTTAATAACCAGCACTTTGCGAGTCGCTCGTGATGTGCATAAAAACAAGTTAACATGAGTAGTAAAAGACAGGGGCAATACGCCCCGAAACAGAACAGTATTCCCCAGCCAATAGCGATTGGTGCTTCCGGCTCCCAGCAGGGAAAAGGAAACGCAGTCCCGAAAATTGGCCCGTCACCAGCAACCGTAAAGCCGGTCACGGCCTCGAAGGTCTCGGAAGAAACCATCAAGCGTGCCGACGAGTATGTCGAAGGACGGCTGAACGAGTTTACATCTGCCATCAACAACCTCAAAGATGCCATTGAGGGCATTCCGGCCACCGTTTCTGTTGCGATACCGGAAGATGTCCAGGCGAAGATGAAGGCGTTCGACAAGACCGTCGAGAACCTTCCAAACGCTCTCCAGAAGGTCGATGTGATCAAGACTGTCACGGACCGGTGGATGATAAAAATTCTCTTCTTCATAGCTGGCGTCGCTTCGGTAAGCATACTGATGGCGGTCTTTGCCGGAGAGAAATATTCCGCTGCCATCGACAAGGAACTGGCGGCGGAGGCTAAGGTTCACTATGCCGACTCTGTCCTCAAGGAGGCCAGGAGCATCATGGTGGTCCGCGAGACGTACCATGACTTTGGCCGGTGGATGGTAAACCGGTACGGGACTAAGGGCAAGGAGTTTGACAGGTTTCAAAGGGAGCGCATGCCTGTGGGAAAAAGAAAATAATGTCTAATATTCTCACACACTCACATTGTCACACATGTGAGTGTGTGAGAGCAAAACCAAACCTCATGAAACACCAGAACAATGTTATTATCGTCTTTGCTAACCAGAAAGGTGGCGTGGGCAAGTCAACACTATGTCTTCTCCTGGCGAACTATCTCGTCTATTGGAAGAAGAACGTCTGCATCATCGACACGGACTTGCAGCAGTCGGCAAGCTTGCAACGTCAGATCGACGAACAGCAGTTCGGCACGGAACCGCCGTATGCTATCCAGTCCTTCCCCATCGCGGACACGGCAACGATGCAACAGCTGATGGAGAACGCACAGGAGTTCGACGGCTATGTGCTCTTCGACGCACCGGGCAACATCAAGGATGACGGACTTGCCGTCATGCTGGCCTATGCCGACGCCATCGTCTGTCCGTATGAGTATGAGACGAAGTCGCTGGTCTCCACGCAGACCTTCGTCGGCGTGCTGGAACAGTTGCGGGAGCTGAACCCTCAGATGAAGGCCCGGCTGTTTCTCGTGCCCAACAAGGTGGACACACGTATCGGCACCGCTGCCGAGTGGAAGGCATGGATGGAGCACGAGCGTGTCCTGGCACAGCACGGGACCGTTACTCCGAGAGCCGGATACCGCATCCAGATGCGACGCGTCAATACCTACGACTTGCTGGATGACCAGAAGCATGCCGTGTACGACACATTACGATTTATCATTCAATCTTTAAGAACACCGAACCATGAGCAGAACTAAAGGTATCGCCCTTCCCGGCAAGAGCATGGAAGAGGCAACGAGGAATGTACAAAAGGATTTCTTGTCGAAGAATCCAAAGGCCGTTGACTCAGCGACTGTTAAAAGCGGGACGGAAGAGTCGCCTATTGTTTCAGAACCGTCACACAAGGACAGGAATGCCACGCACACCGATGACCTGCAATGCCTTGAGACTGGCATCGACAGATACACGGGCATCAAGGAGCACGGCATGAGCGTCTGGGTGGTAGGAAAGGTGAAGGTCAAACTCGATGAGCTGAAGTTCCGTTCCCGTAATACGATCGGGTGCCGTGCCTTCACCAACGCCGCCCTGGAGTTTGTCCTTGAAAAGTACGGCGACGAGCTTGTCAGGATGTTCAAGAACAAGTAGGCAGCAGAAGATGCTGTAATGTGATTACTCACAGACTAACAATGTCACAAATGTTAGTCTGTGAGTTTGTCTTTATTCATCTATTATCCAGTGGCCACCTTTAGATGGGCCTTCATATTTTAGGAAGCTAATTCCTCTAATTGCCCTACGAATGGTTGTCAAGCTTTTGCCAAGTTTTTTTGCCAACTCGGTTCCTGTTATCTGATTATTTGTGCTTATGAGCCCTAATATATCTTTCTGAAGGGAAGAAAGATTTTGGGTGTCGTTTTGGGTGTCATTTTGGGTGTCATTTTGGGACTCATTCTCTTCGTTCGAGAATACATTGACACAAAATACGGTGAGTTTGGAGACGTCAAAGTCGGCTTCTTTATTTCCATTTTGTTTGAGGAGGTTCTGCACACGCTTAACGCCCTGATTGAACATGTTGACATACTTCATCTGCTTCATAGCTTCGGCGATGATGGGGTTGCGATAGTCGTTCACCATCGGGAAGTTCTCAGGACGAGCCTCTCCATAGAGTCCACCGGCATTCATGATTTCGATATGGTCGTCGAACTGATACAGACGGATGGGCATGTTCGACTGGTAATCGCGGTGCATATTGGCGTTCATGCAGAGTTCCCTCAGTGCTGCATGCGGATAGTTGACAACGGTACGCTCACGAAACATAGTCTCCGGTACAGGCCGCTGCGTGACAATGGCATCTTTGACAAAAGCCTCCAACTCGGGGAGCATTCTGAACAGAGGTCCTTGGAAGCGCCGCTCATTCAGCACCTCGCCACCCTTTTCTTTCCCGTGGAAACGCACAAACTGTATGTAGTTGCCAGGCATGTAGTAGCGGGGATTGTTGCCGAAGAGGATGATAGCAGCGTATGTAGGACAATCGTGTGTGCGATCATAGAGTCGGATAGAAGCCAGTTGCTCTTTGATGTCTCTGTGATCTTCTGCGAGAATCTCTGGATCCACGACTGAAGGGAGATAAGTATTACGGACAAAGTCAAGATCCAAATCATCCAGCGTCGCGCCTATACAGGGTGTTGCGTCGAAGGTTGCCATGTAAGCAGTGCGTCGTTCTGTGAGCAGACGTTCTTCAGACTCACTGGCAATATCACGACGCGGGCCGATGCGGACAAATATTCTGCCACGATAGCGTACAGGAGGAAGTAATGACGGTGAAACTTCTGCCACGAGCAAATCTCCATCAGGAAATTCCACTCGATCAACATTCATCACCGGAAGAGGAAGAATGTTTCCGTCAGAGCGGATGCCAGCTATTTTCTTGAGAAGCGCATCATCCACCTTCAAACCGCTAAGCGCTCCATCATCATTAGCTCCGATGAGCAAATATCCCTTTTTACGGGAGTCTGGTAAGTCATTGGCAAAAGCACAAATGGCCTCACAGAACTTGTCCATGTTGCCAGTCGACACGGTTCTTTCTACACGATAGGTTTCTTCACTATGAAGCAGTTGTATGATTTCGTCCTTGCTAAGCATATTACCTCTTTATTGGCAAAGTTAATAAAATTCTTAGAATCTCAGCCTCTTCATGCTAATTCTTTTTCACGGAAGCCAACAAATCTCTTAACTCTTCTGCCGACAGGGTTGATAGTTGACTTAGCAATTCTTCTTTGTTGTTTTTCTTTTCCCTGTTTATATTCAACAACAAAGAGTTGTACTCCATCTGCTTCTCCAAGGGATAATGCTCTATGTAGAGTTCTGTCACGGAGTTGTTGGCCGTTGAATGTCCCATGCTCTCGGAAATGTAGTTGATGTCAACCCCGGCATTACGCAGGTTGGTGGCAAAGGAGTGGCGGCACCACGTCCCAGAAGGACGCACCTCCCAATGAAGCACATCCTCACAGATTCTGATTACCCTATCCTGTACGTTGGAGTTTTCCTGTGATATCCGTTTCCGCTTTTCCACCTTATTGGAAGCTCCCATCAGAATAAATGGGAACACGAGCGCATTGTGTTCTGGTTTTGCCGCAATCTCATCAAGGATGCGTTGTAACGGAGGAATGATGGGAATGACAACTTCTGACCCGCCCTCACTGCGTTCTGATGTCTTGATGCGCCGGAACTTGAAAGCCTTACGTCCCGTGTCGAAATAATATTGGGAGTAGGTCAGCTCACTGGCATCAACTAAGTTGAGACCATTGCAAAGATATTGAATCAGAAAAAGACCCAACGAACGGTGGGCACGCTCTGTATAACTGCTCGTCCATTCTTTAGGATAGCTCTTGTTGACGAACACATTATATAACTGTGTCATCTGATCGACGGTGAGATAACGTTCCCGTCTGCGGTTACCCGTAGGGATAGCCACAAGATCTTTCTTCCGTATATTGGAGAAAGGATATTCCTGATTGACAAGATAGCCATTCTTCACGCATTCATTCCACACTACCCGGCAGGAACGTAGGTATATGCCACGGGTGGTGTCACTCAACTTGCCGACGAGTTGCCCATCTCTATCCTTCACACCATTCTTCATGCCCTCGTTCCAATACACGAGCTCGTCCTTACCGATTTTGAATCCTTCAACAGGCTTGTTCCACATAATCTTCTTGAAGGACTTCAGCGCACACTCGTACGATTCGCCGGTCGTATAGCGTGCTCCGTCATTATCTGTCTTCAACTTATGGATGATATTCTCCCATATCCCAATGAATGATGCTTCGTCATCAACACCCACGCCTGTGAGTACGGAACGGATTCTCTCAAGGCTCAGGTTCTTGCCCAGCCGTTCGACAACATTTCGATAGCTATCAAAAAGACTATCAAACTCCACCTTCTTCGGATAGAGCTCAGAACGCACAGACTTGGCGTTCAAGTTGCAAATCTTGGAGAAGTATTCTTCTGTATACTCGCCCTCGACATAGTTGTACCATGACTTGCGGTTGATAGTGTAGCGCATGGCGACAGGGAAGGTCTCCTTGCCTTTCTTCGGATGTCTCTTGTCAAGGATCAAAGAGAACGTGCAGCAGCCGTAGCGTGCCGTTTTGTAGGTCGTGTTGGGTTTCTGTATTTCCATAGTCCGGAGCTATTTAGTGAGTAAATCGGGAAAACATTTTGGAGAAATTCATTCCGTCAGACTTCGTAACTCACTGTTACACCGTTGGAAAACGGGAAAACAATGGGAAAACAAAGGCGTTTTGATACGGGGTTTCACCATGTTTCTTTAACAATCACAAAGTTACTAAATAGTTGATTTACAACCAAATAAATTTTATAGAAAATCACAAAATATTATTCTGTTTGATTCATAATCCGGAGGTCGTGGGATCGTGGCCCACCCCCGCTACTTGATAATCAAGCACTTACGGACTTCCGCAAGTGCTTTTTTCATACACGCGAAAACTATGCGAAAACCATAGCCATTCAGTTCGCCCTTGATATTTTGTGGCGTATCAGCCCAAAAATAGTCCGATGGCTTGTGTCATTGAATATCACCCCGTTTCAAAATCTTGACAAAACGCACGGTCTACTCTCTCAGAATAAGCTGTGAACATAACAGCCTCTCTTTGTTCTTCTCTCCTTTTCACCTTTCCCAGTCACTGAAAGATGACATCAGGCTATCACCCATTTCCAATAGGGCAGCACCTCTATCTTTCCATTGTTATCCTCGATGGTCGCTTCCTCATCGTAAGTGATGATGAGACGGCGCTTACAGTCCAATGCAGAAGGAAGTTTCTTCAAGGCAGACACCTCTCTCTCATAAGTGCCATCGCTATGACTAAGATTGTAGGAAACCTGAATGGCAAGGCCCTCATCAGGGACAAAGAAATCGACCTTCACACCCGAGTTGTAATAAAACACACGTTCGTTGTCTGGATCATTGCCATACTTCCTTAAAAGGGTAACAGCCACAAGGTTTTCCAATAAAGAGGTATCTGCGTCAATAAGGAAGAGATTGAGGATGCCATTGTCGGTGAAGTAATACTTGCTGATCGTCTCTTTCTCCACAAATGGCGAAGCAATATTGTGCATACGCAGCAACAGCCATGCGTCCTGACAATACTGCACATAGTTGCCTACCGTTGGCACGCTGATCTTACCGCCAACAGAGGACAGTATTCGTGAGATACGGTTGTAGGACAACGGCTGCTTGACGCTCTCGGCTATCTTTTTTATCATAAGACGCAACAGATTGGGATTGCTGATACTATTGCGTGCACAGATATCACCAAGATACACCTTCTGAAAGGTGCTGCTCAAATAGTCACGTTTGACAGGCAAGTCGGTGCTTTCCGGCAGACCTCCCCAATGCAGATATTCATTATAAAGGCGCATGAATTTGGCTTTGATATCGGTCTGTAGCAGACTGTTCTCGTCATACTTTTGACCGGAGAAATCAAGATATTCCTTGAAACTGAACGGGTAGACCTCGACAGACAAATATCTGCCACCAAGCGTAGTCATCACCTCACGCGACAGCATCTTGGCGTTACTTCCCGTGATATACACATTATATTTATTGTCAGCTAATCGTCTGGCAAACTTTTCCCAACCATCAATATTCTGTATTTCGTCAAGAAATAGTATGGGGCGCTTGTCCGACAGTTCCGCAAAACATTCCAGAATGAGATTGAAGTCTGACGACTTGAATTCCTCCAGCCGGTCATCCTCAAAGTTCACATACAGCATCTCATCCCAAGTATGTCCCTGGCTCAGCAGTTGCTGCATACGCTGGTAGAGCATGAAGGACTTACCCGCACGCCGCAAGCCAACCAGAACGTAGCAGGGAAAGCTACTCATATCAACCTGCCGCCGGAACGCCTTGTATCGCTCCACCTCTACCCTGTTGTCTAAGATTATCTGCTTCAGAACATCCTTATTCATAACTTTATTAAGTCGCACTTTATAAAACACTATAAATTTATAAAATATCATTTAATAAAACAAGGAGAAAGTGTACTTTAACGTTTAATATCTCCCGTTAACATGACAAATAAAGGATATGCTCATACTTTCGCATACGTTCTTTTATAAACCTTAATTCCGCAACACTTTGATTTAACTTTATT
>UMGV01086102.1_pt1 | contig 35985 bp, 39 predicted proteins | sample 1965361 | NCBI WGS metagenome assembly UMGV01 (sample SAMEA4836081, study PRJEB28245) | human gut metagenome | biome: gut microbiome; material: fecal sample | place: Denmark | collected 2008
GTAATCGACACAATGGTGACTTCTCCCATAGAAAGTAAAGATAAAGCAGAAGAGTCGACAAGAGTAAAAACAAAAGATTCTATTGTGGGTTTATATTACTGCAAAAAAAGTGGCGACACATATGTTCTCAATGACGATTATAGTGGACTATTCCTTCCTAAATCAGGAAATAGTTGCACTATTGATTGGTACAAAACAGGTAATTCAGTTACTGTTACTTTTACTGGTAAAATGGAGTTCTTAGGTACACAAAGACTTGACTATAATAAAAACGGAAAGGTTCTTATCGAAAAGTCTGAAATTTATGGGTACTTAAAATATACTAAACAATAAATATACATTATGACCGAAGAAGAAAAAAGGAATTTGAAGAGTGTATTGCGTGAAGGTACGGAAGTACATACGCTAAAAGCATCCTCCACGTCATTAGCGGTAAGCCACTCGGTGATGCTGTGGATATTTACGGCAGTACCGAAGAACTCATCAATATGCCGTTGATCAAGTTCTATTGTCTTTTCTTCCTAAGATATTTTACCTCTGCCTGACATTTCTCAGAACGTATTCCTGCATACTGTTCCTTGGCACGAATGACTTACCACAAAATTCATTTCCACCCCTGGAGTAAACGGAAGTGCCCCATTGACAACCCTTTGTCAACCTATTCCACGATACAAAATCGTTAATAAAACCTTGAAACATTTTGCTGTATCGGTTTTTATTTCTTACTTTTGCTGTATCAGAAAACGAAATTACACATGACGAAGAAAGGAACACTATTGATTGTTGACGACAATCGCGCCATACTTACAGCTGTTAAGATGCTTGCCGAGAGCGAGTTTGCTACGGTTGAAACCATTGCCACTCCAGCGGCGTTACCCGCCCGCTTGCGCGAGCTGCAGCCTGATGTGGTGTTGCTCGATATGAACTTTCGAAGCGGCATGAACACTGGTGGCGAGGGGCTGTTTTGGCTTGGCGAGACGCGACGCCTAAGTGCTTCTACCGAGGTGGTGCTGTTTACGGCTTACGCCGACATTGACCTTGCGGTGAGAGGAATAAAAGAGGGTGCCGCCGACTTTATTGTAAAGCCATTTGACAACAAGCGTTTGCTCGACACCCTGTGTGCTGCTCGCGATAAACATGCGCCGAGGTCAAAGGAACAGCCTACTGATACAGTGGGCGCCATGTTATGGGGCAGCAGCCGAGCTATGCAGCAGCTGCGCCTTGTGGTAGAGAAGGTGGCCGCCACCGATGCAAACATCTTGATAACGGGCGAGAACGGTACGGGTAAAGAGGTGCTGGCGCGCGAGATACACCGCTTGTCGCATCGTGCCTCGGCCCCCATGATGCCCATTGATATGGGTGCGGTGAGTGAGACGCTTTTTGAAAGCGAACTGTTCGGACATGTGAAAGGCGCCTTTACCGATGCTAAGGCCGATAAGCCTGGTAAGATGGAACTGGCTGAGGGTGGCACGCTGTTTCTTGACGAGATAGGCAACCTGTCGTATGCACTTCAGGCTAAGTTGCTTACGGCCTTGCAGCGTCGCAGCATTGTGCCCGTGGGAGGCAGCAAACCTATAAACATAGATGTAAGGCTGATATGTGCCACCAATCGCGATCTCGACCGTATGGTGATTGATGGCCACTTTCGCGAAGACTTGCTCTACCGCATCAACACTATACGTCTGCATCTGCCACCGCTGCGTGAGCGTCGCGATGATATTGTGCCACTGGCTCAGCGCTTCATGCAGCGCTATGCCACCATATATAATAAGGTGGGAATGACGCTCTCGGCCGAGGCTGAACAAAAGTTGATGGCGCTGCCGTGGCATGGCAACATACGCCAACTGCAACATGCCGTTGAGCGTGCCGTGATAATGGCCGATGCCGACATCATTGTGGCCGATGATATTGACGATGGCAGCGTGGCCACTCAGCCCACAGAGTCTGCCGAACCCCTAAAAACGCTGGACGATATGGAACGCCAGATGATAGAGCGTGCCATGACCGACTGTGGTGGAAATATGTCGGCGGTGGCGGCTCGGCTGGGCATCTCAAGGCAAACGTTGTATAACAAGATAAAACGTTACGGGCTATGACAACACTCTCAACTATAATAGTGCTGGCACTGATACTTGTGGGCACTGTGCTGTATGTGAGGCTGTGGCTGCACTATCGGCGCAACATACGTAAAGTGGCGTTCATGTTTGATGCTATTGATAATGTCGACTTCTCGTTTAAGTTTCCTACACAACACATTGGGCACGACGAAAAGTTGCTGAACCAATCGCTTAACCGCATCAAACTTTTTTTAGAACATGCCCGTGATGAGGCTGTGGCGCAAGAGAAATATTACGAACAGATAATGGATGCGGCTGGCACAGCCCTGTTAGTGGTAGATGATCTTGGCCATATTCTGCAACATAACAAGGCGGCCACCACACTGCTGCAACGCGAAACACTCACACACATCGACCAGGTGAAAGAACGCTTGAACGATGGATCGCTGGCGCTGCGCGAAACTTATACCACGCTGCGTGGTAGTCGTGTGCGCATTATTGCCCTTAGCGATATTAATGGCGAACTGGCTAACCGTGAGGTTGATTCGTGGATAAAACTCATACGCGTGCTTACGCATGAAATTATGAACACGATAACGCCAATCACCTCGCTCAGCGAAACGTTGCTGAAACATGCTGAGGGCGAGCAGCGTGAGGGGCTTGAAACCATCAACCGAACCGGTATTGAGCTGATAACCTTTGTAGAAAACTATCGACGTTTTACGCATGTGCCACAACCTCAACCCAAGCTGTTTTACGTAAAACCATTTGTCGAGCGCATGGCACACTTGGCCTCGCACCCCGTAACGGTGAATGTAATGCCCGCCGATCTGTTGTCTTATGCCGACGAGGGATTGATGGGACGCGTGGTAACGAACCTGTTGAAAAACGCTGGCGAAGCAATTGATACACAAGAGGTTGATACGACGGCTGCTGATGTTTTGCCCCAAATATGGGTAAACGCCTATACGGGCGATGACGACTCGGTGGTGATTGATGTATGTAACAACGCTGGGCTGATTGATGCCGATGTGGCGCAACACATCTTTGTGCCGTTTTTCACTACGAAAAACAATGGTAGTGGAGTGGGGCTTCCCCTCTCACGACAGATTATGCGCGTGAGCGGCGGCACCTTACAACTGATACAAGATGCGCAAAAGGGCGTAGTGACTTTCAGAATGAAATTATAGATTTTTCTTTCGTAAGCACCCGTCAACGAGTGTGGCTAAAGGCGAAAATTGAAAAATACATAGCATTTTTATAATATTATTTATATTTTTTTGTTATTATTCTATACGGTAGACAAGTTTTTTGTTTGCTGGTAGCCTACCAAAAAGGTTGGCGATACAGAAGTAACAATGCTATGGGTAAAAATCCTAACAATTATACACACATATTTAAATATACTGGCGTGTTTGGCGGCATACAGGGGCTGAACATACTTGTGGGACTGGTGCGCAACAAACTGGTGGCGCTACTGCTGGGACCACAGGGTATGGGACTGGTGGCGCTATTCAACTCGTCGGTGAAACTGCTGAACGACTCTACCAATCTGGGATTGCCTATGAGCGCGGTAAGAAAAATAGCCGATGCCTATGAAAATGGTCAGGAGGCTGACACCGCGCGAATGGTGCAACTGGTGCGCTCGTGGTGTTTGCTCACGGCACTGGTGGGCACGCTGCTATGCTGTTGCTTGAGCACGGTGCTGGATGCGTGGACCTTTTCTTGGGGAAACCACGTATGGCACTTTGTTTTTCTCTCGCCCCTGGTAGGAGTGATGGCTGTAACGGGTGGTGAGATGGCGGTGCTGAAAGGCATACGCCAACTGGGACAGCTGGCTCGCATATCGGTGTATAATGTGCTGGCCGCCACAGCGTTGTCGGTGCCCATCTACTGGTACTTTGGCGAAAAGGGCATTGTGCCCTCGCTGGTGCTGGTGGGCGCTATGCAGATGGTGCTGACGGTGTGGTTCTCGTGCCGACATTTTAGATATAGGGTGTCGCTGAGCTTGGGCTTTCTAAGTCAGGGTATCGACATTGTAAAGTTAGGACTGGCCTTTGTGCTGGCTGGCGTGGTGGGTAGCGGTGCCGACTTCTTGATACGGTCGTGGCTAAACTATCATGCCTCGGTGGCTATGGTGGGCTTGTTTAATGCGGGCTATATGCTGGCGGTAACCTATGCTGGCATGGTGTTTACGGCCCTTGAGTCTGACTATTTTCCGCGCCTGTCGGCTATTAGTGCGCAGCGAGTGGAGTTGTGCCGACTGGTAAACTCGCAAACAGAGGTGTCGCTCATTATGATTACGCCCTTGCTGGTAGCCCTCATCGTGGGCATACCTATCTTGCTGCCCTTGCTGTTTAGTTCTAAGTTTTTGCCAGTGGCTGGCATGATACAGGTCTCGGCGCTATCTATGTTCTGCAAGGCACTGTATCTGCCTGTTGAATATATACCCTTGGCAGAAGGCGACTCGCGTTCTTACTTCTTCCTTGAACTGATTAACGATGTGTGTATGGTAACGGCCGTGCTGGTGGGCTTCAACTTCTTTGGCTTAAAAGGGGCTGGCTACGGACTGCTGGCTTCAGCAGCAGTAGAGATGGTGGTGTCGTATCTGTATGTGCGCTATAAATATGGCTTTATTTTGTCGGCAGCGTTGCTTCGCACCATAGCCTGTTTTGCACCTTGGCTCTTGGCTGCATTTCTGCTCACGTTTTTGCAAGTGGGGTGGGCTTACTGGCTGATAGGTATGGCGCTGGTGGTGATAACGTCGGTGCTGGCCGCGCGTGCCATTAATGAAAAATCGGAGGTATGGAAAAAAATAAAGCAGAAGTTAGGACGCTAACCGTACAGCCCATAGTGTTCACCGTTATTGTGGCGGTGTATAACGCTCAGCGCACCATTGATAGGTGCTTGCAATCGCTGTTACAGCAGACGATTGATGCCTTTGAAGTGATTTGTGTTGACGATTGTTCAACCGATAATTCACTTGAACGGTTGACGCGTTATGCACTGTGTGATAGTCGAATACGTGTTGTTACTTTAAGCAAAAATAGTGGCCCTGCCCATGCCCGTAATGTGGCGTTGAGCCAGGCCCGTGGGCAGTATGTATGTTTCTTGGATAGCGACGACTGGATGTCGGCTGATGCCTTACAACAGGCTGCCGACTGCTTTGCGCGCCATGACGATACCGACTGTGTACTCTTTCGGGTGGTGAATGTGGAAGAGGATGGCCGAGCGCACGATTATCCGATGGTGCCCCAACGTTATGATGGGCGCACGGCATTTATACACAGCCTAACATGGGCACTGCATGGCTGCTATGCGGTGAGAACAGCATTGCATAAAGCGACGCCCTATGATGAAACTTGCCGCACATACAGTGATGATAACACCACGCGTATGCACTATTTGCGCAGCCGGTATGTAGACTGCTGTCAAGGGGTGTATTATTATTGGCAGCATGCCGGCTCTATTACGCATACGCAGGGGCTATCGCGTTTCGATTATCTGAAGGCAACGGCCAGTATGCGTAGGCAAATTATTGAGGCTCGGCAACCAGACGAGATTGTGCAACGCTATGAGGCGGTGCGATGGCTGGTGGTGGTAGACTGCTTCGGTTACTACTGCAAACACAAGGATGCTTGGACACGTGGTGAACGCCTACGTGCCCTTGCTATGTTGCGGGCTGCATGGCGTGATATACACTTTAACCAAATAGCCTCGCGGTATAAACGTAAGTTGGGATATAGGCCATTTAGTGCTTCTTGGTGTTGCTTTTATGCGCAAGAACGGCTCTATTTCTTCTTGAAACGATTGTTTAGGCGATGAAAACCTGAAGAGAGGGTGCAAAAATAGCGTTAAACGTGTGAAAAAATGTTTGGCGCTTTCTTCTTTTTTCGATAATATTTATTACCTTTGCCCGTGCATTATCCACAAAGTATTAACTTCGTAACCAAGAACGGATGACTTTTATTATACTTGCCATAATGGTGATGGGATATCTTCTCATAGCTACTGAGAAGGTGACGAACATCAACAAAAGTGCCGTAGCCATATTTATCGGTACGGTGGGGTGGGTGCTTTATCTTTGCTATGGCTCTGACTATGTGCAAAGTCAACACCTGGGCGAGTATGCATCTTTTCTTCAAGGCGATGCCTCTACAGGGCTGGCAGCCAAGCAGTTTATAGCTCAGAATGTTTTCCTAAAATATGTGGGAAAAGCCGCCGAGATTGTGCTCTTCCTTTTGGCTACAATGTCGATTGTTGAGATATTACAAAACAACGGATGCTTCGATTTTCTTTTGCGACTGATGCGCACACGCAGTAGCAAACGCTTGTTGTGGATGACTGCGGCTATCACGTTTTTGCTCTCTGTAAATTTGGACAACCTCACCACTACAGTGATGATGCTTACCTTGATGCATAAAGTGGTGGAAGGACGTCGTAACCGCATGATTTATGGTAGCGTGATCGTGGTGTCGGCCAACTGTGGTGGAGCGTTGACAGTGATTGGCGACCCCACAGGATTGGTGCTGTGGAATATGGGAGCGGTTACTGCTACCAACTTCTCAATGGCGCTGCTGGTACCTTGCCTAATAGCTTGGCTGATGCCAGTATGGTGGATAGGCCGTGCCTTGCCCGAGCGTATTGAAACACAGTGGGTAACATTGCCTTATCGTGGCGACGATACTAACCTGAAGGTGTGGCAGCGGGCGCTGATGCTGTTTGTGGGCATTGGCGGACTGTGGTTCATCCCTACCTTTCATAATATCACTCGGTTGAGCCCCTTCTTGGGCGCCTTTTGTGTGCTGGCGGTGCTGAGCATCGTTAATGAGGTGGTGAACCGAAAGCTGCTGAAGTCGGGCGATAATACAAATCGCCTCATTCCGCGTGTGCTGCAATATGGCGTAATACAGATGATGCTTTATGTGATGGGCGTGATGCTGGCTATGGGCGTAATGACTGAAACTGGCATCGTAGCATGGGTGGCACAGTTTCTGCAAAAAGAGGTGCACCATGTGTGGCTGTTGGGAACAATGGCGGGTGTGATGAGCTTGGTGATCGACGAGTTTATGTCGGCAATGAGCATGATTTCGCTGTTCCCTCTTACTGAGACAGAGACTGTCGTACAGCATTGGGGTGCCGACTTTGCCCAAAATGGCATCTACTGGAAAATAGTGGCTTACGCCTCGGCTATGGGTAGCAATGTGCTCGGTATAGGGTCGATGTGTGGCTTGGCATATATGAAGACTGAACGGGTGCGCGTAAACTGGTATTTCCGTAACGTAGGTATGAAATGTGCGGTGGGCGCACTGGTGGGCTTGGCTGTTATGTGGTTCATGAACGTGTTATGAGGCGTGAATGAAAAAATAAGAGTGAATAACAAATCAATAAAATATATAAAAGAAATATACATTATAATATTATGGCAAGAATTAAAACGATAGGTGTGCTAACCTCGGGTGGTGATGCTCCTGGTATGAATGCAGCCATACGTGCCGTGACACGTGCTGGTATTTGCAATGGCTTTAATATCAAAGGTATATACCGCGGTTATGATGGTCTTATCAATAATGAGATGGAACCGTTTACTACTGAAAATGTTAGTGGTATCATTATGAATGGTGGCACCATTCTGAAAACGGCTCGCTCGAAAGAGTTTATGACCGACGAGGGTAAAGAGAAAGCTTACAATAACATGATGGAAAACGGTGTTGATGCCCTTGTCGTTATTGGAGGTAATGGATCATTAACTGGCGCAATGGAGTTTGCAAAGAAGTATGATGTGTGCTGCATTGGCTTGCCTGGTACTATTGATAATGACCTTTATGGCACCGACTCGACCATCGGCTACGACACCACCATGAACACAATCGTTGAGTGTGTTGACCGTATTCGCGATACTGCACAGAGCCATGAGCGCATCTTCTTCATCGAGGTGATGGGCCGAGATGCTGGTTATCTTGCACAGAACAGTGCTATTGCCAGTGGTGCCGAGGCTGCTATCATTCCTGAAGATAGCACCGATGTTGACCAGTTGGCTCGCTTCATGGAGCGTGGCATTCGTAAGTCGAAGAAGAGCTGTATCGTAATCGTATCAGAAAGCCCTAAGTGTGGCGCTCTGTATTATGCTGACCGTGTGCGCAACGAGTTCCCACAGTATGATGTACGTGTGTCTATCCTCGGACATTTACAGCGTGGCGGACGTCCTACAGCTCACGACCGTATCTTGGCTTCACGCACGGGCGTAGGTGCTATTGAGGCTATTATGCAGGGCCAGCGCAATGTGATGGTGGGCGTGCGTAATAACGAAATCGTTTACGTGCCCCTGAGCGAGGCTATACGTAGCGATAAACCCTTTGATCGTAAACTGATTAAAGTTTTGGATGAACTCAGTATTTAAATAGCGTGTGATGTTGTTCAAATAAGGAACAAATAACGCTAAATATTTGTTGAATATAAATTTATTTGATATTTTTGCATTTGGAATTTTAAACAAACTGTTAAATATATGGCACAATTAAATGGGCGCATTTCACAGATCATTGGTCCTGTGATTGACGTGTATTTTGACACGGCTGGACAAAATGCTGAGAAGGTGTTGCCAAAAATTCATGATGCACTGAAAATCGCACGGCCAGATGGCTCTGACCTGATTATCGAGGTTCAGCAGCACATTGGTGAAGACACAGTAAGATGTGTGGCCATGGATAATACCGATGGCTTACAGCGTGGATTGGAAGTGGTGCAGACAGGAAGACCTATTACTATGCCTGCTGGTGAACAGATTAAGGGCCGAATGATGAACGTCATCGGTAAGCCCATTGATGGTATGGAAGAGCTGGATATGGAAGGCTCATATCCTATTCACCGCGAGGCACCGAAATTCGAAGACCTTTCTACACACAAAGAGATGTTGGCTACCGGTATTAAGGTTATCGACTTGCTCGAACCTTATATGAAAGGTGGTAAGATTGGTTTGTTTGGTGGTGCTGGTGTAGGTAAAACCGTGCTCATCATGGAGCTGATTAACAATATCGCCAAAGGCCACAACGGTTACTCGGTATTTGCGGGTGTTGGCGAGCGTACTCGTGAGGGTAACGACTTGATACGAGATATGCTCGAGTCGGGGGTTATTCGTTATGGCGAGAAATTTAAAAAAGCAATGGAGGAGGGCAAGTGGGACCTCTCTTTGGTTGACCCTGAAGAACTGAAAAAGAGTCAGGCAACCCTCGTTTACGGACAGATGAACGAGCCGCCTGGAGCACGTGCTTCGGTGGCACTGTCGGGATTGACCGTTGCTGAAGAGTTCCGCGACCATGGTGGCGTGAACGGCGAAGCTGCTGATATCATGTTCTTCATTGATAATATTTTCCGTTTCACTCAGGCTGGTTCTGAGGTGTCGGCCTTGTTAGGTCGTATGCCTTCGGCCGTAGGTTATCAGCCTACATTGGCAAGTGAGATGGGACAGATGCAGGAACGTATTACCTCTACTAAGAAGGGTTCTATTACTTCAGTGCAGGCTGTGTATGTGCCTGCCGATGACCTTACTGACCCCGCTCCTGCAACAACGTTTACACACCTTGATGCTACTACTGAGCTGAGCCGTAAGATTGCTGAGCTGGGTATCTATCCCGCTGTTGATCCGCTGGGTTCTACCTCACGTATTCTTGATCCGCTGATTGTGGGTAAGGCTCACTATGACTGCGCACAGCGCGTGAAGGAAATTTTGCAGCGCTATAAAGAGTTGCAAGATATCATCGCCATTCTGGGTATGGATGAACTTTCTGACGAAGATAAGCTTACTGTGAACCGTGCACGTCGTGTGCAGCGCTTCTTGTCGCAGCCTTTCGCCGTGGCCGAACAGTTTACAGGTCTGCCTGGCGTGATGGTGCCCATCGAAGAAACCATCAAAGGCTTCAACGCTATTCTTGATGGCGAGGTTGACGACCTGCCCGAGCAGGCTTTCCTCAACGTAGGCACTATAGACGATGCTATTGCCAAGGGCAAGAAGTTGTTGGAGGCAGCAAAGGCCAGCGCTTAAAGGTGCTGTGCAGAAGTAATTGGAATAAATTCGCAGAAAAAGAATTTTTTTGAATATGAGTTTAAATTTAAGTATCGTTTCTCCAGCGAAGGTAGAGTATAAGGGGAGTGTAGAACGCGTTGTGGTGCCAGGCGCCAGTGGCGAGTTTGAAATACTGACTAACCATGCTCCTATCATTTCTTCGTTACAGGCGGGACGCATCGTCTATCATGATGCACAGGGTGCTCATGAGATGATGGTGACAAGAGGATTCGTTGAAGTGCAGAAGAACAATGTGACAATTTGCGTGGAGCTATAAGCGTCATGTAAAAAAACAACGTTGTTACACAGTAAACAGAAATAAATAATAATCATGACAGAGATAAAACGGTTAAGCAAAAGGTATCTTTTTCAAACAATGGCCATTATGCTGGTGTTGGTAGCTATTGCATTGCTATTAATGGCGTTTGCAATATGCAGCAGTGATATCGTTGCGCCGCTCATCGTGTCTGTTGTTTTTGCCGTTGCCGTAGAGCTTGCCGATGCGCTAATATGGAAGTGGGTGGCAGGACAGCATCCTGACAGTTTGCCTACTTTCTTTACCGCTGTGTCGGGCTTCCGTATGTTGCTGGCCCTCGCTACAATGGTGGGGTGCTGGGTGGCAGTAGGCCGCGAAGCAATGCTTATGTATGTAATGGTATTTATGTGTTTCTACTTTGCTGTTCTTACGCACCACTCTTTGTTTTTTGCGCATGTTTCCAATGCTCACAGCAAGTGTGAAAAGTAAATAAAACTTATGATAATGAAACAATTAAGGTCGTTGCTCATCCTGATGCTTATGCTGGTGGCGCCTATGATGGCGGTTGCCAATAATGAGGAAAAGGGTGGTGAGAAACTTGACATACCCGAGATTGTGCTTGAACACCTGTCCGACTCGTATGAGTGGCATATCGCCACCTTCGGCGAAAAGAGTTTAAGCATACCTCTCCCAATAATTGTTCGTAGCTCAGAGACAGGAGAATGGACGGTTTGTACGGCCGAGACGCTGCCTGATAAATATTTCTTTGATGAACATCATCACGGAAAAATTTATGAGAAAATGGCCGATGGTACGTCAGTGCGCCCCTTCGACATCAGCTTTACAAAGACGGTAGCCCAGATATGGATTGTGGTCATTGTGCTGATTGTTGTCTTCCTCTCTTGTGCGCGTTGGTATCGGAAACGTGACGAACATAGCGAGGCACCTGGTGGCTTCGTGGGAATGATGGAGATGTTTGTGATGACCATTTATGATGATGTGGTAAAGGCATCGATAGGAGAGAAGCATTTTAAACCTTATGCTCCTTACTTGCTTACGGTGTTCTTCTTCATCTTCACTACCAACCTGTTGGGATTGTTGCCTATCTTCCCTGGCGGTGCTAACGTAACGGGTAATATCAATATTACGTTCTTCTTGGCATTCTGCTCGATGGTAGCCATCAACCTCTTCGGTAACAAAGAGTATTGGAAAGACATCTTTTGGCCACACGTGCCTTTGTTCTTGAAGGCGTATCCTGTGCCTTTGATGCCGCTTATCGAGTTCTTTGGGGTCTTCACAAAGCCCTTCGCTTTGATGGTACGTCTCTTTGCCAATATGATGGCAGGTCACGCTATCATATTGAGCTTTACCTGCGTTATCTTCTTGGGATGGTCGATGGGTGTAGGCTATGGTATGGGATTGAACCTCATCAGCGCTATTATGCTGCTCTTCATGAACTGTCTTGAGGTGCTGGTGGCTTTCGTTCAGGCTTATGTCTTCACTTTGCTGAGCGCCGTGTTCATCGGCTTGGCTCATAAGGAAGAGGAGGCTGAAGCTTAATAAACTAATAATTATGTGGGCTGGTAATGGCTTTATATCAACTTTAGTGGCTCATGTATAAATCTAAGTAAACAACAAAACTTTAAATAACAATTTTAAAAATTTATAATTATGATTATTTCATCACTTTTGGCAGCTGAAGGCCTGGCACAGCTGGGCTGCGCTCTTGGAGCAGGTATCGCAACAATCGGTGCTGGTTTGGGTATTGGTAAGATTGGTAGTAGCGCTATGGACGCTATTGCACGTCAGCCCGAGGCTTCTGGAAAGATACAAACCAACATGATTTTGACTGCTGCATTCGTTGAGGGTTGTGCCCTTTTCGCTATCGTAGCTTGCGCCTTCCTTATCAAATAATAAAACAACAAGGGCCGGCATGGTTTCGTGCCGGCTACTGTTATTGTGATATAAGGTTATATCGTTTGTAAAATTATACGAATGGATTTTAGTACATTACCATCAATATTAACTCCTGACCCCGGTTTGCTCCTTTGGATGCTTGCTGCATTCTTGGTGGTGTTCGTGGTGCTGGCCAAATTCGGCTTCCCCGCTATCATCGGGATGGTGGAGAAACGCAAGAACTTCATTGATGAGAGCTTGCGTAAAGCACATGAGGCTACTACACGCCTTGAGAATATCAAACAGGAGAGCGAATCCATTCTTCAGGAGGCTCGTGACAAGCAAGTAGCAATTCTTAAAGAAGCTGCCAATACACGAGAGGCTATCGTTGAGGATGCACGAGTGAAAGCTCGTGAGGAGAGCGCACGCATCATAAGCGACGCTACAGCCGAGATTGAAAGCCAAAAGCAAGCTGCTATTGCTGCTATTCGTCAGCAAGTGGCGCTCTTGAGTGTGGAGGTGTCAGAAAAAGTATTGCGTAAGAAGCTTGACACTGACCAGGCACAGATGGATTACATCAACCTGATGCTTGACGAGGTTACCGCTAACGATAAATAATTATTGTTATGGATTTAGGATTAATATCGGTAAGATATGCGCGTGCCCTCTTGAAGGCTTGCACCGATGCTAAGTTAGCCGCTACTGTATATGTTGATATGCAGAATGTAGCCAATAGCTATGCGCAAGTGCCCGCCTTGAAGGTGACCATAGATAATCCGATGCTTTCAAAGGAACAAAAGAAGAATTTGCTGATGGCTGCTGCTGGTGCTAACAGATGTGAGTTGACGGAGCGCTTCATAGAGCTGGTTCTTTCGGAGGGACGTGAGGGCATTATGCAATTCATGGCTCATTCATTTGTCGACCTTTACAGAAAGCAAAACAATTTGATACGGGCACGGCTGGTAACAGCTACGGCACCGTCGGAACAGGTTGAGGGTAAATTGCGGAAACTGGTTGGCAGTCAAACAAATGGTCAGGTAGAATTTGTTTCGGAAGTTGATCCCGATCTTATCGGTGGCTTCGTTCTAGAATATGATACCTACCGTATGGATGCCAGCATCAAGTCGCAATTGAATGTCATCTTGTCAAAGCTTAAATAACGAGAGTATGGCATGAACACTGGTTCGTGCCTAATATTAATGAATTTTTATTATGTCAGATAAAATTAAACCAAGCGAAGTGTCCTCAGTATTGCTTGAGCAACTGAAGGGCATCAGCGGAAAGGCTGAGTTTGACGAAGTCGGCACCGTTCTGCAGGTCAGTGATGGTGTGGCCCGTATCTATGGTCTGCATAATGCTGAAGCTAACGAATTGTTGGAATTTGAGAATGGCACGATGGCTATCGTGATGAACCTCGAGGAAGACAACGTGGGCTGTGTGTTGTTAGGATCAACATCGGGCATCAAGGAAGGCATGCGCGTAAAACGTACAAAGCGTATTGCCAGCATCCGCGTGAACGACAATATGCTCGGACGTGTCATCAATCCGCTGGGCGAGGCTATCGATGGAAAAGGCGACCTCGACTTGACAGGCGCTTTTGAAATGCCTCTTGACCGCAAGGCTCCTGGCGTTATCTATCGTCAGCCTGTAAAGGAACCGTTGCAAACGGGCTTGAAGGCTGTCGACTCGATGATTCCTATCGGTCGTGGACAGCGTGAGCTGATTATCGGCGACCGCCAGACAGGTAAGACTGCTATCGCCATTGATACCATCATCAATCAGAAGAGTTTCTATGAGGCAGGAAATCCTGTTTATTGTATCTACGTTGCTATCGGTCAGAAGGCTTCTACCGTAGCTGCATTGGTAGAAAACTTGAAGGAGCATGGCGCTCTGCCTTACACTATTATTGTAAGTGCGACAGCTGCTGATCCTGCTGCTATGCAATACTATGCACCTTTTGCAGGTGCTGCCATCGGCGAATACTTCCGTGACCGTGGCTTCTCTGCCTTGGTGGTATACGACGATTTGTCGAAACAGGCGGTTGCTTACCGTGAGGTATCACTGATCCTTCGTCGTCCTTCTGGACGTGAGGCTTATCCTGGTGACGTGTTCTACCTGCATAGCCGTTTGTTGGAGCGTGCTGCACGTATCAACGACCAGCAAGAGGTGGCTGAACAGATGAACAATCTGCCTAAGTGTTTGAAAGGCCATGTGAAAGGTGGTGGTTCGCTCACCGCTCTGCCTATTATCGAGACTCAGGCTGGCGACGTTTCTGCATACATTCCGACTAACGTAATTTCTATTACTGACGGTCAGATTTATCTTGAAACCGACCTCTTCAACCAGGGTTTCCGTCCCGCCATCAATGTGGGTATCTCGGTGAGCCGTGTGGGTGGTTCGGCACAGATTAAGAGTATGAAGAAAGTGGCTGGTACACTGAAGATTGATATGGCTCAGTATCGTGAGCTTGAGGCTTTCTCAAAGTTCTCAAGTGATATGGATGCGGTAACGGCTATGACTATCGACCGTGGACGTAAAAACAACCAGTTGCTCATTCAGCCTCAGTATAGCCCGATGGCCGTAGGTGAGCAGATCGCTATCCTTTATTGCGGTATCCACGGCTTGATGCGTAATGTGCCTGTAGAGAAGGTAATTGAGTGTCAAGGCACTTTCCTTGACAAGATGCGTTCTACACACCAGGATACCATCGACTTCTTGGCTTCCGGCAAAATTGATGACAATGCGATAAAGGTTATCTCTGATACGATGGCTGATATTGCAGGTCAGTATAAAAAGTAATAGCTTATGCCGTCACTTAAAGAAACAAAAGACCGAATTGTCTCCGTAAATAGCACTCGTAAAATTACGAGTGCCATGAAGATGGTGGCTTCGTCTAAATTGCATCATGCTCAAACGCTTATTAGCAACATGTTGCCTTATGAAAGCAGTTTGGAGCATATATTGAAATCGTTCCTCGCAGCCATGCCCGATGTGCAAACGCCACTTAACGTTCCGCACGCTCATATCAAACGTGTGGCATTGGTGGTGTTTACTAGTAACAGTAGCTTGTGTGGTGGCTTCAATAATAATGTAATTAAGATGATGGAGCAAACCATTGGCGAGTATAAGGCTCAAGGCATCTCTGACATCGTTGTCTACCCTGTAGGTAGAAAGGTGGCCGAGAAAGTGACGAAGCTTGGACTGCCTGCTGGAGGCGATTTTATGGAACTTGCTGATAAGCCAAATCCGCTTGGATGTCAACTTATTGCTGAAGAATTGTGCAAGAAGTTTATGGCTGGCGAGATTGACAAGGTAGAGTTGATTTATCATCATTTCAAGAGTGCGGGCTCGCAAATTCTGCAGCGCCGTGTGTTCTTGCCTATTGATATTCATGACGACTTTATGTCGGATAATGATCGCGATTTGACATCGACGCTTGCTACTGAAAAAGCTCAGGAATATCTTCGTAAAAAGCAGGAGGATGCAGACAATGGTAAAAAGGTAGAGGTGGCAAAACCACTGAACGACAACTTTATTGTTGAACCTGATTTGACCACAGTATTGCAAGAACTTATCCCCCAGGAACTCAACCTAATGGTGTATACGGCTTTACTTGATAGCAATGCTAGTGAACATGCGGCACGTATGGTGGCTATGCAGACGGCCACTGATAATGCCGATGAGTTGCTGCGTGAGCTCAATCTCCAGTATAACAAAGGACGTCAGCAGGCTATTACGAACGAATTGCTTGATATTGTTGGCGGTAGCGTTAATAATTAAGTGCGCGAAAGCCAATACATGTATATTAATGGACGACAAGGAATGTGCTTTGTCGTCCATTATTTTCTTTAGACTTAGTGTTTCTATGAATAATGTTCAGATGGGTGCTTTGATATGATAAAGCGTTGTGAGTAAGTAGGTTTTATGTAGGTATTCGTATTATTGTTAAAATAATAATATTAGGACATTAAACCTTGGCGAAAAACAGAAGTCAAATAGTATGGTTGTTGCCATTTATTGGTTGCAATATACTCGAAATAGTGACAAAGAATAGTTTTAAGTAATATAAAAAAAGAAAAGATGAAGAAATTAGTAATTTCTGTAGCAGTAGCTATCAGCGCAGTTTTGTTTTCAAGTTGTGGAGGAGTAGGGGAAGGAGCCAATTCGTCTTCGTCAACCTCATCATCAGTATCTTCGTCAACCACAACATCTACATCGGCAGCTACAGGTGGTAGTGTGCTGGGAAGCATTTTGGGGGCTACTGCTAATGGTGAAACATTGGGTAATGTTTTGAGCAGTGTGTTGGGCATTGATCGTATCACTCAGAAAAATCTCATTGGAACCTGGAAATATAAAGGCCCAGGCTGTGCGTTCACAAGCGAAAACACACTGGCAAAAGCTGGTGGAGAGATTGCGGCCACTCAGGTAAAAGAGAAGATGGCTTCGCAATATTCTAAACTGGGTTTCTCGGCTACAAACACTTACATTACTTTTGAAAACAATGGCTCTTTCTCGGCCAAACTGGATGGTAAGAGCATTGCTGGTAAGTATTCGTATAACGAGAATACAGGTGAGGTGCAACTGTCAACACTTTTGCTCAATGCCACAGGACATATTAAGCGTAATACAGATTGTATTGGTTTGCTGTTTGAATCGAAAAAGGTGCTTACCCTTATTCAAACTCTTGCGTCGATGAGCAGTAACGAAACTGTAAATGCCATTGGCAATATCTCGAAAAATTATGATGGTGTACGTGTCGGCTTCGACTTGACGAAATAATCTACAACAATAGATGTTTTTAAAGGAAAATCACTAAGAGAAAGAATATCGTTTCTTTTTCTTGGTGCTTTTCCTTTTTTTTATGCTTTATTGTTTGAATAACAACTGAACAATCCATATTTTCTTCTTAAAAATCTTTAAGTTTCAATTATTATTACTAACTTTGCATGTTGAAAAATTGTAATCCATAAATTTTAGAATATTCTACATAGACAAAGAAATAATTTGTTTTAATATTTTATGAATTTTATTTTATTCATCACCGTAATCTTGACGGCCGTTGTACTGGTTGTGGGGGCATACGTGGTTGCAAAACTCGTGGGTCCGCGTTCGTACAATCCGGTAAAGGGTCAGCCGTTTGAGTGTGGTATTCCTACCCGTGGAACCTCTTGGATTCCTGTGCATGTGGGTTACTATCTCTTCGCTATCCTTTTCTTGATGTTCGACATCGAGACATTGTTCCTCTATCCTTGGGCAGTGGTTGTCAAGCAGTTTGGAGTCATGGCGCTTGCTAGCGTTGGCTTCTTTATGCTGGTATTGGTATTTGGCCTTGCTTACGCTTGGCGGAAAGGAGCGTTGGAATGGAAGTAAGAAAACCTGTTATCAAGAGTATTCCTTACGATGAGTTCAAGGACAATGCTACCCTTGAGAAAATCGTAGACGAGCTCCATGAGGGAGGCGTCAATGTGATTGTTGGCTCGCTTGATCAGGCTATTAACTGGGGTCGTTCCAACTCTCTATGGTCATTAACATTCGGAACATCTTGCTGCGGTATTGAGTTTATGGCAGTGGGATGTGCACGTTACGATTTTTCACGCTTCGGCTTTGAGGTTACTCGTAACTCTCCTCGTCAGGCTGACCTTATTATGTGTGCAGGCACTATCACAAACAAGATGGCACCTGTGTTTAAGCGTCTGTACGATGAGATGGCTGAGCCTAAGTATGTGGTTGCCGTTGGCGGTTGCGCCATCTCTGGTGGCCCCTTCAAAAAGTCGTATAACGTAGTGCGTGGCATCAGCGAAATTGTTCCTGTTGATGTGTATGTGCCAGGCTGTCCTCCTCGTCCTGAGGCAATCCTTTATGGTATGATGCAATTGCAGCGTAAAGTAAAGGTAGAGAAATTCTTTGGAGGCGCAAACCACAAGATGAACAAGGAAGAGAAAGCACTCTCTATGAGTAAAGGTGGCTTGCATGGCTTGAGCAACGAGGCTCTTGAAGCCGAGCGTCTTAAGAAAAATGAGAATACCATTGTGGTGAATGAGGTTCCTGCCGATTTCGATGCAAAGAAAGGTCTACTAACTGATTAATAATAAGGTATAAGATATGAAACTTGAAAATATTGAACTCTCATTTGACAATTTCGCCAGTGAGATGTCGAAACTGAAAAACCAGAAACATTTCGACTACCTTGTTACCATCATCGGTGAAGATTTCGGCGAAGAAGGATTAGGATGTATTTATATCCTTGAGAATACTGATAACAACGAGCGTTGCTCAGTAAAGACTATCGCCAAGAAGGTTGACGATAGCGATGTTATTCCTACCGTTGTAGAACTGTGGAAGGCTGCTGAACTGCTTGAGCGTGAGGTGTTCGATTTCGTAGGAATTAAGTTCCTCGGACATCCCGATATGCGTCGTCTCTTCTTACGTACCGACTTCAATGGCTACCCCTTGCGCAAAGGCTTTGATATGAGCCCCGAAGCAAACCAGTTCCCGTTGACTGATGAGCCAGAGAGCGATTTTACAACCGTTTATAGCTTGAATGAGGATGGACATCTTGTTTCTACAAAGAAACGTTTGTTTGACGACGACGACTTTGTGGTAAACATTGGCCCTAACCACCCATCAACTCACGGTGTGCTCCGTTTGCAGACTGTGCTTGATGGTGAGAAAGTGAAACGCATCTATCCTCACTTGGGTTACATCCATCGCGGTATAGAGAAAATGTGGGAGGGTATGACCTATCCTCAGACACTTGCTCTTACTGACCGTTTGAACTACCTCTCAGCAATGATGCATCGCCACGCTTTGGTGGGCGTTATTGAAGAGGGTATGGGCATTGAACTGTCTGACCGCATACATTACATTCGTACCATCATGGACGAGCTCCAGCGTATTGATAGCCACTTGCTTTATCTTGGCTGTACTGCTCAGGACCTCGGCGCTCTTACCGCATTCCTTTATTGTATGCGCGACCGCGAACATGTGCTCAATGTAATGGAGGAAACAACTGGTGGACGCCTTATTATGAACTATTATCGTATAGGTGGATGCCAGGCCGATATCGATCCCAAATTTGTTGAGAATACAAAGAAACTCTGCAAGTATCTGCGTCCGAAGATACAAGAATATCTCGATGTGTTTGGTGATAATGTTATTACACATAACCGTTTGGTAGGTGTAGGACCTATGGGTCGTGAGGATTGTATCAACTATGCTGTTACTGGCCCCGCTGGTCGTGCTGCAGGATGGAAGAACGATACTCGTAAACGTCATCCGTATGATATGTATGACAAGGTAGAGTGGAAGGAAATTACAATGACAGGATGCGACTCAATGGATCGCTACTACTGCCATATCCAGGAACTTTACCAGAGTCTTGATATCATCGAGCAGCTCATCGATAATATTCCTGCAGGCGAGTTCTATATCAAACAGAAACCTATTATCAAGGTGCCCGAAGGACAGTGGTATTTCTCTGTTGAAGGTGCCAGTGGCGAGTTTGGCGTTTATCTCGACTCGAAGGGTGACAAGAGCCCCTATCGTATGAAGATGCGTCCGATGGGTCTCACGTTGACGGGCGCTTTGGATCCGATGCTGCGTGGACAGAAAATCGCTGACTTGATTACAACAGGTGCGGCTATCGACTTCGTTATCCCTGATATTGACCGCTAATAGCACAATCATTAATAATAAACATTAGAAAGAATGTTTGACTTTAGTTTAGTAACAAACTGGTTTCATAATCTCCTCGCAGTAACATGTGGACTTGGAGATTTTTGGACAATACTGATCGAGTGCATCTTGGTTGGTGTCTGCATATTGGCAGGCTATGCCATCCTCGCTATCATCTTGATCTTCATGGAGCGTAAAGTCTGCGCCTACTTCCAGTGCCGTCTTGGCCCGATGCGTGTAGGTCCTTGGGGCATTTTCCAGGTTTTTGCCGACGTGTTGAAGATGCTTATCAAAGAAATCTTCTCTGTCGACGGTGCTGATAAAGTGCTCTATTATGTTGCTCCATTCCTTGTAATCATTGCATCAGTAGGTACCTTCTCATTCCTGCCTTGGAACAATGGCGCCGAGGTGCTTGATTTCAATGTTGGCTTGTTCCTGATGTCGGCCATTTCAAGTATTGGTATCGTTGGTATCTTTATGGCTGGTTGGGGTTCAAACAATAAGTATTCGGTAGTATCGGCTATGCGTGGCGCTGTACAGCTCATTTCTTACGAAATGTCATTGGCTCTGTGCTTGATTACTGCTGTAATTCTCACTGGAACAATGCAGGTTAGCGAGATTGTTAATGCTCAGACGGGTGCTTTCGGTTGGCTTATTTTTAAGGGACACATCCCCGCTATTATTGCCTTCCTCGTGTTCCTCGTAGCAGGTAACGCAGAAGCTAACCGTGGTCCGTTCGACTTGGCCGAGGCTGAGAGCGAGCTTACCGCTGGTTATCATACCGAATATTCGGGTATGGGCTTCGGCTTCTACTATCTTGCTGAGTATCTTAACCTCTTCGTAGTTTCAGCTATCGCCACTACTGTATTCTTGGGTGGTTGGGCTCCCTTTAACATTGGTGTAGAGGCCGTTGATGGTGTTCTTAACTACATCCCAGGTATCGTTTGGTTCCTTGGCAAGACCTTTGCTGTGGTTTGGCTGCTTATGTGGGTGCGCTGGACATTCCCCCGCTTGCGTATCGACCAGATCTTGAAGCTTGAGTGGAAGTACTTGATGCCTCTGAGTCTTATCAACCTGATTCTCATGACTGTAGTTGTGGCATTCGGTTGGCACTTCTAAAACATTAAGAAAAACAATGGAAGAAAACAAAAAATCATATTTCGGAGAAATCGGGGCTGCCGTAAAGACGCTTGCCATCGGTATGAAAACTACCATGAAGGAGTATTTCACACCGAAGAGCACTGAGCAGTATCCTGAGAACCGCAAGACCACGCTGCACGTTGCTGCACGTCACCGCGGACGTCTGGTGATGAACCGTGACGAGAACGGTAATGTGCTGTGTACAGCTTGCACACTGTGCGAAAAGTCTTGCCCGAACGGCACTATTAAAATTGTGTCGCAGATGGTAGAGAACCCTGAAACAGGTAAGAAAAAGAAACAGCTTGTTGATTACCAGTACGATTTGGGCGACTGTATGTTCTGCGAACTGTGTGTGAACGCCTGCAACTTTGGTGCCATCAAGTTTGTAAACGATTTCGAAAACTCGGTATTTGACCGCGATCAGCTTGTTCTTCACCTCGACAAAGAGGTGTATGAAGGTGGTTCGTTGCCCAACATCATTGATGGTGGTGCCGACTTCGAGATTGGTACGTTTAATACCAAAACAAAATAAGGAGCAAGAAATATTATGGCAAGTTTAGTAATGTTTTGCATTTTGGCAGTTATTATCCTTGGATCGGCTGTCATGTGCGTGATGACCAAACGCATTATGCGTTCTATCACATTCCTGCTGTTTGTGCTCCTCGGAGTGGCAGGCCTCTATTTCCTGCTCGACTACACCTATCTTGGTGCAGCCCAGATCAGCGTTTATGCTGGTGGTATGGTGATGATGTATATCTTTGCCGTACAGCTGGTGAGCAAACGCACACTTCAGGGTTTGGTTGAGCATGTAAAGGGAAGTCGTATCATCAGCATTTCGCTGTTGTGCATTGTAGGCCTGATTACAGTAGTGGGCATACAGTTGAAGAATGGTTTCCTCAATCTCGCCACTGCTGGCAACGAGGTTACGATGGACGTCATCGGTAAAGCCCTTTTGGGTTCAGATAAATATCAGTATGTGCTTCCGTTCGAATTCATTTCAGTATTCTTGCTGGCATGTATCGTTGGAGCAATTGTTGTAGCACGTAAAGAAAAGGAGAATAAGTAATATGGTACCAGTAGAATGTTATTTTGTGCTTAGCGCACTTCTGTTCTTTATCGGCGTGTTCGGTTTCGTTACACGTCGCAATCTGATAGCCATGCTCGTCTCTATTGAGCTTGTGCTCAACGCTGTTGATTTGAACTTTGCTGCTTTCAACCGTTTAATCTTTACTGATGAGTTTGAGGGATTCTTCATGACCCTGTTCTCTATCGGTGTAAGTGCTGCCGAAAGTGCTGTTGCTATCGCGATTATTATCAACGTTTACCGCAATTTCCATAGCGATCAGGTGAACAGTATTGAAAACATGAAATATTAATTTTAGATTATGGATTTTACATATTCAATATGGATTCTTCTGTTGCCGTTGATCAGCTTCTTGGTCATCGGTCTGCCAGAATTCGTGAATAAGAAATATGCCTGGTCGCATAAGACAGCCGGACTGATAGGTACCAGTTCTCTCGGACTGGTAACTGCGTTGAGCTATTTCACTGCGTTCCAGTATTTCACCGCCCCTCGTCTTGCTGACGGCACCTTCGCAACCTTCGTTCCTTATAATGTAACATGGTTGCCATTAGGCCATTTGCATTTCGACCTTGGCATCCTGCTCGACCCCATCTCGGTGATGATGCTTATCGTCATCTCAACGGTCAGCCTCATGGTGCACATCTATTCGTTTGGCTACATGCATGGTGAGAAAGGTTTCCAGCGTTATTATGCTTTCCTTTCACTGTTTACCATGTCGATGCTCGGATTGGTGCTCGCTACCAACATCTTCCAGATGTATATGTTCTGGGAGCTTGTGGGTGTAAGTTCTTATCTGCTCATTGGCTTCTATTATACCTTGCATGCTGCAGTACATGCTTCAAAGAAGGCCTTTATCGTAACACGTTTTGCCGATATGTTCTTCCTCATCGGTATCCTTATCTTCGGCTACTACACAGGAAGCTACAACTTCTCGTTCACAGGAACTGAGATAACTTACGGCACAGGTGCTGCTGCCTTCACCGTTGCTGATAATGCCCGCGCGCTGGCTGCTGGTGGCATGATTTTGCCCACCGCTCTTGTGCTGATGTTTATCGGTGGTGCTGGTAAGTCGGCCATGTTCCCATTGCACATTTGGTTGCCCGATGCTATGGAAGGTCCTACGCCTGTATCGGCCTTGATTCACGCTGCTACCATGGTGGTTGCTGGTGTGTTCCAGATTGCACGTCTCTTCCCCGTATGGATCGAGTATGCTCCTCAGGCTCTTAGCGTTGTAGTAGTTGTTGGTGCTTTCACCGCCTTCTACGCTGCTGCAGTAGCTTGTGCACAGAGCGATATCAAGCGTGTGCTTGCCTTCTCTACAATCTCACAGATTGCCTTCATGATGGTAGCCCTTGGCGTATGTCTGCCTGGACATCACGGAGCCGCTCTTGATAATCATGCTCAGCTCGGCTACATGGCTTCTATGTTCCACTTGTTCACACACGCCATGTTTAAGGCATGTTTGTTCCTCGGTGCTGGCTGCATTATCCATGCTGTTCATTCTAATGAGATGTCTACTATGGGTGGCTTGCGCAAGTATATGCCTATCACTCATATCACATTCCTCATTTCATGTCTCGCTATTGCAGGTATTCCTTTCTTCTCGGGCTTTAGCTCTAAGGATGAGATCATTTCTGCCTGCTTCGCTTACTCACCCCTTTGTGGTTGGTGGATGACAGGTGTGGCCGCAATGACAGCGTTCTATATGTTCCGTCTCTATTACGGCATCTTCTGGGGTACAGAGAACAAAGAGCTTCACGCTCACCACACCCCGCATGAGGCTCCTGCTGCTATGACATTCCCGCTGGTATTCTTGAGTATCATTACTGTAGGCGTTGGTGTTGTTACAACACTCGGTGGTTTCCTTAATTGGGAATGGGCAAGCTTCGGTTCGTTTGTAAGTGCAGCTGGCACAGCCTACACAATCCACTTCGACCCTCAGGTTGCTGGCACATCTACAGTGATCGCAATTCTCTCTATTGGCCTCGCTACCTATATATATAAAGGTGAGAAGCAGCCTATTGCCGACAAGATGTATGCGGCCTTCCCGCGTCTGCATCGTTGGGCTTACAAGCGTTTCTATATGGATGAGGTTTACCAGTTTGTTACACACAAGATTCTGTTCCGTTTTGTTAGCCGTCCCGTACAGTGGATTGACGAGAAGATTATTAATGGTCTGATCGACTTTACTGCATGGGGAGCTAATGAGGCAGGAGAGACCATTCGTCCCTGGCAGAGCGGTGACGTACGCCAGTATGCTGTTTGGTTCCTGACAGGTACGGTAGCTTTAACATTATTATTACTTTGTCTTTAAATGAGTAAACAAGTTACGAGCGACGAGCAGATGAGGAGAACACCTACTTCCTTTGAGTTCGTTAAGAAAGATAAAGGAGTTTTTCTCCTTGCCAACTCGTCAACTTGTCAACTCGTCAACTAAAAAACAATATGAATATATTAAGTTTATTCGTAGTAATCCCTGTTTTGATGTTGCTCGGTCTTTGGATCGCTCGCAACGTCAATCAGGTGCGTGGTGTGATGGTTGCCGGTTCATCTTGCCTCTTGGCACTGAGCATTTGGCTCACACTCCACTTCATCGGCGAGCGTGCTGCAGGCAATACTGAAGAGATGATTCTTCGCGCCACTACGGAATGGTTCCCTTCACTCCATATCAACTATGAGGTGGGTGTTGATGGCATTTCTGTTGTGATGCTTCTGCTTTCAAGCATTATTGTGTTTACAGGAACTTTCGCGTCGTGGAAATTGAAACCGCTGACAAAAGAGTTCTTTATGTGGTTCACGCTGCTTTCAACAGGTGTTTATGGCTTCTTTATTTCGATCGACCTTTTCACTATGTTCATGTTCTATGAGGTAGCCCTTATCCCTATGTACCTTTTGATTGGTTTCTGGGGTTCAGGTCGCAAGGAATATGCTGCTATGAAGCTTACGTTGATGTTGATGGGCGGTTCTGCCCTCATCATCCTCGGCTTGGTAGGTATCTACTTCTTCAACGGTGCTTCAACCATGAGCATCCTTGAGATTGCACATAACAACCATATCCCTGCAGCCGTTCAGAACGTGCTTTTCCCATTTGTGTTTATCGGTTTCGGTGTGCTTGGTGCTCTGTTCCCGTTCCACACATGGTCACCTATCGGTCACGGTTGCGCGCCCACTTCTGTGTCAATGCTCCACGCTGGTGTATTGATGAAGCTGGGTGGTTACGGTTGCTTCCGTATTGCTATGTTCCTGTTGCCTCAGGCTGCTCATGATTTGGCTTGGATTTTCCTTATCCTTACCACTATCTCTGTAGTATATGGTGCTTTCTCGGCTTGCGTACAGACCGACTTGAAGTTTATCAACGCTTACTCTTCAGTGTCACACTGTGGATTGGTGCTTTTCGCTCTGTTGATGATGACAAAGGTGAGCTGCACAGGTGCTATCCTTCAGATGCTTTCTCACGGTTTGATGACAGCTCTCTTCTTCGCCCTCATCGGTATGATTTACGGTCGTACACACACTCGTGACATCCGTGAGCTTGGCGGCTTGATGAAGATAATGCCGTTCCTCTCAGTAGGTTATGTTATCGCAGGTTTGGCCAACCTTGGTTTGCCGGGCTTCTCTGGCTTCATCGCTGAGATGACTATCTTCAACGGTTCTTTTGAGAATGCCGATACATTCCACCGTTGCTGCACCGTTATCGCCATTACATCAATCGTGGTAACCGCTGTGTATATCCTCCGTACCGTGGGCTTTATCCTCTTCGAGAAGGTTAAGAGCCCACACTTCGAGGAACTTACCGACGCTACATGGGACGAGCGCTTTGCAGTGTGCTGCCTCATCTTCTGTGTTGCTGGTCTTGGTTCATTCCCTATCTGGGCAAGCCATGTTATCAACGATGCAGTAGCTCCTATCCTTAGCGTAATTCCAACACTTTAATAACAGTTCAGCAGTAAAAAATGGATTATAGTCAGTTTTTTAATATGATACCCGAGGCTGGCCTTATGGCAGCCTTGGTAATAGTGTTCCTCGCCGACCTTATCTTGAAAGGCGAGAAAAAACACTCTGTTCTGAGCATGCTGACAGGTTTCCTGTTGGTAGCCCAGGTAGCAGTTTGCTTTACTGCACAACCCGCCACAGCATTTGCTGGTCTCTATACCGCCACCGCTGCCGCACAGGTAATGAAGGTTATTCTTACCGCTGGTGCTTTTATCGTGGTTGTTATGGCACAGTCGTGGATTGAGCGCGAGGATGTAGCACGTAAAGAGGGCGAGTTCTATGAGCTTATCATCTCTACCTTGCTTGGTATGTATATGATGATTTCATCAGGACATTTCCTTATGTTCTTCCTTGGTCTTGAAATGGCTTCTGTACCTATGGCTTGCCTCGTGGCTTTCGATAAGTATAAGAAAGAGTCGGCTGAGGGTGCTGCTAAGTTTATTCTTACCGCAACGTTCTCAAGTGGCGTGATGTTGTATGGCATCTCGTTCCTCTATGGCGCTTGTGGCACACTCTATTTTGACGATATGGCTGCTAAGATTAGCGCTACACCGCTCACCATCATGGGCTTGGTGTTCTTCTTCAGTGGCTTGGGCTTCAAAATTTCGCTCGTACCTTTCCACTTCTGGACAGCCGACACCTATCAAGGTGCGCCTACAGCAGTGACGGGTTACCTGAGCGTTGTTTCAAAGGGTGCTGCCGCTTTTGCTTTGATGACTATTTTGCTGAAGGTGTTTGCTCCGATGGTTGAATACTACGAAACATTGATGTATGTTGTTATCGTGCTCACCATCACCATTGCCAACCTCTTCGCGCTTCGCCAGACAGAGCTTAAGCGATTTATGGCGTTCAGCTCTATCTCACAGGCTGGTTACATCATGCTTGCTGCCGTTGGCAACGAGACCATGGGCCTTACCGCTTTGATGTATTATGTTCTTATTTACGTAGCAGCAAACATGGCAGTATTCACTGTTATCAATGTTGTAGAGACACGTGGTAAGGGCAATACTGAGATGTCGGTGTTTGATGGTTTTTACACCACCAACCCCAAACTCTCGTTCCTCCTCACGCTCGCTCTCTTCTCATTGGCAGGTATTCCTCCCTTCGCAGGTATGTTCTGTAAGTTCTTCGTGTTCATGGCAGCAGCTCAGCAGGGTACCAATATCGCCTATGCAGTAGTGTTCTTGGCATTGATTAACACTGTGCCGTCACTCTACTACTACTTGAAGATTGTGAAGTGCATGTTCATCAATAAGACCGACACTCCGCTGCCCACATTCAAGAGCGACTGCGCTACACGCACAGCCCTCGCTCTCTGTACAGCAGGCGTACTCCTCTTCGGTGTATGCAGCTGCGTATACGGATGGCTGGTAGCAGCTACAGCTGCAATGTAGTATATAGGATTTTGAGTTTTACAATTCAATAACTCGACAATAAAGATAAAGGTCTGCAATTCGTTCAACACGAGTTGCAGGCCATTATTCTTATTGTCTTTTTTCTTTTTATTGTTTGATAAATCCGTCAAACATTTTGCCGTTTGGATTTATTGTTGTAGATTTGTGGAGAGATAATTATATAAGACAATAAAATCGTTGACTATGGATTTGAAACATAATATAATAGAATATGTAAATTGCTGTGTTGGTGCTTTTGCTAATCGCTATAAGCTAACACTTGCTCAGTCGTATGCTTACTTGCGCAGATTCAAAGGGATAGACTTCCTTATTGATTGTTATGCGGCAGAACACACTCTTTCTATAGAAGATGCTGTTGAGGACATTATGTTGTTGTGTCAAAAGAATGGAGGGCGATTGGGATGCTAAAATTATATCATGGAAGCAATGTTGTAATAGAAAGTATAGACTTATGTCGCTCACGTAAAGGCAAGGACTTTGGTTGTGGCTTTTATTTGAATCCTAATAAGGAGCAGGCAATGGAAATGGCCGTTCGTACTTCTCAGAGAATGCAGGAAGGTGAACCGATAGTCAATGCTTATTTGTTTGATGACAGTTTGCTTTATAACCAAAGAATGTCGTTGTCTGTTAAAATATTTGAGGATTACTCTGTAGAGTGGGCTGAATTTATCTTAAAGAACAGAAAGAATTTGACTTCACATCCCATACATTCTTATGATATAGTTGTAGGTCCGATAGCAAACGATACGGTAGGTCTTCAGATGCGGCGCTTCATTCAGGGATACATTGGCATAGAGAGAATGATTGAAGAACTGCGTTTCCATAAACCTGCTATTCAATATTTTTTTGGAACGGAAAAAGCAATAAATTACTTACAGAAAATCTAATTATGAGCGAAGATATTCAATTTCAGATAGAATGTCTCTCTACCGAGTTGGTTGAGATGTTGATGCATAAGTATGGGTGGGGTATGAAAAAGGCTCTTGATGAATTGTATTCTTCTGAGACCTATAAACGTTTGTGCAACCCAGATTGTGGTTTGTACTACGAAGGTTCGGTGTATGTGTTCTCGTATTTAGAAAACGAGATAGAAACTGGTGTTGTCTGTTGAACCATCAAACAATTTGCGGTTTGTTTTTGTTGATTAGTAAATAAAAAGAATTCTTATGGAATAGCATTTATATTTTGAAGAAAACTATTTGGTTTACGAAGATATTGGAACACGGATAGAAAATAAGCAAACCTTTGATAATCTATCTTTTATATGTGATGATAGTATAAAAGTGTATGGATATTTTCATGATTTGTTGCCATTTCCTAATACTATTTATTACCTTATAGGTAAGATGTTGTCTCCAGATAACATAAAAAAAAGTAATGTAGGCATTTTTCAACAATTAAAATACTATGGTTCTTCTGGTAAATACAAGGGAATAATCGACAAAGAAGGAAATGAAACTATCCCAAGAATATATTTAGATATTCAACTCTTTGGTTATAATGATTTTGTTCTATTAAAAACATCAAATAGTAAGTATGGTGTCTCTAGATTATGTGGTAATATGGTTTGTTCCCCAGTTTATGATTATATATACCAATTTTCTGAATACGTATTTGCCGTAGAAACAAATAGAAAAGTTGGGTTTATGAACATAAAAGGAGAGATAGTGATTCCTATTGAATATGATTCTTTGTCCTGTAGAAATGATAAATATTATAAATTTTCTAATGGAAGGGCCAAGGTGGTAAAGTGTCTTGATGGTGATTACTATGAATATTATATTGATCATTATGGAAATCAGATATCTATGAAATCTTTTATCGATATTGGCAATGATTATTATTCTGATGATAAAATGTTAGATGACTATGGTAATTCTCTTGATGCTTTCGAAGGTGATGAGATGAATAGGTGGAATATAGATTAGTTAATGTAAGTATCTATTTCTCCTTTATACCTTCCAAATAACAAAGCAAACTCGAAAAGATTTTGCAGTTTGTAATTAATGTTGTAGATTTGCAAATTATAGAATATTGGTAAAGACATTAAACTATGGAAACAAAGAAATTAACGAGAGAAGAAGCTCTGAGAAGATTTCAAGCTTCTTTAGAAAAAAAGAAAGCTTTTGTAGCGGAATTGGAGAAGAGTATGCGCGACGAGTATCGCAAAGAAACAGGTAAGGAGGCTAAAAGCTTTAGCGTATTATGATTAATGTCCTTTCTTAAACAGCCCAGTTATTGAGCAATAAGCCATGAAATACCTCCTCTCTCACCGTCTTTCCATGGACGGGATAAAAGATGTTTGCTTGCTTGTTCAGGGCGAGCAAAAACATAGTTTAAAGGAACAGCTTTATCAGCTTACGCTTGACAACGACCGTCGTGTAGCCGTCAATGCGCTGTGGGTGTTCACACATTTCGCCTTGGCTGACAACGAATGGCTTTATGCCAAGCATGACCAGCTTATCGACCGATGCTTAATGGAGCAGGACACCACTAAGCTTCGCCTGATGCTCACTCTGCTTCTTCGTCAGCCTTATACCGAAGAAGACGTCCGTACCGATTTTATTGATTTCTGCCTAATGCGACTTGCTGACCCCAAGTCGCCTTATGCCATTAGGGCGCAATGCATCAAGCTTGCCTACGAGCAAATGCGCTATTGGCCCGAACTGCTTAATGAACTGAGCCAAAAGCTAAATATGATCAGTTGCGAACCGCTGTCACCTGGACTACGCTCAGCTTGGAGACAGGTGATGAAGAAATTGTAGTTTAGCTTATCGCTTTATTTTTCTTTGTTATACCATCTTTTATTACCCTGTAACGTAGATTGAGACACCTAATGCGTACCTTTGCACTTGAATCAATAATACTACTATTATGGAAGAAACAAATAAACTCTATTATGGGTCTATTCCGAGAGTGTTTAACGAGGATATCTTGTCATTTCTCTGTATCAAGCATAAGGGTGAAATAGGACTTGGAAGTAAGAAGGATTATCCTCGTATCCGTATACGCTATGTTATAGACAAGAACAGATTCGGATATGCCGACTTTGGCGACTTCTTCTTTTGGGATGATGGTGGATTGTATGTCTGGCAACAGAGTGACGAGTTTGAAGAAGACCACAATCCTGACATTGTAGAAGACTATTTCGGACATTCTTGCGAAGGACGTGGATACACATTGCGTTCTATCTTTGCGGGTATAGACACGGGTTATGATGACAGCAATGGTAGTAGAATGTTCACTGGCGATGTTGTGCTGGTAAAAGAACGTGATGGATACGAAATGGGAGCTTTATGTCTTGCTTCACTATGCGGTAGGATTGGCGATGGATTCTATGGTTTCCCTTTGGACAATCACAGTTTGACGCTGGATATGTGTAAAGAGAACTGCTATTGCCTTGAGCGTATTGGAACTATATTCTATCAGCTTGACCCTTGCGAAGAACCTGTTTCTATATGGAATCAAGCTTTAGACTACAACAATACCTACCGTGATAAGGAGAAAGAATCCGTCTTACGCACAATGGCAAAATATACACCAAACTTTGACAAAGAAGTTTGGAAATACTTGGGGCTTGAAATCCTTGGGGTGGAGGAGTTTAATTGGAAGAAAATCAAATAAACAATAAGTCAATGAAAGATTATATCGTATTTATACAAGACCTTTTAATAGGTCGAAATGAAGAGTTTGATAATGCGGACAAGAATCGTATCAGATTAATTAGGCATAAGGACAATAGGAAAGAGAAACTAATTGATGGAAAGAAATATTCCAACTCTCTTTTCGATTTGTATCTTTATGATCATGACGTGTTCCTAAGTTATCAAAGTGAACAGGTCAGAAAACGCTTTAAAGATGTAGATTATATCGTTTCGTTTATTGGCGAAGAAGGTATATCGTCTCGATTTGTTGGAGTCTTTAAAAATAATGGCGTATTGAAAGAAATAGAAGACTATAATGGAGAAGTGCAAGCCAAGTTTGATTTCTCTGAACTTGATGGCTTCAAGCTACTTAAAGAAAGGGTTGTAATAGACTGGAATAATCCCGTAAGTTGGCTTCAAGGGTTTAACAATAAAATGCCTGTAATAAGAATTGATCGTGGACTACAAGAGAATAATATTCCTGTCTTTACCAGTTTTGAGGATGTCGTTCTTAATTATAATCAACTTAAATTGATCTTTAAATCAAACAATAAGGAGTGGAAGGCCAAGTTGGAAAGTTGTAATTGTATCTATCTTATCCTTGACAAACTAACTGGTAAACAATATGTGGGTTCTACATATAGTACAAAAGGTATATGGGGCAGATGGGAGGAATATGCCAATACTGGGCATGGGAAAGATAAAGATTTAGAAGAACTTATCAATAACGATGCAGCATATGCGCAAAAGTATTTTCAATGGTGTATTTTAGAGACATTGCCATTGAAGATATTGCAAGAGCATGCTATAGATAGGGAGTCTCTCTATAAGCGCAAGTTTGGTACCCGTGAGTTTGGTTACAATAACAATTAAGCCTATGTCACTCATTCAAAAATATATTTGGGTAATCAAGACCATTCATCGTGCTGGTCGCATTACATTGAAGGATCTCAACGAAAAGTGGCGTGAGAATATTGACCTTAGCCGTGGTGAGAACTTGCCACGGCAAACATTTGATCGTTGGAAAGGAGGTATTCTTGATATGTTTGGCATTGTGATAGATTGCGAGCAGCATGGCAAATATCACTATTATATAGCCAATCCAGAAGTACTTAATGAAGGCGAATTGCGTACATGGTTGCTTGAAACATATGGCACGGCCGAAACATTATCAAGTAGTATATCAATACATGATAGAATATTGACAGAAGACATTCCTTCGAGCCAAGACTTTCTTGCAACAATACTTGAAGCTATGAAGTCAAATAATGCACTACAGATAACGTTTCGTTCTTTTACGATGAAAGAGTCAAAAACATTTCTTGTTGAGCCTTATTGTGTAAAAATGTCAGCACAGCGTTGGTATATGTTAGCCAGAAATGTTGATTATAACTACTTGCATTTATATTCTCTTGACAGAATAGAAAGTGTGAAATCGACTGACTCTCATTATACATTACCAAAGGATTTTTGCGCTAAACAATACTTTGCTGAATATTTTGGTATCGTATTAGATGAATCTGTACCCCTTCAGAGAATTGTGTTAAGGGCAGATAAATTTCATCAGCATTATATGCGCACATTGCCGTTACATCATTCGCAAAAAGAAATCTATGCATGTGATGATTATACCGATTTTGAATTAACATTACGTCCGACCTACGACTTCTATATGAAGTTGATGAGTTTTGGCAACATGGTAAAAGTATTAGAGCCCAAAAGTCTTCAGGAGAAGATATATAAATGGTTGGAGAAAACAATAGAAGTTTACAAATAAAAATAATTCAATAAGTATGGAATCAAGATTATTTCAAGCCCTGAAGGCATTTAAGGGAGCAGAAGGTTGCGAAGCAAACCTATTTAACGAGTTTAAGAAAATAGCAGAAGCAGCATTCTTTTCAGGTTATTTTCTTATTAACGGAGGTTCGAAGGATGCATACAAACTAAAATTGACCTGCATCGAATTCTATTACCACGAGGATGATGGCAATATTAAAGATAAAATAAAATATCTGAAAGGGAAAGATGAATTTGGCTACGCCTTAGGTGCTGTATGTCCGAATCCATCGGGAGTGGATGTTTTGTTTGATGATCCACAGAAGAAATACCATGCGTCTTTCTTGATCAGAGGCTATAAAGCCATTGTGCCTGGCGAAAAAGAATGGGAGAATAATGAAAAAAGAAAAGACTGGGCTCCTCATGACTTTTGGTATGATTTCTTTGGTGGTGCCAATATGTTTAACAATGGTAAGTTTAGTATTGAATGGATAGATAAGACTGACAACGTTGTTGGTAGTGCAGAACCTATGGAACGGATACTAAAGGTTAATGACGGACGACTATGGGGATTTAAACGAGTAGAAAAACTATGATAACAGAACAATACAAAGATAAAATCTGTTTTTCAAAGTTGTTGTGTACAGATTATCCCAATATCTATAAGGATGTTTGTGAAATTCTGGATGCTAATAATGTGGCACATGAAACCCTTCCTTTGACTAAGGATTATTGGTGTCGTGATTATATGCCTATACAATATGCAAGTAATCGTTTCTCTCAATTTGTATACAATCCCGACTATCTGAAAGGTAAGGAAAAATACATTACTGATGTAGATAAAGTGATGAAGAAGATTGAAGATAATAATTTTATCGTCAATCATTCTTCTTTGGTTATTGATGGTGGAAATATTGTTGTTGGCGAAATAGAACAACCAAATACTTACACCACTAAATCCTTTATTGTAATGACAGACAAGGTGATGAGAGAAAACGAAGGATTATCTAAAAAAGAGATAGAAACTGAAATTCGGGATTCTTTCAAACCTAAAGAATGTAATTCAACTAGTGATGAAATAACTATAGTATGGTTGCCATGGGATAAAAAGGATGTTTGTGGGCATACGGATGGAATATTAAGATTTGTCGGCGCACAAAAAGATGGCAAACCTGTAGTGTTAACTAATCTTTCAGTATATGATGATGGTATTGCTACTCAAATGCGTAATATCTTGATGGAATATTTTTATGTTATAGAGTTGAAACTTTCTGAATATCACGAATTAAGTTGGGCATATATCAACGCTCTTCAGACACGTGATGTTATTATTGTTCCAGGAATTGGCAATACAAAACTTGATAATGAAGCAATGAATCATTTTATTGCTTTATATCCACATTATAGAGGAAGAATTTATCAAGTTCAGATGAAAGAAATAATCGAGAAATGGGGCGGAGCTTTGAACTGTTGTACATGGACAATTAGTGAAGAGATGTCTAAAAACCTCATAAGTCTGCACCAACCGTGCACGATAGCTACGGTTGCCAAGATACGATGTGGAAATAAGTTTAATTTCTAAAATAATTCATAATAAACAGCCGCTATAACACCCGATAGTTTCTTATTGGGAATGTTATAGTGGCTGTTTCGTATTGCTAAAGAGCCCTTTACCAACTACATTAGAACCTTATCATGTATTGTGCTATGTAGTCACAGGCATCGTCAAACTCAGGCATGGAATCGATTCTCTTTAGTTTGATATTGCATTTGTTGCAGAAATCACTGATGAGCGCAAATGTGAGCATGTCGCTTACTATGATTTGTTCTGGATGTATTCCGAGCATACAGAAATGGTTGGCGAGTTGTGTAAGCAACTTTTCTGTGTTGTCAGGATAGTCGACGGTTGTGTAAGGTGGCAGCATTTCACCGTCCGACTGGTTTAGTATTATGAACATTCCTGGTATTTTGGGCTGTTCATCGTCTTCAGACATTATCGGACTCTGTATATGCTCCAAACGGCACAAGATGGTTCCAGTTTGATGCATGCTTGCAACCTTATGTGCAAGAATGTCGTTATTGAATATTGGCGACACATATTCAATGTCTTTAAAGGCTGGAGTTTGGGATAGCTGAATGTGGTAGCCATTGTCGCCATGGACGATTAGTGGTATTACTGAACCGCCTTCATTTGACGGATAGTCATCTTCGGGGTCAAGCTCCATCTCTTCGTATCCTGTATCTTTAATCTTATTGATAAAGAATGTGGCTGCACGCAAGGCTTCTTCTGCTATCATAGCGTCATCGCTATCGGTTATACACCATTGTGCTTTATAGGGTTTAAATCTTGTGAAGTCCACCCATCCATGTTTTCTTGGAATACTAATTCCGTGGCTCTCGGCATATTCTCGTATAGCTTTCTTCACCTTGTTGTTAATATCCTTAGCTTGCATGAAGTCGCAGTTAATGCAGTCAGCCTTGGTCATGTTACGCAGATTGTTTAACATTGAGCCATCGCTGTTAAGCATGCGCAGATAAGAAGAAAAACCTTCTTCGCCAATGTATATACCGAGCGAATAGTGCTCACCCCCGTTGCCCATTACAGAGCAGTATGCGTCTTGTCCGTTAGACAATCTGACTGCAAAAATATTTGAGTCATAAAGTATTTTCCATGCTTCTGTTTCTCTGAAGCGGAAAGCTGCATCAAGCATTGAATCAGTTAATATCATAAATTTCTGTTTTTGTTTACAAAGATATATCTTTATTTATTAAGAGCAAAGGATTGTTGTTTTTTTGTTTGGTAAGCTAATGGGGTAATAGATCGTTTTTCTGAAAAAATTGCAAAAGTTATGTTTGCCACTTGTATTGTCAATGATTTTTCGTAACTTTGCGTTGTATATTTTCATATTTCTATGTGAGGATATGCAGACATTGTGGTATAAAATAAGCATTCGCTATTATTTCGCGTTTAGCCAAGAGCCTCGGAAA
>UMGV01027854.1_pt1 | contig 35353 bp, 26 predicted proteins | sample 1965361 | NCBI WGS metagenome assembly UMGV01 (sample SAMEA4836081, study PRJEB28245) | human gut metagenome | biome: gut microbiome; material: fecal sample | place: Denmark | collected 2008
TGTCTATCGTTCGTTGTATATACATAATTCTATTATTTTATCCAAATCGCTGAAGAAATACAACACATCTGTATGCAAAGATACAACTTTTTGACAAAATAAAGAGGAATAACACCCTTGTTTTTGATAAAATAAAGAGGAATAAACACCACAAAAATGATAAAATAAAGAGGAATGATGGGAAAAGTACTGATTTTATTCATTCTATCCATCGTATTGAACAAAATCAGTACTTTTTTATTCAATACGATGGATAGAATGAATATTTTTTGTATCTTTGTCTCGGTTTAATCAATTCATCTGAAGAGGAATGAGAACAATTATCAGTAACCAGAAAAAGGAACGGGATATTCTGCTTTCTCGTCCTTACCTTACACGTCAAACCCAATATGATGAGGATGAACTGTTGGCAAGCAAGCAAATCAAATTGATAACGGGTCCTAGAAGAACAGGCAAATCGACAGAGGCTTTGCTGATGCTGAAAGGCAGGAACTTTGCCTATCTGAATTTTGATGACGGCAAACTCCTGAGTGCATGGGACGATGATTTGGTTTGGGAAACACTACATGCCGTTTATCCCGACTTCGAGTATCTTCTGCTTGATGAGGTTCAAAATCTAGATGGTTGGGATTTATGGGTCTCCAAGCTTTACCGCTTGGGAATCAACATGGTTATTACGGGAAGCAACGCCAAATTGCTGAGTAGCGAAATGGCAACATTGCTCACAGGCAGATATATACAGATAGAGATGCTGCCTTTCAGTCTTTCTGAATTCTTTATCTGGAACCACAGAAATCTTTCGGAAGTATCAGAGATGAAAGATAGCGCATCAGACCTCTCGCTTATAGCAGACTATCTGCACCATGGTGGCTATCCAGAGACTGTAGCAGCAAGAAGTCTGACCCAAAACTATCTCTCCACACTCTTTGATTCTATCATTTGGAAAGACATTGCCAAGCGCCATAAAGTACGCAATGTAGAGGATTTGAACAACCTGGCCCTGTATCTGATTTCTAACTTCTGCAATCCATTCAGTGCCAACGAACTGGCAGAAGCGCTGGGATTTTCAAGCGTAGCAACCACCAAGAAGTTTATGGGATATTTAAGTGAACCCTATCTCTTGTATTATCTGCCACGTTACAACAACAAGTTGAAAGTGATGAAGAAAGCTCCACAGAAAGTATATGTGGTTGACAATGGTTTTGTAGAAGCCAAGGCTTTTAGTGTGAGTGAGAACTTAGGCAGGTTATTGGAGAATCATGTTTTTATAGAGTTGGTTCGCAGGGGATATCATGCAGAAACATCACTTTTCTATTATCGCTCCCGTAATGACAAGGAGACTGATTTTGTTACAAGGCAGGGTGCTCATGTAGAAAGTCTTATACAAGTATGTTATGACCTCTCTTCCGAACGAACGCTCAAGCGGGAAGTAGATAGCATCATTGAATGTGCGGGGGAACTCAAATGCTCCAATCTGATCATTGTCACGATGAATGAGGAAAGAATAATTGAGAAAAATGGTTATAAGGTCAATATTTTGCCTATATATAAGTTTTAATGAGCTGCAACAAAGGTAGCGACAGCCTTTTATTGGTTCAGATAATATTATCATATCGGCATCATCTTTCAAATTTCAAGCGAAAGCTATGGGCACAAAAAAAGCACCTATCTTTTGGATAGATGCTCATTGTATTGTTGGGATACTCGGACTCGAACCAAGAATGACAGGACCAGAATCTGTAGTGTTACCATTACACCATATCCCAATATGTCATGCAAAAGTTTGCATAAAAAAACATCTATCACCGTGGATAGATGCTAAAAGCGTTGGGATACTCGGACTCGAACCAAGAATGACAGGACCAGAATCTGTAGTGTTACCATTACACCATATCCCAATATCTCCTTATGAAGGAAGCAAATGACTCTTCATTTCGAGTGCAAAGTTACAAGTTTTTTTTTAATTACAAACATTTTGTGTGTTTTTTTTCTAAAAAAATTCAAAATAAGAGCCGTTCTTAACTGTTTTCAGATATTTCGGTGTACCTTTGCACGAGTAACGGCGCCTGTTTAACATGGCGCTCCACCTCAAAACAGACAATAAAAATAACTTGACATAATAAAGCGAAAAGACACTGAATGGAACAAACTCAAAAAATGGTTGATACCATCGTAAAAGGTATACAGGAAAAGAAAGGTAAGAACATCACCGTGGCCGACTTGCGCGGCATCGATGGCGCCATCGCCGCTTATTTCATCATTTGCGAAGGCAACTCGCCCGCACAGGTAGAGGCCATTGCCGAGTCGGTAGGCGACACCATGCGCATTGATCTGCACGAGAAACCCGTTAACGTGGTAGGCTTAGGCACCGACCAGTGGGTAGCCATCGACTTTGTTGACGTGATGGTGCACATCTTCCTGCCCGAAGCACGCCAGTTTTACGACCTCGACACCCTGTGGCAAGACGCCAACTTGCAGCACATTGCTGACCTCGACTAATCGTCAGCTCCCCCTCCCCTACACCTTATTATATATATAGCGTGTGGGGCAACATACCCTCGGCCAGCCGTACAGCAGGTATGAGCTAAAGAAATGACAACCCCTAAAAATCGGAATAAAGATATTTTTCCAAACACTGAAATGATAGAAAACAACAATCAACAAAACGACAATAACCAGCCTAAGATGCCAAAATTTAATATGGGCTGGATTTATGCCATCGTCCTCATCACGCTATGCGTGTTTTTCTTTTCAGGCGGCGGCGATGCCTTAGGCGGCGATGCCTCAGCAAGCCAAACGGCCACCTACACCAAGTTTAAACAATATGTAGAGAAAGGCTATGCCAAAAGCGTTGAGGTAATAAAACAAGACGGCGTGGCACGTATGTATGTAAAACCACAAAACGTGCGCGACGTGTTTGGCAAGACACAGCAACAAACAGGCAAAAAGCCTTATGTAAAAACACAATATGGGTCGCTTGACGAGCTTACCACCTATCTCGACTCGGCACAACAGCGTGGCAAGGTAACCGATGTGAGCTTCGACAACACGAAGGGCAACTTCTTTACCGACTTGCTGTGGCAGTTTGGCCCGCTGGCCCTGCTCATCTTCTTCTGGATATTCTTGATGCGACGCATGAACGGCGGCGGTGCTGGCGGTGGCGTGTTCAACATAGGCAAGAGCAAAGCCAAGATGTATGAGAAAGCCAACGAGATGGGCATCACCTTTAAAGACGTGGCCGGACAGGCTGGCGCCAAACAAGAGGTAGAAGAGATTGTTGAGTTTTTGAAACACCCACAACGCTATACCGACCTGGGTGGTAAGATACCTAAGGGCGTGCTGCTGGTAGGCCCTCCGGGAACTGGTAAAACGCTGCTGGCCAAGGCCGTAGCTGGCGAGGCTGGTGTACCATTCTTCTCGATGAGTGGTTCCGACTTTGTTGAGATGTTTGTGGGCGTGGGCGCCAGTCGTGTGCGCGACTTGTTCCGCCAGGCAAAAGAAAAGTCGCCCTGTATCATCTTCATCGACGAGATTGATGCCGTGGGTCGTGCCCGCGCAAAGAACCCCTCGATGGGTGGCAACGACGAGCGCGAAAACACCCTTAACGCCTTGCTGATTGAGATGGACGGCTTCGGCACCAACAGCGGTGTCATCATCCTGGCAGCCACCAACCGTGCCGATATGCTCGACAAGGCATTGCTGCGTGCTGGACGTTTCGACCGCCAGATCAATGTCGACCTACCCGACCTGCCCGAACGTAAAGAAATATTTCAGGTGCATCTGCGCCCTGTAAAGACCGATGAGACCGTTGACATCGACTTCTTGTCAAAGCAAACACCGGGCTTCTCGGGTGCCGACATTGCCAACGTGTGCAACGAGGCTGCGCTGATAGCAGCACGTCGTAACGAGAAAACCGTAGGACAGAAAGACTTTCTCGATGCCGTTGACCGTATCATTGGTGGCCTTGAAAAGAAAACCAAGATTATGACGGCCGACGAGAAACGCACCATCGCCCTGCACGAGGCTGGCCACGCCACCGTATCGTGGTTCTGCGAGCATGCCAACCCGCTGGTAAAGGTGAGCATTGTGCCGCGCGGACGCGCCTTGGGCGCTGCCTGGTATCTGCCCGAAGAGCGACAGATAACCACCAAAGAGCAGATGCTGGACGAGATGTGCTCGCTGCTGGGCGGACGTGCTGCCGAAGAAATTTGCACAGGACATATCTCGACAGGTGCCATGAACGACCTTGAACGTGCCACAAAGAGCGCCTTCGGCATGGTGGCCTATGCAGGTATGAGCGACACGCTGCCAAACATTTGTTTCTACAACAATCAAGAATATCAGTTCCAGCGTCCCTACTCTGAAACCACAGCAAAGATTATTGACGACGAGGTGCTGAAGATGATTAATGAGCAATATGCTCGTGCAAAAGACTTGCTGAAAGAGCATGCCGAAGGCCACCAACAGTTGGCAGAACTGCTGCTTAGCCGCGAGGTAATATATGCTAATGATGTAGAAAACATCTTCGGCAAGCGCCCATGGCAGAGCCGCTCGCAAGAAATTATGGAAGACAATGCCCCCAAGCTGGAAGACATGCCCGACGAGGTGAAAGCGGCGCAAGCCGAACACGAGCGCGCCAAGGCTGAACAGCTGAAGGCACAGCAAGAAAACAACGAAGCACCAGCCGACACCAAGGACGCCGATGCCGACACTAACGAACAATAAAAAAGGTTGAGCAATATGAGCGATAAACTTAAAAACATGATTACGCGTGCCATCACAGGCACTATTTTCGTGGTGGCAGTGGTGGTAAGCTTCTTGCGCCCACAGGCCATGATGTTTCTGTTCGCACTGGTAACAGCGCTCTCGGTATGGGAGTTTACGGGCCTTGTCAACAACATTAAAGACGTTAGCGTAAACCGCTTCTTCACCACGGCGGCAGGCACCTACCTGTTCATTGCCTTTGCGGGCTACTGCAGCGAGATAACACCCTCGGCGGTGTTTATACCCTATTTGCTCACCATCGTATATCTGTTTATCAGCGAGCTGTACACCAAGGCCTCTAACCCCATTAACAACTGGGCCTATACCATGCTGTCGCAGCTTTACATTGCGCTGCCTTTCTCAATGATTAACGTGGTGGCCTTCCGCAACGAGGGCGGTGCTGTGGTGTACGACTACCTGCTGCCCCTGAGCATCTTCATCTTCTTGTGGACTAACGACACGGGTGCCTACATCAGCGGATCGCTCTTAGGCAAACACAAACTGTTTCCTCGTGTAAGTCCAGGAAAGAGCTGGGAGGGAAGCATCGGTGGCGGACTGCTGGTGCTGGCTGTAGCAGCCCTTGTAGGACACATTGCGAACAGCAACGAGGGCGGACACATTTTGTCTATCCCTGGATGGATGGGACTCGGACTGGTAGTGGTGTTCTTCGGCACCTGGGGCGACTTGGTTGAGTCGCTCTTCAAGCGCACAATCGGCATCAAAGACAGCGGAAAGATACTGCCTGGACATGGTGGTATGCTCGACCGCTTCGACTCGTCGCTCATGGCGTTCCCCGCTGCCGTGGTATATCTCTACACCGTGCTCATCATGATGGCGTAAGAAGATGATTGTTAGAAGATAATTGTAAACAATATCATAAAAAAATAATAGGCTTGCCGTATATTATGGCAAGCCTATTATTTTTTCTCCTTATTTCTATACAGGATTGTATTATTTAAACGTTAACACACGACCCTCTTTGCGTTCAGCGGCCTCGCGCAAGGGGCCATCGGCATAACCCACCGACAGGGCTCCTATGCCTATCATACCTTCGGGCAGGCCCATCTTCTGCATCAGCGCCTTGCCCTCGTCGGTAAGAAACATTTGGTGCTCGCGGTTTATCCAGCACGAAGCCAGCCCCTCGGCATGGGCAGCCAGCATCATGTTTTCAAGAACGCACGACCCGTCTTGAAAAGCGTTGGGGTTATCGGCCGATGCAAACACCAAGATAATGGTGGGTGCATTATAGTAAGGGTTCGAGCTTACGCCCATCACGGCAGCGTTCATAGCCACCAGTTGGGCCTTCATAGCCTCATCTTGTACCACCACAATCACGGGGTCTTGCTTGCCATGTCCTGATGGTGCATAGAGGCCAGCCTCGGTGATACTGTGTAGCGCTTCGTCGCTCACCTGTTGCGCTGTATATTTACGACAGCTGCGACGCGTTTTTATCAATGTCAACAATTCGTCTTTCATCTTGATATATTCCTTTCTATTTATCTTAACGCCATGTTTCACAGCGCATATCATTATTTCTTTTTCTGCAAAAGCGCAATCATTTGCTGGGCCGCATTATCAGGTGCCGAGGTGTCGCCCAAGGCCTTGAACACCTCGTCGTAGCCCTCAAGCATAGCGGCGCGACGGTTGCCACCAGGCAACAACGAGCGCAGGTCGGCACAAATGTTATCATAGGTAAAGCGGTCGGCAAACAGTTCGCTCACCACCTCGCGTCCAGCAATAAGGTTTACCAGCGAGATAAACGGCACCTTGATAACATGGTTGAACGCGAAACGTATCAAACGAGGCACGGGTGTCTTGTAGCACACCACCTGAGGCACACGAAACAACGCCGTTTCAAGGGTGGCGGTGCCACTGGTAACCAGTGCTGCTTCGGCATGGCTCAGCAAGGCGTAGGTGCGATCAGACACTGTATGCACGTCGGCCCCGTGATGGGTGTTCAGATAGCGCGCATAGAAGTGGTCGTCGACAGATGGTGCCTTGGCCAGCACAAACTGATATTGATCAGAGAACGTGGCGGCCACACGTAGCATCATGGGCAGATTGTCTTTTATCTCTTGGTAACGGCTACCTGCCAGCAAGGCCACGATGGGTTTACTGATACTCAGATCGTTAGCTAAGCAAAACGCTTCGCGCTCCTCATGATATTGTGCCTTAAAATGGCTCACCTCTTCGGCCGTAGGATTGCCCACATAATGTATGGGATAATGGTGTTTGTCCTCGAAGAAAGGCACCTCGAAGGGAAGAATAGAGAACAGCTCGTCGACATCGCGCTTAATGTCTTTGATGCGCCACTCTTTCCATGCCCATATTTTGGGCGAGATGTAATAGTAAACAGGAATGTGGGTGTGAGCACGCAGATAGCGGGCTATGCTGAGGTTGAAGCCAGGATAGTCGACCAAGATTACCACATCGGGTTGCCATGCTGTGATGTCGCGTTTGCACATCTTCATGTTGCTCAATATGGTGCGCAGGTGCAACAACACTGGCACAAAACCCATGTAGGCCAACTCGCGATAGTGTTTTACGCGGGTGCCGCCCACAGCCTGCATAAAGTCGCCACCGAAGAAACGAAACTCGGCATCGGCATCATGTCGGATCAGGGCTCGCATCAATCGCGAGGCGTGTAGGTCGCCACTGGCTTCGCCCACAATAAGATAATATTTCATGTCTTGTTATTACTTCTTTTCTGTTTCCCTATTATTGCTCCCAATCTTTCATTTTCTGCAACAACTCATAGGCTGTTACATCTATCTGTGTGGGCGTAATAGCTACATACCCATGCTGAAGGGCATAGTTGTCGGTGTCGGTAGCTTCGGGCTCATCGTTACGATAGCGGCCCGTCATCCAGAAATAATCGTAGCCGTGCGGGTGCTGCATCTTCACACACTCGTTATACCACGTGCCCTTGGCCATACGGCATACGCGCACGCCCTTGAAGGTGGGCAGCAAGGGGAAGTTAACATTCAGACAGGTGCCCTTTGGCAAGCCTTCGGCCAGCACACGCTTAACCACCTGGCGCACAATGGGTCGCAAGGGTTCAAAGTCGGCATCGGCGCGAGGGTCGCACAGCGAGAAAGCCACTGAGGGCACATACTTCATACAGCCCTCAATGGTAATGCCCATTGTGCCGCTATAATGCACATTTACGCTGGCATTGTCGCCGTGATTTATGCCACCAATAATCATATCGGGAAGACGGTCGACAAAGAACTGGTCAAGGGCCAATTTAACACAGTCGACGGGCGTACCACTGCACGACCACATCTCCATACCTTCGTCTTTGCGACGCAGTTTCAGACGCAAAGGGTCGGCAGCGGTGAAGGCGCACGAGAAGCCTGAACGGGCCGACTCGGGGGCACATACCACCAGGTAAGCAATGTCGCGCAGCATATCAATAAGGCTGTTAATGCCCTTGGCATGATAGCCATCATCGTTGGAAATGAGGATGACAGGTTTATTTACATTCATAATTTTTCCTTTATTTTCTTTGCAAAAGTACGAAAAAAGGTTTAAAGTAAACGTTTCTCGCATAAAATATGTAACTTTGCCAAAGATTTTTGCACTTTTACTTACTCGACTGTGACATGGGAAAAATCATTGCTTTAGCCAATCAAAAGGGAGGAGTGGGAAAAACCACCACCACCATAAACCTGGCAGCCTCGCTGGCTACGCTGGAAAAGACGGTTCTTGTTGTTGATGCCGACCCCCAGGCCAACGCTTCAAGCGGATTGGGTGTCGACATCAAGGAGGTAGACTGTTCTGTTTACGAGTGTATCATCGACCATGCCGATGTGCGTGATGCCATTTATACCACCGACATATCGGGCCTTGACATCATTCCCAGCCATATCAACCTTGTGGGCGCCGAGATTGAAATGCTCAATTTGCCCAACCGCGAGAAGGTGATTAAGAACCTGCTGGCCACCGTGCGCGATGAGTACGACTACATACTGATTGACTGCAGCCCGTCGCTGGGCCTCATCACGGTGAACGCCTTAACGGCTGCCGACTCGGTTATCATTCCGGTGCAGTGCGAATATTTTGCCTTGGAAGGTATCAGCAAACTGCTGAACACCATCAAGATTATCAAGAGCAAGCTAAACCCCCACCTTGAAATTGAGGGCTTCTTGCTCACCATGTACGACAGTCGTTTGCGTTTGGCAAACCAGATATACGACGAGGTGAAACGCCACTTCCAGGAGTTGGTCTTCAAAACCGTCATACAGCGTAACGTAAAGCTAAGCGAAAGTCCGAGTCATGGTTTGCCTGTCATCCTTTACGATGCCGACTCGACAGGCAGCAAAAACCACTTGGCCTTGGCCAAAGAAATAATCAACAAGAACAGTTGATGTAACCATTGCCACCGCCTTGTTTGCCACATAGGCGCAAGCGCACCACACTGGCAATGAAAGTAACAAACCAATGCCGCCACAAGCGGTAAGAATAAACAACGTAACAATGGCAGTACACAAGAAATACAACAAAAACGTTTTGGGACGCGGGCTCGACGATTTGGGCAAAGGTCTTGACGCACTTATCGACACCAACGGTGTAACCACACAAGGCACCTCAACCATCAACGAGATACCTCTCAACGAAATTGAACCCAACCCGAACCAGCCCCGACGCGATTTTGACGAGGAAGCACTGCAAGAGTTGGCCACAAGCATCAGCCAGATAGGCATCATTCAGCCCATCACGCTGCGCCAGGTCGACGATCACCACTTCCAGATTATCGCGGGCGAGCGCCGTTGGCGTGCTTCGCAGATAGCAGGCCTTGATGCCATTCCCGCCTACATTCGCACCATTAAAGACGAAAACGTTATGGAGATGGCGCTGGTGGAAAACATTCAGCGCGAAGACCTTAACGCCATAGAGATAGCTTTGGCCTACGAGCACCTGCTCGACAAAGAGGGCATGACACAGGAAAAGGTGTCGGAGCGTGTGGGCAAGAGCCGTGCTGCCATTACCAACTATCTACGCCTGTTGCGTCTGCCAGCTCAGGTACAGATGGCGCTACAAAAGAAAGAAATAGATATGGGACACGCACGTGCCTTGCTGGCCGTCGACAGTCCGTCGCTACAGATAAAGCTCTTCAAAGAGGTGCAGAAGCATGGCTACTCGGTGCGCAAGGTTGAGGAGATGGCACAGATACTGAAAAATGGTGGCGACATTGAGTCGGGCAAAAAGAAGATTGTGGCCAAGAACACACTGCCCGATGAATTCAATATGCTCAGAAACCGCCTCTCTGAGTTTTTGCACACAAAGGTGCAGATGACTTGTTCGCAGAAGGGTAAAGGGAAAATAACCATTCCCTTTGCCAACGAAGAGGAGCTGGAACATATCATGAGCGTTTTTGATAAGATGAAGTAATGACTATTTGTATTAGAAGAAACATACATCTATCCAGCATCATACGTACAGCGTTATGCGCAATGCTGCTTGTGCTGTCATCGGCCGTAGCAGCAGTGGCGCAAGACAGCTTGCGCGTTCAGCCTACTGCCCACGACAGTTTGCCCATGCGCCCTACGGCGTTTGTGTTCACACCCGAGCACGACACCATTCCTGCCATGGCAACACTAACAAAGGCCGACAGCCTGAAGTTGCTGACTCAGCCTGACACCATACGTCTAAAGAAAGGACGCGACTGGGCTACATGGCGCCCCAACCCCAAACGTGCCATGTGGCTGGCTATCGTGTTGCCTGGTGCCGGACAGATATACAACCGCAAATACTGGAAGCTACCCATCGTGTATGGTGGCTTCGTGGGATGTGCCTACGCTATGCGTTGGAACAACCAGATGTATCGCGACTACTCGCAAGCCTACATGGACTTGATGGACAACGACCCCAACACACAGAGCTATAACCAGTTTCTGCATTTGGGCGTAAAGATAGACGAGACAAACATTGATCGGTACAAGACGCTGTTTAAGAACCGTAAAGACCGCTTCAGACGATGGCGCGACCTCAGCGTGTTCTGCATGATTGGCGTGTATGCCCTTTCAATAGTCGACGCTTATGTTGATGCCTCGCTCTCCGAGTTTGACATCTCAAACAATCTTAGCTTGCGCGTTGAACCTACCATCATCAACAATTCGGCCGAGCGCAACGTGTTAAAACAAAACACCCTGGGCCTAAGCTGCAGCCTAAACTTTTAAAGTGCGCCACATATAAACAGGGGGCTATACATTATATTATTATGTATGCACCCACCAAGCACTGCATGCCTTTAAAAAAGTAACAACCACAAGTGCTGCCTTGCTGTATGATAGGATAAAGGGAGGAAAATAAAAACTGATAATAAATATTAGAAAAAGGAAAATAAACGGATAAATGAAAAAAATCAGTCTGCTGATCGTAACAGCGCTTTTCGCATTTACAAACGGTGCATGGGCACAAAATGATAATGATGATACGGAAATCACTGTTACCAACCAGAAAGGAGAAAAAGAAGTTATTGACTTGCCTGAGGCGCTGTCGTACGAGTATGACAGCTTGCTGAGTGTGTATAATGCAAAAACATACATAAGGCCCAACGCTAATTGCGACATGCCCGACGTAAACCCCATTTACGAGAAAGAGGTGTACAAAGAGCGATTGAGCCGAATACCAGCGGTAATAGAAATGCCGTATAACGATGTCGTGCAAAAGCTTATCGACAGATATTCAGGACACCTGCGTCGCTCGGTAAGCCTCATGCTGGGCACACAAAACTTCTATATGCCTATCTTTGAGCAAGCCCTCGAGTCGTATGGCTTGCCCTTAGAACTGAAGTATCTGCCCGTTATCGAGTCGGCCCTCAACCCCAACGCTGTATCGCGCGTAGGCGCCACAGGACTTTGGCAGTTTATGCTGCACACAGGAAAGCAGTATGGCCTTGAGATAAACTCGCTGATTGACGAGCGTCGCGACCCCGTGAAAGCATCGTATGCCGCCGCTCATTATCTGAGCGACCTATATAAAATATTTGGCGACTGGAACCTTGTGATTGCAGCCTACAACTGTGGCCCACAAGGCATCAACAAGGCTATACACCGTGCCAAAGGCCTCACCGACTATTGGGACATCTACCCCTACCTGCCCAAAGAAACACGTGGCTATGTGCCGGCCTTTATTGCCGCCAACTATATCATGAACTATTATTGCGACCACAACATCTGCCCGATGGTGGCCGAACTGCCGGCAAAGAGCGACACCATTATGGTGAACCGCGACATACATTTTGAGCAGATTGCCAAGGTGCTAAACATTGATATCGAAATCATCAAGGACCTGAACCCGCAATACCGACGCAACATTGTTAATGGCAGCAGCAAGCCCTCGTCGCTGCGTCTGCCCGCCATGGCCATTGCCTCGTTCATCGACAATCAAGACTCGATATACAGCTGCACCGTTAATAACTTCCAGAACAAACGCACCGAGGTAGACATTACCGAGCCTCAGAAAGAATATTCGTCAAGCAAATATTCTTCGCGCTCACGTAAGTCGGCCAGCCGTTCATCAAGAAATAAGAAGAGACGTGGCAAGTCGGTAACCATACGTCAGGGCGACACCTTGTCAGACATTGCACGTCGTAACGGCACAACGGTAAGCAAGCTGAAGAGGCTTAATAACATAAAGGGCAGCAGCATACGCGCTGGAAAGAAACTGAAGGTGAAGTAAAAAAACACCCGAAAGCTACTACTGCCACTAATCCAACACCAAACAATCATACAGGAAACACGAATATGGACGACCAGAAGAAGAAAGACGCCCAGCGTGAAGCCGCTGAGGACAAACTGATAGGCGATGCTTTCCAGCATCTGCTTGATACGTATATTGCATCAAGACATCGTAAGAAGATAGATATCATTACGAAAGCCTATAACTTTGCACGACAGGCACATAAGGGTGTGCGCCGACTGTCGGGCGAGCCCTATATCTTGCACCCTATCGCCGTGGCTCAAATAGCCTGTGAAGAGATGGGACTGGGCTCTACCAGCATCTGTTCGGCCTTGCTGCATGATGTGGTTGAAGATACCGACTATACGGTTGAAGATATAGAAAACATCTTCGGCCCAAAGATAGCGCAGATTGTTGACGGACTGACAAAGATATCGGGTGGTATCTTTGGCGAGCAGGCATCGGCACAGGCCGAAAACTTCAAGAAGCTACTGCTCACCATGAGCGACGACATACGCGTTATCCTTATAAAAATATGCGACCGTCTGCACAATATGCGCACACTGGCCTCGCAGCCTGCCAACAAACAATATAAAATTGCGGGCGAAACGCTGTATATCTATGCGCCATTGGCCAACCGCTTGGGCTTAAATAAAATTAAGACCGAGCTTGAAGACCTCAGCTTCCGCTATGAGCATCCTGAAGAGTATGCCACCATCGAAGCAAAGCTGGCCTCTACACAGGCACAGCGCGACACCCTGTTCGACGAGTTTACACGCCCCATTCGCGAGGCGCTCGACAAGATAGGCATTAAATATACACTGAAGGCACGCGTGAAAAGCCCATATAGCATCTGGAACAAGATGCAAAACAAGCACGTAACCTTTGAAGAGATATACGACATCTTGGCCGTACGCATCATCTACACCCCCAAGGTGCGAGAGGAAGAGATAGACGAATGTTTCAAGATATATGTGGCCATTAGCCAGATATATAAGTCGCACCCCGACCGTCTGCGCGACTGGGTAAACCACCCTAAAGCCAACGGCTACCAGGCCCTGCACGTAACGCTGATGTCGAAGCAAGGCAAATGGATAGAGGTGCAGATACGTTCTGACCACATGGACGAGGTGGCCGAACAAGGCTTTGCCGCACACTGGAAGTATAAAGAGGGCAACGAACTGGTTGACGACGACAGCGAACTGAACAACTGGCTGAGCACCATCAAGGAAATTCTTGACGACCCACAGCCCGATGCCATGGACTTTCTCGACACCATCAAGCTGAACCTCTTTGCCAGCGAAATATTTGTCTTCACCCCAAAGGGCGAAATTAAAACCTTGCCTGCAGGATGCACAGCCCTCGACTTTGCTTTCCAGATACACACCTTCTTGGGTAGCCACTGCATTGGCGCCAAGGTAAACCATAAGTTGGTGCCCCTAAGCCATAAGCTGCAAAGCGGCGACCAGGTAGAAATTCTCACCTCTAAATCGCAACACGTGCAGCCGTCGTGGATCAACTTTGTATCAACGGCCAAAGCCAAAGGCAAGATACAAGCCATCTTGCGTCGCGATAACCGCGAGACACAAAAGGCGGGCGAAAAGCTGGTAACCGACTGGTTAACAGAGCACGAAATGGCCATGAACACAGCCGTGGTTGATAAGTTGTGCGAGATACATAATATTACCAAAGCCGAACAACTGTTCTTTGCCATTGGTGAAAAGAGCATCATCTTGGGCGATAAAGACCTTGAGATGCTGCGCGACAAGAAGAAAGAAACGGTGAGCGGATGGCGCAAGTATGTACCCTTCCTTGGCCATGAGAAGAAGGCCGACAAGCAACAACTGTTTGTTGTGGGCGAAGGTTTCAATAAGAAAAAGCCTATCATCATCAGCGAAGACAACATCGACACCTTCATCTTCCCCACCTGTTGCCACGTTATCCCTGGCGATGATGTGTTAGGATATATCGACAACAAGAAACGTATCGAGATACACAAACGCGACTGCCACGTGGCCAACCGCCTGAAGGCCAGCTTCGGTAATCGTATTCTTGATGCTAAATGGAATATGCACAAGCGCTGCTGCTTTGATGCAACCATCGAAATTCATGGCATCGACCGCAAGGGCATGCTGCTTGATGTGTCGAAAGTAATTACAAACCAGCTCGATATCAACATTCATAAGGTTACCATCTCAACCCAAAACGGTATCTTCGACGGCACCATCGAACTGCGTGTGCACGATCGCGACGAGGTGAAGGTGATTATTGAAAGCCTGAAAAAGATTGAAGGCCTGAAAGAAATACAGCGCATACTGTAAACGACATATTACGAAAAGAGAAGCCCCTCCCCCGCGCCGCGCCTGCGCGGCTTTCCCCTCCCCTTATGGAGGGGAGTGAATGGGCTTGCTAACTATGGTGTAATTATTATACATGGAGGACGTGGCACGGAGGCCACCGTCCTACTATGATTTGCTGTTTTGTAATAACTACGCCAAGTATTAAGATGAAACTGGGTATCTTAACGTAGGACGGGGGTTTCCGTGCCCCGTCCTCCAACACCCAAAATAGGTTCCCACATGGAGGACAGGGGCGCGGAGGCCACTGTCCTACTATGGTTTCCTGTTTTGTAATTATTGCTGTCTGGTAAAACTCCAAAGAGCATAAATATCCTTGCCGAAGCCTTGTAAAATTGGAACTTCGGGGTTTGTCTGTTCAAAAGCAAGCCCTCTAGACGAAGATAGCAAACATATCGTCTCAGTACTTGATGGAGATTACTCCAGTACTTGGCCGAGATTACTGCAGTACTTGATGGAGATTACTGCAGTACTTGGGGCAAGTACTGGCGCACATATTTTGAGGAATGAACCATATTGATGCTCTTTGGAGTTTTAGCGGACAGCAATAACAAAATGAATACTCGCAATAATATATCATTAGATTGTTAAACCCAACAATATTATCTGAGGCGGAACATCATTAGTGTAAAAAAGAAAAAAGGCAAGTCGTGTTTGATGACGACTTGCCTCTTTCGTTATATAAAACTAATTCAAACTATTCTTTCCAAAAAGGAAAAGGGGCAATTGATTACTTGTTAGCATCAATCTGGTGTCCCAATTTCACTGCCTGTGCAACTGTCGCTGCTACTAAGGCTACTACTACTAATGTAAACATAACTAAAACCTTTCTTTTAATCTTTTAAACTGTTATCCTATATATCTCTCTTTTAGACAATGCAAAGTTACAACCTTTTCGCTGTGTGCGCAAACAATTTGACACAAAACACGCTTTTTACCCCTTCTTTATTGATAGAGGTCAACAAATGTGACATTATGACATCTTTTTGTAACACCGCTGTAACACGTTTTGGCAGACTTTAACCCACCAAAAGCCCCTACCATAGTCCACCAAAAGCCAAAGAACAACCCAAAACCGTAACCAAAAGATTAAAAAAGCGCAATTAAACTTGTCTTTCTGCTCTATTTGAATAGTTTTTATTAAATTTGCACACATATACAATAACCCACATCCTTATTTATAATAAGGTAAAAGACATAAAGCGTTGAAAAAATATATAAACGACATATCAAAGGTGGCATTGTCGCTATTGCTGGGCGGACTGATACTGTACTGGATGTACCGCGACTTCAATTTCGACGACATTATGCGCGTTATGTGCAACGATGTTAACTGGACGTGGATGCTGCTGTCGTTCCCCTTCGGCATCTTAGCCCAAGCCTTTCGTGGCTGGCGCTGGAACCTGTCGCTGCGCCCGCTGGGCGAACGCCCCCGTTATGGCACCAGTGTAAACGCCGTGTTTCTATCATACGCTCTCAGTTTGGTCATTCCACGCATAGGCGAGTTTGCCCGCTGTGGTGTGTTGCGTCGTTACGATGGCGTGTCGTTTCCAAAAGCGTTGGGCACCGTTGTTACCGAGCGTGCTATCGACTCGTTGCTGGTAGCCCTCATTGCCGCCACCACCTTCTTATGGCAGATACGGGTGTTCAACGATTTCTTTGCACATACAGGCACCAGTATCGAAGGCATTTTACGCGGCTTTTCCGTGGCAGGCTACATCGTTACCGCAGTGTGTGGCGTGGCCGTACTGCTCATGCTATGGTATCTGTTACGAAAATTTGCTATATATAATAAGGTGAAAGCCACGGTGGGTGGCATTTGGCAAGGCGTTATATCGTTGCGCATTGTGCAAAACAAAGGGCTGTTTATAGCCTATACGCTGGGCATCTGGCTGAGCTACTTCTTGCACTATTACCTCACCTTTTTCTGCTTCGAGTCGACCGCCCATCTCGGACTATCGTGCGCACTGGTAACCTTTGTGGTAGGCAGCATCGCCGTGATTGTTCCCACCCCCAATGGTGCTGGCCCTTGGCACTTTGCCGTAAAAACCATGCTCATCTTGTATGGCGTACACGACACCGATGCCCTCTACTTTGTACTCATCGTACACACGGTGCAAACCTTCTTGGTAGTGCTGCTCGGCGTATATGCCTGGATGGCACTGTCGTTTACCCACAAACAGGTGAGCGCTAACGAAGCCGTTGCAGAACAATAAAACAGAACGTGTTAAACAAAAAATATTAAGATTATGAGCGAGATCAAAAATCTAAAACCAGCATGCATCTGGAAAAACTTTTATGCACTGACACAGGTGCCACGCCCCTCAGGACACCTTGAGAAAATTCAGCAGTTTCTGCTCGACTTTGCTGCCCAGGTGGGCGTAGAGGCTTTCAAAGACTCGGCTGGAAACATCGTGATGCGCAAACCGGCCACACCAGGCATGGAAAATCACAAAGGCGTTATTCTGCAGGCACATATGGACATGGTGCCACAGAAATCGAAAGACAGCGCACACAACTTTGAAACCGACCCCATCGAAACCTATATCGATGGCGACTGGGTGCGCGCTCGTAACACCACACTGGGTGCCGACGACGGCCTGGGCGTGGCAGCTATCATGGCTGTAATGGAGGCAAAAGACCTGAAACACGGCCCTGTTGAAGGCCTCATCACCGCTGATGAAGAGACAGGCATGTTTGGTGCCAACGATCTGCCTGAGGGCGAACTGAATGGCGACATCTTGCTCAACCTCGACTCAGAGACATGGGGAAAATTTGTTATCGGTAGCGCTGGTGGTGTCGACATCACCGCTACGCTCGACTATAAAGAAGTGGCCACCGACCCCGAAGACATTGCCGTAAAGGTAACACTGAAGGGCCTGAAGGGCGGACACTCGGGCCTGGAGATACACCTGGGCCGTGGCAATGCCAACAAGATGATGGTGCGCTTTGTGCGCGAAGCCATTGCCGAGTGTGAGGCTCGCCTGGCCACATGGCATGGTGGCAATATGCGCAACGCCATTCCCTTCGAGTGTGAGGTAGTGCTCACCCTGCCTAAAGAAAACGTAGAGGCCCTGAACGAGATGGTGGCCGAATGGAAAGAGCGCTTCGCACACGAATATAAATGTATTGAAGAAGGCATCGAATTCAGTGCCGAGACCGTGGCTACACCTGCCAACGAGGTGCCTGTTGAAATTCAAGACAACCTGGTCGACGCCATCTATGCTTGCCATAACGGCGTGCTACGCATGATACCCTCATTCCCCTCAGTAGTTGAAACCTCGTCAAACCTGGCTATCATTAACATTGCCGAGGGCAAGGCTGCCATCAAAATATTGGCACGTTCGGCCAACGAGACCATGAAAGACAATGTGGCTACCACCCTGGAAAGCTGCTTCTCAATGGCAGGCATGAAGGTAGAGCTGAGTGGCAGCTATGGCGGATGGGACCCCAACACCGACAGCGAGATCTTGAAACTGCTTGAGAAGAACTATCTCGAACTGTTTGGCGAAGAGGCCGTTGAGCAGGTTGACCACGCTGGTCTTGAGTGCTCAGTCATTCTCGGCAAGTATCCTCACCTCGATGTAGTATCGCTCGGCCCTACATTGCGCTCGCCGCACACCACCATCGAACGTGCCTTCATTCCTACAGTAGAGCCCTTCTGGCAGCTGTTAGAGAAGACCTTGCAGACGGTGCCTGTAAAGTAACACGAAGCCAGTATTGTTTGTGAAGCCTTGCCAAAAGGCCATCAACAACACTCAACATCATAGAACAGCACAAAGGACAACAAAGACAACAATCTTTCATACAGCAATGTAAAAAGGCAATGTTGTTTTTGTTGTCTTTTTTATTGTTTTTGTTATCCTTTTATTGTTCAATGTTGTTTTTACCAATAAGCACACCATATTGTTGGCTATGTGCCGAAAAATCACTATTTTTGTAACCGAAAAGAAAAAGACACTTGTCTGCACACGGGCAAGCATTTCCTAATCAATCTTATCGAAATCTTAACAAAAAATTTATGATACAATGTTCTCTTCGTGGCCTCACAATGGCCATAGCGCTGGCAGCCCTCACCCTCTCAGCAAACGCACAACAAAAAGGCACAGAACAACTGTTGCCCCTACCCCAACACATACAAACCGCAAAAGGCGTGTTTAAAATAACCACCCCCATAAAGGTTGAAAACCAGGTGGGCGATATGGCGCAAAACGTGTTTATACAGCCGTGGGCAGCAACCTCTTCGGCCAATGCTAAGCGTGTGGTGAGATACACCCAGCTGAATAATGCTGCCTCGGCTGAAGCCTACCGCCTACACGTGGGCACCGACACCATTGAGGTGAGCGCTGCCTCGCGCGAAGGCTTTATGAACGCCTGGCACACCATAGCCCAACTATCAACAAAGAAAGGTGTGCCCTGTGCCGACATTGTTGACGAGCCCGCCTATAAATGGCGTGGACTGATGATTGACGTGGTGCGACACTTCTTCCCCATTAGCTTCTTGAAAGAGCAAATAAACGTGATGGCCAGCTACAAATTTAACCGTCTGCACCTGCATCTGACCGATGCCGAGGGATGGCGCATGGAGATTAAACGCTATCCGCGCCTTACTGACAGCATTGCCTATCGCCCCATAGAGCCGTGGCTGGAATGGCGCGAAGCAGGCACCCCCTACTGTTCAAAAGATGCACCAGGCGCTTATGGTGGCTATTATACGCAAGACGAACTGCGCGATTTGGTGGCCTACGCTGCCGAGCGAGGCATCACTATCGTGCCCGAAATAGAAATGCCAGGCCACTCGGGGGCCGTGCTCACCGCCTACCCAGAACTGTCGTGTACGCACGAGCCTCACAAGCAATCCGACTATTGTGCGGGCAGCATTGCCACCTACGATTTTCTTGAAAATGTGCTCACCGAAGTGATGGACGTGTTCCCTTCGCACTACATACACGTGGGTGGCGACGAGGCTGCCAAGAAATCGTGGCCCACATGCCCACTGTGCCAAATGAAGATGCGCGAGCTGGGCACTGACAATGTAAACGACCTGCAAGCCTACTTCATCACACGTATGGGCCAATTCCTCAACCGTTTCGGACGCCAACTGGTGGGTTGGGACGAGGTTACGGCTGGCGACCTATCAAAGAACACCACTGTGATGGTGTGGCGTGGCACCAATCGTGCACACGAGGCCATCAAGCACGGATACGACGTGGTGCTCTCGCCCACCTCACACTGCTACTTCGACCTCTATCAAGATGCACCCGCCTTACAGTTGCCCGCCTTCACGGGCTACATACCCCTTGAAAAGGTGTATAGCTATGTGCCTGGTGGCGATCTGCCCGAAGCCGAACGCAATCTGGTAACAGGCGTGCAAGGCAACCTTTGGACCGAGCATGTAGCCACCACCGAACACGTTGAACAGATGCTGTGGCCACGTGGCATGGCGCTGGCCGAGATAGGCTGGAACGGCACACCCAAGAAGAATTATACCGAATTTCGTAAACGCGCCCTGCATCAGGTTGAGGTGCTGCGCAGCAAAGGTCAGCACCCCTTCGACCTGAAGCACGAGGTAGGACAGCGCCCCGAAGCGCTGAAGCCAGCAAAAAACAAGGCTCTGGGCGCTAAAGTGGTGTATAACAAGCCCATGAACAAGTCGTACACAGCGGGTGGCGAACAGGCACTGGTTGACGGCAAACGTGGCGGATGGGCCTACAGCGACGGACGCTGGCAAGCCTTCACAGGGTCGCCCGAAGCCATGGACGTTACCATCGACCTGGGCAAGACCACCTCGCTGTCAGGCATCGAGATAGGCTTCATGCAGATGACACGTCCGGGCGTAAACCTTCCCTCACAAGTAACCGTAGCCCTGAGCACCGATGGCGAAACCTTTACCCAGATTTACAGCAAAGACGAGCCTCAAGAGCGCACACTAAAAGCCCTATATCGCACACACGCATGGCGTGGCCATAAATCGGCACGCTACATTAGGGTAAAGGCCAAAGCCTCTACCTTCGGCGGTTTTATCATGTGCGACGAGGTAATAGTTAAGTAAAAAATGTAAAAAAGGCACACCTTTCAGAAATATTTAGTAAATTTGCACATATTATATACACATTATGTGCGTTTTACAAAATAAGGTGAACAAATAAAATATTATATATGAACGTTTTAGAACTTAGTGAACAAGAGATTGTAAGAAGACAAAGCCTGCAGGAACTGCGCAACATGGGTATTGATCCATACCCCGCTGCCGAATTCCCCACCAACGCCTTCTCAGAAGACATCAAGAACAACTTCAAGGACGAAGACGAGAAACAGGAGGTAGTGATTGCCGGACGTATGATGAGCCGCCGCGTAATGGGCAAGGCCAGCTTCGTAGAACTGAAAGACTCGAAGGGACGTATACAGGTGTATGTTACACGCGACGACATCTGCCCCGATGATAATAAAGACCTCTATAACACCGTGTTCAAACGTTTGCTCGACATTGGCGACTTTATCGGCATCAAGGGTTATGTGTTCCGCACACAAACAGGCGAAATATCGGTACACGCACAGTCACTCACACTGTTGGCCAAGAGCTTAAAGCCCCTGCCCATCGTAAAATATAAAGATGGCGTGGCCTACGACAAGTTTGACGACCCCGAGTTGCGCTACCGTCAGCGCTATGTCGACCTCATCGTAAACGATGGCGTAAAAGACACCTTCATGAAGCGCTCAACCATGCTACGCACCCTGCGTCGCGTGCTCGACGAGGCGGGATATACCGAGGTAGAGACCCCCACCCTGCAAGCCATTGCTGGTGGTGCCAGCGCTCGCCCCTTCATCACCCACTTCAACGCGCTGAACATTGACATGTATATGCGTATCGCCACCGAGCTGTATCTGAAACGTCTTATCGTAGGCGGCTTTGAGGGTGTGTACGAAATTGGCAAGAACTTCCGCAACGAGGGTATGGACCGCAACCACAACCCCGAGTTTACCTGCATGGAGCTGTATGTGCAGTATAAAGATTATAACTGGATGATGTCGTTCACCGAGAAACTGCTCGAAACCATCTGTATAGCCGTAAACGGCAAACCCGAGAGCGAGGTTAACGGCAACATCATCAGCTTCAAGGCTCCTTACCGCCGTCTGCCCATTCTCGACGCCATTAAAGAGAAGACAGGCTTCGACTGCAACGGCAAGACCGAAGACGAAATTCGTGCCTTCTGCCTTGAAAAGGGTATGGAGGTAGACGAAACAATGGGCAAGGGAAAACTCATCGACGAGCTGTTTGGCGAGTTCTGCGAAGGCACCTTCATACAGCCCACCTTTATCACCGACTATCCTGTTGAGATGTCGCCGCTGACAAAGATGCACCGTTCAAAGCCTGGCCTTACCGAGCGCTTCGAGCTGATGGTAAACGGCAAAGAGCTGGCCAACGCCTACTCGGAGCTGAACGACCCCATCGACCAGGAGAACCGTTTTATTGATCAGATGAAGCTGGCCGACAAGGGCGACGACGAGGCTATGATTATCGACAAAGACTTCTTACGTGCCCTGCAGTATGGCATGCCCCCCACATCGGGCATCGGCATCGGTATCGACCGCTTGGCTATGCTTATGACAGGCCAAACCTATATTCAAGAGGTGCTGTTCTTCCCGCAAATGAAACCCGAGAAGAAGATGCCCCAAAGCACTGCTAAAGAGTGGGAAACCATCGGCGTATCAGAAGATTGGATGTATGTGCTGCGCAAGGCTGGCTTCAACCTTATCTCTGACATCTGCGGCGAGAAAGCTCAGGGTCTGCAGCAAAAGATTGGCGAAATAAACAAGAAATACAAACTCGGCTACGAGAAACCTTCTGTAGACGACATTCAGGCTTGGATTGACAAGGCTAACGCCAGCGCCAACGCCTAACGCTTTTTGTTCACAATAAACGCACAATGGATCATTCGTCTGCAACGAATAAACCGCTAACGACGAATGATGCATTGGTGCCAGTTGTGAATGATGATTTATGAATTATCAATTGAAGCAAGATGTTTGATTGCGGTAAGATAGCAATTATCGGAGGTGGTAGCTGGGCAACAGCTATTGCTAAGATTATCATCAGCCACACGCACCATATAGGATGGTACATGCGGCGCGATGACCGTATTGATGAATTCAAACGCTTAAGCCACAACCCCACTTATCTCACAAGCGTACATTTTAATACCAACGAAATATATTTTTCAAACGACATCAACAAAATTGTTGAAGCCTACGACACGTTGGTATTTGTCATCCCATCACCCTACCTTAAGAACCACTTGAAGAAATTGCGTACTCGCATACGCGACAAATTCATCATCACTGCTATTAAAGGATTGGTGCCTGACGAAAATTTGGCGTGCTCAGAATATTTTCATCAGGTGTATGACGTGCCCTTAGAAAACTTGGCGTGCATTGGCGGACCATCGCATGCCGAAGAGGTGGCACTGGAACGCTTGTCGTACCTCACTGTGGGATGCGCTGACCTGACGAAGGCAAAATCGTTTGCCGACGTAATGGCATCAGAATATATCAAGACAAAAACCAGTGCCGACGTGATGGGCATTGAATACTCGTCGGTGCTGAAGAATGTGTATGCCATCGCAGCGGGTATATGCAGCGGACTGAACTATGGCGACAACTTTCAGGCGGTGCTGATATCAAATGCCATACAAGAGATGGACCGTTTGTTAACTGCCGTGAACCCATTAGACCGCAACGTATGCGACTCGGTGTATCTGGGCGACTTACTGGTAACAGGCTACTCAAAGTTTTCGCGCAACCGCACCTTCGGTTCTATGATAGGCAAAGGTTACAGCGTGAAAAGCGCGCAGATAGAGATGGAAATGATTGCCGAGGGCTACTTCGGCACCAAATGTATGAAGGAAATAAACCGCTACCTGCACGTAAACATGCCCATACTTGATGCCGTATATAACATTCTGTATGAACGCATTAACCCACAAATAGAGATTAAGCTCTTGACCGACAGCTTCAGATAACGCCCCCTAACGTGTGGCCGAGCAAGCAACCAAGAAAGAGAAAGGACATATCTTTAATAAGGTTAAAGGCATGGATTTGAAAAAAGAACGAAACGAATTACAATCAATCAAAAAAAATAATAATATGAAAAGTATCAGCTTAGACATTACTAAGGCAGCCTCGTTCTTGAACGAAGGCGCCGTAAAGGCTTATGAACCACAGGCTATTGCCGCTCGTGAGGCTCTGGAAAATGGAACTTGCCCTGGCAACGACTTCCTCGGATGGTTGCACTTACCGTCAAGCATCACACCCGAGTTTATTGATGAGATACAGGCCGTAGCCAACACCTTACGCGAGAAGTGCGAATGTGTAGTGGTAGCCGGCATCGGCGGCAGCTATCTTGGCGCACGTGCCGTGATCGAAGCCTTGGGTAATGCTTTTTCATGGTTGGTGAACGATAAGAAGAACCCCACCATCCTCTTTGCTGGCAACAATATTGGTGAAGACTATCTCTATGAGCTTACCCAATATCTGAAAGACAAGAAATTTGGTGTTATCAACATCTCTAAGTCGGGCACAACCACCGAAACAGCCCTCACCTTCCGTCTGCTCAAGAAGCAGTGCGAGGCGCAGCGTGGCAAAGAAGAGGCTAAAGACGTGATTGTAGCCGTTACCGACGCACATAAGGGCGCCGCACGTGCTGCTGCCACCAAAGAAGGCTACAAAACATTTGTTATTCCCGACAATGTAGGTGGCCGTTTCTCAGTGCTCACACCTGTAGGCTTGCTGCCCATCGCTGTGGCTGGCTTCGATGTTAAAGCACTGGTACAGGGTGCTGCCGATATGGAGAAGGCCACTGGCAACGACGTTCCCTTCGACGAGAACCCCGCCGCTATCTACGCTGCTGTGCGCAACGCACTCTATGCACAAATTGGTAAGAAGATTGAAATTATGGTTAACTTCCAGCCAAAACTGCACTTCTTCAGCGAGTGGTGGAAGCAGCTGTATGGCGAGAGCGAAGGCAAAGACGGCAAGGGCATCTTCCCCGCTTCATGCGACTTCACTACCGACCTTCACTCAATGGGCCAGTGGATACAAGAGGGCGAGCGCTCTATCTTCGAAACCGTTATCAGCATTGAAAAGCCTAACGAAACCCTGTTGTTCCCTCACGACGAAGAGAACCTCGACGGTTTGAACTTCTTAGCAGGCAAGCGTGTTGACGACGTTAACAAGATGGCCGAGCTGGGCACACGCCTGGCACACGTTGATGGTGGCGTGCCCAACATCCGCCTGTCGGTTCCCGCTCTGAACGAGTATTACCTCGGACAGCTTATCTACTTCTTCGAGATTGCCTGTGGCATCAGCGGCAACATTCTTGAGGTGAACCCCTTCAACCAGCCGGGTGTAGAGGCTTACAAGAAGAATATGTTTGCCTTGCTCGACAAGCCTGGCTATGAGGCCGAGAGCAAAGCCATTAAAGCACGTCTGGCCGAAGAGAAGTAAAAAACTTTTGCTTGACAAGCTAAAAGCGCACGCTATCGTTGAAGGATAACGACAGCATAAGAAAGGACAAAACGTTGTAAAAGAACAGAATGTTTCATATAGCAATAACAGAATGTTTCATACAGCAATAACCGAATATTTAAAGAAGCACAGCTTTGGACGGTTTACCCCCAAAGCCGTGCTTTTTGATATGGATGGGGTATTGTACAATTCAATGCCCAATCATGCCATAGCATGGCAACAAAGCATGCAGCAGTTTGGTATACACATGACGGCGGCCGACTCTTACGCCACAGAAGGCGCACGAGGTGTCGATACCATCGTAAAGTTTGTAAAACAGCAGCAAAACAAAGACATCAGCCTCGACGAGGCACAACGCATGTACGACGTAAAAGCCGACATCTTTCACCATATGCCCGTAGCCCCCATCTTCCCTGGCGTAAAAGAGCTTATGGCAAAGATACAGGCCGCTGGCATGCAGATATGTGTGGTGACGGGTAGCGGACAACGCCCCTTGTTGCAGCGATTGGTCGACGACTTTGAAGGCTTTGTTGATGCCCACCACATTGTGTCGGCTTACGATGTTGACCATGGCAAGCCTGCCCCCGACCCCTATCTCATGGGCATGAAGAAAACGGGGTGCCAGCATCCTTACGAGGCAATCGTGGTTGAGAACGCACCGCTGGGCGTGGCCGCTGGCGTGGCAGCCCAATGCTTTACAGTAGCAGTGAACAGTGGTCCGCTGCCCGACAGTGCTTTGGCCGAACAAGGCGCCAACATTGTCTTGCCCGATATGCTCACCTTAGCGTCAAATTTTGAACAGTTGCTGGAAGAGGCTGGCAAACAATAAAACAATAAGGTAAAAGACAATATAACAAAAGGCTGTAAGGCAAAAAGCTATAAAATAATAAAGAAAAAGGCTATAAAGCAAAAAAGCAATAACAAAAAAGCATGACTTTCATAAACCGAAAGCCATGCTTTTTTTGTATATCTTTATTGCTGGCAGATTATTGCTGGGCAAAATATTTTACACGAATAACAAAAAGACAGTAAAAATAAAGAAAAAGGCACAAAAGAAGGCAATTATTCCTAATTTTGCATTACTTTTGCATAAATATAACACGGATGCATTACACACCTCACATCCTACGATACATAAAACGAAAGAGACAGACGATGGATAAACTGATACGATTTATAAAAAACTGGACACTGCCCGTGGCCATTTTCACAGGCAGCGTGCTTTATCTTATATTTGCCTTTGTGCCCGCCCTTGCAGGTGCGGCCACCTTTTTCAAGCCCATCATGGCATCATTGCTTCCAGTGTTCATGTTTTTCACCCTATTTGTAGTGTTCTGCAAGGTCGATTTTAACAAATTGCGCCCCGTGCGTTGGCACCTTTGGCTCATACTGTTTCAGATACTTACGGTGCTGGTGCTCACATGGTTAGTGCTCGAGTTTGGGCTTACAGGCAAAAGTCTGGTACTGGCCGAAGCCCTCTTAGTGTGTGTGATAGCCCCTTGCGCCTCGGCAGCCCCTGTGGTAACCCAAAAGTTAGGTGGTGGCCTTGAAGAGATGACCACCTATACCTTTCTTTCCAATTTTGTTACGGCCCTGTTTGTTCCGCTCTGTTTTCCGCTCATCGACAAGGCCGCCGACGTGTCGTTTCTTAGCGCCTTCACCACCATACTATATCGCGTAGCCACCGTGCTGGTGGCCCCTATGCTGCTGGCATGGCTGGTAAAGCACCTGTTGCCACGCCTACATAAATACATCATCGGCATAAAAGACCTGTCTTATTATTCGTGGGCGCTGTCGCTACTCATCGTTAGCGGCACCACCATTTGCAACATTGTGCATGCCCACACCACCGTGATGTTTCTGTGCATTATAGCCGTGATGGGCCTGCTGCTGTGCATCATGCTGTTTGGTGCGGGCCGTTTTATAGGCCATTATTTTGGCGCCACCATCAATGCGGGTCAAGGGTTAGGTCAAAAAAACACAGCCTTTGCCATCTGGATAGCCTCAGCCTACCTCAACCCATTGGCAACCGTGGGCCCAGGCTGCTACATCTTATGGCAAAACATTATTAACAGCATAGAGATATGGCTATGCCGACGCGAAGGGAAAGAGTGTTCGGTATAAAATACTGAAGTTGAGCAAATATTTCCTTTTATTTGCTCAACAGCAAACAGGTAGATAAAGCATAGGTAGATAAAGCACCAGTTAGTAAGATACGAGCAGGTAAGGCACAAACAAACAAGGTATGCCCCTTTTACACCAAGCCATCAAGCTGAGCTTTCAGCCGCTTTAGGTCATCGCGCACACGCATCAGGCAGTCGAGCACCTCTTTTTGTTTATCGGCACCCTCTCTGTTAGTGTGCAGCATTTTTCTGGCCGATGCTATCTTAAAGCCACGCACCTTCACCAGGTTATAAATAACCTTCAGCACCTCAATATCTTTTTCGGTATACATACGCACACCGCTGTCAGAGGTTTTGGGTTTGAGCTGCGGAAACTCTTTTTGCCAATAACGCAACGTGCTTTCGGCCACGTCAAGCTTCTGCGCCACCTCTTTTATAGAGAAGTAGGTTTTAAGGTTCTTGTTCATATTTAGTGCCATATTTCTACCTTTTTCGTTAAACAATGATTAATTTATTTGCAAAAATACGCAAAAGAAAGTACCTTTGCAAAACTTTTATAAGGAATTTAAAACTAAAACGATATAACAATGATGACAGCAAACGAAATCCGCGACTCCTACAAAAAGTTTTTCGAGTCGAAAGGACACGTCATCGTACCGTCAGCCCCTATGGTTATTAAGGACGACCCTACGTTGATGTTCACAAATGCCGGAATGAATCAGTGGAAAGACATTATCCTTGGCACACGCGACCCAGAACCACGTCGCCGAGCCGACTCGCAGAAGTGTCTCCGCGTGAGCGGAAAGCACAACGACCTGGAAGAGGTAGGACACGACACCTACCACCACACCATGTTTGAGATGTTGGGCAACTGGAGTTTTGGCGACTATTTCAAAGAAGGCGCTATCGACTATGCCTGGGAGTATCTTGTTGACGTGCTGCACATCAACCCTGCCGACCTGTATGTTACAGTGTTTGAGGGCTCGAAAGAAGAAAACCTGGACCGCGACGACGAGGCCGCACAATATTGGAGCAAGCACGTGCCTGCCGACCATATTATCAATGGCAACAAGCACGACAACTTTTGGGAGATGGGCGACACTGGCCCCTGTGGCCCCTGCACCGAGATACATATCGACTCGCGCTCGGCCGAAGAGAAAGCCAAGGTGCCTGGTCGCGAACTGGTAAACAAAGACGACCCACAGGTTATCGAGATATGGAACATTGTGTTCATGCAGTATGAGCGCAAGGCCGATGGCTCGCTCGTGCCACTGCCCATGCACGTTATCGATACAGGTATGGGCTTCGAGCGTTTGGTGCGCACCCTGCAAGGCAAGCAGTCAAACTACGACACCGACATATTCCAGCCCATCATCAAAGAAGAAGAAAACATCACAGGTCTGAAATATGGCGAGAAAGAAGAAACCGACGTGGCCATGCGTGTTTGCGCTGACCACCTGCGCGCAGTAGCCTTCTCAATAGCCGATGGCCAGCTGCCCAGCAACGCCAAGGCAGGATACGTCATTCGTCGCATCTTGCGTCGTGCCGTTCGCTACGCCTACACCTTCCTCGGCCAGAAAGAGGCCTTCCTGTATAAGCTGTTGCCCATCCTCATACAAGAAATGGGCGCATCCTTCCCCGAGCTGCCTGCACAGCAACAGCTCATTAGCCGCGTAATGAAAGAAGAGGAAGACTCGTTCCTGCGCACCCTTGAGAAAGGCATCAACCTGCTCAACGGCGCTATGGACGAGCTGAAAGCACACGGACAAACCGTGCTCGATGGCGCACAGGCCTTCCGCATGTTCGACACCTACGGCTTCCCCCTCGACCTCACCGAGCTTATCTGCCGCGAAAACGGTTACACCGTCGACGAGCAGCAGTTTGATGCCGAGATGCAGAAGCAGAAAGAGCGCGCCCGCAACGCCGCCGCCGTTGAAAACAGCGACTGGGTAGTGCTGCGCGAGGGCGAACAGCAGTTTGTGGGATACGACTACACCGAATATGAGTGCCACATCTTGCGCTATCGCAAGGTAACACAAAAGAAGAACACCTTCTTCGAACTGGTGCTCGATACCACTCCCTTCTATGGCGAGATGGGCGGACAGGTAGGCGACCAAGGCGTGCTGGTAAGCGAAAACGAAACTATCAACATCATCGACACCAAACGCGAAAACAACCAGAGCATACACATCGTTAAGGCGCTGCCGAAAGATGTAGAGGCCGACTTTATGGCCTGTGTTGACATTGACAAGCGCGAAGCAAGCGCTGCCAACCACACCGCCACACACCTTGTCGACTATGCGCTGAAACAGGTGCTGGGCGACCACGTTGAGCAGAAGGGCTCATACGTATCAGCCGACACTCTACGCTTCGACTTCTCTCACTTCCAGAAGGTAACCGACGAAGAGCTGCGCAAGGTTGAGCAGTTGGTAAACGAGATGATACGCGCCGACTATCCGCTTGACGAGCATCGCGACACGCCCATGGAAGAGGCCAAGAAGCTGGGAGCAGTAGCGCTCTTCGGCGAGAAATATGGCGACACCGTGCGTGTAGTGCGCTTCGGCCCCAGCTGCGAGTTTTGCGGTGGCATTCATGCCCAGTCAACAGGCCGCATAGGCATGTTTAAGATAGTGAGCGAGAGCAGCGTGGCCGCAGGCATACGCCGTATCGAGGCCAAAACGGGCACAGCGTGCGAACAGCTGCTGTACAACCTTGAAGACAGCATCAAGGCCATAGCCTCGCTCTTCAACAACGCCAAAGACTTGAAGGCCGTCATCGCAAAATATATCGACGAGCACGACACCATGCGCAAGGAAATAGAGCGCATGCAAGCCGAGGCCGTAAAACGCGCTAAAGAGCAACTGCTGCAAAAGGCACGACAGGAAGACGGACTGACCATTGTGAGCGCCCTGTTGCCCATGCCAGCCGCTTCAGTAAAAGACCTGGCCTTCGGCATACGTGAGGCAGTGAAGGAAAACTTGCTCTGCGTTATCGGTAGCGTTGATGCAGACAAGCCCGCTCTTACTATTATGCTCAGCGACGACATGGTAAAAGACCACAGCCTGAACGCAGGACAGATGGTGCGCGAAGCTGCCAAACTGATCAAGGGTGGCGGTGGCGGACAGCCCCACTTTGCTACAGCTGGCGGTAAAGACAAAGACGGCCTCTCAGCTGCCGTCGACAAGATTATCGCAATGGCTAAAGCTTAGTAAAAAAGCGCACACCTACCAATATAGACAGAACTTCCCCCCAAAAACTAATAAACAAGAAACGCAAAGACCCAACACGACATTAGGAAGGGGTCTTTGCGTTTTGTTTTTTCTAAAGGCAACCATGGGGAGAAGGGGAACAAGCAAAAAGTATATATAAATAAAAAGAGATCGTATAAGTAAAAATAACGTATTAAACAAAGAGAAGAGTATTATGAAAAAACTTTTTACCGCTATCTGCCTCGCGCTGGTCACTGCTACCGCACTGGCTATACCAGCCAAGAAAGGGCTATACACAACGCTGAAGCTTGACAACGGCACCGAGGTAAGAGCACAGCTCTGTGGCGACGAGCACCTCAAGTTTTACCTTGCCGACGATGGTACACGCTACACTCGCAACAGCAACGGCACATACAGCGTGGCCGACATGACAGCTCTGCGCACACAGGCTCGCGCACGTCGTGCCAAGATAGCACGCCGCCAGGCAGCACACCGCAAGAGCATAGCTCGCGCATGGGGCGACACGCAAGGCCCTGGCATTAGCGTTAATGGCTATCACGGAAAGAAGAAGGGCCTTATCATCTTGGTCGATTTTACCGACACCAAGTTTAAGCCCGAAAACGACCAGGCCAAATATAACGACATTGCCAACAAAGAAAACTATACCGAAGGCAACTTTGTGGGTAGCGTGCACGACTATTTTCACGACCAAAGCGACGGACAGTTCGACCTCACCTTCGACGTCATGGGCCCTATCACCATGAAGAAAAACTATGCCTACTATGGCAAAAACGACAAGTATGGCAACGATATGTATGTGGGCGAAATGGTAGCCGACGCCTGCAACGCCATTAAAGACTAGGTAAACTTTGCCGACTACGACTGGGATGGCAATGGCGAGGCCGATCAGGTGTTTGTTATCTATGCAGGCATGGGCGAGGCCGACTTCTCATCAGGTGGCGAAAACTACATCTGGCCACATATGTTCTACCTGTCAGAGAGCGACTATGGAAAGACCCTCACCATCGATGGCGTGGTAATCGACACCTACGCTTGCACAAACGAGATCACACCTGGCGGCAATCAAGACGGTATGGGCACCATCTGCCACGAGTTCTCACACTGCCTGGGCTTCCCCGACCTGTACGATACCGACTATAGCGGAGGCTACGGCATGGGTTACGACTGGGACCTCATGCATGGTGGAAACAGCAACGGCAACTCGTTCTGCCCGCCTGCCTACTCGGGCTACGAGCGCTGGATAGCAGGCTGGAAAGAGCCTGTTGAGCTGACCGAGACTGCCCACATTGAAAACATGAAGGCGCTGGAACAGGGGGGCGAAACATACATTATATATAATGATGCTAATAAGAACGAGTTCTACTTCATAGACAACCGCCAGCCCAGCAAGTGGGATAGCGAGCTGCCAGGAAAAGGCCTCCTCGTAACACACGTCAACTATAACAAGAACCAGTGGCTGAATAACGCCGTAAACGACGATCCCAGCCAGCAAAACTGGACCATCATAGCTGCCGACAACAAGTATGGCGACTACGACACTGGCACCGACGCCTACCCCTACCGCAAGAGCGCTACCAATGTTAACGACAGCCTTACTAACAACTCTAAGCCCGCTGCACTGCTGTATAACCGCAACAGCGATGGCACGCTAAACATGAACAAGGCGTTGCTAAACATTGCACAGAACAGCGATGGCACTATGTCGTTCACCTTCCGTAGCGCTGCCGACAACCCCGTGCCCGAGGTAAAACCAGGCAACGTGCTGTTTAAAGAAACCTTTGATAAGTGTGCAGGAAAGGGCGGAAACCCCAACGGCGACACCCCAGCCATATGGTCGGGCAGTGCTGGCTCGGCAGCCTTTAAGCCCGACAACGAGGGCTGGAACTATTATCGTGCCTATGGCGCCTATAAGTGTGCGCGCTTTGGCTCCAGCCAAAACACAGGCTTGGCCACCACCCCATCGTTCTATGCCACTGGCACCGTAACCCTTACCTGCCGAGCAGGCGCATGGGCGGACTCCAACGAAACGCTTACCATCCACTATGGCGACACCGAGATAAAAAGCCTTAAGTTGCCTGCAAGCCAGTGGACCGACATCAGCGTTAGCTTTGAAGGCAATGGCGACAACACCCTCACCTTCTCAGGCGTGCAGCGCCTGTTCCTCGACGAGATAGAGGTGAAAGCCGTAGACACAGGCATCAACAACGTGGTTACCAACGCGCACAACGCCACGAAAGGCCAAGGCCGCATCTATACCATCGAGGGCCGATATGTGGGCACCAACAAGGCTGTGCTGCCCCACGGCTTATACATTGTTGATGGAAAGAAATTTGTGAAGTAATTGCAACTATTTTTCAGATAATTACACGCTTTTATAAAAGCGTCCTCATAACGAGGACGCTTTTTTTATGCCCTTCCCCACCCCCAAAAAAGAACATCATCAGTCAATCCTAAGTCCGTTCAAATAGGATAACAATTTATGCATAAATATACAATATTGAGAGGTGGTTGAGAAAGGCATCAAATTACGGTCTGAAAGCATGGGTTTCAGGGCCTAAAAGCATGGGTTTCAGGGCCTGATATGGGCCTAATCACAGTCTGAAACCCATGCTTTCTCAAATGAAAGGTATCAACTTTGAAAAGTGAAAGCACAGAATATGCTTTTGATTATAAACTGTAAGTTTTTTAAACAATCTTTTGTTAACGTATGCGAAACAACCCATTTGCATAAATATTCACTTTCGCCTGAAATTCTGCATAAATATACAAAACGGGCACTTACATTACGTTCTGCTCACACCTTATACATATATTACATAAATGTCATATATCTATACAACGCACATACGATATATGCCACATTGTCAGCCAACATGTCAATATGCTTGTCAGTCAAACATCACTTGCCATAGGTTGGCACAGCATTTGTATGATAAGAGGCGAACAACGTTCAGAAATGAACATCAACATTAACAGAAAATAAAAATAAAAAATATACAATTATGGGAAAGATTATTGGAATCGACTTAGGTACTACAAACTCATGTGTTGCTGTGTTTGAGGGCAACGAACCTGTAGTAATTGCCAACAGCGAAGGCAAACGCACCACTCCTTCAGTCATTGGTTTTGTAAAAGACGGCGAGCGTAAGGTGGGCGACCCTGCAAAGCGTCAGGCTATCACCAACCCGAAGAACACCGTATATTCAATCAAGCGCTTCATGGGCGAAACCTATGAGCAGTGTGCAAAAGAGGTAACTCGCGTTCCGTTCAGCGTCGTTAACGAAGGTGGCTATCCTCGTGTCGACATCGACGGCCGTAAATATACTCCGCAAGAAATTTCAGCCATGGTGCTTCAGAAGATGAAGAAAACCGCTGAAGACTATCTCGGACAGGAAGTAACCGACGCTGTTATCACCGTTCCGGCTTACTTCTCCGACTCACAGCGTCAGGCTACAAAAGAGGCTGGACAAATTGCAGGTCTCAACGTTCGCCGTATCGTGAACGAGCCTACAGCTGCCGCTCTGGCCTACGGTGTAGACAAGGCTAACAAGGAGATGAAAATTGCTGTGTTCGACCTTGGTGGTGGTACATTCGATATCTCTATCCTCGAGTTTGGTGCTGGCGTGTTTGAGGTGCTCTCTACCAACGGTGACACACACCTGGGTGGCGACGACTTCGACCAGGTTATCATCGACTGGCTTGTTCAGGGCTTCAAGGCCGACGAAGGCATCGACCTCTCAAAAGACCCCATGGCTATGCAGCGCTTGAAAGAGGCTGCCGAGAAAGCTAAGATTGAGCTGTCAAGCACCACAACAACTGAAATCAACCTGCCCTACATCTCAGCCGAAGGTGGTGTGCCCAAGCACTTGGTTAAGACTCTGACTCGTTCACAGTTTGAACAGTTGGCTCACAACCTCATCCAGGCATGTCTCGTTCCTTGCCAGAACGCTATGCGCGATGCTAAGCTGCAGACCAGCGACATCGACGAGGTTATCCTTGTAGGTGGTTCAAGCCGTATCCCCGCTGTGCAGACATTGGTTAAAAACTACTTCGGCAAAGAGCCTTCAAAGGGCGTAAACCCCGACGAGGTGGTAGCCGTAGGTGCTTCTATCCAGGGCGCCATCTTGAATAAGGAGAGCGGTGTGGGCGACATCGTGCTGCTCGACGTTACTCCGCTTACCCTCGGTATCGAAACCATGGGTGGCGTGATGACAAAGCTTATCGATGCTAACACCACCATCCCTGCCAAGAAGAGCGAGGTGTTCTCAACAGCCGTTGACAACCAAACCGCTGTTACCATTCATGTGCTGCAAGGCGAGCGTCCGATGGCTGCACAGAACAAGAGCATCGGTCAGTTCAACCTCGAAGGCATTGCACCCGCACGTCGTGGTGTTCCACAGATTGAGGTTACATTCGATATCGATGCCAACGGTATCCTCAACGTATCAGCAAAAGATAAGGCCACTGGCAAAGAGCAGGCCATCCGCATCGAAGCTTCTTCAGGCTTAAGCAAGGAAGAAATAGACCGCATGAAGGCCGAGGCCGAGCAAAACGCAGCTGCCGACAAGGCCGAGCGCGAGAAGATTGACAAGCTGAACCAGGCCGACTCAATGATTTTCACCACCGAAAACTTCCTCAAGGACAACGGTGACAAGATTCCTGCCGACAA
>UMGV01071542.1_pt1 | contig 35059 bp, 16 predicted proteins | sample 1965361 | NCBI WGS metagenome assembly UMGV01 (sample SAMEA4836081, study PRJEB28245) | human gut metagenome | biome: gut microbiome; material: fecal sample | place: Denmark | collected 2008
CTTTTTTTTTAAATCTTCCATATTCCTTTTGCACTATTAAGAAAGGATATATATCATATGCAAAAGGATACAAAAAATAATGGTTTAGAGTTTCTCGCAAAAGAATTTATTAAATGGGCAAAAACAGAAAAAATTGTTCCCGTAAATCTCACCACAAAATATCGTAAAGAATCTCATTCAAATCAGTTAAATCTTTTTGTAAGTTTACTTACAGAAGGAGCTGTAGGATTTTATTCTTTCCCACGAAAGAAAAAATGGAAAAATCCAGAAGATGCATTTTATTATGATCAAAAGACAAATGAGAAAAAGAGAAAAATGCCTTGGGATAACAATACCTGGGTATATTTTGGCAGCATTGCAAACACAGATTATTTAAAAAAGATTTGGAAAGATACAAATGATAGTTATATTTGTGTAAATCCAATGGGCGAAAAAAAGAATAAAAGAGGGCAATTGCAAAGAAATAAAGAAAATTGTATCGGAATTAATGAAATGCATTTTGATATAGATATATTGCACAATTTACTCCCATATAAAGCGCAATTAGCAGATGAAGTAATTGCTTATGTAATATCAATTATGTATTCTATATTTCCGGATCCAACTTTAATTACATTAACTGGTCGCGGATTCGCTTGGTATTATAAATATCAAGCACCAATAGCTACTTATAATTTTGACAAAACAGAAACCGCAGAATGTGAATTACATACTTCTTTATATAAGCACGCACTGAAAAAATTAAAAGATACATTTGCGCCCTGGAAAGGAGTTATTGATATAGATAATGTATCTGATTTCGCTCGTGTTACCAGATTACCAGGAACTATTAATCTGAAAGCAAACAGATATGCAGAATTATATGTATATAATTCGCAGACAAAATACATATTAAAAGATTTGAGTGAAAAACTAGAATTTAAAAGAATTGAACGTTCAAATCAACCATCTAGAAAAAATACTACAAATAAAAAAAGTTGTCAATCTGCGGAAAATAATAGAAATCTTTTTGATATAGCAAAAGAAGGTAATGCAATAATACCAGCAATTCCTGGAATTAAAAAATATGCAGAAAGTCGATTGAAAATAATTCCCAAAATTACATTAGATAAACATATGATTGATGGTTCTGGACGGCACAAATTAATTTTTGCGGCATACAGTCTTGCAAGATATGTATATACTGTCAAAGAAGCTATAAATTATGTTGAAAACATCAATAATACCTTTGTAGAGCCATTGAGTATAAGTGAACTTTACGAACAGGTTTCCAGAGTTCAAAAGCATTGTGAAAAAAATGGATCCAAAAACTGGGCAACAACTGATAGAATGCATGGAGATGGAACCTATTTATTTTCAGATGTAACGCTTGTAAATGATTTTTTACCTATAACTCAAGAAGAAGCAATTTCTTATGGAATGTTGAAAACCCACCTCAGAGACCAAAAATATTCTGCCAACCAATTTAATTCTCTGAAGAGAGATAAAAGGATTGTAGAACTATGGCTATGCCAAAAAATGTCTTCCTCAAGAATTGCTGAACAATTAAAAAAAGAAGGATATACATATTGTTCTGAAAAAACGGTACGAAATCGTTTGAAAAAATTAAATTTAGATGCTTCCCGCACACAGAAGTTAGAAGACGTGACCATTGAATTGCGTTATAAAAAAGAAAAGACAGACGGTAAATCCTCCGTTAAAGTAGGAGACGAGGAGGAGGGGCAGAAAGAAACCGGATGTCTAATTTGCGAGGAGAAGATTAAAAAAATAATAGAATTGTTAAATGGAAAAGAGAATTTATGGCTTACTGGTGGCGCCGGAGCTGGGAAATCGACATGGTTACATTACTATATGGAATATTTAGATATGGTTAATATAAAGTATATGATTCTGGCTTCTTATGGAATTGCAGCAGAAAATGTTCATGGGAAAACTATATGTTCAGGTCTTCGGATTGATAGCAATAAAATATGGGACGAATCTGATCCCATTACCTATAAAGATATTGAACCACTCTTAAAGATAAATGTCCTTATATTCGATGAAATTGGTGTAGTACGTCCAGATATTTATACTCGAATCTGGAATCTTATTTGTTATGTAAAAAAGAATTATGAACATAATATTCGTATAATAGTGGCTGGGGATCTTTTGCAATTAGAAGCATTTTATACGAAAGAAGAAACTGCTCTCCATAAAACAAACACTTTCATAAATAATAAAATTTGGGAAACCGATGCATGGAAAACGTCAATAGAGAAAGTATTATACTTAACTGGATCTAAAAGATCTGAAAATGAAGAATATATAAATATCTTAAATAATATTGCAATTGGTAAGAACCTTAAACAATGTGTATCTTATATAAACACAAATGTCGAGATCCGCAATTTTGCTAAATTATTATACGAGCAGACGGGTGCCGTATATCTTACCGCGTATCGAAATGAAGTGGATGCAATTAATGAGTACCATGTTGCACAGCATAAATTAACAGATAGCACGTATACTGAACTTGAATATAAAGAAAATAATTTTCAAAACAATACTAGTGCCAATGCGAAATACCCTGTGAAACTTAATTTGCCAGTTTACATAGGAATGCCGGTAATGACTATTCTTAATTCGGAAGGGCTTTATGCGAATGGAACGCGAGGGATTATTACTAAAATAAAAAAGAATAGTATAACGATAAAAGATATAAATGGGAAAGTCATCAATATTCACCGTAAAAAAATATATGCATTAAATAACGAAGAGGCTTATATTTATCAGTTTCCAATCGTTCCAGCGTATGCAATGACCATCCATAAAGCCCAAGGACTTACATTAAATAGGATCATTCTAAATCCAAAAACGTTTGTGACGGGACAAGCCTATGTGGCACTTAGTCGTGTCAGGTGTTTGAAAAATATAATTTTAACTCGAAAATTGCGAGAAGATGATATTTTAGTAGATTATTCTACTGTGCAATATATACTACAGACTAAAGCAGGTTATTCGATAACTTTATAAAAAGGTTGGGGAAAACTGTAAGAAATAGTAAAAATAAATATTGTTTGTATCAACAGAATTTGGTAAAGAAGGAAAATTACTTTTATTAAGAGTATTTAAATTGTAGCAACCTAAATACAAAGCTCGATGTACACAAAGAAAAAATATTGATTTCAGCTAAAAACTTTAATGGTTTTATGATATAATTTTGGTTAGAAATAAGAAATTTATTTGACAATGAATGGCAAATTTATTTTTTGTTATTAGGGGCATAAGCTGAAAGATATGAGGAAGGGAAAATTGTTTATGAAGAAAGCAACAAAATGGGCTATGAGCATCATTGCTTTCGCCATTTTAATACTTGTTGTCATTTGGGGAAGCATGAAAATGGTGCAATTGGAAGAAGAGCAAGAACAAGCCATGCAGAAAATCGAAGAGGAACAGAAAGCCAAAGAACAAAAAGAAGCCGAAAAACGAGCTTCTGAATATATAGCCTCTTACGTTGAAAATCTTCAGGAGGACATACGAGATGTTGGCCTGTTAGATCTTAAAGTGACTTATGATGCCTGTACCAGAGATTATTTTGATGAGTATTGGAACATCGGAGATTATGATCAAGATGAATATTGTGCGTATTACGTATTAGACTACTATAGCGACTCAATTGACAGTATTTACGAACGCGAAACGGAAAATGGTGATTTTCAGTCATTCATCAAATTACTGAATGATATATGCTGCATGAAAGATAATCGTGATGAAGGCGGGGCTTATTATCAGCATAAGGTTAAAATAGGTGAAAAAACATTCCTTGTCTTTATTGGGGATGAAAACAGGGTTAATAATATCACAATAAAAAAAGATAATACTCATCAATATACATTAAACCGAGACGATGATGATGTAAGAGTTTTTGCTAATGACGAGCTGGTATACAAAAAATCAGAGGATCAAAATAGCAATGCACATACCTCTAGCGGAGGATATCTCCCTAACACTGGAAGCGGATGGAGTTATGGCGGAACTAGTAATTCTGGCAGTAAAGGAAATTCTTCTTCAAAATGGAACAGTGATCCGGATGATGTAGATGATTATGACGATCCGGATGATTTTGCCGGGGAATGGGAAGATGAATTTGATGGTGGATATGATGAGGCTTATGATTATTGGGAAGATGAACATGATTAAAAATTAACAAAAATAATAAAAACAAACTTTGAAAAATTAAGCGCTATAAAATTGATTGAGAAGGAAATGTAAAATGGTAGATTATGCTCCGGGTATGCGAACCATCATTCGAGATGAAGAATGGATGGTAAAAAAAATAGAAACAAATAGTCTCGGAAATAAAGCACTTTATTGTATAGGTATCTCTCCATTAGTGAAAAATCGAGAGGCTATTTTCTTGACAGATTTGGAAGAAATTCAGATTGTTAATCCAGCGAAAGTTAATTTGATTCCAGATGATTCTCCGTTTTATAAGAGAACATTGTTGTATTTGGAAAGTCAGTGGAGACAGCAGATTCCTACAGATTCAAATCTTCATGTAGGACATCGTGCAGCTATGGATCTTATGCCGTATCAGCTTGATCCAGCTAAGCTTGCACTTAAAAGTACAAGACAGAGAATTTTGATCGCAGATACTGTGGGTCTTGGTAAAACTCTTGAAGCAGGAATTTTGATGTCAGAATTAATTGCTCGTGGAAAAGGAAAGAGAATTCTTGTTGTAACGGTTAAAAGCATGATGACTCAGTTTCAGAAGGAAATGTGGAATCGTTTTACAATACCACTGGTTCGACTGGATTCAAGTAAGATTCAAAAAATAAGAGCCAATCTGCCTTCAAATTATAATCCGTTTTTCTATTATGATAAGACGATTGTATCTATTGATACTTTAAAAAAGGATGTAGAATATAGAACTCATCTTGAGAACGCATACTGGGATATTATTGTAATTGATGAGGCACAGAATGTAGCAGAGCGTGGAGATCATCAGGCACAGAGATCTCGACTTGCAAGACTTTTAGCTGATCGATCAGATACTATGATTATGCTTTCTGCAACTCCTCATGATGGCCGTGCAAAGAGTTTTGCATCTCTTATGAATATGTTGGATCCGACTGCAATTGCGGACCCAGAGAACTATACAAAGGAAGATATTAAAGGTCTTTGCATTCGTCGTTTTAAGAAGGATGTTAAAGATCAGGTTTCAGGGTCTTTTCTGGAAAGAAATATTACTCTTGAGAGATGTCATGCGTCTGTACGAGAAGAGCAATCTTATGACATTTTTGCTGATATGCAGCTTGAAATGGATCTTGGAAAGAGCAGAGGAACAGGACAGCTATTTAAAACAAGTCTTGAGAAATCTTTATTCTCCAGTCCGGCGGCTTGTATAAAGAGTATTGATGCACGATTGAAAAAATTATATAAGAAGTATTCTGCTGATGACATAAAAGACATTAAGTTATTAGAAGAGCTTCGAGATTCTTTGCTAAGGATAACTCCAAAAGATTTTATGAGATACCAGAAGTTATTGTATCTGCTGAATAGTAAAGAGTACGCTTGGAATCCAAAAGATACAGGCGATAGAGTTGTTATCTTTACTGAGCGAATTGAAACCATGAAATATTTAGCAGAGCATTTGAGACAGGATTTGGGATTGAAAGCAAATGCAATTCAGGAAATTTCGGGAAGTATGAGTGATGCAGAACAACAAAGAATTGTGGAAGAATTTGGTCGTACAGAATCACCTATGCGTGTTCTTGTGGCATCAGATGTAGCGTCAGAAGGTTTGAATCTTCATTATCTTAGCCATAGAATGATTCATTTTGATATCCCGTGGTCGTTGATGGTGTTTCAGCAGCGAAATGGACGTATTGATCGATATGGTCAGAAAAAACGACCGGATATTCGTTATATGCTTATCGAAAGTGACAATAAACAAATCAAAGGCGATATGAGAATTATTGAGATTCTAGTTACAAAAGAGGAGCAGGCGCTAAAGAATATTGGGGATCCAGCACTTCTTTTAGGAAAATTTTCTATCGAAGACGAAGAACTTGTTGTTGCCGATGCAATTGAAAATGGTTCAGATGAAACAGCTTTCTCAGATACCTTAGATGCAGGAGAAGATGAATTTGATCCATTTGAGGCTTTGATGGCGGCAGCAGGAGAAACAGAAGAAGTTGAAAGTGAGTCTGCTGTTGTTACTGATGATACTTTGTTTTCAGATATTGATTATTTATCAAATGCACTTTCTTATCTGAATCAAAAAGAAAACCTTCCTGTGCAAAAACTTCAAACAGTATCTGGATTAGATATAAAAATTACCGATGATATGAGAAGAAGACTTTCTGCGCTTGTGCCAGATGAAGCACTTCCGGAAGGAGATACGCTTCGAGTATCTGATGATAAAAAATTTTGTATGGAAATGATGCGAGAAAGTATGCAAAATAATATGGCTGAGACTGCTTGGCCGAAAACTCAGTATTTATGGCCATTACATCCGATACTTTCTTGGGTTAATGATAAAGCTGGCTTATTATACGGTCGTGGAGAAGCTCCTATTATGGGAATTCCAGGAATGCTGGATGAAGGAGAACTGATTTTTGTTGTAGCTGGGAGTATTCCAAATCTTAAATCGACACCTCTTGTGGATGAATGGTTTGGACTTCTGTATCAGAACGGAAAATATGTTAATACACTGACTATGGATGAAGTGATTCAGAAAACTAAAATCAGTAATATGTCGATTCCGAATACCAAGAGTATTGGTGAAACTGAAGTAAGTACAGCAAATAACCTTCGTGAAAGTGTTGTTGTGCAGGCAAAAACATATTTAGAAGATTGTTATAAGCATTATGAGAATATGATCAGCCCTATGCTTAATGAAGAGTTAGATAAGTTGGCTGATCTTGAAACAAGACATAAAGAATATTATCAAACGACATTGTTTGATAAAGAAAGAAAATTACAGGAAAAAGAGCGAAGTGTGGAAGTGTTATTTAATCAGTTTGCAGATTGGGTAACTGAGACACTTACAATTCAGAATAATCCTTATATTCGAATTGTGACTGTTCTTATGGGGGTATCAAGATGAGTATGGATTTAACCGGTATCACCAATAAAAATGAATACTATACAAATCATTATTTTTCTACTGTATTTGAGGAAAATGCAAGTACAACTATATCGGCGTGGAATGCTACAGCAAAAGAATCTGAAGAAGTACATACGCCATGGTCTATGTTGCGTCAGAATGCTAGGCAGTTTTATGCAGTACATGATCGTTTTATTCGATCATCGCTGAACCTGCAGGCACTGAATAGTATACGAACAATGGCAGATGCATATCTCGAATCTTTAGGATATCCGAATGCTAAACCAGAAAATATAGCAATTAATGATACACTATCAGTACCAATATATTTGGAAATGACAAAGAGTAATGGAGCTCCATTGCTGTGGGTTCTTCTTTCTGCATCCAAAGAACTTGATGCAGGAATTTTGGAAAGCTATGTTTTTGATTCTAATAAAGTAGAGGAAGATGCAACAGGTACTTTGTACAAAGGTATTCTTCATGAATTAGTAAATGAAGATTTGGCAACAAAAATTTTATTTGGACAGGCTGAGCCACCTAGATTTCTGTTGTTTGTTGGAATGAATCAAATCGCACTGGTGGATCGTAATAAATGGAATGAGAAAAGATACTTGCAATTTGATCTGGAAGAAATCTTTGCCAGAAACGAAAACACTACGCTTCAGGCGATGAGTGTTCTTATGCATAAGGATTCGCTATGTCCTGAAGATGGTAAAGTTTTATTAGATGAATTAGATGAGCAGAGTCAGAAAAATGCTTCCGGCGTATCGCAAGACTTGAAGTATGCCCTCCGTGAAAGCATTGAGTTGCTCGGAAATGAAGTCCTTTACGATATGAAAACACGACTTAGTCGTGATTTAGAAGCGGATCCAGTAGATGCAGGACAGCTTACAATTGAATGCCTTCGTTATATGTATCGTATGCTGTTTGTGCTTTTTATTGAATCACGTCCAGAACTTGGATACGCACCAATTAAGGCGCAAAGTTATTATTCCGGATATTCTTTGGAAAGTTTAAGGGATATTGCAGATCAGATTCGTGATGATGTAGATGAAGTCGGAGAGGGTTATTATCTGCATGAGACATTGGCAAAACTCTATGAGCTGATTTATGATGGTTATCCAAAAACAGAAGATAAATTGAAAAAAGCTACAACTTCCGATAGTCTGCATGATATGTTTCTGATTGCTCCGCTGAAGGCACATATTTTTGATCCGGAATATACCAAGATGCTTACCGTAGCTAAGCTTCGAAACAGTTGTATGCTACGTATTATTGATCTTATGAGTTTGACAAAGGCTACAGGCAAAAAAAACAGTCGACGTGGTCGTATTTCTTATGCAAACCTTGGCATCAACCAGATGGGGGCAGTGTATGAAGCACTTTTATCTTATCGTGGTTTTATTGCTGAGCAGGATTTATATGAGGTAAAGAGAGCTGGGGACAATTTCAACGAACTGGATGTTGGTTACTTTATATCTGAATCTGAACTTGACCAGTATGATGAAGATGAGCGTGTTCGTTATGAACATGGTGAGAAAAAAGGCAAACTTCGTATGTATGAAAAAGGTACTTTTATTTACCGGTTAGCGGGAAGAGAGCGTGAAAAATCTGCTTCTTATTATACTCCGGAAGTTTTGACAAAGTGCTTGGTTAAATATGCCCTAAAGGAACTTCTTGAGGGAAAAACTGCAGATGAAATTCTCAAATTGACCGTTTGTGAGCCAGCTATGGGTAGCGCTGCATTCTTGAATGAAGCTATCAATCAGCTTGCAGAAGCCTATGTCTCTCGCAAGGAGAAAGAAACAGGGGAAATCATTAGTTATGAAAAGAGATTTAATGAGTTGCAAAAGGTCAAGATGTTCATTGCTGATCGTAATGTCTATGGTATCGACCTGAATCCCGTTGCTGTTGAACTAGCAGAGGTTTCTTTGTGGCTGAACACCATTTATGAGGGAGGATTTGTACCTTGGTTTGGTACGCAGTTAGTGAACGGAAATTCACTGATAGGTGCAAGACGGCAAGTGTACCGTATTGAAAATATGCAATCCACTTCTAAAGGAATGCGTTGGTACGAAATGGAACCACAGAGGATACCTTTGGGAACAAAACGTATGCCGAGAAAGCAGGTTTATCATTTCCTTCTTGGCGATCCTGGAATGTGTAAATATTCTGATAAAGTGATTAAATCCCTTGAGCCTGACAAAATCAAGGAGATGGTGAAATGGAATAAAAAGTTTACTGAACCGGTTACCGATGATGAAATTATTACTTTACTGAGACTCTCTACGGTAATTGATGAACTATGGGAAGCCCAAATACGATTACGCAGGGAAGTAGATTCTAAGACACAGGATTCTCTTTCTATATTTGGTTATACCGATGATACAGTAGATTCGCATACTACGATTCGCCAGAAAGACAAAATTTTTAAAGAACTTTATAAGAGTGAACATATGCGAAATGCGGGACCATATGCAAGACTAAAGTTTGCGATGGATTACTGGTGTGCATTGTGGTTTTGGCCGATTGATAAAGCAGATTTGCTACCTACTAGAAGTGAGTTTTTGTTCGATATGTCTTTGATTCTTGAAGGAACAATGGCAGCTGTGAATATTACTGATTCAGCTAAGGATGGTCAGCTTTCTTTGTTCCCAACAGAAATGGAACAGATGGCATTGGATATCATTGACACTTACGGAACGGATACAATTGTGGATATTCCTCGACTGCGTCAGGAAAATCCGAGACTGGATTTGGCTGCAAGAATTGCAGAACAGAATAAGTTTATGCATTGGGAACTTGAATTTGCAGATTTGTTTGCAGAGCGGGGTGGATTTGATCTGATTATTGGTAATCCGCCTTGGATTAAAATTACTTGGAATGAGACAAATGTATTGTCGGATAGTGAGCCGCTATTCTCAATTCGTAATACCTCTGCTTCCGACGTAGCAATCTTACGAGAGGATGCACTTAAAACCCCACTTTGTAGAAAAACATATTTTGAGGAATACGAAACAATAATCGGTGAACAAAACTTCTTGAGTGCAGCAACAAACTATGAGATGTTGCGAGGAACAAAAGTAAATCTGTATAAATGCTTTTTAAGCCAAACTCAGTTTTGGACTAATTCTAGTGCTACTTTTGCTTTCGTCCACCCTGATGGCGTATTTAATGACTCGAATGGCGAAAAATTGAGAGAGTATTTATATATTAAGTTAAAATACCTTTTCCAATTTGAAAACGAAATGACGCTATTTACTGGAACGAACGATCACGGTAGAATGCGTTTTACTGTATCAGTGTATCGTGCAAACGGAAAGAAGATTGCTTTTGACGCTATTTGTAACTTGTTTCATCCGGTAACTATCGATAGATGTTATTTAGGCGATCCTTCTGCACCTGTCCCTGGAATTAAAGATGAAAATAACAACTGGGAATTGACTGGTCATCCCAATCGTATTCTTCATGTGACAAAACACGAGTTGGGAGTATTGTCTGATTTGTACGAAGGAACTCAAAATGCATCATCTGCACGTTTTGTTTTTCTCCATGTTGAGCCAGCGCTATTAGTCTTTGAAAAGATGGTTGAAACACAACTTCGATTGTGCTCTTTTGAAAACGATCTTGCCACGACGGTATTGTGGGATGAAACGAAGAATTTGAAAGAGGGAATTATTTCCAAACAACTGAGTTTCCCCGATGTAGCAAAAGCAGTTATTTTGTCGGGACCACACATCAATCTGGGTACACCTTGTTATCAAACTTGTAGGAGCCAGTATAATTCAAGCAACGACTATGATGCTATCGACTATGAAGTTTTAGCAAGTGATTATTGGCCGAGAACGCTGTTTGAACCTAAATGCAATTATAAAAAGTATTTTTCCAAAATGCCACAAACTCCGTGGGGAACATCTTATGGTGCTGAGTGGCGAATGGTATTCAGACGAATGACAGGAACATCGAGTGAGCGTACATTAATGACTACAATAATTCCGCCGGGCGTAGCACATATTAATACAATAAACGGTATAGCTTTTAGGGATCATAAATTGCTGTTAACCATGTGCGGACTCTTGTCATCGATTGTATATGATGTTTTTGCAAAATCAACAGGCCGAACAGATGTGTATTATGAAACACTTCGCAATTTACCAGTGCTTCCGGAGTCTCCTTATTTGGAATGCATTAGGAATAGAATGTTACTTTTGAACTGCATTACCTGTGCTTATGCAGGGTTCTGGTCTGAGATGTACGATGAGAGCTTCAAACTAGACACATGGTCGAAGGAAGATGTGCGTTTAAATAATAGCATCTTTTCTAATAGTTCAAGCGAATGGAATGCTACCAGTTTCTTAAGAACGGAATATCAGAGAAGGCAGGCACTAGTAGAAATAGATGTTCTCGTTGCACTAAGTATAGGTATTTCAATTAAACAGTTGAAAACGATTTACGAAAGTCAGTTTCCTGTTATGCTTAAAAATGAGCGCAACACATATTTTGATCAAAACGGTCGAGTAGTTTATACAACTCGAAGTATGGGAAATCTAGTATATAAGAGAAAAGAATGGGAAAGCGAGCTTATGAATGCTCCTGCAGAAAGGAAATTTACTCGCAATATCATGGATGACACCATGCCTGGAGGCCCTGTGGAGCGCACCATTGAGTATGTTGCCCCCTTTGACCGCTGTGACCGTGAACAGGACTACGAGACTGCTTGGAAGTTCTTTGAGGAAAAGTACAAGAAAATAGAATAATGGATACACACATACTTTATATCCAAAGTGTTTCAAATTAAAATAGAGGTGAACAGATTGGACATTGTTATTGAAAATTGTAACAATATTATGCAGGGGCGAGTAAGCATTATTGAAGGAGCTCTGAACATAAAATACGCAATAAATGGTACAGGAAAATCTACTATATCAAAAGCAATTACGGCTGTAGTTAATCAAGATGATAAAGTACTGGATCTGTTGGTGCCTTATCAATTTGTTAATAACCCAACTAAACGCCCGACAGTGGTTGGAGTTGATAACGTCCACAAGGTGATGACCTTTGATGAAGCATATATTGACCGATATATGTATCAAGCAGATGACCTTCTAAAAGATAGCTTTGAGATCCTTGTAAGAACTCCGGATTATGACCGCCACATGACTGAAATAGGACAATTACTTTCAGAGATAAATGAATCCTTTCAAAGCAACCCAGAACTTGATTCGCTAATCCAAGCGTTCTCAAGTTTTCTTGATGGTTGTGGAAAAAGCCAAACCAGTATTGCTGCATCTGGATCAATATATAAGGCTTTTGGAAAAGGAAACAGAATCAACAATATTCCGGCTGGTCTAGAGGTGTTTTCGCCATACTTGAGTAACACTCAAGAAGCATCTAATGTGAAGTGGCTTAAGTGGCAAGTAGATGGAAAAAACTTCCTCGAAATAGCAGACCAGTGTCCTTATTGTTCAGGATCCATTGAGCATTCAAAGGAGAAGATTCTGCGAATCACAGAAGAATATGATTCAAAAGCTATAGAGCATCTCAATAAAATGCTCGTGTTGTTTGAACAATTATATCCTTACTTTAGTGAAGTAACACGAGAACAACTTGTATTGATTACCAACAACGCTGGCGATATGACAGGCCAACAGAAAAGATATTTATTTGAAATTAAAGATCAAGTGAATTCGGTGCTTGTACTGTTGCAAAGCATTAAGAAATTGGGCTTCAATTCTTTGAAGGATGTTAATAGAGTAGTTGATCAGTTGCGAAGCTACGAAATTAATTTGGAACTATTTGGACATCTCCAGTCTGATCAGATGCGAAGCAAAATTGATGTAATAAATGCATCGCTTCACCGCATTGTCGAAAAAGCAGGAAGATTGCAAGGTGAAGTAAATCAGCAGAATCGGCTAATACAAAGAACAATTGAAGAAAACAGTACCGCCATCAATGATTTTTTAAAATGTGCAGGTTACAAGTATTCTGTTTTCATAGAAGAAACAGCAGAACACAAATATAAACTTTTGCTACGGCCGACTTCAGTAGATGCTGAAGTATCTTCGGCAAAAAGTCATCTTAGCTATGGCGAACGTAATGCTCTTGCACTTGCGTTGTTTATGTTCAGTGCGCTTAAAGAGAATCCAGATATGGTTATCTTGGATGATCCGATAACCTCATTTGATGGAAATAAGAAATTTGCATTACTAAATATGTTGTTTCTGTCTGAAAGATGCCTTAGAAATAGGACGGTTTTGCTGCTGACACATGATTTCAATACAGTTATCGATGTTATTGCAACTATGCCCTACAATTTCAATCCTGCTCCGCACGGTGCATTTTTGTCAATAATAAATGGAGTGCTTGAGGAGAAAGAAATTTCCAAAACAAATATACTGTCTTTCAAACAGATAGCCCTTTTGAACATAGGGGCAGATATAGATGTATTGAATAAGGCTGTTTTTTTAAGACGGTTGTATGAAGCAGAAGGCAACAAAGGTCTAGGTTGGAATTTACTTTCTAATTTATTTCATAAGCGAGAAGTGCCAACAATATCAGACGATAATGGTACCCGAAATATGACCGTTTCTGAAATAGCTAACGCAATAGCAGAAATCAGTCAATACATTACTGGTTTTGACTATAATCAGCAATACTTAAGAACACAGAACATTCAAACGCTAATTGATGTGTATCACAACAGTAGAAGCAATTATGAAAAGCTACAGATTTATAGGATTTTGTATAATGAGAATCATGAAAATGCTGTAGTAAAGAAATTTGTTAATGAAACATTCCATGTTGAGAATGATTTCTTATTCCAGTTAAATCCAAGTGAATTCGAAACCATTCCACAATATATTATTGAAGAATGTAACGCAGATATTCAGTCATTAATTCATTGAACGTTAGGAGGACTGCAGTATGTTACCATCCATACTTGCCAAACAACTACAAAAAGGACTAGGGGACTATATTGAAACAACGTTCCCGATGACAAACGAGCCATTTAAAGGTTCTGTACATAATATGCTTGTAACCAAGGACTCAGTATATCATGAGCCCTATGTTGCAGTGCGCCTTCCTTTCCGTGTGGCAGAAAGTACGCCAACCTGTTTTGAAGCAATACATCCGGCATATCTTCCTTATGTGCATCAGCAGAAAGCCTTTGAGCGATTAACTGGAGATGATGGTAGATCCACATTAGTTGCGACCGGTACCGGTTCAGGTAAAACGGAATGTTTCCTTTATCCGATCTTAGAGTATTGCTATCAGCACAGAGGGGAACGAGGAATCAAAGCGCTGATCATCTATCCCATGAATGCACTTGCGTCAGATCAGGCGAAGCGTATTGCAGAATTGATTCACGAAAGCCCAGAATTGCATGGTAATGTGACTGTGGGAATGTACGTTGGTGGTCAGGAAAATACACCTAATCGAATGATGACGGAGCATAGTGTTATTACAGATCATGAGACTTTGTTGAATAATCCACCAGACATTTTAATGACAAATTATAAAATGTTGGATTATCTTTTGGTTCGCCCTAAGGATGCACTTCTTTGGCAGGACAACGATCCAGAAACATTGAAGTACATTGCAGTTGATGAATTACATACTTTTGATGGAGCTCAGGGAACAGATCTTGCTTGTTTACTTCGAAGATTAAAAAGACGTCTTGGCATATATGATGGTTATTTGTGCTGTGTGGGTACATCTGCAACCATGGGATCAGAGGAAAATAACAGCGATATTCTTGAGTATGCTTCTGAGATTTTTGGAGAACCGTTTGAAAAGAATGCCGTGATTACGGAAGATCGTTTGAGTGCACAGGAGTTCTTTGATGGTATTGAGATTACCGAATTTGCTATTCCAAATCGTGAGCAGGTTGAATTACTTACAAAATGTACGGAAATTGATGATCCCGATAGTTATTTGAAAGAAGCAGTAAAAGCATGGTTGCCAGAATATACACAAGATATTCTAAGCGATGAAGGCAGATTAACTCTTGCAAAAGTATTGGTACATCACAGTTTTATGCAGGCAGTTATTAATTTGACTGGGGGTAACTATTATCAAATTACTGGTATTGTAGAAGAACTGCAGAATCATTATCCGGAATTGAAAGATGTATCAGATCCTTCAGTGATTGTGGAATCCTTATTTGCTTTGATTTCTCATGCAAGAACAGGAAAAACAGGGAGACTGCGCCCATTTTTAAATGTTCAAGTTCAACTTTGGATGAGAGAACTTCGTCGTTTAGTAGCAAAGGTTGATCCGGAAAATATTACTTATGAAATTGCCCATGATTTGAATGCTCAGCAAGCAAAACAATATCTTCCAGTAGTAAACTGTCGTGATTGTGGTATTACCGGTTGGGTAACAATTCTGAATGAACGTAGTAATGCAACCATGACGAATCTGGAAGGCTTTTACAATCAGTATTTTAAAGCTGATGATAAAATCGCTATGTTGTTTCCTCATTCTCATGATGAGCGTATGAACGGAATGCTTCCAGCAAAGCTGTGCCCGGACTGTCTCCAGGTAAAACTTGGAAATGAAGGTAATGATCTTTGTCCAAGCTGCGGTGCAGAAACTATTGATGTATTGATTCCTAGCCCGATTAAGACATCTGGTAGTAAAGAGCACAAGCAATATGTATGTCCATGTTGCGGAAGTAGACGAGGTATTTCTTTGATGGGACTTCGGTCAGCAACAGAAATCAGTGCAAGTATTTCACAGATGTTTGCGTCTAAGTTCAATGATGACAAGAAGACTCTTGCATTTTCAGATAATGTACAGGATGCTGCGCATAGAGCTGGCTTCTTTAATTCTAGAACATGGCGTTTTGGTCTTCGTACAGCTATGCAGCATTTTTGTGAAAAAGAAGGAGACGGCCTTACTTTATTAGAATTTCAGAATAGATTTATTAAATATTGGCATGAGAAAATGACAGATGAAGAATTTGTTAGTTTCTTTATTGCACCGAATATGACCTGGAAACATGCCTATGAAGAGATGGTTTCAAAGCGTGAGTTTGGTAAAGACAAACAGTCACAAATTCTTATGTATGAGATAGAGCAACGCTTGCGCTATGAGATAATGTTGGAGTATGGATTAACAGGAAAAATTGGACGTACATTGGAAAAGTCAGGTTGTTCAGTTCTGGGATTTGACGCAGGAGATATATCTGACATTGCGGATGCTGTTCAGGAGAGAGTAGTAAACGAACTTGGTATTTTAACTTCGGAGCCTATTATGTCATATCAGAGAATGGTGTTAGGATATCTGAATTTGATGAAGGCGAATGGCGCTTTTGAAGACTCTGTATTTGATGAATATACAGTTAATAATTTTCAGGGATATCTACTTTCAAATGATCGAAATCGATGGTTGCCGGGAAGACAGTCAGGACGAAATACACCGCGATTTGTGGCTGTTCATACGGGTGGAGGAAAGAAGTCTTTTGAGTGTGATTCTCCATCGACTAATAAATATGTGGATTGGATTGCTGCTTGTTGTTCAGAAGTAATCGTTGAAGAAAGTACGTTTGTAGCAATTAGCAGAGTTATCTTAGAAGAAGCAACAAGAGCAAATGTATTGACTGTTGTCCCATCTTCTATGGATTATATTGTTTATGGCATTAATAAGGAAAAGGTATATGTTACGTCTGATGTTGTTCAAATGAGATGTGAATCCTGTGGATCAACTTATGCTGTGTCTGCGAATAATGTGGAATTATGGAAAGGGGCCCATTGTCAGAGAGCTACATGTGACGGATTTTTGGCGGAAGATGATACTGTTGGAATGGGATATTATGGGCGTCTTTATTCTGCCGGAGATCTTGCAAGAATTAATGCCAGGGAACATACAGGGCTTTTGGAAAGACCAGATCGTGAATCTTTAGAGGTCGATTTCAAGAGAGGAAAAGATACTCAAGCAATTTGGGATCCGAATGTACTTTCGTGTACACCAACTCTTGAAATGGGTATTGATATAGGTGATTTGTCTACGGTAATACTTTGCAGTATGCCGCCGGCTCAGAGTCAATTTCTGCAGCGAGCAGGACGTGCAGGCCGTAAAGATGGAAATGCACTGACAATTGCAGTTGCTAATGCGAAACCACATGATTTGTATTTCTATTCAGATCCACTGGATATGATTGCAGGGAATGTGGAACCTCCAAGAATCTTTTTACGTGCGTCTGCGGTATTGGAAAGACAATTTGTGGCATTTTGCATGGATTCATGGGTAAAACGAGGTATTCCTGATGGAGCTATCCCAGACAAAGTCGGAATTATCCTTAGAAAATTAAAAGATAGACCGGATGACATGTTCCCATTTAATTTTTTAAATTACGTACAAAGTACCATGTCTAGACAGTTAAATTCTTTTATGCAAATGTTTGCAGCTTATCTTGATGACAATGCACGGGATGAACTTCAGATATTTGCACGCGGAAAGGGAAAAGAAAGCAGCCCAATGTACGTGAAAATATTAGATGCTTTTGAAGATTTAAAGAGGCAGCAGGATGCGTTAAGACAGAGTGTAGATGCTTTGAAAGAAATGATTAAAGAACTGGAAGGAAAACCCAAAGACAGTTCTATTGATGAAGAAATTAAGGAACTAAAGAGTGAAGAATCTGCATTACTTAGTGTATTGCAGGAGTTATCTAAGAAAAACATATTTAACTTCTTATCAGATGAGGGCTTACTTCCAAATTATGCATTTCCGGAAGCTGGTATTATTCTTCGTGCTATACTTTATCGCAAGGAGGAAGAGCAAGCTGCAGTGGCAACTGGTGCAAAGAAGAAGTATGAGAAGATGGTATATGAGTATAATCGTTCTGCTTCTTCTGCGATTAGTGAGTTTGCACCGAATAATAATTTTTATGTAGATGGTAGAAAACTAACGATAGACCAGGTAGATTTGACTACTGCGCAGACAGCAAAATGGAGACTTTGTCCAAATTGTTCACATGCACAGATTGAAGAAGCCGGAAAGAATGTTGCATCTTGTCCACAGTGTGGAAGCCCTGCTTGGGCTGATTCAGGTCAGGTAAGAACGATGCTAAAAGTGCAGATGGTATATTCTAATATGGATTATACTAAGAGCTTGATTAGTGACGAATCCGATGATCGATCTAATGTATTTTATTGTAAGCAATTATTGGTAGACGTAGATGAAGAACATGATATATCTAGTGCGTATTGTATGGATAATGAAGAATTTCCATTTGGATATGAGTTTGTTCGTAAAGCAACTCTTAGAGAAATTAATTTTGGCGAAAGTGATATGACAGGTGAAAAATTGTCTGTATCAGGCGTAGAAGATGTTCGTAAGGGATTTAAAATTTGTAAATATTGCGGAAAAATTCAGCCTGACCATGGAAAGGCAAATCATACTTTTTCTTGTAAAACTCGTAAAATGACTGCACTTATGCAATCAGATGCATTTGAAGAGTGCTTATTCTTATATAGAGAATTCAGCACTGAGGTACTACGGCTGCTTGTTCCAGCAACGACTATGGATTCTTCACATGTGAAGATGGAATCATTTGTGGCGGCATTTATGCTTGGAATGAAGGAATATTTTGGTAATGTGGATCACCTACGTGCAACCGTAAGTGAAGTGCCCGTACCAGATGCCGACTATAGAAAGCAATATCTTGTTATCTATGATTCTGTGCCAGGAGGAACAGGTTATCTCAAGCAGCTGATGCATGAAAAGAATGCGTTAATTGATATTTTTGAGAAGGCATTACATGTTATGGAAAATTGTACATGTAAAGATGATCCGCAAAAGGATGGTTGTTATCATTGTCTTTTTGCTTACAGACAAAGTCAACAAATTGGTCATATTTCAAGAACAGCAGCAATTCGGATGCTAAAAGCGATTCTTTCTGGAAAAGATAATATTGAACAGATTCAAAAAATTAATGATATTCCGGTAAATCCATTGTTTGATAGTGAATTGGAAGCGAGATTTATGGAAGCTATTCGCCAGAAAGTTGGGGCTGCAAATGTTAGTGATACAATTCGAAACGGAAAACACAGTTATTATGTAAAATTTAACGATCATGCATGGGAAATTGAACCACAGGTATTACTTGGACCAGATGAGGGAGTAAAAGTACAGTGTAAACCAGATTTTATATTTTGGCCAATTTCAGCATCCGATCATTTGCCAGTGGCAGTATTTACCGATGGGTTCTTGTATCATAAGGATATTGTTTCAAATGATACTCTAAAGCGAGAAGCAATTCGAAGAAGTGGAAAATTCCGTGTATGGTCTTTGAGTTTTAAGGATGTTCAGAGTATATTTGCTCCACAAGGAGATTATGCAACAGCAACTTTGGAATCAGAACGTATGCCATATGGAAAAGTAATGTACCAGAATACTGTTGGTAAGATTAAAGGAAAAAATATTACGCCTTCAACAGAGAATGCTATAGATTTATTGATAGATTATCTTACATTGCCCAATGCAGAGGAAATATTTAAAACTCAGGCTTATGCATATGCTTTATCATTACTGGATCCTAAACTGATGAAAAATAACCTTGCATTTATGAACTGGAAGGAAATCATCGATGAAGTGAGTTATCAAACACATTTTACATATGTAGATTTTGTGTTCCCTGGTACTGCATTTGGAAAGTGGATTCCACGTTCATCCAATGCTCATTTGCAGATCTATGCAGGAATTATTGCAGGAGAGTTAAAGAAACAAGGTCCAGTTACTGTATGCGCCGTTTTAAATGATGAAAAAGATCAGAGAACGGATAAATATGAAAATGAATGGAATGGATTGTGGCACTTTACTAATATCATGCAGTTTTCCGAACAATTTATTGCAGTATCATCAACGGGATTACAAAACATGAATTACTTAGCATTACCTATTGTTGATACGTTTTCTACACCATTTGACGAAGCTACAGTTGGTATGGCAGTAAGTGATGGTTGGACGGAATTGCTAAAATCAGAAATGGCTCAATTGTTTGAGGAAGAAACACTAACATTTATTGATATGGCTAAAGATGAGAAGATACCAGCACCTACAGAAGAGGACATAGGTTATGAGGTCGAAGGCAATGATGGAGAAGTAGTTGCTACAGTTGAAATTGCTTGGCCAGATAGAAAAATTGGTTATCTCACCGCAGATCAGTTAGAAGATAAAGAGGCATTAGAAGCAGCAGGATGGAAGATATTGAGTATTACCGATCTTGCAGGAGCAATAACATTGTTTGAGGGAGGTGAAAGCTAATGGCTGATAATGTAAAAGTTGCAATATCAACAGATTTCCTTACATCATTTGCAAAGCTACCTCGGCAGATTCAGGGAAAGGTTACAGAGTTTGTTAATAAATTTAGAAATGATCCAACTTCTCCGGGCATTAATTATGAAAAAATAGCAAATGCGCAGGATAAGAAGATCTGTTCTGTAAGAATAGATAATACATATAGAGGAATTGTAGTTAGACAGCCAGAAACAGGAGTATATCTATTATTATGGGTGGATCACCATGATGAAGCGTATGATTGGGCAGCGAGAAAAAAATGTGAAGTTAATCCGAAGACAGGTGCTGTTCAGGTTTTTGATATTCAAATGGTGCAAGAAAAAGTTGTCGTTTCTAAAGAAGAAGCATTGTTTGCGTCTACCACAGATGAACAGTTGTTAGAGCTTGGAGTTCCAGAAGCTCAGTTGGAATACATTAAATCATTTACAAACAAAAATGATTTTTATAATGCGGAAGGATCAATACCACATGACGCCTATGAATACCTGTCGTGGCTTGTGGAAGGGTTCTCAATAAAAGAAGTTATAGAATTACTTGAAGACGAGAAAGAAAACCATCAAAACGGAGAAGATTTATCTTCTGCACTTGAAGTTCCATCTTCGCTGAAGTCTTTTGTTATTGTGGAAGGTGAGGATGAACTGCGTAGAATTATGGCAGAACCTTTGGAGAAGTGGAGGGTATTTTTGCATCCGACCCAGAGAAAGATTGTAAAGAAAAGTTATTCTGGAGCTGCCAGAGTCTTAGGCGGTGCAGGGACAGGAAAAACAGTAGTTGCTATGCATCGTGCTAAACAGTTGGCATCTAAAATGTCTGGAAAAGAGAAGCTCCTGTTTACAACATTTACGGCAAACCTTGCAGCAGATATTAAGGAAAACCTGAAAAAGATTTGTACTGTTGAAGAACTTCGTAAAATTGAAGTAATTCATTTGGATGCCTGGGTAAATCAGTTCTTAAGAGAGTCAGGATTCACAGCTCAGATCAGTTATGATGAAATTACTAGTTTATGGGAGAAGGCTGTATTGCTTGCAAATGTAGATTTGCCATATGACGTTAATTTCTATGAAGAAGAGTGGAATAGAGTTGCAATTGCACAGGAAGCCATGTCTCTTCCGTTATATGTAAAAGCAACACGTAATGGACGTGGAACTAGACTTGATCGAAAAAAGAGAATACTTGTTTGGAAAGTGTTTGAAGCTTACCAAAATTTGATGAAAGAAAGTCAGATCCGCGACATTAATACAGCTATGTATGAGAGTACAAAGCTTCTTCAAGCCAGTGGGAACAAGCCAAGATATGCACATATTATAGTGGATGAAGGACAAGATTTCAGCGATAATGCATACCGGTTAATTCGTGCATTGGCGGGTGAGGATCATGCGAATGATATTTTTATTGTTGGAGACTCTCATCAGAGAATCTATAAGAATCATCCTACGTTATCTAAGTGTGGAATTAATGTAAGAGGACGAAGTAGTATTCTTAAAATCAATTACAGAACAACAGAAGAAATTCGTAAATATGCATTTGCATTGTTGAATGGTATTTCTTTTGATGATTTAGATGAAGATATTGATCTTGGAGACAAGTGCCAGTCATTGACTCATGGTGCAGCTCCAATAATCAAAAACTTTAAAGACGCTAATGAGGAATTGAGTTTTATTTCAGAAGAAATTAAAAAGCTTAAAGATAATGGTGTAGCTCTTAATGACATTTGTGTTGTTGCAAGAACAAAATCATTGTTAGATGACTATGTGAGACAACTGAATGGTGAAGGAATTAACACCTTTGTTATAAAAAGAAATAAGAATGATGATAGAGGGTTAATGGGAGTTCGTGTTGCTACGATGCATCGAGTAAAAGGTCTTGAGTTCAAATATGTGTTTGTTGTTACAGCAAATAGTAGGATAGTTCCGTTAGCAGCTGCAATTAATCATACAGACGTTATTTCAGAATCAGAGACAATTACATCTGAGAAATGTTTGTTGTATGTTGCGTTGACAAGAGCACAAAAAGGTGCATATATTACATCTTATGGTAAGAAATCTGAATTTTTGTCATAAAAACGAGAAGGTTAACTGAAATATTTAATTCCATATGAGATGAATGCATATAATCGACTTATGTAACCGATGCACTTGTGCGAAAAGTTAATATAGATCGTTACGATGACCGGGAAATTATTAAGACAAATCTAATTGAAAGTTATAGCCAGCTCCTTGATTTTGGAAGAAAAAACTTGCCAGACAAGTTCTTCCTTGAAGATACAGTAAACAAAAGTCTCCGGAATACAATTGTCAGAGAAATGATCAGTAATACGTTGATGCACCGTGAATTTACAAGCAGTTATACAGCAAAGTTTGTGATTGAGAAAGATCGAATGTATGTGGAAAATGCGAATCGTGCAACAAAGGAAGGTTTCATCACAGTAGATAATCTGGAACCAAATCCAAAAAATCCTCTTATAGCATCGTTTTTCAGGAATATCGGTTATGCTGACCAGCTTGGATCTGGAGTAAGAAAATTATTCAAATACAGCAAATATTATTCAGGGAAAGATCCTTTGTTTGTGGAAGACGATGTATTCCGGATTATTGTTCCATTGGATGATGCATATTCGTTTGATTATGGAATAGAAACTGGAAGCAGTAAAGTAATTGAAAGTAATAATGCCGATAAAATGCCGGTAAATGCCGATAAAATGCCGGTAAAACGCCGGTAAATAGTTTGTCGGCACAGCAAAATTCAATTATTCAATTTGCGAAAGAGACAGGATCAATTAAATCTCGGCAAGTAGAAGAATTACTTGGAGTAAAGCAACGTCGAGCAAGAAGAATTCTTGGAGAACTGGTCAATATGGGAATTTTGGAACGACAAGGTGCATATAAAAGCACTGTATATGTTTTGAAAAATTAAAAAAGGCACCTGCTTATCATTACTATAAAAGTAAAATCATCAAACACTAACCTAAAGGAGCACACCAACCCATGCCATTACAAATCGTCAGAAATGATATCACCAAAATGCCCGTAGACGCCATCGTCAATGCCGCAAATTCCTCCCTGCTCGGCGGCGGTGGAGTGGATGGCTGCATTCACCGTGCAGCAGGGCCCAAGCTTTTAGCGGAATGCCGCACATTAGGCGGCTGTCAGACCGGAGATGCAAAGATTACAAACGCCTATGATCTGCCTTGCAATTATGTCATTCACGCAGTAGGTCCTATATGGAGAGGCGGACAGTTTCATGAGCGAGAGCTGCTTACTTCCTGCTATGAAAAATCCCTGGCGCTTGCGAAAGAAAACCATTGTGAAACCATAGCATTTCCACTGATTTCTTCCGGAATTTACGGCTATCCGAAAGCTCAGGCGCTGAAGGTTGCAATCGACGCGATCAGCGCATTTCTTATGGAAAATGATATGGCGGTATACATCGTCATTTTTGATAAAGCAGCTTATCGGATCAGCAGCAACCTGTTTTCTGATATTGCATCTTATATCGATGATCATTATGTAGAAACACACATTAACAAAACATCCGAAGCAATGAGGCGCCAGAAGCAGTTCCGGGAAATGGATCTCTGTGAAAGCATATCTTTACCAGAGCCATCAAATGTACCGTTAAGTAAGGCTGCAACTTTGGAAGATGCCTTGCAGCAAATGGATGAAAGCTTTTCTGAAATGCTGCTTCGGAAGATTGATGAAAGTGGAATGACCGATTCTCAGTGTTATAAGAAAGCCAATATTGACCGGAAATTATTTTCCAAGATTAAAAATGACAAGTACTACAAACCATCCAAACCGACCGTTCTTGCATTTGCGCTAGCACTTGAGCTTCCGCTTCCGGAAATTCAGGATATGCTGATGAAAGCAGGATTTGCCCTGTCTCATTCCAGCAAATTTGACGTAATCGTTGAATATTTTATCTTGAAGCAAAATTATAGTATTTATGAAATCAATGAAGCACTCTTTGCCTTTGATCAAAGTCTGATTGGAGGCTAAGAAGAAAATAGTTTGGCAATTTGGCACATAGCGTTGTTCACCTGATATGATTCTGTAGAAATTTTCTGATCCATAAAAAAGTGTCGCTTTTCATGCGACCATTTCCCCTGAAAATGGCAGTATCCTATAGTTACAAACAAAATAAGCCATTACTTAGGAGGAAATTTAGTATGAGAAAAAATCTGACAGAAGTTGTATTTATTTTAGATCGCAGCGGATCCATGAGCGGACTGGAAAAGGACACCATAGGCGGCTTCAATTCTATGATTAAAAAGCAGAAAAGAGAGGCAGGGCAGGCGCTGATTTCTACCGTGCTTTTTAACAATAACAGTAAAGTCCTTTATGACAGAGTAGAGGTGCAGAAGATTCCCTCTATGACAGAAGACGATTATTCTGTATACGGCTGTACGGCTCTCCTGGATGCGATCGGCGGTGCTATCCATCACATTGGAAATGTCCACAAATATGCGCGCACGGAAGATGTACCAGAGCATACCGTTTTTATCATCATGACAGATGGTATGGAAAATGCAAGCCATATGTACAGCAGTGATAAAGTAAAGCAGATGATTCAGCGTCAGCGGGAAAAATACGGATGGGAGTTTCTGTTCCTCGGCGCAAATATTGATGCGATTGAAACAGCCAATCATTTTGGAATTAACGCAGATAAAGCTGCCAATTATCAATGTGACTGCGAAGGAACTGCATTGAATTATGAAGTATTAAATGATGCCATATCTGCTGTTCGGTGCAATGCAGCGCTTGATTCTAGTTGGAAGAAGCGAATTGATAAAGATTACCAAAAACGTGGACAACATACTCGTGCATAGAGTGTATACTGATGAAATTAGATGAGCTTATCCATTTTACAAATTAAGGGGAACATATGAAAAAGAAAAAACGGATTTTTATTCTGATCATTGCGGTTCTCATAATAATAGGTTCCGGTGTCTATCTCGGAACCTATTATCATGCTGTTGACATTGAAAATGATCTGACAACTTCGGACACGATACAGGTAAAAGATTTCAATCAGGGAATCTTTTTTCGATGGTCCTGGAACAACAGATGCCCTGATCTTTTATCCCGGTGCAAAAGTGGACACAGCCGCCTACGCACATTCCGAATTCTTTTTCAAATATGAAAATGGGAAACATAAACCAGGAGTCTCATTAGCATAAAATAGGAAGCCCAAAATAGTAATTGCGAAAAGATCTGACCTGCGATACTATTATAATAACATGATAATCATTTTATAACAGGAAGGCAGAAGCATTTATGGTAAAAAAGAAAAAACTGCCAATTGGCATCGAAAGCTTTGAAGAGCTTCGGAAAGAAGATTTTTATTACGTTGATAAAACAAAGTTAATCGAACAACTATTAAATAAATGTGGAAAAGCGAATCTATTTACCCGTCCACGTCGCTTTGGGAAATCATTGAATATGAGTATGCTTCGTCATTTCTTTGAAATCGGAACAGATCCTGCATTATTTGAAGGACTTTACATTTCTGAAAATCCAGCATTGTGTGAAGAGTATATGGGAAAGTTTCCAGTTGTATCGATCAGTTTAAAAGGTATCAATTCCAGCTCATTTGACGGAGCATGTAGATTACTGAACAAGGTCATAAACGAAGAATGCAGACGTCTGGGATTCCTGGAAGAAAGTCAAAATCTTACGGAAAATGAAAAAAGTATTTTTCGCGAATTACTTAAAAGTAATTTAGCTGAAGATACACTGGTTTACAGCCTGAGAGAACTGACTGAGCTTCTGGAAAAACATTACGGTCAAAAGGTTATCGTTCTTATTGACGAATACGACGTTCCACTTGCCAAAGCAAACGAACACGGATATTACGATGAAATGACTCTTCTCATCCGAAATCTTTTCGAAAATGCATTAAAAACAAATGATAGTCTCAAATTTGCAGTTCTTACAGGTTGCCTTCGCGTTGCAAAAGAAAGCATTTTTACGGGATTGAATAATTTTAAAGTATTTCCTATCACCAAAGTGATGTTTGATGAATGCTTTGGCTTCACGGACGCTGAAGTGAAAGATATGCTTCACTATTACCAGCAGGATGAACTGTACAACACTGTAAAAGAATGGTATGACGGATACCGTTTTGGAAATGTAGATGTCTATTGTCCCTGGGATGTCATTAATTACTGCGACGAACATTTAGATGATCCTTCTGCAAAACCAAGAAACTATTGGTCAAATACAAGTGGAAATGATATCATCCAACATTTTATCACAGATATCTATAGTGGAAGGGATACAGCAAAAGCGGAATTAGAGCGTCTGGTAAATGGAGAAGCTATTCAAAAAGAAATCAGTGAAGAATTAACCTATAAAGAATTATACACGTCTATCGAAAATATCTGGAGTACACTTTTTATGACCGGATATCTGACACAGCGAGGAGAAGCTGAGGATAACCGCTATAATCTTGTCATTCCGAACCGGGAAATTCGGAATATTATGACTGAGCATATTATGAAAATGTTCAAATCGGATGTTTCAAAAGATGGCGCAATGGTTGATTCTTTCTGTAATGCACTTTCAGAAGGAAAACCAGAAATAGTCGAAACTCTGTTTACCGAATATATGAAAAAGACCATCAGCGTTCGAGATACTTTTGTCAGAAAGCCGATAAAAGAAAACTTTTATCATGGTATTTTATTAGGAATCCTAAGTTTTAAAGGTGAATGGATTGTTAAATCAAACAAAGAAGCCGGAAATGGTTTCAGTGATATTCTGATCTGGATTGATGATTTGAATATCGGTATTGTAATTGAAATAAAATATGCTGAAGTTGAATCGTTGGAAGAAGAGTGCCAAAAAGCACTCCATCAGATTAATGCTAAAGATTATATCAGTGTGTTTTATAAAGATGATATTCGCACTATATTGAAATATGGAATTGCCTGCAATCGTAAAAAATGCAGAGTTTTGATGGAAAAATAACATATTTTTGCAAAAATAAAAGAATACACAATCTATATTTAAATCCAGTGCCAAAACTGCGAGCAGGGGATGAACTTTCCAAAGTTCTTTCCCTGCTCTTTCCACATTCATTTATTCCATCACTTCTCCGATCACCTTCATCATCTCATCCACCCGGAACGGTTTCATAATAAACCCATCCATCCCAGCATCCAGCGCATGTTTCCGGTCTTCCTCAAATGCATTTGCAGTCATGGCAATGATTGGAATCTGTGCCTTCTTCACATCTGCAAGCTGACGGATTTTCTGTGTCGCTTCGTATCCATTCATCCGTGGCATCTGTACATCCATCAGGATAAACTGATATGTGCCTGCTTCCTTATCTTGAATTTCTTCCACACAGGCGCATCCATCCGGAACCCAGTTCACAAGAACCCCTTTATTTTTCAAAACTTCCATGGCAATTTCTGCATTTAATTCATTATCTTCCACCAAAAGTACATGCATTCCGTCAAGACCTATTTTGTATTCCTTTGCTTTATCTGATTGATGAAGCTGATTTTCCGTTGCAATCCGAAGGGGAAGTGAAATCTGTATTTTGGTTCCCTGACCGGAATTACTTTGGATTATCACATCACCATGCATCAGATCTACCAGTTTCTTCACAATCGCAAGTCCAAGCCCTGTTCCTTCAGTCTTGCTCTCGGTAGAAGTTCGCTCTCTTTCAAATGCCTCAAACGCATGTTTCTGAAATTCTTCAGTCATACCGATTCCGGTATCCTTTATCGTGAATTTGTATTCGGCAAATCCAGGTGCGATCATTCTCTGGACGCAGCTAAATGTGATCGTTCCTCCCGCTGGGGTAAATTTAACTGCATTATTCAGTACATTTACCAGTACCTGCTGCAGTTTTGTCGCATCACACCATACCAGTGGATTCTCTATTTGATCCTCAACTTTGAAATCAATCATTCCCTTTTGGATGCTGTATTCGAGCATCATTTTCAGATTTTCTTCCATTTGCTTCAGGTCAGTTACCATCTCCACAATTTCTGCCTTTCCACTTTCGATTTTAGACAGATCCAACACATCATTGATGATCTTCAGAAGAATCTCACCAGATGCCTGAATTTTGGAAATTGCATTTTTTACAATTTCTTCATCATCCGGATGTTCTGCAATGATATCAGAAAATCCAATGATCGCATTCATCGGGGTACGGATATCATGGGACATATTTGCAAGGAAAGCATTCTTTACCTCACCGGCTACTTTCGCTTTCCGTGTCGATTCTTTTTCCAGTTCCAATGCTTTGGACAGTCTTTTCCGGTGTTCAAACTCCATCTGATCTTGCTGGTGCTCCACCATGAACAGGTAGGAGAGCAGTGCTCCGATTACCAGGCAGTACGGTTGGAACGGATATGCCCCATAAAGTGGAATGATATAGGTATTTGCCAGAATTCCGATCAGTGGGACTGCTGAAAACAGTGCCGATTTTATGAGATATCTGACACCCTTTGTATTGTTCATGAATAAAATAAAGAATGTCTGTGCAAATGTATAAACGTAATAAAACAGATTGAGTACGGCAAACACTCCGAAAAATGTACCGCGTATATAGGTCCGGTTCCGTGAAAATCTCCAGACAATTCCCGTCGGAACTGAAAGAAGCACCATCAGAACCAGGAGAATGAACGGAATCATTTCCGCGAATCTTTGCTTCTTTGAACGGTTAATCCCCATATAACTCTGCATAAACAAATGCCACACATATGGCATGATTACATAAACCAGATAAAAGAAAAACACAACCAGCTTAAACTGCAAAAAGTTTCCTGACTTACCTAAGAGTTCTTTCATAAACAATGCATCCATTAACACATAAAGCTCTACCATGCCAATAAAGATCATCGTATATTTTTTACTCGGGCTCCATGTAATATAATACCGGATCCTTAAAAAGATGATCGTCAGTATTATCATCATAAATATTGCGTTGCTCAAATAAATACTACTCATTTTCCAGTCCCTTTTTTCTTTCGTTTTGTCTCATTATTTCTTTCATTATTGTATACTTTTTCTATGCGTTTCGCAATCCATATGTTATACTATTGAGTAAAGGTATCTCAAGGAGGATTTTACAAATGAAAATAGCAGTAACATACGAAGGCGGATCTATTTTCCAGCACTTCGGAAAGACAGAAACTTTTAAAATGTATGAGGTAGAAGACGGAAAGATCACTTCAATGCAGATTGTTCATGCTGGTGGCGCCGGACACAGTGCGCTTGCAGGATTCCTTTCTGAGCAGAGTGCAAATGTTCTGATCTGTGGCGGTATCGGAGAAGGTGCACAAGAAGCGCTGAAAGAAGCCGGTATCAAAGTTATATCCGGTGCAGCAGGAGAAGTAGATGCGGCAGTGAATGCCTATCTTGCAGGAGAACTGGAATCTGCAGGTACAAATTGTGACCATCACCACGAAGAAGGTCATTCCTGCTGTGGACAGCATGAAGAAACAGCAACAGAAGAAGCTTCTGCTGAAGAAGAACATTCCTGTGGCGGACACTGCAGTGGATGTAGCGGATGTGGTGGCGCACATGTGCCGGATTTTGAAGGTCCGAATGTCGGAAAGCCCTGCCGTACCCATTACAGAGGTACCTTTGATGATGGTACCCAGTTTGATTCTTCCTATGACCGCGGAGAGCCATTGGAATTTGTATGCGGAGCCGGACAGATGATCCATGGTTACGATAAAGCCGTTGCAACAATGGAAGTAGGACAGACCATCAACATCCATCTGATGCCGGAAGAAGCTTACGGCATGCCGGATCCACGCGCCATTTTCACGCTGGAAATCGCACAGCTTCCTGGAGCAGAAGATCTGGAAGTCGGTGCACGTGCATATCTGACCAACCAGTATGGACAGCCATTCCCGGTAACCGTAACCGAAAAGACAGAAACCAACATCACATTTGATGCCAACCATGAGATGGCTGGAAAAGAACTGAACTTCCAGATCGAACTGGTAGAAGTAAAATAGTAAATATGAAAAGTGATTTAAGCGCCCCTTTTATTTCGTCATAAAGGAGGCGCTTAAATACTAAGATTATATTTTTGAAAATCGATAATTTAGACAACGGAAGGGAGATTTGCCCGTGCTAGATTCAGAATTAAAAACATATCCATGGAATCCAACCGTAAAAAAGAAAGCCCGCCGCGTGTTCATGCTGAGATGGTTGTTCGTCATCCTGGCTGCCGCTGCAATCTTTTTTCTGACCTATCAGAAACTCACTACCAATGTCTGGGGACTTACGGCTTTCCTTTGCCAGATTCTTGCCGTTATCGAACTTGCTTTCGGGCTCCAGTTTGTAGAAGCCGGATGGAGCAGAAAGATATCGAGTAGAATGCCACTGGACGAACACTATGAGTATGCGCTTTATATGTATCATATACAATCTGTCCGCGATCTTGCTACGAATAACCGCATGCTGCTCCTGATTGCAAGCCTTGAAATCCAGCTTGGAAAATACGATCATGCTACACAGACAATTACACAGATTTCTGTTGGAAAATGCAAACCGGTCCAGTTAAAACAGTTGTATTATATGCAGATCTTACTGGCAGCAGAAGTGGGAGATACTGATACAAAAAATCAGTTTTTAACCCGTTATACAGGAATTCCTGACACAAACGGTGAATATCCATCTGAAGCAGAACTTACCACCTGGATTGAAGCAGAAGAAATGGACAGATTTATTTCTGCATTAAAAAAATTTACTCCGACAAGAAAAGAGCATATCCTGCGTACCTGTCTGATTACAATCGTTCTGGTATACAGTACCTTTTTCTACGGTGCATGGTATGGTATCAATAAAAGCGCAGGATATGCAATCCGCTATTATTTTGCTGAAATATCCGTCATCTGCGTTTCTGTCACCTTGTCCTGCCTGCTGATCTGGGGCATGATCTGTCTGTATAAAAAGCAAAAAAATCTCCTTAATAGGAAAGCAGCCAAACGAATAATTGCCGTTTCTTACGCCGCACTGACTCTTTTCTTACTTTCTCTGATTGGTTACAGCTTTTTAATTGTGAGCTTTGGCGTAGAAGGAACGGAAACCGTAACTGGTCAAGATCAGCATTATATTTATCTTTCCGTACAGCCTGATTACGGAATCTCTACACAGTACCGAACTGATAACCTGATTTATATGCAAAAAACGGGTTTGTTTTTGCCGAATACAGACACTTTAACAGAATCCTCTGTACCGGATTCTGACCTGAATGATTCGGAAACACAAGATAGTAGTACCACTGATTCTACCGAAAATTCTCCGGCACAGGAATCCCAGAAGGCTTCACCGCTTCAGGACGAAATGCGTGCTGTATATCAATATATCCAGCAACAGAATCCCCTTCCGGATATGAATTTCACTTACACGGCAAATGCAAGGGGAGAAAATTACGCGATCCTCTCTGAGACAACAGAAGAGAAGGATGGCACAACAGTAAATGTCAATTACTGTCTGTATGATAACGGTTCTAAAACAGATGAAAATAATAATACTTTCGAAGAATTGGTTCTGGAAAAGGTATATCCGGATGGTGGATATGAGACAGAACTGGTTGATTTCTATCTGGTAAATCCAGAGACTTTGGAAGTTATAGATCAGCAGAAATCAAGCTGGTAATTCTATTTATCCTATTAAAAAAATACTTACCAAATGATAAAATAAAGTAAAGAGCAGAGTCATTCGAAGGTATCTCTGCTCTTTTACTTTATATTTTCTCCTCAAATAATGTCAGAAAATCCTGTAATTCCGCCGGCATCCTGCCTTTCCTCCATGCAAGAAGAATTTCAGTTGTAAGATCAGCTCCAGTAATATCATATGCTTTTAATTTATTAGTGAGCTTCAGCATAGACTCCGGAAGAATCGCAATTCCCAGTCCCTTTTCTGCCATCGTCATTGCAGTGCGGGCATCCTCACAGGCAAAATAAATATCACAGACCAGTCCGGCACCCTCAAATGCGGCAAGCATATATTTGCGGTAGCGGTGGGAGAGGATTAAGGGTTGTTCGGAAAGTTCCCGCAAACTGATGGATGTATGTCCCTGCAACAGAGGGTGATCAGGAACTGCCATCACAAGCAGCTTCTCCCGGGAAAGAGACTTGGTTTCACAGCCATTTAACACAATTGGTGTGCGGAGTGTAGTCAAATCGATCATTCCATTTTCCAGCTGATCTTTCAGTGTAAATGTAGATCCTTCATGTATATCAAAATGAATTTGAGGATATTTTTTTGCAAAGTAAAGCAGATATTCGGACATCATCGATACAGTGGATGGTGTGATCCCTATGTGCAGGGTAGCTGCCTGACCAGATTTGACAACCTCCTGTTTGGTCAGATCTGCAAGCATCAGAAGATTACCGGCCTGCTCATAAAGCGTCTTTCCGGCATCTGTAAGCGTAATTTTCTTTGTACCTCGCCAAAAGAGTGATACCTGTAATTCTTCCTCCAGCATCTTCATCTGATAGCTCAGCGGTGGCTGGGTCATGTGAAGAACTCTTGCTGCACCGCTGATCGTTCCGGCATCTACGATCGCACGAAAATATTCCAACTGTCTGATTTCCATAAAAATGTAATTCATCTCCTGATTATTTAAAAATGAAAATATATTATCCATATGATTTTTATTGAATTATCATATAAAAACAATAATTTACATATATATTACATCATGTTAGAATTAAAAAGCAAGAAAAATAAAAAGGAATGAATTTACAAATGAAACGAGTCGATTTTGAAAATGGAACGATAACCAGTAATATCCTTGGAGCATCGCTCCCGATGCTGGTTGCCCAGATTTTAAGCTTACTTTATAACATTGTAGACCGGATTTATATTGCACGTATCCCGCACATCGGAACTGCAGCACTTGGTGCAGTTGGTCTTTGTTTCCCGGTAATTGTCATCATTACCGCATTCAGCAATCTATTCGGAAGCGGCGGTGCACCATTATTTTCGATTGAGCGCGGCAAAAATGAGCCACAGGAAGCGAAAAAAATTATGAATATTTCTTTTTCCATGGTCTGTATCTGTGCCATTGTACTCATGGTAATTGGCTTTTTATTTGCCCGCCCGATCCTGGTACTGTTTGGTGCCTCAAAAGACGCTCTGATCTATGCATATCCGTACCTGATGCTTTACCTGATCGGAACTCTGCCTTCTATGATTGCAACCGGTATGAACCCGTTTATCAATGCACAGGGATATTCAACCATCGGCATGCTTTCAGTTACCATAGGGGCAGTAACGAACCTGCTGCTTGACCCGTTGTTTATTTTTGTGTTCGGACTTGGCGTACGCGGTGCCGCAATTGCAACGGTCATTTCTCAGACACTTTCTGCTGCATTTGTCTTTTTCTTTCTTACAAAAAAAGCAGAACTGAAAGTGAGGCTCCTCAAAAAAGAGGAACTTGCCAGCTGTACAGCTTATGCAAAAAACATTGTAAGCCTGGGAACTGCCGGATTTATCATGCAGTTGACAAACAGTCTGGTAACGATTGTCTGCAACAATGTACTTTCCGTCACAGGCGGAGATATCTACATTTCTGTTATGACCATCGTATCCAGTGTCAGACAGCTTGTAGAAACTCCGATTTATGCAATCAACGAAGGGACTTCGCCAATCCTGAGTTACAATTATGGTGCAAGACGCCCATGCCGTGTAAGAAAAGCCGGTGCCATGATGGCACTTATGATTCTCGGATACACAGCTGTGATGTGGAGTATTATCATCATCGCGCCGAAAACCCTGATCGGAATTTTCAGTTCGGATACTACGTTGATGAAAGATGCAGTTCCTGCCCTGAAGCAGTATTTTGCAGCGTTTATCTGCATGGATATGCAATACATTGGCCAAACGGTCTTTAAATCCCTGAATAAGAAGAAGCAAGCAATCTTTTTCTCACTACTTCGGAAGGTATTTATCGTCGTGCCTCTGACATATCTAATGCCGTATGCCCTGCATATGGGAACAGACGGCGTATTTCTCGCTGAGCCGGTTTCTAACGTCATTGGTGGAGGATTATGCTTCATCACCATGTTACTTACCGTATTGCCGGAATTAAAGCGTATGGAGCGGAAGAATGCTCTCTATGAGACAGGCACGATCTTATAAATGCGTAAACCACTGTCAAGCTGTAGCAAATTTCGTTATACCGAATTATAAATCTACAAGATTTCAGGAGGAAATGACAAATGAGCAGTAGAGAAGTAATAGAAAATGTACAAGCAGATCTCTTTGCAATACAGGATCTTGCTTATCGGGATTTTCAGGCAAAACTGATGCCGACAGTCAATAAGGAAACCGTCATCGGTGTGCGGACTCCTTCTTTGCGCGCATACGCAAAAAAATTCGGTAAAACAGACAATGTTTCTGCATTTCTTGAAGTGCTTCCACATAAATATTATGAAGAAAACAACCTTCATGGACTGCTGATTGAACAGATTAAAGACTATCCATCCTGTATTGCCGCACTGGACCGTTTTCTCCCGTATATAGATAACTGGGCAACCTGTGATATGATCGCGCTCCGGACAGTAAAAAATCATCTGAACATATTTATTCGGGAAGTCTGCCGCTGGATAGCATCGGATCACCCTTATATCGTCCGTTTTGGAATTGGAATGCTGATGCGGTATTATCTGGATGAACAGTTTAA
>UMGV01065050.1_pt1 | contig 34894 bp, 34 predicted proteins | sample 1965361 | NCBI WGS metagenome assembly UMGV01 (sample SAMEA4836081, study PRJEB28245) | human gut metagenome | biome: gut microbiome; material: fecal sample | place: Denmark | collected 2008
AATGTTTGATATTCCAGAACAAAAAGACTTATCAAAATGCATTATAACTAAAGATGTAGTCTTATCTGGTAAAGAACCAATTTTTGTAAAAAAGCATGCTAAAAGAGCATAGACCTTTAGTAGAGGAATAGAGTATGAAGTTTAGATTAGAATGTGTTGGGGAACAATTTTGTCAACTTTACTTTGGCTTTGATGCTAGTGAAGTTAATGATATGTTTGTAAGATATAATGAAGATGGTTCTTTAGATGAAGTAATAACTGATAAAATTATTGAGGCTATAGAAGATGTAATTGATGATAAATTTAATGAACTTGATGTGACTCCAGTTGGTCCAAGAAAAACATCAATCATTACGCGAGTTGAAAAAGATAAACCGCTTTTGGGTATTACTAAAACTTGTATTTTACCAGATGATATTAATATATCTTTGCCAACATTTATTCCAGAAGAGTTATACGAATTTAAAGTTGAAGAATCATCTATTGATAATTTTGTTCACAATGTTTTAATTGAAAATAATCTTTATGATTTGAAAGATATTAAAATAGTTGATGATGACTGTGTAGTTACTTATGATTTGCGGTATGTTAAAGATGATTTAATCATAAATGAAATTAAAGATCAAACTACAGATGTTGATGATGAAGATGACATTGATTTAGATAAGTTTATGGGAAAACGAATTAATAATGAAATTGTCATTGATAAAGATGAAGTAGATACAATTGCAAAGATAACAAGAATTCAAAAAAAGGTTCCGTATGAACTAACTAATGAAGTTGTTTCAAAATTAAGAATTGGTTCTAAAACTCCTAAAGGCTTTATTGAAAAAGTAAGGAATGTTTTAGAATTCCAAAAAGATATTCAAATTGCAATGTATTTTATTATTGAAAGTATTAGCAAAAGTGAACAAATAAAGTTTGATGATGTTGTGGTTAATTTCTTATTAGATTCATTTCCTGAAACTAATGAATGTGATAAAGATTTAGTAATCAACAGTAGTAAAAAGATGCTTATATGTGAATACTTAGTAAAAGTAGTAGAACTAAAAACCGGAAGCGAAGGCATAATCAGTGAAGCACTACAAAAAAAGATTGATGAATCTTCAAGATTATTTTTCTTAGCTGATGGAAGAAGATCGCAATCTTTTTTAAGAACTTTATTTGAAGATCAAATAGATCAAATTAAAGTATTAGAATACTGTAAAGAATCAGGTTTAATTTCTAATATAAAATTATAAAAGCAAAGGGGTGAAAGCTATGTTTTCAAATACGACTATTGAACAAAGCGTTGTTCCTGCTATTGCCGTAAGAGGAATTGTCCCTCTTCCAAACAATGAGATTCGTTTAGAAGTAGGAAGAGTGGAAAGCATAGCGGCATTAAAGGTTGCAACTGAAACAAATAAATATTTAGCTTTATTTGTTCAAAAAAATCCAGCTGAAGAATTCCCTACTATAGATGGAGTATATAAAGAAGGTTTAATCGTCAAAGTATTATATGACATGGAGTCAAACGGCAATCATAAAATAAAAGTTTTAGGAATTGTTAGATGTGAATTCTTAGAACTAGTACAAGCAAGTCCATATTGGTTGGTTAATGTTGTATCAAAACCAATTGAAAATGGAGCAGCAGAAGATGAATTAGCTGTTGTTCGTGTCTTAATTAAAGAAATTGAAAATGGTGGCGTTAAATTATTTGAAGATAATCCTGAGTTAACTAAGACAGTTTCTCAAGGAGTTACGGCTGATAAATTAACTGATGTTTTGGCTTATAATTTAAAATTTGATTTGAATACAAAATTAAAATATCTACAAACTCCAAGTGTTACTAAACGTTTGAACTATATGGTAGCAGACATAGAAAAAGAAAAGTACATTTTGAAGTTAGAAGGAGATATTGAAAATGAAGTTAGAAAATCAATAAATGAAAGTCAAAAAGAATATTATCTTCGCGAGAAGATGCGTGTTATTCAAGATGAACTTGGTGATAAAGTTAAAAAAGAAACTGATATTGATGAATTAAGAAAGAAAATATTAGATGCTAAAATGCCAAAATCAATGGAAGAAAAAGCCTTGAATGAACTTTCAAGATATTCATCTATGAGTTCTGCTAGTGCTGAAAGCTCTATTGTGAGAACATATTTAGACTTTATCATTAGTCTTCCTTGGAGTAAAGAATCAAAAGAATCAAAAGATATTAAAAAAGCTAAAGAACAACTTGATAAAGATCATTATGGCTTAGAAATTGTTAAAGAAAGAATCTTGGAATATTTAGCTGTAAGAATTATGACTCAAAAGAATCCACAAGCTATTTTATGCTTAGTAGGTCCTCCAGGAGTTGGTAAGACATCATTAGCTAAATCTATTGCCACAAGCCTAAATAAAAACTTTGTTAAACAATCTTTAGGTGGAATAAAAGATGAATCTGAAATAAGAGGTCATAGAAGAACTTATGTTGGGGCATTGCCTGGTAGAATATTACAAGGAATGCAAAGAGCACAAGTTATTAATCCTGTCTTCTTGTTAGATGAAGTAGACAAATTGTCAAGTGATTTTAGAGGTGATCCTGCTAGTGCTATGCTTGAAGTTTTAGATGGCGAGCAAAACCATGCTTTTAGTGATCACTACCTAGAAGAGCCATACGACTTAAGTCATGTTTTCTTCATTGCTACAGCAAACTACTTAGAGAACATTCCTGCTGCTCTTCGTGACAGAATGGAAATTGTTGAATTAAGCAGTTATACTGAATATGAAAAATTTGAAATTGCCAAACGTCATTTAATTGACAAGCAATTAGAAATACATGGTCTTAACAAATGTGATTTCACATTAACTGATGAAGCTTTATGGAGTATAATTAGAAACTATACTAAAGAAGCTGGTGTCAGAGAACTTGAAAGAAACATTGGAACTTTAATTAGAAAAGCTATTAAAGCAATCTTGATGGGGACTACAACTCACGCTGTAATTGATGAAAATAATCTTGAAGAATGGTTAGGAAAACCAAAATTCGTTTATAATAAGATTGATGACGTTGACCAAATTGGAGTCGTTACTGGACTTGCATACACTCAATATGGTGGAGACACTCTACCAGTTGAAGTTACTTATTACAAAGGACAAGGAAAACTTGTCTTAACAGGTAAACTTGGTGATGTCATGAAAGAATCTGCTCAAGCAGCTTTAAGTTATGTAAGAGCAAATGCTGTGAAATTTGGTATTGATCCTGACATGTTCAAAGAAAATGATATCCATGTTCATGTTCCAGAAGGTGCAGTTCCAAAAGATGGACCTTCAGCCGGTGTAACAATGGCAACAGCAATTATCTCTGCTCTTAGCCAACGCTATGCAAAACATAATGTTGGTATGACAGGTGAGATTACTCTAAGAGGTAGAGTACTTCCTATTGGAGGCCTAAGAGAAAAATCAATAGCTGCACACAGAAGTGGGCTAAAGACTATTTTAATACCTAAGGAAAACGTTAGAGATATCGATGAGATTCCTGAAGGCGTTAAGGATGAATTAGAGATTATCCCTGTTTCATCAATTGATGAAGTAGTAAAAAATGCTTTAGTATTTTAGAACTTAGGAGGCATAGTTTTTTATGCCTCCATATTTTTAAAAAAATATTGCATTTAGATAATAATTATGATATAATATGTATGTTAATCGTTATATATTATTATTTTGATTTATAAATGTGCATTTTGCACTATTAGGAGGAAAACAAATGACTGCTGTAGATATTTTATTATTAATTGTGTCTGTTTTATTAATTGCTATTATCGTATTACAAAAATCAAAAGAAGATGCAACTCAAGCATTCACTGGCGAAAAATCAGAACTATTTGCTAACAAAAAAGAAAGAGGAATTGAACTTTGGATTACTTATATTACAACTATCCTTTCAATAGCATTCTTTGTATTAGCAATTTGTGCTGCTTTCTTTGTAGATCGTTTAAAATAGTATGAAATAATAGACCTTTTAAGGTCTTTTTTTCAGCAAATTGGAAATAATAGAAATGAGGTGGTTCAAGTGAAAAATGAAATTTTAGAAATTATTAATAATCCTGATTATCAACCGCTAACATTTGAAGATTTCTTTTCTTTGCTTGAACTTGAAACCCTTAAAGATGGTGAGCTTTTAAAGAAAACTTTAAATGAATTAGTAGAAGAAAATGTCTTATTTTTAAGTAAGAAAAAGACAAGATATATTCTTCCTAAAGACTTAGGATACTACAAAGGTAAAATATCAATAAAAAATCCCAACTATGGATTTATTATTAGTGATGATTTTGAAAATGATTTATATGTATCAAAACATGACTTTTTAGGTGCATATGATAAAGATATAGTATTATTCAAGATTAATAAAAAAAGTTTTCGAAAAGGAAAAAGTAAAGATGAAGCAAGTGTTGTTAAAATACTAAAAAGAAGTATTGAAACACTTGTAGGTAGCATAAAAAAAGATAAGAAACGTGATTCATACTACTTAGAAACCGATAATAAAGATATTAATGTAAAAGTAAAAGTTAATAACTTAAATGGTAGTAAAGTAGATGATATTGTTAGTTTAAAAATAACTAATTATAACTATGATTATCTTGAAGGAGATGTAAATGTTGTAATTGGTTCTAGTAAAGATATTGGTGTTGATATTTTAAGTTTAGCTGTTGAATATGGATTTAGTATTAAATTTAATGATAATACTATCTATGAAGTTAACCATATTGATAGTGATATTTCAAAAGAAGCAAAAAGAAGAAAAAATTCATTTGATAAAGTAATATATACTATTGATGGTGATGATTCAAAAGACTTAGATGATGCCGTATCAATTAAAAAACTTGATAATGGTAATTACTTTTTAGGCGTATACATTGCTGATGTTAGCTACTACGTAAAAGAAGACTCATACCTTGATAAAGAAGCATATAGTAGAGGAACAAGTCTATACCTAGCTGATAGAGTTATACCAATGCTACCTGTTAGATTGAGTAATGATTTGTGTTCATTAAATCCCAATGAAGAAAAACTAGCACAAGGCCTAGAAATGATAGTTGATAGTCAAGGTAAAGTTATAGAATCAGAGATATTTGAAACAGTAATCAAAACTAAGAAAAGATTAACATATAATAAATGTAATGAAGTTTTAGAAACTAAAGATTGTAAGAGTGATAAAGAATATTTAGATGTACTTCCTGATTTAGAAATAATGAATGAACTTGCTTTAATTTTGCAACAAAAAAATACCAAAAGAGGAGCACTTGACTTTGATGTTCCGGAAGGAAAAATAATTGTTGATGAAGAAGGAAAAGCCATAGATGTTAAACTAATAAAAAGAGGTGTAAGTGAAAGAATCATAGAATCTTTTATGATACTTGCTAATGAAACAGTAGCTGAAACTATTGAAAGAATGGATTTACCGTTTATCTATCGTGTTCATGATAAACCAGATCCAATAAAGCTTCAAGACCTTAAAGTCTTATCTCAAGCCTTAGGATATTCATTAAGAGCAGGATACTCAACAGAAATACAAAAGTTTTTAACTAGTATTAAAGAAGAAGATGACTTCTTAAAAACACTTGTTTTAAGACTAATGTCAAAAGCAATATATAGTGAAGAAAACATTGGTCACTTTGGACTTGGTAGTATGTCATATACTCATTTTACTTCTCCCATTAGAAGATACCCTGATTTAGTTGTTCATAGATTAATTAGAAAATATATCTTTAATGGAGATATAAATGCTAGTGAGTTTAACGCTCTAACAAATAAAATTAGTGATATCGCTATTCAATCAAGTAAGAAAGAACGTGCAAGTATTCAATGTGAATATGATGTTGAAGATATGAAAAAAGCTGAATATATGAGTAATTTTATTGGTCAGACATTTGAAGGAAAGATTTCTTCAATTACCAACTTTGGTATGTTTGTAACTTTACCAAATACAGTTGAAGGATTAGTTCGACTAAAAGATATGACTGATGATTACTATATGTTTAATCCTACTTTATACACTTTGGTTGGCGAAAAGACAAGAAGAAAATATCGCATTGGTGATAGTGTGTTAGTTAAACTTACTAAATCAGATAAAAAAGTTCGTGAAATTGATTTCAAATTGGTGTATAATAAAGATAAGCAGGAAAAAGAACATGGAAAATTCAAAAAAAATAATCGCTAGAAATAAAAAAGCATCACATGAATACTTTATATTAGATACATTAGAATGTGGAATTGTTTTAACCGGAACAGAGATTAAATCAATTCGTATGGGAAAAGTATCAATACAAGATGCATATTGTCAGGTTAAAAACAATACTTTGAATATATATAACATGCATATTGCTAAATATGATTTAGGTAATATATTTAACCATCAAGAAACTAGAGATAGAGTACTTTTAGCTCATAAAAAAGAGATTAGAAAGTTAGCTCAAAAAACTGTTTTAGAAGGATTAACTATAGTTCCTTTAACTGTTTATTTATCAACTGGTTTAGTTAAAATTGAAATTGCTCTTTGCAAGGGTAAGAAAAACTATGATAAACGTGAAGACCTTAAAAAAGAAGCAATTAAAAAAGATGTAAAAAAAGTAATGAAAAATAATTATTAGCAAACATTATATGTTTGCTTTATACATGGGCTAGTTTATGGATTCGATTGGCTATATGACGTTTAGTAAGCATGCCGTGGTTGTGCACGTTAAAACACCGAGGTTTTTAAAATAACCGGAAATCAAAATTTTGCATTTGCTGCTTAATTAACTAGCAGCGTCCAATGGGAAGCCGACCTTCAGGGCATCCCTGTCGGACTTCAGATACTGCAGGTTGTATGTTTAGAATGCCTTGGCTAAATGTATGAAATCTAAAGGATAGGCGTTAATAGATTGCTTGTTTCATATTAACGTACGAACTAAAGATAATAAGATAAGCATGTAGAAATCTGAATAGATTGTAGTTAAGACCCGGGTTCAAATCCCGGCTAGTCCACCATATTGAAAGAACGACTTTGATACAATACGTCAAAGTCTTTTTTTATGCCTTGAGGGGATTTGAACTATGGTAAAACAAGGAGTTTTATCTAGTTCGAGTCCCTTTCTCTTTATTTTAAGAGCATTTTTTGACGAAAATATGGAAGAAATCAGATTGATTTTTAAAGAGCAATTGCAGCTGAAATACCACGATTACACGATATAGCCACAAAAACACGATTAGGGCTACTTTTACACGATTACCCGTACAATTACACGATTTGATTATTTTCTATTAATTTCGTATGAACATATCCGTTCTAGTAGATTTTTTTGAATTAAAATGGTATAATATGAGATAAGTTGTTATATTGAATAGAAGGTGGCATATATGGAATTTAAAGATAAATTGTTATACGTACGTGCTAAGTTAAATTTAAGTCAGACTGAATTAGCTAAAGCTCTTGGGGTTTCTTTTCAAACAATTAATAGATGGGAAAGAAATAAAGTGAAGCCAACAGAAAAGGCTAAAATCCAATTCGGTGAATTCTGCGCTGAAAAAAATATTGTTTTTAAGGAGAGTGGCGAAGATGAATAGTAAAATAATCGCAATCGACTTATTTAGTGGTGCCGGTGGACTATCAGAAGGTTTTTTGCAAGCAAATAATTTTGATTTTATAGCTCACGTTGAATGGGAAAAACCAATGGTCGACACTCTTCGTACTAATCTTGTGAAAAGATGGGGATATAGTGAAGAAGAGGCAAAAAAGTCTGTTATTAGATTTGACATTCAAAAAGTTGAAGAACTTGTTGGAGGAAATTGGTCAGAAGAAACTCAAAAAGAGTATGCTCACGATAATTCAATTGAAATTGTTAAAAAAGGTATTGATGGTCAATTAGGTAAAAAGAAGGTTGATGTAATTATTGGTGGACCACCATGTCAAGCTTATTCAATTGCGGGTAGATATCGTGATTCAATGAAGACAGATTATAGAAACTATCTATTTGAAAGTTTCGTAAAGGTTGTTGACCATTATCGACCTAAGTTTTTTGTGTTTGAGAACGTACCTGGAATGCTTAGTGCAAAACCTGGTGATAGATTGGTTGTTGAAAGAATCTATGAGGCGTTTGAAAAAATAGGTTACGAAATAAGAAAACCTGAAGATATGAAGAAATCTGTTTATACAGCAGCGGACTTCGATGTTCCTCAAGATAGACATAGGGTTATTATATTTGGAGTTGATAAATCATTAGGATATTCGGTTGAGGATTTATATAGCAAATTAGATTTAGAAAAAAGTGAAAAGCCTAGATTAACTGTGAGGGATGCTATCGGTCATCTTCCAAAATTGATGCCTTTAGATGAGCCTTATAAAAGGGGTAATAGAAACTATTCTCATCAAGATAACCCTTCTTTGGATATAACGCTTCATGATGCTCGATACCACAACAAGAGAGATATTCAGGTGTTCAAAAAATGGATTTCTGAAGGTATGAATAATCTTCCAAATGATAAGAAAGTAGAGTTTTACAACGAAATCAGCGGCAAAAACTCTAACAATAATAAGTATAGAAATTTAGAGTGGGACAAACCTTCACCAACTATTGTGGCTCACCTATATAAAGACGGTTTAATGTTTATTCATCCTGATGAAGAACAAGCAAGGTCAATAACAATAAGAGAGGCTGCAATTCTTCAAAGCTTCCCTGATGATTATGAGTTTGTCGGTTCCATGGCATATTGTTATAAAATGATAGGTAATGCTGTACCTGTGACATTTGCAAAACATATAGCTAAGGCATTAATAAGATTTATGGAGGAATGCAAATGAAACAATTTAATATTTTAGTTGCTTGTGAGGAAAGCCAACGTGTATGCACTGAATTTAGACGATTAGGTTTCAATGCATACAGTTGTGATTTACTTCCATGTAGTGGAGGGCATCCTGAATGGCATTTCCAACAAGATGTTTTAGAAATAATTAAAAATGGTGGTGGGGTTCTTCAAAATGGTGAAGAATACCATATCGAAGGAAAGTGGGATTTGATGGTAGCTCATCCACCATGCACTTTTTTAGCAGTTAGTGGTGCTAAATGGTATTATCATCCTGAAGATAAGGGCCTTCCAATCGAACAAAGGAGGCCGCATCCTAAGTTTCCTAACAGAGCTCAGGATAGAGAAGATGGTGCAAATTTCTTTATGGCTTTAGCAAATGCAAACATTGAAAGAATAGCTATCGAGAACCCTGTAGGCATTATGAATACTAGATGGCGTAAACCTGATCAAGTGGTTCAACCATGGCAATTTGGCGATTCAGCTTCAAAAAAGACATGTTTATGGTTAAAGAATTTACCTCTTCTTCATGAGACTGATGTTGTTGATGAAGGTGAATATATTGAATTCGGAAGTGGTAGAAGACTTGCGAAGTGGTATTCGGATGGTTTAACAAAAACTAAAACGCCTGAGGAAAGAAGAACATGGCGTAGTAAAACTTTCCCTGGATTTGCTAAAGCTATTGCTGAGCAATGGGGAGCATTCTTGATTCAAGAGGAGGAAAATAAATAATGAGAATTTATGTAAGAAAATATGATAATCAATGCATTACTCATCAAATAAGTGTTCCAAAAGATATCATTAGAGATTTCTTTGACAACTCGCCAAATAACGCAACATTAAAATTTGTGGGGAAAAATTCCGGAAATACTGCAAATGTAACTGTTTTATTGTCAACCGATCCAAGACTTGGTGGCGGCATTAAAGGTTTGATTAACTATGAGGGTGGTGCTGATGTTGACGATCTTCTTGTGATTTATAAGGATAAAACAACATACACTTTAGAAGTTATGAAAAAAACTGACCCTAGATACTCATCTTTTTTCAACATGTATGTCAGTACAGATAGACATTTGGTTTTAAGCCTTGATGAAGGGGATGGAACTGTAAAAATTGTTTTAGATAAAGATATTATGAAAGAACAATTTAAAAAATGGATGGAATCTCAAAAGAAAGAAGATGGCACTGATGCATATTCAGCAGGCGTAGTTTCCAATTACTTATCTGCATTAAATACTGTTTCTTCGTTATTATCTGTTACTGTTTACGAGATTTATAACTACAAAACTTTGTGTGCATTAATAAATTCATGTTTTTGCGACTCGACATTTATGAATGATGATAAAGTAAATCACCATTACACTCTTTCAAATGCATTAAAGGCTTATAAAAAATTTTTTGAAGAGTTTTTAGGGATAACTGATACAACGATTCCTACAGCTTCAACGGATCCAACAATCAAGGGCTATAATAAGATTTATTATGGAGCTCCAGGATGTGGAAAAAGTAGAAAAGTTAAGGACTATTTAGCATTTTTAGGTGTTACCGATTCAAACCAATTTAGAGTAACTTTTCATCCAGAATATTCAAATTTTGATTTTGTAGGTCAAGTATTACCAACAGTTAGAGAAAAGAAAATTCCAGACCCTGCCGACCCTACAAAATATAAAGTAAAATCAAGCGTAGAATATATATTTAATAAAGGACCATTCGTTCTAGCACTTGAACGTGCATTTCAAGAACAAAAGGATGGCACCGATAAAATGGTATATTTAGTAATCGAGGAAATTAACCGTGGTAATGCCGCTGCTATCTTTGGTGATTTATTCCAATTATTAGATAGGGATTCTGTGGGAAAAAGTGAATATCCAATCACAAATGTAAACATCATCGATATTTTAAATAAAGATGGCTATTCTGCCTACACTAGTAAAGGTGTATACATTCCAAATAATCTTACTATTATTGCAACAATGAATACATCAGACCAAAACGTGTTCACTTTGGATACTGCATTCAAGAGAAGATGGGAATTCGAACAAGTTACTAACGTGTTTACTTCAGCTGATTCAAACTATAACAAGAAGGTGCCTGGAACTACATTATTATGGAGAGATTTCGTTAAGGTAATTAACGAGAAAATCACTGACCCTGCTAGAACAGGTTTATCAGGTGAAGATAAGAGAATAGGTAAGTACTTTATTAAGAACGATTACCTATGTGACGGCGATACAGAATTATATAATCAAACAAAGGATGCTGCAGGTAATGTAACTGCAAGTACACCAAATGCTGATATTATCGAAAAAGCAACTGCATTTGCTTATAAGATTTTAGAGTACATTTGGAATGATGTAGCTAAGTTTGACGAAAAATCACAATGGTTTGATGTATCGAAAAACCATACATTAGAAGACTTAATTGCATCATTTGTTGATGTTAAGGAAAACAATCCTTTGAAGGTGTTTACTGGAATAGAGAAGTGGAACTAGCCTATGAAGATGAAGAATGTTGAATGGATAGCATCTCCGGGCAAAGATAAGGACTATTTTGTAGGCATCAAAATCAAAAACAATAAAATAGAATTTCATTATCCTGAAAACTATGTGTTATCTGACGAAGAGAATAGAAGGAAGGATGTGCTTTCTATTCTACGAACATTATCTTTATCAGGAAAGCTATCGAATAATCCAAATGAATTAAATAACAAGAATAATGATAAATTCGATTTTCCTTTGAACTCGTATTTATGGCTCATAAACGATTACTTGGAATACCATAGATATGATAATCGTGAAAAAGTAATAAGACACGGCCAACAAGGGAGAATCAATTGGAATAAGACGCTTCATCAAATGCCTATGGTTAGTGACGGTAATTTCATATACAATGATTTGATTTCTGAAAGAAAGAACCAAATTGATAATATGATTACTCAAATCTATCTATATTGCGTCAATCTTTCAGTTCGTGATGCTGGTTGGATGTTCAATCTTCCTTACAACGAATATGAATTCGGCAAGATGAATGTCACAGAAGATAGAAAGAGAACCTTTATTGCTGTATTAAGAAACGAGATGGCTCATACCTTTGATGATCAAAAAAGACTAAGACTTTCACACATGCTTAATGTATTGAAAGGGTTGGACGACAATCTAATCACTCAAAAAACTATAGTTAAAGGCGTTGAAAAATACGATCATGTATTTGAAGCGATGGTTGAAGAAATGTTCTCGCAAGTTGATAACAAGAAGGATTTCTTTCCTGAGGCTAAATGGGACTTGGTCCATATAGGATCTAAGGATACTAATAAGCTTAGACCAGACACAATTATTGTTAATAAGGATGAGAAGAAGATATTCATTCTCGATTCAAAATACTATAGATTCGGTCATACCTTTGACCCTAATGACCTGCCTGAAGTTTCAAGTATAGAAAAGCAAATCACATACGGCGAGTTTGCAATCAAGCTTATGAAAAACAAAGGGGAAGATTACGAGGTTTATAACGCTTTTGTAATTCCTTTTAACAAAGGTGCAAATCCAAATCAGACAGAAGAAGCTGCTTTTATTAAACAATATGTATATGTGAACGATAATGTTTCAAGCAGAGGCAATCTTGCATTTGCGGGTACATCTTGGGCGAAATGGCCATCCGATCCTAATTTGAAGCATAGAAAAATCGCTACTATTTTAATCGATTTGAATTATCTTATAGATAATTGGAACAGAAGAAATAAGGACAACATTGATGAAATGGTTAGTCTAATTGAAAAGAAAATGGGAGGTGCATAGTATGGCTAGTTTAAAAGAGCATATAGAAGATATTATCACTAAATGTGATGGTGTTTTTACATTAGAAGACATTTCTGAATACTATGCTAAAACTTTCTATGTTAGGTTGACTGCCGAGAATCTGAAGTTGATAGTGGAGACTATAAACAGAGAATTTCCTAATTATAGATTTAGCCGTTTAATGAATTCTTTTGAAGATAATTCCAATGCATCTGACTATTTGTTTGTTGATGATAAAAAAGAGTTCAATCACATAGAAGATGTTATGAAGGGTGTTTTCGGATTTGATAAGGTAAGAATAAGGGTTGGCTTTTTCGAATTAAAAGATGAAATAGGCAACTATGCATGGTTTCCACAAAACGATAATACTAATTGGGAAAATGTCTTCTATAACGATGGTAAAGAGTTATATGAGAAACCTAGAAACACTGAGACCTTTGATAAGACAAGCGTAGAAATAGAAGAAGGAGTCAGATATATTTTCAGTAAAAACGATAATGGCAAATATGTATTTTCAGGAGTTTTTAAAGAATATGAGGTCGAAGCCGAAACTCGTACAAGAAAATACATGATGGTTGATGATAAGGTTCTTATTAGAAGTGCTGTTGGAACAGCAGTAAATGGTGTTACTACAAATGAAGTAGATGACTATGTTAAAGAACTTATCTCAAATGCAAAAACAAATGGGGAAAATTCCATCATTGTTAGCTTTCATAAAGTTAAAGAACACTTCGGTGAACGTGTGAGACATAGAGCACCGACAGTTTGCAATGCAATTAGAAAGAATATGACTTCTTTAGATAGGGTTGTTTACCAATCACCTAAAGGTAACTCATCCCTATTTGAAGTTGAGTTCGACTTATCAGATAAATAAATATGAAAGCATTAGTAATGCACCCATATTACATCCCACAAGTATTAGACGGAAAAGTTTCGTTTGATGCTAGGGGGTATGATACTTGGGTTAAAGGTGATGTTTACATTTACGATTCAAAGGCAAAAGCACTAGTGGGAATCATTACTATTACAGGGACTCATAGAATATCAGTAGAAGATTACTACGATTGGCATCATATGCCTTTGGATAGAGATAATACTGATACGAGTCATGAATGTTATGCTTGGGATTTTATCAATCCTAGAAGAATAGTTCCAATAAAAGTTGATAAACCAAAAGATAAAAGGGTCTGGTTTGAGGTTTAGGAGGTAAGCACATGAAAGGTGAAGCACAAAATTTTAGTTGGTTTAAGGATAAACAATTCGAGATTCCTTTCTTTCAACGACCATACGTTTGGAAAGAAGATAACTGGGATGAACTTTGGAATAACATAGTTAATAACAGTACAAATGAAATGCCGTTTATAGGCAGTTTTATTCTTCAAACTAAAGACACTAAAGGACTAACTAAATACATAGTTATTGATGGACAGCAAAGATTAACAACGCTATCTATATTAATTAAGGCTTTTTTAGATTCATCAATTGATTTGAAGTCGGACGAAGAATACTCTGATGCAATTAACGAAATTGAAACTTATATCAAATATAAAGAAGTTAAAGCTATGAAGACTAGCAAGTTCCCAAGGGTAATACCTTCTTCAATTGATAGAGATGATTTCGTAGCTGTAATGGGTTTGATTTCAACAGAAGGAATAAGTGAGAAATCTCACAATATTTTAAGATGCTATAAGTTCTTTATGGAAAAGTTTGCTGAATGTAATAAGGAAGCAAGGTTATCTATTGGGACAAAGTTTAGATCTGATACTAAATTTTTTATTGGCATAGAATTAGATCCAAAAGATGATGAACAAAAAATATTTGATTCAGTTAATAGATTGGGAATGAAATTATTAAATTCCGATATTATTAAAAATAACTTATACCAAAGATTAAAGGAAATAGCTACTGAAGATGTCGATGTAAATGACATATATAAGAAGAATTGGGCCGATGTTTTTCAACCAAATGATGAAGTTAGGAAATACTGGGAAAAAGAGATTACAATTGGTAGAAGTAAAGCAAATCAACTAGATGAATTTTTAAAGGATTATGCAACTATTAAAGGGCTTTACGTTGCATCTCAAACAGGAATAGATGGACTTTCAAAATCTTTTAAGGATTACGCAAATTCACTTTCTTTAGATGATTTATTATCTTTCATAAAAGAAATCACATCTTATGCAAATATATACTTCAATTTATTTAACAGAAATATTGAAGACACATGCTTCGATAAGTATGACAATTTGAGTGTCTTACTGCTAACGTTAAAAGTAACAAAAACTTCAACTTTCAACCCTTATTTATTGAAATTAGTTCATGACAAGCCTTCTAATTTGGAAGATTTATTGTTTAATTTAGAAAAATTTATTATAAAGAGACTAGTCTATTCTGCTAGTGCAAAGAATTATAATAAGATTTGTGAGCAATTATTGAAAATCGATGATGCTATTGGATATTTAGATGGCTATTCAGATGGCTCAATCGATTACACTTTGTATCCTTCTGGTTTATCAAATATAAGCAACGATAACGCTAAACTGATTCTTTTGATTATTGAATTAATCAAGAGAAAAAAAGCTGGAGAGTCAAAATTTGCAACTTTAGCTAAGTATTCAAGTTTCCAATTAGAACATATTCTTCCAAAGAAGTGGCTTAAAAATTGGAGTGATGTTCCTTGTTATAATAGTGACGGAACCATCGTAACTGATTTCTCTTTAATAACTACAATAAGAGAAAATAAAAAATTATCCATCGGAAACATGACCATTTTGAAAGATAAGCTTAATGGTAGTATTAGTAATGGAGATTTCAAGTCAAAGATAAAAGGTAATGGCAAGAACTCTGGTATTGAAGATTTTGTCGGTGGATTATTGGTCGCAAAAGAAATAGTCGAGATTTACGAATCAACAAAAGAATGGAATGAAAAAAGCATATTTAAAAGAGACAAAGATTTATTTGATGTACTGAATGAGTTCTTTAACTTTGTAGCTGATTCATCTTCTGTTGAAGTGGTGGCAATAGCATCTTCGGTAGATGATAAAACTGTATCAGTAGAAATTGATATCAATGATGAATCAACATGGTCTTCACTTTCACTTAGAGGGTTAGCATTTGAGTTAGTTAAGGACTTGGTTGTGAATGATAAGTTAAGCAAGGAAGAAATAGAAATGCTATGTACTCCTGCATACACTCACACAATTATCAAGAATATTAAGAATGCTCTTATTGCGTACCCAAGCGAGATTGCTGCTACTGCATGGAAGAAGAATAGGTATTCTAGAGCCATCATCGAGCATGGAGATATAAAGTTGCATGTTAGCACACAATTTACAAAAGAAGCAGTAGATGAGCTAGTGGTTTGGTATAAAAGCAAAAAATAAATTGAAAGGAGGTTATATAAAATGCAAAAGAAAGACAATCCGTTTTTAAAATATCTTGATTCAAAATATGCTGATTTATTTGCTAAGAAGATAGCCTCCTTTTTATTGCATAATAGAGACATAGTTCAAGATAAATTAGATGATATGTATCATTTATCAGAACTAACTGTAGAGGACAACAATGCCATTACCGTGTATATTGATTCAAAAGATGATGACACTATCGAATTTGATATAGTTTTCAATCCTGATCTTGATTGCTATTGCCGTTATGGAAAGCATCATGACTATGAGTCAGTAGCTGTAAATGATATATGGGTATCAATTCCAGGAAGAGCTACATTATCAAGTGGATTGAAAGATATGACATTTGGTAGATGCGAGGAATACAATAAGTCTAAGCCAAAGAAGCCTCTTGAAGGTCATTTGATTCCTGTCATCTACAAAATCGAGTATGAAAATTACGCACAAGAAATATTTGATAAGTTCTATAGTGAAGAAATAAAATCCGATGAATATGCCGTTGATATCGAACTTATAGCAAAGCGAATGGGAGCCAACCTTAAGTTTCACGAAATATCAAAAGATAAGATGACATTCGGTCAGGTTTTCTTTGAAGAAACAATTCATCCTATTTACTCGACTAGTGATGATGAGTTTCATAAATATAAGGTTCCTGCAAATACAATTATAATCGATAGAGATGCTACTAGTATTTTCTCACTAGGTTCTGAAAAGATTACAATAGCCCACGAATTAGTGCATTTCTATTTCCATAAAAAAGCATTCCATTTTGCAAAACTTCTAAACAAAAATTTTAATCTTCTAGAGTGTAAATCTGGTGGCTTGGTTCAAAGTGATGATGATCCAATGAAGTGGTTTGAAATACATGCTAATGGTATAGCACCATATATCATGCTACCTAAGAACAAATTAATTAGAAGATTTAAGGAATTAGAGGACTTTTGGACTAGGGAATGCAATTCATATCTTGATGCTATAGAACATATAATCATTGAACTAGCTCAAGATTTCAAGGTCACTCAACAAGCAGTCAAGAAGAGACTTATTGATTTAGGATTTGATGCAGCAAGAGGTGCTTTTGATTACGTAGATGGGAATAAAGTTCCAACTTATGGCGTTAAGCGTGGCACACTTAAACCTAATGAAACCTATTCTATAAGCATTAAAGATTTAATGAAGTCGCTTAATGGTTTAGCTGCCGATATGACGCATGTTTATTTTGGTAAATATACATACGTCGAATACCATTTATGCATCAATGACAAAAAGTATATACAAAAGGATATCTTCGGTAAGGATGAGCTTACTCCATATGCAAGAACTCATATGGAAGAATGCTGTGTTAAGTTTGAATGTAAAGCAAAAAACTCAATATTAGGAAGTTCAACATACGGGACTTTCTGTTACTTATGTAATGTTTTTAGTGATAATTTACAGTATGAAGTCAAATGGTCGTCAGGGCAAACTTGCAATGGTGACGACACAACACAAGCAACATACCAAGGTTATTTAAAAACAATGAATGAAGTAAGGGATTATATTAGAGGCAAGAATTGGCAACAAATCATCACTTATCTATTAGATAAATTTGAAATGGATGCAAACGACTTAGCTATTGATTCAGGTGTGGCACTAAGGTCTATTAATAGATATATTAGTGGTGAGATAAAGAAGCCAGATAAGAAGACATTCATTGCTATCTGTATGACTCTTCAACTACCTGCCTTAGTTGTTAACGATATTATGGTAAGAGTGGGAATCACATTCATACCTGATGATCCTGAAGATGATATGTACGTGTTTATTCTTAAGGCAATGCGCGGAAAGGATATCACCGAAATTAATTATTTCTTAAAGTCTGAAGGATTCAATCCACTAAATAATGCTATTTAAACAAATTTAAAAATTATTTTTTCCATAGGGTGCCAAACTTTTTATGGTTATATGACCCGCTCCGGTGATGGGGCGGGTCTTTTTTTGCGTATTATTTGGGAAAATGCAGTATTTATCGCGGTTTATCCTTTCCACAGGATGCCAAAAAGAAAAAAAGATTAGGAGTAAACTATAAGAGAAGTTGAGGGCTGGTGACCTTCCTTACAGTACTAAGAGCTGAACCAGAGCTGTCGTAAACGGTACTGAATTTAATTTAATATCGCGGTCGGACAATTACGAGGGAAGGCTGCAAAATCGAATACGGAAGTATGAACTTTCGTTGGTTTTGTATACCATAACTACGCCTATTTGTAGGATGTCTGCACGCAAGATGAAATGCCTCTGTATTCGATAAAAAAACGAATATGGAGGATTTTTATTTTGAAAGAACAAAAAGAAAAAAAGTACTTACTACCGCAAAGGGTAAGCCATAACCAAGTGAACCTTTATGAGGTTTCAGAAGAAACTTACAGGGAAGTCACAAGGGAAATTAACAGAATCAGAAAGGAAACACAACGCAACGGCGAATGCTACTGCACCAAAGACAAACTTTGGCAATGTGATGGCTGTTGTGTAGATTGTCCTTTCTACCGCAAAAAAGCAATCAGCTTGTCAGATATTGCTTATAAGGATAACAAAGGTGAGAACGACATCACGTATGAAGAGATCATCCCTGACAATTCCTATAGAAACACACCTGAAGGAATCATATTTGAATCCTTAATCAAAGAATTAAAGGATACGCTCGCACGCATAGACCCTAAGGCGAGAGAGATATTCGATGCCATTTATGTAAAGGCTATGTCTAATGAGTTCGAAGGATTAAGGGATGTGGCACGTGAGTTAGGCATACCATGGAGCACATTCCACGACAAGTTAGTCATCATTCAAAAGTGGTGCAAGAAATATTTCTAAAAAAATTAAAAAGTTCCGACCAATTTGCCACTTCCTGTCCAAGGGGTACTAAGGAAGACAAATCTTCCTAATTCTCAAGGAGGTAGTAAATATGGACGAGAATGAAAATAACAACAAAAACTCACCACCTAATTACGAAGAATTAGCAGACATCCTAGTAGCAATTAGCGTGGTAGCGAAAAGACTATCCAAGGAAATCCTTAGACAGGTTACCGAGGAATGCGAGAAGGAGGGTGTACCAAATGGCAGCTAAACCAGAAGAACACTGCACCAATGGTTGCTCCCCTTCAAGCTCATCACGTTGGACTGAATGCAGTGGTTCAGCCAGTTTATCAAAGGGAATGCCAAATAAGACAAACCCAGTCACTGACTTAGGAACATATTTTCATGAACTAGCAGCATACAAGGTCAACAAGGCTTTAAAACGAAGATGTGAAAAACCTACATCGGTGCTTAACACCGAAGAATCAGATGAATTCACCGATGAGTACACGAAACTCGTGATGAAGATTGTCAAACGTGAAAAGCGTAGAGATCCAAATATGAAGGTGTTGGTGGAGGAGCGTGTATCTATCGATGACTATATTGAAGGAACTTTTGGCACCTGCGATTTAGGAATCATATCTAGAGGCAAGCTTTATGTCATCGACTGCAAGTTTGGATTTAAAGAGGTATCACCATTCAAGAACAAACAGCTATCCATCTATGCGTTAGGTTTACTAACCAAATACGGTGAAGCTTATGGAATTGAAAAGGTGACGCTAGGAATTTACCAACCACGTATTCAACGCTGTATCCAAACATATCAAACAACCGCAAGACGAATCGTCAAGTGGGGCAATACGGTACTTAGGGTAGTAGGCAAAGAAATCCTGGAAGGTAAAGGAAAATTCAAAGTCGGCGATTACTGTTGCTATTGTCCAGCACTCAGTCGCTGCAGAAAACATTTAGAGGAGTACGTTAACATGGAAAATTTAGTAGAAAAAGAACCCAACAAATTAACCGATGAAGAGTTGGTTCAAGTGTTAGAACAAGCAGATAGCGTAATCTCATTTATCGAAAGCGTAAAGGAGTATGCGTTATCCCAAATGATGGAAGGTAAGGAAATCCCTAACTTCAAGATTGTCGAAGGCAGAAGCAACTACAAATTCACTGATGAAGAACTAGTAGTGAGTGAATGCGTAAAAGCTGGATACAACGACATTTACAAGAAATCCCTAATCTCAGTAGCTGAAATGAAGAAGCTAATGGGCAAGGACGATTTCAACAAGATATTAGGCTCACTTGTAACAAGACCTACAGGTAAAGCCACATTAGCAAAAATTACCGATAAGAGACCAGCAATGGACTTATCAACTGCACAAGAAGAATTCAAAGAATATAAAGGAGATAAATAATTATGGCAGCAAATAAAGTAATCACAGGTGTATGTAGAGTATCATATGCCCATTTAGTAGAACCTTATGGAATGGAAGGACAAGAACCAAAATACTCAGCAGTTCTTATTTTTCCTAAATCAGATTTAGAAACTCGTACAGCCATTGAAAAGGCAATTGATAAAGCAATCGAAGATGGCGTTGCAAAATTTGGTGGCAAAAAAATTGCTAAAACATCTGTTCACATCATCAAAGATGGTGATGAAAAAGATGATCCAATTTATGCGGGTAGTTACTACATCAATGTTAAATCAAAAGATAGACCACAAATTGTAGATCGTAATCTTCAAGACATTATTGACCCTGAAGAAATTTACAGTGGTATGTATGCTCGTTTCAGTCTTACTTTCTATCCATATTCATTCAATAACATGCGTGGAATCAGCGTAGCTATGGGAAATATCCAAAAAGTAGCCGATGGTGAAAGATTCTCAGGCAAGACTAAAGCATCGACAGATTTTAACGATGGTTTTGCATCAAATTTTAATGATACTGACTTTCCATTTGGAAATTAATCAATAACAGGTTTGGGTAGGAAGAAGAGCCTTTCTACCCTCGTACCTATTCTCACAACGAAAGGAAATGTTACATATGAAAAATATATTATTTTTAGATGCTGAAACTTACTCTGAAACTGATTTAACTAAAACATCAGTATATCGATATGTTGAAGATCCAATGTTTGAGATTCAACTACTTAGTTATTCTTTCAATGGTGGCAATGTTATAACCGTTGATTTAGCACAAGGTGAAAAAATTCCAAATGAAGTTATTAAAGCTATTTATGATAAAGAAACTCTTAAAGTGGCACATAATGCTAATTTTGAAAGAATCGTATTATCACGTTTTCTTGGAATGAAAACAGGAGTCTATCTTTCATGTGATGGTTGGTATTGTACTATGGTTCACGCATTAACATTAGGATTGCCTGCATCGTTAGCAAATTTATCAGTAGTTCTTAAGTTAAAAAATGCCAAGATGAACGAAGGTAAAGATTTAATTCGTTTCTTTGCTAAACCTGTAGCACCTACAAAAAAGAATGATTATCGTACAAGAAATTATCCTCATCACGATATTAATAAGTGGAATTTATATAAAGAGTACAACAAGTATGATGTCCTAGCTGAAATTGAAGTATATAACAAACTTTCCTTATTTCCAATGAACCCAGATACCTATAAGGAATGGATATTAGATTCAAAGGTAAATGATAGAGGAATTATGGTTGATATGGAGTTGGTTAATAATGCGATGAAACTAGATACATTAGTTCGCAACGAGTTAATGGAAAAGATGAGATATCTTACTAACATTGCAAATCCTAACTCAGTAGTACAGTTAAAAGACTTCTTAGTGAAAAATGGCATTATTACTGATGATTTAGGTAAAAAGAACGTTACGAAGTTGATTGAAACAGCTCCTGACGATATTAAAGAAATCCTAAAATTAAGGCAACAAATATCAAAGTCTAGTATTAAGAAATATCTTGCAATTAAAAACTGTGTTTGTAGTGATGGTAGAGTACGTGGATTATTTCAATTCTATGGTGCAAGTAGAACAGGTCGTGAGGCTGGTCGCTTAGTTCAATTACAAAACCTACCACAAAATCATATCGAGAACCTAGATGAAGTTAGAAATCTTTTGAAAAAAGGTGACTTCAACTCCATCAAGTCAATTTTTGATGATGTTCCACAAATACTATCAGAACTTATAAGGACCGCCTTTATTGCTAAGCCTGGATACACGTTTATTGATTGTGATTTTAGTGCAATTGAAGCTCGTGTCATTGCTTATTTATCAGGCGAAGAGTGGCGTTTAGAGGCTTTTAAGAACAACGAAGATATCTACTGTGCATCTGCAAGTAAGATGTTCGGTGTTCCTGTTGTTAAGAACGGAGAGAATGGTCATTTAAGACCTAAGGGTAAAATCGCAGAATTAGCTTTAGCTTATGGTGGCTCAGTTGGTGCATTAACAGCAATGGGTGCTCTTGAAATGGGGTTAACCGAGCATGAATTACAGCCACTCGTCCATTCTTGGCGAAATGCAAATCATAATATAACTCGATTTTGGTGGACTTTAGGTAATGCAATCAAGCATACCATCCAAGAAAAATCCATCAATGAATGCTATGGATTAAGAACTATTTACGATAGAGGTTACCTTTTTATAGAACTACCTAGTAAAAGAAGATTAGCTTATCCAATGCCAAGAGTCATTATGGATGATTATGGCAAGGATAACATTACATATTTAGGCGAAACAACATCAAAGGTATGGGGAACGATTGATTCCTATCCACCTAAGTTTGCAGAAAATGTCTGTCAAGCTGTAGCAAGAGACCTGCTTTTCTTTGGAATGAAAAATCTCGATGAAAATGGAATCGATGTTGTTGCCACAATCCACGATGAATGTCTATGTGAAGTGAAGATTGGCTCTCATACAGTTGAGGAAGTATCAAATATTATGTCTACAACTCCTAGTTATATGAAAGACATTCCACTTAAAGCAGAAGGCTTTACATCACCATATTTTAAGAAAGATTAAGAGGTATTAGATATATGACTGAAATTAAAAGAAATACACGAGAAGTAGGTAACGTTAAAATCGAAACCTACTCTAAAGAAATAGTATCAGCTTGTATGCTAGGCGTTGAGGTTGGTACAAATGGATACCAAGGTGGCGATACAGGACATGGCTCTCGTACTTACATTTCATTTACAAATGAAGGTTGCACAGATATGAATGTCCATGTTGGATATGAGTATGACACCCCTAATAAAGTGACTTTAACCTTTGGTGGAGATTGCGAGTTAATGAATATAATACTTGCACTTAAGTTTGCTATTAATGTTTTAGAAGACCAAATCAAAGGCGACATCAATTAGGAGGTGTCTTATGAGAAGTTTATCGATAGCATATGGTAATTCTCGCAAGGCAGCAAAATGGAGTAATAAATATATTACTTTTGATGACCTATGCAAGAAACTAGAAACAACAATAAGAACTACTGAATCAGTAGAAGAATATAAGAAAATGACCCGTCAAGCTCGTGATGGAATAAAAGATAAAGGTGGCTTTGTTGGTGGCTCATTAAGGGACAATCTACGCAAGGTTGAAAACGTAGTATCACGTTCAATGCTCACTCTAGATATTGATAAAGCAGAACCTGGTTTCATTGAAAAGTATGCAAACGAGAGTCCTTACACTTCGTGTCTTTATACGACTCACTCGCATAGACCTGATGCAAATAGATGTCGAATTATCGTTCCATTAACTAGGGATGTTCAACCAGATGAATATGTAGCACTTGCTCGATATTTTGCCTTTGAATGGGGAATCGATCAATTTGATGAGTGTTCATATCATACTAATCAATTAATGTTTTGGCCTACAACACCACAAGATGGTGAATACATTTATAAAAGAGTAGATAAGGAGTGGTTAAATCCTGATGAGTTCTTTAAAAAATATCCTAACTATAAGGATTTATCATTACTTCCAACTTCAAGTAGAGAATCAAGTGTTCGCATAAGTAAAGCAGGAGCAAAACAAGAAGATCCTTTAGCAAAAGAAGGAATAGTAGGTGCTTTTTGTAGAGTTTATTCAATTTCAGCAGTAATTAGTAAATATCTTAATGATGTGTATGAAGAATCAACTGTTGATGGAAGATATGACTATATTCCTGCCGATTCAATTGCAGGTTTGGTGGTGTATGATGATAAGTTTGCATACTCTCATCATGCATCTGACCCCGCAAGCAATCAATTATGTAATGCCTTTGATTTAGTTAGAATCCATAAATTCGGTTTAGATAATAAGTCTTTTAAGAAGATGGTTGACTTTGCAATGAATGATGATGCTGTAAAACTCGAAGTATTGGACGAGCAATTTAATGAACCATCTAACGTTTCAAAGCCAAGTGATACAGTTACTCCTTTAGGGAAAAATTGGAAACTAGGTCTAACGATTAATGACTATGGTTCGATTGAAAATACTAGTAAAAACCTTATTTTGATATTAGAAAATGACCCTGATTTCAAAAATATTGCATATAACGAATTTGCAAATTTAGTAGAAATAATAGGACCTGTTCCTTGGGATAGACCTTTGGGAAATAAGTATTGGCGTGATGCCGATGAAAACCAACTAAAGGCCATTCTTGATAAAAGATATACATCGTTTAGTGATAGAAATTATACTGTTGCTTTTTCAAAAGTGACATCGGACAGACATTTTCATCCAATTAGAGATTATTTGGATTCTTTACCTAAATGGGATGGAGTACCTAGAGTAGAGGAATTATTTATTAAGTATTTCAATGCAGAGGATTCTGATTATGTACGAGCAGTTACAAGAAAAACATTTAGTGCGTGTGTAAATCGTATATATGTTCCAGGTACTAAATTTGACTCAATTCCTGTATTAGATGGTGACCAAGGAATAGGTAAAAGTAGCATTATTAAGAACTTATGTGGAGAGCAATATTTCTCAGATGGACTAGCTTTAACCGATATGAGCGATAAAACCGGTAGTGAAAAATTACAAGGATTTTGGCTAATTGAAATTGGTGAGTTAGCGGGTATGAAAAAAGCCGATATTGAAAAAGTTAAATCATTTATTTCTTGCACTGATGATAAGTATCGTCCTTCCTATGGTAGAACTGTCGAATCACATCCAAGACAATGCGTAATTTTTGCAACGGTAAATGGTGATAGAGGATATCTTCGTGATATTACAGGTAATCGTAGATTTTGGATTATTAAGTTGAAAAAGGAATCATCTGGATGGGACTTTCCAACCGATAAGAATTTCAAGGATCAATTTTGGGCTGAGGCTAAGGAAATCTATCTAAAAGGCGAAAAATTATACCTTGAAGGTGACATTTTAGAAAAATCCAAGGAAGAGCAACGAAAAGCTATGGAACAAGATGACCGCGTTGGAGTTATTGAAGAATATCTTAATAAACTACTTCCTACCAATTGGGATAATATGAACCTTTATCAAAGACGCAACTTTTTAAATGGTGACCCACTTGCGGGTACAGGTTCGGTTTTACGAACACAAGTTTCAAATATTGAGATTTGGGCGGAGTGCTTTAATAAGACTCCATCCGATATGAAACCCCAAGACGGTTATGCAATTACTGCACTTATGGTTCAAATTCCAGGGTGGACACGAGATAAAAAGACAACTCGCATACCTCAATATGGAGTCCAAAGAGTCTATAGAAAGGGATAAAAGTTTTGTAACAAGTTGTAACAATGTAACGTGAGTTCCCTATATAAGCAAATCGGCTGAAATAGATACAGAAAAATAGCACGCATACGCATTATATAGGAAAACCTTGTTACACTTGTTACAGTTGTTACAAACCTGAATTGGTGAAATGAATACGAAAAACAAGAAGTTTTCAGAGCATGAAATAGAGAAAAAACTCGTAAAAAGGGTCAATGAAGTGGGTGGTATGGCACTTAAGTTTGTATCACCTGGAAATAGTGGAGTGCCTGATAGATTGGTACTTATAGCTATTGGAAAAATCGCATTCGTTGAAGTGAAAGCTCCTGGTGAAAAGCCTAGACCTTTGCAAGTACGAATGATTAACAAAATACGTAAATTGGGATTCAAGGTTTATGTACTTGATGACATTATGAAGATAGGAGTGATAATAAATGAAATACAATCCACATAATTATCAAATATATTCAATTGAATTTATAAAAGAACACAAACTTGCAGCCTTACTTCTTGAATGTGGACTTGGCAAAACTAGTGTAACATTATCCGCTATTAATGATTTGATGAATAGTGGTGAAATACATAAAGTACTCGTTATAGCTCCTTTAAGAGTTGTTAATGTTTGGAAACAAGAAACTGAAAAATGGGATGAACTTAATGATTTAACAGTAAGTAAGGTTGTAGGTTCTTCAAAGGAAAGAGAAAAAGCACTATCAGTTAAGGCTGACATATATGTTATCAATCGAGAAAATGTCGAATGGTTAGTCTACAAAAGTGGCTTTGAATTTGACTTTGATATGGTTGTTATTGATGAATTATCAAGTTTTAAATCATATAAATCTAAAAGATTTAAAGCATTACTTCAAGTTAGACCTTATATAAAGCGAATTGTTGGATTAACTGGAACACCTGCATCAAATGGACTACTTGATTTATGGTCTGAATACAAAGTGATTGATGGTGGGCAAAGATTAGGTCGATATATAACACATTATCGTGATACGTATTTTCTACCAGATAAAAGAAATCAACAAGTTATCTTTTCTTGGAAGCCTAAGGAATTCGCAGAAAATATTATTTACGACAAGATTTCAGATATCACGATTTCAATGAAGAACAAGGATTACTTAAAACTCCCTGATCTGGTTGAAAATGATGTGGTTGTAGAAATGGATGAAAGCGAAAAGCAAATCTATAAAGATCTTAAATACGATATGGTTACTAAAATTGGTGATGAAGAAATCGATGCAATGAATGCAGGTACTTTATGCGGTAAATTATGCCAATTATCTAATGGTGCGATTTATAAAGAAGATAGGACTTTTCAAAATTTCCATGAAAAGAAACTAGATGCATTAGAAGATTTGATTGAATCACAAAATGGTAAACCAACATTAGTTGCTTATTGGTTCAAGCATGACTTAGAGCGAATCTTGAAGAGATTTCCAAATGCTAGGGTTCTTAAAAGTGATGCTGATATTGATGATTGGAACAATAAACGCATCGAAGTAGGACTAATTCAACCACAGTCAATTGGGCTTGGAGTGAATCTTCAAGATGGTGGTTCAACCATTATTTACTTTTCACTTATGTGGAGTCTAGAACTTCTAATTCAAACGAATGCAAGACTCCATCGTCAAGGGCAAAAGGATACGGTATTTATTCACTATATCGTTACAAAGGACTCAATTGATGAAGATATTGTAAAAGCATTAAAAAGAAAAGATAAAACACAAACTGCTTTATTGGATGCAGTTAAGGCAAGAATCAAGGAGGACAGCTAATGGATAAAATAAAATTTTTATGTAAGTATCATAATCTACAAATTCAAATAGCAAAGAAAAAAGAGTATATTGCCTTTTGCGAAGAAAGAAGTAATTCTATCCCAGGTCCTTGCTATGACAAGATAGGTTCTAATCCTAGTCCTAACCTTGATGCACCTTTTGTTAAATGGATTTACAGAAGAATAGATGCTGAGGCTGAATTAAAAGAACTTGAAGAAAAGGCTGCAAAAGCAAAAATGGAAATTGAAGATTCAATATCGAAACTTGATGATCCTGATATGGAGAGGGTATTAATTTACCGATATATTGATTGGAAATCGTGGAGAGAAATATCAGAAAAGATGTTTTATTCATCAACTACAATAAGAAGAAAGCACGATGAAGCTATAGAAATACTTGTTCTATAAAAATGAGCAGGTGTGGCAAGCAATGGCAAGGCGTGGCAAGTTGTGAAAAGGGGCAAAGTATGATATGATATAATTGGCAAAAGCCATAGAGAAATTACAGGTCATTGGAACAATATCCATTGGCCTTTTTTCATACTCAAAAGGAGGTAGTGGTATGCCAACAAAACCAAAGAAACCCTGTGCATATCCAGGATGTCCAAAGTTAACCTTTGATGTTTATTGTGAAGAGCACGCTGCCTTAAGAAGAAAGCAATACGATAAATATAATCGAGCACCAAATCACGATAAGAAATATGGTAACAATTGGCGACGCATTAGAGCTCTTTATGTTAAGAATCATCCTTTATGTGAACGTTGCTTGAAGGAAGGAAGAATCACACCTGTTGAAGAGGTTCATCACATCATACCTCTTTCTCGTGGAGGAACTAATCAGTTCAGTAATTTGATGTCATTATGTCAGAGTTGTCATACGAAGATTCATTACGAACTTGGCGATAGGAAATAGGGGTAGGGGAGTCAAAATCTCTACAACTAAAAATAAGAAGACCGAGCCTGGGGTTTCGTGTGCATTTTTTTCATTTCAAACGGGGTATTAACCCAATCTATAGTAAAATCATAGATTTTATGGTAAAATATTTCTATCATTTACTTAAGAAAGAAGTGGTTAAAATGGAAATAAAAATGGAATTTAAGAAGACGTATCCTTATGACGCTAAGGTATTATCAATTCCTGCCAAAATTTATAAGCTTGGTGATGAAACACAATATGTTGAAATTAATGTTATAGTTGATACTGGATGCTCAAGCACTGTTATCCATTCGGGTGTTTTGAATGCATTAGGCATAAATGTTGAAGAAACTAGTGATATTGGTACTGGTGTAAATTCAAAAATTAATCTCGGTGCTGGTATGTTTAGGGTTGAGTTAGCTAAAGACTTTTATTTTGACACATATGTACATACAATGGATGATTTGACTTGCGATATGCTACTTGGAATGGATACCTTATCCCACATGAATATTTGGGAGATAAAAAGAAATGGAATGAATCCAATTGAATTAACCTTTCAAATATTAGGTTCTGACACTGATTATAACAATTAGTAACTTGCTCACTTCGGTGGGCTTTTATTTTGCACGGACTACCTAGCGGTGGTCTTTTTTATTACCAAAATGGAGGTGAATCAATGGCAAAAGATGGAACTAGCCGTGGTGGTAGTAGAATTGGTTCTGGTAAGAAACCAACCACGAAAAAGAAAGTTCAAGCTTTAAATAATAGCATTCTTGAAACTGTAGAATTAGATGCTCCAAGTGAAATCGAAGGAGTAGATATTCCACCTATTAAAGAATATTTAAAAGCTAAACAAAAGAATGGGAAAGAAACCTATGCAGAAGAAATATATAAAGCGACATATTTATGGCTTAAGAAAAGAGGATGCGACAAATTAGTATCGCAACAACTAATTGAAAGCTATGCTTTATCCTGCGCTAGGTATATTCAATGTGAAGAGGCTATATCTGAATTTGGTTTTCTCGCAAAGCATCCTACTACAGGAAATGCTATTGCATCACCTTATGTACAAATGAGTCAAAGTTATATGAAACAGGTTAATAATACCTGGTATCAAATTTATTCAATCGTTAAGGATAATGGTTCTGCTGATGTTGAAGAACTAGATAGCCAAGACATTATGATGGAACGATTGTTATCAGCAAAGAAGGGTCACTAATTATGGTGACTTTTTATTTTGAAAGGAGTGATTGAATGTTAAAAGTAATTGAGTTATTCGCAGGAGTGGGAGCTCAACGAAGAGCTCTACAAAAAGCAAACATTGATCATCAAGTAATAGCTATTTCTGAAATCGATAGGTACGCAATTCAAGCTTATAACGCAATTCATGGCGATACTCCAAACTTAGGAGATATTAAAAAGATTGAAAAACTACCTAAAGCGGACCTATGGACTTATTCATTCCCATGCACTGATATTTCTTTAGCGGGTCGAATGAGTGGATTTGAAAAGGACAGTGGTACGCATTCATCACTTTTATGGGAAGTTCAAAGATTGCTATCTACAGCAAATGATGATGGAACTTTACCAAAACTTCTATTGATGGAAAACGTAAAAAACTTACTTAGTAAGAAGTTTAAGCCTTTGTTTGATGAGTGGTGTAAATATCTTGAGGACTTAGGATATAAAAATTTTTATAAAGTCCTAAATGCAAAAAATTATGGTATTCCTCAAAATAGAGAACGTGTATTTATGATTTCAATTAAGGATACTGATGAATTGTATCAATTTCCATCTGAAATCAATCTTGATACAAAATTAGGAGATTATTTAGAACCTGTGGTTGATGAAAAATATTATCTTTCAGCAAAGTTGATTGATTGTTTTACAGATATGAAAAATCGCAATGGATTATTACGAGGAATGCAGTTCACGCCAAAGTTTGCAATTAAGGATAAAATTGCCAGAACAATTACAACAAAGGCGGGTTCAAGACCTTGTGATAATTATATTGTTGAACCTGTTATCACGCTAGATGGAAAGGTTATAGTTCCTCAAGCAACAAAAGATGGATACGCCATTGCTGAAATAGGAGATGGAATATATACCAATAGATGTATTTCAAAAAGAGGAGTAGTTCAAAAGGATAAAATTCCAACCTTAAAAACTAGTGTTAACGATATTGCTGTTGTAGTTACTAAAGATTCAGAAAACTACATTCAGTGGGAGCAAAAAGGGTGGTTCGACATAGAATGTAGAGCATACAAAGAAGACAAGGTATCTGGAGCATTAAATACACGTGGTCATATGAAAGTTCTCACAAATGATGTAGCAATCAGAAGGCTCACCCCACTTGAGTGCTTTAGACTTATGGGATTTGAGGATGATGATTATAAAAAAATTAAAGACTTAAACATATCCGATACCCAGGCATACAAAATGGCAGGTAACTCAATAGTAGTTAACTGTCTTACAGAAATTTTTAAGAAATTAAAGGAGATTATTAATTATGATTGAAAAAGTTAATCCATGTCATCCAGATAAGGTGGCTGATAGAATCGCAGGAGCTATTGTTGATCTAGCATACAAACAAGAAGAAAATCCAAGAATTGCAGTTGAAGTTTTAATAGGTCATGGGAAATGTCATATCATTGCAGAAACTTCCACATTCCTTGATATAAATGATATTTCAAAAGCGGTTCATAGAATTGCTGGAGACATTCAAGTTGACTGTGTAATTGTGCCTCAAGATAGACACCTATCTGATAACCAAGAAGGCGCAATTAGATGTGGTGATAATGGTATCTTCAAAGGAGTGCCATTAACAAAAGAACAAAAAGAACTATCACAAATTGCACATAAAATATTTGCTGCTTATTCTTGTGATGGTAAATACATCTTAAATGGCGATAGGTTAATCATCTGCCAAAGTAATGCTACAACTGAAGAATTAAAGAAAGAGTATCCAAATGCAGAGATTAATCCATTAGGTTATTGGACAGGAGGAACTGATGTCGATACTGGTGCAACCAATAGAAAACTAGGTTCTGATATGGCTGATTCAGTAACTGGTGGTGGACTTCATGGAAAAGATCTATCCAAAGCTGATGTTAGTGTAAATATCTACGCTTGGTTAAAGGCTCAAGAGACAGGAGCTCCAGTTGAACTTTGCTGTGCTATTGGTGATGAGTACATTGATAATAAACCTTATGAAGAAATCGTAGCAATTGCACGTGAGTTCATCTTTGATTTAGGAGGATTTGAGAAATTCGCTGAATGGGGGTTAGTATAATGAAGACTACAACTGAAATGACTTTGATTTCTATCGATAAACTTATCCCTTATATAAACAATGCACGTACACATAGTCCTGAACAAATAACAAAGCTTAGAAGTTCATTGAGGGAGTTTGGATTTATTAATCCAGTTCTTATCGATAGGAAATATAACGTGATTGCAGGTCATGGTAGACTTGAAGCAGCAAAAGCTGAAGGAATAAAAGAGGTTCCATGTGTATATGTTGACCATTTAACTGAAGCTCAAAAGAAAGCATACATCATTGCTGATAACCGTATGGCAATGGACGCAGGTTGGGATGAAGAATTATTAAAAGTTGAATTAGAGGCTCTCGAAGGGGAGTCTTTTGATTTATCCCTTACTGGTTTTGAAGAAGATGAACTTGCAGATTTATTTAAATCCGATGAATCACCAATAGAAGATGACGATTACGATTTATCTGAAGCATTAGAAAAGGCAGCATTCGTAGAAAGAGGCGACCGTTGGATTGTAGGAAGACACGTTCTTTATTGTGGTGATGCTACTAATCCTGATGATGTTGATAAATTAATGGATGGAAAGAGTGCAAACCTAGTTCTGACTGATCCACCTTATGGAGTTTCATTTAAATCGAGCTCTGGCTTAACCATTAAAAATGACTCAATGAAGAATGATGAGTTTTACAACTTCTTAAAATCTGCCTTTGATAATATGGTGGCTCATTGCGAGAAGGGTGCTGCAGGATATGTGTTCCATGCGGATACAGAAGGCTTGAATTTCAGAAAGGCATTCATCGATTCAGGATTTCATTTAGCAGGTTGTTGTATCTGGGTAAAGGATAGTTTGGTTCTAGGACGTTCTGATTATCAATGGCAACATGAACCAGTACTTTATGGCTTCTTACAAAACGGAAAGCACAACTGGTATTCGGATAGAAAGCAAACAACTATCTGGAATTTCAAAAAGCCTAAAAGAAATGAGAATCATCCAACCTCTAAACCACTAGATCTTTTATCTTATCCACTTCAAAACAGTACAAGAGAAAATGCTGTTGTCATTGATACCTTTGGTGGTTCTGGTTCGACATTGATGGCTTGTGAACTAACAAATAGAATTTGCTATACGATGGAACTTGATGAAAAGTATGCATCAGTAATTCTTAGACGTTACGTTGATAATGGTGGAGATCCTTCAGGTGTTTACTGCATTAGAAATGGTGAAAAAGTAATGTACGCTGATGTAGCTAAGGAAGTTGAAAAAAGAGATGGCAGCCTTGAAGAAACACCATCAAATGACTTGATATAAATCGCCTTTAGAGTGATATATACATAGCACAAAGGAGGTTTATAAATATGACTAAAGTTGAATCATTAAGACTTGAACTCGAAAGAATGTGTAACGAAACTCAAACAAGGCTATCTGGAATGCAAAAGCTAGTAGAGTACTACATCACCTCACTTGGTTGGTCTGAAGAAAAGGCTCTTCAATATGCACTTGCATTATTCCACAATGGCACAGTTACACAAATTAAACTACTTGGTAAAGATGGTGAGGAACTATGAGAATAGCAGAACTTGAATCATTAAGAAAAGAGTATCCCAAAGGTGCTCGAGTAGAATTAGTCAAAATGAATGATATTCAGGCACCGCCTATTGGAACAAAAGGAACAGTAGTTGGAGTTGATGACATTGGATCAATTATGATTAGTTGGGATAATGGAAGTTCACTAAATGTTGTTCTTGGTGAAGATGTAGTAAAAGTTATTAAAAACTAGAAGTTTATATATCAAAGATATATAAAAATAGTTAAAAAATATACACAAAATGACTTGCTATTATGTCCTTTTAGAGTGATATATATACACGACGAAGGGAAGAAAAACCTTCAAGGAGGACAAAGAAATGAAGAACACAGAAAACCAAATCAACAATATGAAACAACAAACAATCGGAGTAGAGATTGAAATGAATTCAATTACAAGACAAAAAGCTGCTAAGCTAGTTGCTGAGTACTTCGGAACAAGAGCCTGGAACGCAGCAAGCGAATACGGATATTGCAGTTGGGCTTGCAAGGACCAACAAGGCAGAGTTTGGAAATTCCAAAAGGATGTATCAATTGCAGGACCAGACGATGAGAAATGCGAACTTGTAACTCCAATCCTTACTTACAGCGATATGGATGATCTACAAGAGATTGTTAGAATCCTTAGAAAAGCAGGTGCAAAAAGCGACGCTTCAAGAATGTGTGGAGTTCACATTCATATCGGAGCACAAGGGCATACACCAAAGACAATGAGAAACCTTACAAACATTATGGCGAGCCACGAAAGCCTACTTGCAGAAGCCTTAGACCTTGATAGAAATAGAGTATCAAGATACTGCAGAACAGTTGACGCAAGATTCCTTAAGGAAGTCAACAAGAAGAAACCTCAAACAATGAGCCAATTTGCAGACGTTTGGTACAAAAGCCAAGGCGAAGATTATGCAAGAAGCCATCATTACAATGGTTCAAGATACCACATGCTTAACTTCCACGCTACTTTCACAAAAGGAACAATTGAATTCAGATTATTCCAATTTGATGAACCAAAGGATGGAAAAGCAAACGGACTTCACGCAGGACAACTTAAGAGCTACATTCAATTATGCTTAGCCCTTAGTCAACTTGCAAAGGATGCAAAAAGCGCATCAGCAAAACCCCAACAACACGAAAATCCAAAATACGCAATGAGAACTTGGTTATTAAGATTAGGTTTCATTGGTGAGGAATTCAAAACAGCAAGAGACTTCTTAACAAGAAGACTTAGCGGAGACTGCAGTTTCAGAAGCGGGGTAAGACCTGCTTCTCAAGCAGCAATGTAGGGAGGTGAGAATGATGAGCAAATATTACTTAGCATATGGAAGTAACCTTAATATTAGACAAATGGCTTATAGATGCCCAACCGCCATTCCAGTAGGCATAGCAGTAATAAAGAATTATCGCTTGAAATTCAAAGGTAGCAAAACTGGTTCATACCTAACAATTGAAAAAGCAAAAGGGTATGAAGTTCCTGTAGCTGTATGGAAAGTTGAAGATGAGGATGAACTTCATCTAGATTGTTATGAAGGTTATCCTACGTTTTATTACAAGAAAGAAATCGAGATAGATTTCATTAGCATAAAAAGAAAACTACCGCATCACGCTAAAGCATTTGTATACATAATGCACGAAGAAAGAAAACTAGGAATACCAACAAAGCATTATATCGATGTTTGTTTGGAGGGATATAAAGCATTTTGTTTTAACCCGGTAAGATTACTCGAAGCCATTAATTTATCAAAGGAGGATGTCAAAAATGGAAACAACTAAGATTTGTCCTAAGTGTGGAAAAACTTATCGAGGACACCCTGCAT
>UMGV01039446.1_pt1 | contig 34850 bp, 25 predicted proteins | sample 1965361 | NCBI WGS metagenome assembly UMGV01 (sample SAMEA4836081, study PRJEB28245) | human gut metagenome | biome: gut microbiome; material: fecal sample | place: Denmark | collected 2008
TCGTTCTCAGGATCTAAGCGTTCCAATGTAAAATGATACGGTTTTTTATGGATTTCTTTGAAGTCTATCATGTTGAATGAATTTATTTTGGTGCAAACATACAAATAAAAATCGACATTCTGCAAATAATTTGTATTTCTTTGCCATTAGATGATTTCAAAGATTGATGACTTCAGCAAGGGTGAACCTTGGTTAGATAGAACAATTTCCCTTAAAGCCATGCCATAGAAGGCACCGCCTTAACCACCGGACGGGTCTTCCGGCGGCAGGGGAGAGTGGTCTGTTCAACTGTTCTTAGGATTGAGTACCTGTCAACTTCGCCTTCGCTGGCGGCAAGCGGCTTCGCTCGGGTTTGCCGCGCTTCGTCTGCGTTGACGGCACACATTCCATAGAACGTTATAGATCGAGAACGATTGAGACTTCCAAGCCTTTGATGGATAGTCATTATACAAGCAGATAAATGGCTAAGCATGTATAAACGCAAAAAGGCCCTTGATACATATGTTGCACCAAGAGCCTTTTTCGACAGTAAGGACAACAAGGCGGGCTATAGGCTTCAAGCCTGGGCAGATGCCTGGGTGCCGCCTTTTTTCTTATTCTTTGCTCTGGTGGTGTTTTTATCCTTGGCCGTCATGTTCACCGACTCCTCACTGAGGCTGCTTATTGTCTTGTCATTGAAGAACTTAGCCATATCTTCCTCGATCTTCTTGTTGGTTATCCGTGCATATATTTGCGTAGTCTTAATGTTCTTATGACCCAGCATACGGGAAACGGACTCGATAGGCACACCCTTGCTAAGCGTCAGTGTGGCAAAAGTGTGACGCGCCATGTGGAACGATATATCCTTGTCGATGCCGCATGCCGTAGCAATCTCCTTCAGATAATCGTTTGTCTTCTGGTTGGAGTAGATTGGGAATACATGACCTTTCTTTCTAGGATAATTTTTGTATTTCTCAATGATTAGCTTGGCACCCTCAAAGAGTACGACACTGATTTTCGTTCCTGTCTTTACTCGTTTAGAGCTTATCCATTCCACACCGTTGAGGGTGACGATGTTCTCCGGCTTTAATGCCTTGACATCGATGTATGCAAGACCGGTGAAACATGAGAAGATGAAAAGGTCACGGGTGCGCTCAAGGCGTTCAAGATCGAACTGTTTTTCCATGATGGTTTTAATCTCCTCTTCCGTAAGATAGCCACGGTCAACCTCGTCCATGTGCAAATGGACACCGAGGTACGGATCGTTGTGTAGCACGCCCATCTTGATGCCGTGAAGGATAACGGTTCGCATGGTCTTCATCGTCTTAACGGCAGTGTTGTTGCAATGGCCGACAGATGTAGTCAGATAGATGTAGTAATCCTCGATGACAGTAGGATTAAGCTCATGGAGCAGCATATCCTTGCAGTGGTACTTGGCTTCGAGCATTTCCATGAAACGCTTGCGGCAAAGCTCATACTTGTGATAGGATGTCTCACTGAGCGTTGTGCCTGTCTTCGCCTTCACATTACTTATATACTTGTCGAAGAGCTGACCAATGGTATTATACTCCACGTCTTCATGCTGATAGGCTGCCTTCACCTTGTCCAATGAAAGGGTGTTCTCCAGTTCCAATTTGTCAGCGATGCCCTGCAGCTCGGTGCGGATGCCCTCAAGCTTCTTGTTCACCTGCAAGGCGACGGTAGTGCGACCCTTCACCTTCTGATAGTCCTTGTCCCAAAGGGTAGGGTCAATGGTGATACCAGTTGTGCCGATACAAAGGCGGTCTCTGTCCAGGCACAAACGAATCATGATGGAACTTTGTCCATTTTTGTTCACATAATTTCCACGGATGTAGAAAATCGTCTTAAAAGCTCGTCTCATAACGAATTAATTTTTAAATAGTACAGCGGTATCCCGGCTTGGTACACGTAATCCTGACAAAATGCACCGTTTGGTACACAAAAAGCAGGAGTTGTGAGCTCAAGCACCGAAATTTATCCGGCTGCAAAGTTAAACATAATCGGCTGAATTACAATGACTTCATAGTGGTCTTTGCAAGGTCTTTGCAGGGTCTTTACGTGGTCTTTGGTACAATTTTCGTCGATGATGATTTTCTGTACCATATATGTACCGAAAACAGACCATCTTGAGACCCGTGAGAGGTTTTTTAGAGGTTTCGTGATGAGAACGAATACAAACGAAAGTGCCGTAACTCCTTGGAATTACGGCACTTAGCTAATTTCTTGAACTTTTAGCAATAAATGTTAAAATTTTTCAGCGGAGAGAGAGGCTCTGCGACCTCATCCGCTAAATTCCTTTATAATAAGTAGTTATCTAATCACTCAAAAGCCGTGTACCGTATGTGTAGCCATTTTTTGACCCTTTCGTGAACCCCTAAGGGAGACAAGATGACCACACAGAGACCATGTACCAGTCATGAGATGAATTCTCAAATTCTCGGGTTCAAAGTTAGCAAAAAATGAACTATCTACCAAATATTTGGGCTACAATCTTTTAAAAAACTTTTTGGCTACACGATAGTGCGGTGTGCGAGGTCGTATATATAGGAGACCTTGCACACCGCACTATCGTGTTTGCCAACTGCGGACATGTATTCCGTATTCAGATGACAAGTCCGAAATTCGCACTTTCATTTACATGTAAGGTAGTCCTCAAGTTTCTTGATACCCTGTTCAAACTTCTTTATGTTGGTTTCTTTTAGTTTGAGTATATTGATTAATTTCCATTGCACCGAGGGATATGCAGACAGATTACCTGCTGAACAAAGAGTCCAGTCTGGTTCGCCACGCTCAAAGGAGAGCAAGAATGATTTGTCCTCTTCGTTCAAGCCGCCATGAATCATTCTAATCAAGTCTTTCCTTGCTTGCTCATAGTCTGCATAGTCAAACTTGAGAGCTGACATTCCTTCGAACTGCTTTTCCAAAGCTTCTGACTGGTCAATCTCATGTGGCTGCAAAGACTCGATTATGGGCTTGTCACTTCCCAACAGACAGAGCATGAAGCCATCCTTAACCTCATCAAATGACGATAAGTCCATGTGATGGCAGTCAAACAGATCACGCGGATGTTGACGACTAAGTGCTGCCGTTATCTTACCGCCATAGAGCTGGCTGAAAGAGACTGTACGAGCCTTGCAACCCATATTGAACTCTTTTCTTGCCCTTTCACAAAGAGGCATAATGACAGTATCACCGATAATGCCCCTCTTCGTGCCATTGACCTCTATCTTCACAGTAGCCTCGCCAAGGCTGCACATCAGTTTCCAAACATTGGGTTTAGGTATGACTTTGATGCCAGGGATGGTTCTTTCCAAATCTGCCTTGATATCCAGCAGTTTCGCATTTATTGTTCTCAGACTTGTTTCCCTGTCTTGTATCGGGATGTAGGTGATGTCAATATCCACAGAGTACCTTGGCAGGTCCTTGTGAAACAAGTTGATCGCCGTGCCTCCATGTACGGCGAATTCTTTTATCTTAAACACGGATGGCATGATACGTATCAACAGCTCGACCTGCTTCCTGTATTTATCCCTCATAATCGTTTAATTCTTTTGGAACTGTTATTGAGTATTTCTTGTTGAGGATACCGTCTTTTACCAGTTGCAGCTTTCCGGTACCCATGTCTATCTTGCTTGTATCTAATTCCTCGAACCAGTAATGACCGGCCTTTTCTGCCATATAGAGGAACATTCGCTTCACCCTATGATTGGATGTATTCTCCAGCAGCCTCTGTACAACCTCAGACCGCAATGTCGTCAGCTGCTCCATGATATAGTAGAGATCCATGTATGAATACTGCTTCGGTGCCAGCGCAAGGCATTCAAGAAATGCCAGTTCTGGAGAGGACACATACAGCGTTCCGTTCTCGGTATCATGCCTGGTTACTTCCACCTCTGCAATAGCCGTTGAAGAGAAAGTCCGGAAAGTCATGTCATACACATCGCTTTTCATCCACATGGGCATCTTCTCTCCCGCAGGCAAAGCCACCATCAGCAAAGGCTTGCCCATGGGAACATAATGGTTAAAGCCGGAATATTCCAAGGCTGAGACGGCTCCTATCCTCAATTGTCTTCCCATCTGGAGATTATAGGAGGCAAGCGCATCGAAAGCGTTGAGACGGGTGCCACTTCTGAACATGACACCCTTACACAAGGTTGTCAGCCACCCTGTGTCCCGGTATCGTTTTTGCAGTTGCGACGAATAGCCTTTTCGTTTCATCCATTCTGAGAACATAAGTCCGGATGGAGATGTATTGGCAAGCAACTGGTTTATTTTTGTTCCGGCAGATACACTCATAGTATATTTCCTTTCTGTATATTCAACTGCAAAGATAATCAATCTTTTCTTATCTTGCAAGATTATGGTTGAAAATAATGCTTTATAATATACTTTAAATTGATTTACAAGGTTTTTTCTTGCTTCTTATTGAATTCTTGATGCATTGATGAACAGATAACCTATACAACATTCGCTCGTTGAAATTTCGCGTCAAAAAGCTTTATGTACCTTTTTCAGTCTTATTTGTCAGCGTTAGAAGCCTTGTCCTTACTGACTTCCCGTAGTTCTTATGCTTAATCATTCTCCCAATGTAATTGTCATGTATTCTTTCATTGATTTTTCTGATCACAATATCTTGGCATATTCTGACAGACGGCTTAGGTTACGGTCTGTGCGTTTCGTATAGTTCTGGATAATCTCCGAGCACAGGGCGTGGCCTATCTTATTCCTGTACTTGACAGCATCACACATACTTCGCTCAAGGTCGGTCATATGGACATAGTAGTTGCTTACTTTGACCTCGATCACTCAGCGATGTTCTTAGCTATATGATATGTATCGCGGAATTATAATTGCAAATTCATCATCTCTAATTCATGATCGTACCGTCAAAAGTTTATATATATACACTTAATATAAGAAGGCGACATGATAAATGAAGATTAGTAATAGTATTTTACAGACATAAAACTTTTCAACAAATTAAGTTTCATATCAATCATTTGTAATTGCTTATGTTACAGTGCATTATAAGAATACTTTTGTAAGTTGTAAGACTATAGTCTCATACTTGGACTATATACTAAGGTACTAATAAAAAAATATTCAAAACTTTGCACCATGAGCAACAAAAAGAACAAAATTAAGCCCGTAATAGTTTCAGTTATTAATCAAGTTAAGAAGAAAAATGAAGATTTCTTCTCAAAGCTGGCTAGTGCGGCAAAAAGAGATCAGAGCTACCTTCGACAAGTCCTCAAAGGTAAGCGGAACTTCACCATGGATGTGCTGCAGGACATAGGTTCTGCATATGACATGAGATACATAATCGTGCCTGTACCAGAGTCTCCACAGTTGAAACGCTTGATAGCCGGTTACGGTGAAGAGCAGGAGTATTATTGGAGAGTGCCGTTGGGAGACGGCAGCAACGCACTCTTGGATTTTCTCCTCAATGCCGCTGGCAACAAGGCCAACTATGAGGAAATCTGGAAGGCTGCCTTTATGTTCAATGCTGTTCTTGCGCGAGCCGCATCAATCGAAGGCAGTAGGGAAGAGATCATTGAGATGCTCTCATCAGACACTGAGAAGCTACTGGATCTTATCTGGCGATTAACCCATTAATACTCCGAGACGAAACGAGAGAACCCTTAACATAATCAACTAATTAAAAATTGTAAGAGAATAATGGAGAAAGCACTGACTCAACAACTTGAGACCATGTGCAGAATGCTTACAAAGACTCGCGAGGATGTCAAAGTCCTAAAAAATCAAGTAAGCACCCTTCACTTGGTCTTGACCGGGGAAAACCCACCTCCTGAAGAGAACAGAACAAATTCTTTTGATCATGACGCGGAGGAAATTCTCCGCGCCAAGAACATAGAGGTTGGAAGCCGTGATGTTATGGAGATTTTACAAATTTCCGAGACCACGCTGAAGCGTTGGCGAAGAAACGGGAAGCTGGAATTCACGTACATATCCATTAATCATGTCACTTACAAGCTTTCGAAATTGTACGAAGCTGTCAACACTGGAATAGTGAAGTGTAAGGGACTCGGCAAAATCAAAGCCTTGGAGCGTATCTTGACTTACTCAAAGGATGTGAGCCAACTCAGAGAAAACAATGATTAACTACTGCATATGCTATGGATATTAAAATTCAGATTCTGAACAGGACACGTCAAGGGCTTGACGTTTTCCATCACTACCTGGGTGTGAAGTTCATTCCGAACAGAAGTTTCAAGAACCCTTTGTACAATGATACGAAGGCATCGTGTTCCATCTATCTGAACAAGAAGTCTGGAATCTATATGATGAAGGATTTCGGTGACCCGGAGTACTCAGGCGATTGCTTTTGGTTGGTCGGCAAGATGTTGGGGCTTGACATGAAGAGCGACTTCAAGCAGATTCTGCGACGTATCAACGAGGATATGCACCTCTGCATACCCATGGATGTAACGACTGACAACAGAAATGGGAACTGGCAGACAAACTTTGCTGAGCCTAAGCCCAGATCTTTTGCCAATACTGCATCAGAGAGTTATGCTGAACCAAAAGTTGACGAACAACTCTCACCGCAGCCGAACGTCAAACTCGCCTACAAGGAGTTCTCGGAAGTGGAACTGCAATACTGGGGTCGGTATGGCATTACAGCAAGTACCCTTAAACGCTTCAAGGTAAAGAGCGCAAAATCGCTCACCGGTGTGTCAAAGGAGGGAAAGAAATACAAGATATACTCTCAGCCCAACGAGCCGATGTTCGTGTATCACACCATTGACGAAGCCGTTAAGGTGTACATGCCGAAAAACAAGCTGCGGTTCATGTATGCGCACCGACCGAGTAGTGAGTATGTCTACGGACTGGAGCATCTGCCGGCGCGCGGACACATGGTGTTCATCACCGGAGGGGAGAAGGATGTCATGTCGCTCGCGGCACATAGCTTCAATGCTGTCTGCTTCAACAGTGAGACAGCGGTCCCGCCAATCAACATTATTGAGAATCTTCACCGGCGGTTCAAGCATATCGTCCTGCTCTATGACATGGACGACACGGGCAAGAAAAGTGCTGCAAGAATAGAGCAGGCTTTGAGAGCTTATGGCGTGAAACGGTTGGAACTGCCGCTTGCTGGAACCAAAAGCGAGAAGGACATCTCTGACTTCTTTGCTCTTGGACATACCGCCGACGAACTCAGCAGGATAATTACAGAACTCATTCAGAAGATATACCGCAAAAGCTCGGTTATTTTCAAGTCGTGCGAACTGGACTATGCAAATCCACCCGCAAGGTCTTCTTCAGTGGTAGAGGTAAATGATGTACCGGTAGGCACCTGTGACAACCTTTTTTGTCTCACCGGGGGTGAGGGTGTGGGAAAGAGCAACTTCGTTGCTGCCATCATCTCCGGTACAATAGCTGAGAGTGCGCTGGACGCCGAGCGCACGCTGGGCCTTACCATCATCCCGAATCCGTCGGGTAGGGCCGTTATTCTCTTTGACACGGAGCAGTCTGAGCATCAGCTTTACAAGAATGTGCGTAAGGCTGTCAAAAGGGCTTATCTCGATGACAAGCCGGACTTCTTTCATGCCTATCATCTGTCGGAGCAGTCGCGCAAGGAGCGTCTTGACATCATCCGAACGGCACTCGACATGAACTTCCATCAGCACAAAGGCATCCAGTTGGTCATCATCGACGGTGTGGCAGACTTGGTGCGTTCTGCCAACGACGAGCTGGAGAGTGTGGATGTCATTGATGAGTTGTACCGTCTTGCAGGATTTTACCACTGCTGTATTGTCTGTGTGTTGCACTTTGTGCCTAACGGGGTAAAGCTCAGAGGACATATAGGCTCTGAGCTTCAGCGCAAGGCAGCCGGCATTCTGTCCATTGAGAAAGACACCAATCCTGCCTACTCTGTGGTCAAGTGCATCAAGGTGCGAGACGGAAGTCCGCTGGATATTCCGATGATGTCTTTCGGATGGGACAAGAAGGAGGATATGTTCGTTTATATGGGCGTGAAGGCTAAAGAGGATAAGGAAAGACAGAAAATCAATGACCTCAAGAGCATAGCCCAGGGTATCTTCGAGAAGGTTGACAAGCTGACATATGGAGAAATGGTGAAGGCCATCGTCGATGCGATGGAGATACAGCCCCGGACGGCAAAGGACTATATCCGTACCATGAGGGATAAAGCAATTATAGAGCAGCTATCCGACCAATCCTATCAGCTCAAGATATTCTGAGGCGATGCTGTGGCACCGGCAGTGCAGGCTATCTGCGCTGTCGGGCCATTTTCTTCTTTCGGTCAATGAGATTGGCGATAGAGAAGCTGATCCAAAGTATGGGAAACATCAAAGCCCAGAAGAGGACCTTAAGGACCAGGACGACCGCTCCAATGACAACGGCGAAGATGAGAGCGTAAAGGAAGAAGAGTGCGAACATGATGACATCTTTTTGAGGGTGAATAATTATGTTTGTTAACTCCTTAATTCCCTATAAAGATACGAATATTTTTCGAAATACACAAGTTTTTCTGTGATTATTTTCTATAAACATGCAATAAAATCAATCGTTTCCAACGACAAAATCACTGTCACTATGAGTACAAATACCATTCCAAATTACCAAAAAGCGATCTTGACTTTCAATGTGTTCTTCAGAGAGGACACCACAACACAGTCGTTTCTGCCGAGTATCGTATCAAAGGATACAGAGAACTGGACTCTCTTCCGAAGTACTTTTGCAGGACGAAAGGACTGCAACCTGACCATCGTGGACAAGTCCATCGAGACACCTTTCCACTGCTTGTTGGTAGCATTGTTCTGCAAGCAGCTCGAAGATGAGTTGCAGACTGAATTTGAGAATACAACCATGATTCTGTCTCCGCTCCGCAAAGAGCATCCGGGCAGCATCAACATTGCCAACATGCCTTTTGACAAGACCGAGAACCGCAACGATTATCTGCAAGAGTGCTTCTTAAAGGTATCGGGAAGGAAGGTTAAGATAGCGACAAAACGCAATCCGATACTCTGCAGGGACATCAAAATCTCTACTGGCGATTATACTCTTTTCCTCCGCTTTGAGGGTGGGATGGCTAATGGATGGCAGGTGGACGACGCTTATGTTGCGAGTATGACACCTAAAGAGCTTCTTCCTTTTGTCTCAAGCAATGTCAAATGCAAGAATATATTCACGCATGGCTACAGCCAGAATGGGGTATTCATCAATGTGGATTTCTTGACAAAACACCGTGTGTGTATTCCGTAATCTGCATTTGACACCAACAAAAGTGTTATTGGCGGATTTCAGTCGAGAGGCAGGCACAAAAGATAGAAACTATCAGAGCAATCCAAGCTATCAGAGCAATTTACAGATAGAATCTATCTGATCTATCTAAGTTATCTGCAGATAGAATCTATCCAATCTATCTAAGCAATCTTCAGATAGTTTCTATCCGAACTATCAGCTCAGTCTAAGGATAAAATCTATCTGAGCAATCAGAGCAATCCACGGATAGAATTTATCAGAACAATCTAAAGATAGATTTTATCTTTTGCATGGTTCGAGCCAGTAAAATACTGAGTTTGGTGATGACACGATGGTGCATACTTTTAGGACGAATTCACTTACGCTATTGGAATATTGAGCACTCCAACATGAAGAACGAAGCATATCTACTTGTAAATCGGAACTTTTACCCTAATAACAGGCTTTGCCACCGCTACGGCAGTCATTTGGGAGTAGCAAGTTGTACTTTTGTACGTACACCTCGGTTAGCACCTCGGTATACTTCAAAAGTCACTTGCCAGCGGAGCTGGGGCGGATTAACGGTCGCAACTCCCTTATCCTTATTAGATGAACTATAAACCATTCAACCACGTATGAAGAAGAAATGTATCCGTTTGGAAATCCGTCTCACAGATGAAGAGGCTCAGATGTTCCAGAACAAAGCAAAAAACTATGGAGGAAATGTGAGTGTCATGGTGCGTGATGCCGTCCGACGCTTCGATGACAAAAGGACAAGAGGGAAGATAAAGACGATGGAGTCGCTCCTGCAGTTCTATAAAAAATATCAACAACAGCTCTCTTGGTTGGGTGGTAATTTCAATCAGTGTATGCACCGCGCTAACGAGCTGGCCATAGCCGGTGAGCTCACTGAGAGTTACTTCCGCAGCATCCTAATCCCTGAGACTCGAAATGCTATCCAAGCAATAAGGAGTATCAAGGCTGAGTTGGATGCCATCCACGACAAACAAGAAGAAACATGAACCTTTTGACTCTTTTGATATGATTATCACCATTCTTCCATCCTCAACCAACTTCCATGCCGTCGCCTACAATGAAATGAAGGTTGAGAAAGGGGTGGCTACACTCTTAGAGGCTCAGAACATTTTCGGACTTAGACAGGAATCTTTCACTTCCGAAAAGCTCCGGCAGTTCTTTATAGACTACTCATCAAGGAACACACACATCCAAAACGCCCAGTTCCATGTGGCTGTCAGCTGCAAGGGAACAGAGTACACCCACCAGCAGCTTCTTGATATTGCCCATCGTTATCTCAAGGAGATGGGTTATGCCGAAGAAGGGCAGCCGCTGCTGGTCTATGCTCACCACGACACCGACAATAACCACATCCATATCATTACTTCCCGTGTGGCACCCGATGGTCATAAGATAGACCACAACCATGAGAAACGGCGTTCACGTGCAGCGACGCTGAAAATCATGGAGGAATACACTGGCCAAAGGCAGGAGCCGGAAGTTAACGATATTGCCAAGGATGCGCTTACTTATCGCTATACTTCCAAAGCTCAATTCTGTGCCATCATGGAGAGTCTGGGTTATGAGTGCAAGGATGACGAAGAGAAGCCAATGGTTCACCTCTACCGAAACGGTGAAGAGTTGGGAACAATACAGGTGCAACTCATCATGCAGCAGGCACAGAAAGAGAACAAGCCTGACGACAAACGCCGCCGGCAACTACGTGCCATCCTGCAAAAGTACCGCAACCTGTCTGCCAATAAGGAAGAACTTGCCGCACATATGAAGCGTAAGTTCGGTATCAGTCTTGTCTTTGTCGGTAAGGCAGACACGCCTTATGGTTATATCGTTGTTGACCACAAGAACAAGACCATCTTCAAAGGTGGCGAGTTTCTCAGTATCAAGGAACTTCTCCAGTTCGAGGATGCTGTCACTCGCTTTGCAAAGATTGAGCAAACAATCGACAATCTGTTGACTGACAATCCGAAGCTCACCACAGCGGACATCAACCGCGTCCTCTATCGGCAGTTTGGTACGCGCATTCACAGAGGAACGATATCATGGAACGGTGAAACCATCACCTTGCGCGAGTCTGTTGTTCGTCAACTCCATGACAACTACCTGGAGTCAAGAGGCATTGTCAAACACGTTAGCACTCATCACCCCAAGATAGAACATCCACGGCAGTCATCTTCCACTGGCTCCAGTCCTGCAATCAGCAATGCGATGGATAGTCAGGCCGGATCAAAGGATGTCAATCGTGAAAACGAAGTCGGACATGGCATGAATGTGAACGATGTAGACGACGATCAGAGCCAGCAAAGGAGATGGGGAAGATAACAAAAGTTCAATTTCCTTCTTCAGATAAAGAAATACAATGAGATCATCATTAACACTGGTATGTTTAAGCTTTATAGCTGTGACATACCAGTGCTTGTGATGGATTATTCGAAACTATTACATCATTGCCATTAACATCCACAGGAAAACAATTATTCCGACTGCGATAGCTACGTATGTGATAGTATTGTCTTTTCCAGAAGATTCGATATGTATTGGTTTGCTTTCTTTTGAGTCAACATTCGATGATTCTTGTGGAGCAACAGGTGCTTCTATTGATTGAGACAACAGTTTCGCTTTTTGAGCATCGAATTCTTCTTGGGTCAGGATCTTTTGGTCTAAAAGACTCTTGAGTTTAAGAAGTTCATCAGCCGTAGACCCTGTATTTTCAACATTAATCTGTTCTTTTGGCTTATTGGCCAAGGCATTGGATACAGCATTAATGATTTTCTCAATATTCTGTCGATTCTTTCCAAAGTCCATAGCACCTCCAAACATAATGCCTGTTTTAGGTGTTGAGAGCACTTTCATCTTAGTCTGATTTGCACCAATCTCTTCAAGTTGTACTGGAATGTTTTCACCCCAACTTGCAAGACTTACACCTGCTTTGAAAGTTACTCTGCCGCTCAGTTCGTCTGCGCTATCTAATGAAAGGCCACTTATATTGTTAGCAGCTTCCATGACAGCATTAAACACTGTTTTCTTTGAATAGGGATATACTACTTCCCCTTCATGGTCAACTAGACTCATAATTCTTTCCTTTATATGTTTTATATGATAACACTATTTTCCGTACTGTACTCGAAGCTCTTCTATCTTCTTTTGTGCGGCAGTGAAGTTGCTGGTGAGTTCTTCTGCGTTCTTCACAAATACAGTACTACTTTCATACCTTTCCAATTTCAGATACCAATTAGCTTTTCCCTTAGAGACGTAATAGCCTACTTCAAAACCATCATCGGTTACAAACTTATTCTCCAGATAGTCAGGATTTGCGTTACAATCAGCATCCACTTCGCCAACTAATTTGGCTAAAGCTTTGTTGACCTCAACCAAGTCGGAATATTCAATCATTGCAATATGTGCCACGCGCCGGTCTGTCTCTGGTTCTTCTATGCGATAGAAATAGGCATTCCTGTCTGATCCCATAATGGTTCTGATACCTGTAACCAATGAGCCAAGAAAACTTTCAGAAATTCTTGGCATATTAACATCCACGAATTTGGTAATTCGACCAGTCTTAGAGGTAAACTCTTCAAACTTGGTCAACTTCTTCGCTGCTTCATTATTTGTCTGCCCAAATGATGTTAAGCAGAACATGCTCAGCAGCATGAAAAGTAAAATCTTCTTCATATCACTAGTGTCTCCAAATTATTGTTAATTTAGGATGTATCTATCTATAAAACAACATTATAGCGGTTAAAGGCCTTGTCCGGGATTTGAAATGCTTACCTTTGCATCCGAATCATTTTCGGAGCAAAAAATGCATATAGGTCAGTACATTTTCGCCCAACTTACGGCTTTTCTTCCGCAGCGTCAGTTCAGACGTATCGCCAAAAAGTATATGGATCAAACTTTCAATTGGAATCCGTCTCCATGGAGTCATCTTCTGGCTCTTATGTATGGGCAGCTAGCAGGCTGTGGCAGTCTCCGTGAGCTAACGGACATACTGGCAGCACATGCGAAAAGATCATACAGTCTTGGATTTGGTACGCGACCTATAAATCGTACTTCTTTGTCTCGCGTAAATTCCTATCGGGATTACCATATCTTTGAGGATTTCGCATTTTACATGATAAATATCGCACAGGGCAAACGCATTACAAAGGACTTCGAACTCCATGGAAGATTCTATGCTGTCGATTCAACCACCATTGATCTTTGTATGTCTATGTTCAACTGGGCTCATTTCAGAAGTACCAAGTCAGGCATTAAAGTCCACACTCAAATTGATATAGCGACAGAGATACCTGTTTTTTACAGGATTACGAACGCTAAACTTCATGATTCCCATTTCATGGATATGCTTACATACGAACCTTCAGCGTGTTATGTCTTTGATAGAGGCTACTTTGACCTCTCCAGAATGTTCTCCATCTCTCAAACTGGTGCATTCTTCATCATCAGAGAAAAGGGCAAACCAACCTACGAGATAGTTGATGGAAGCGATTTCCTCGAAGGAGACGATGGTATACTCCGTGACCAGACGATTAGATTTACCGGCAAACGAAATAAAGGCAACTACCCATCTAATCTTCGTAGAGTCGTATATTATGCCAAAGAACTGAAAAGATCGTTCACCTATTATACAAACAACTCCTATCTCAAAGCAAAAGATATTGCCTTGTTGTACAGATATCGTTGGCAGGTCGAGCTCTTTTTTAAATGGGTAAAGCAGCATCTCAAGGTGAAAACATTCTGGGGAACCTCTGAAAATTTTGTACGAATTCAGATTCATGTTGCCATTATAACCTATTGTCTTATAGCCATTGTAGAGCATGACTTAAAGATTGGAAGACCTATCGTGGAGGTGATGCGAATACTGGGCAACTCGTTACTCGTTAAAGACAGTATTAATGAACTGTTCCAACCCTTTAAGATGGAATACGAGGATGGCGACGATGGGCAGCTATGTATAGACTTCAAATTCAATTAACAATTGTTAGGAGACACTAGTGTCTTCATATTCTTGTTAGCTTTAAGTTAATACCTTATAGAATTATACGCTTTAGTAAATCCAGCGAGGCTGATTTTTCTACTAATTGTTTGCTTAGAAATCTTATCATAATACTGGAACGTTATATAGTTTGCCTTTTTGAGTTGTTCCGGTTCACAGGCAATGTAGAAATAGCTGAAGAAGCCATTAGTGTCAATTTTCCCATCACCAGCATAACCATCGTATGAAATAGTCATATCATCTAATTTGAACTCCTCATAATCGTCGCCAGAATTAATGAGTCTACAGTAGATCGTACCTGTATAATCATCTATCTTGCCATCATTATAGACGGCAGCATTCCAGCAGGTATCAAAGTAGGTCAGTCCTTTATAGTCCCTTATAACTTTTAAATTCTCATCGTTTACGAAATAGATAGCATCTATTAGACCTCTTGAGTAATGACTGATAAGATATTCCTTTTCCATTGTATAGTCATCTGTCTTACTCTCCAATTTCCAATAGCCTTGAGCGTTTAAGGCCATTGAAAAAGTTGCCAGTATAATTGCAGAAAATAGTCTTTTAATCATTGCAGTCATAATTTTTAGTCCTTAATCAATGGCTCAATAATTCGCAGAGCTGCCTCATGCTTCCTTACTTGTTTCATGTGATTACCAGCCAATCCACGTTGTAGGTTATTCCGCAAATCATTATACTTGACATGTATAGCAGTGCTATTTCCAGATAGGGCTATTCCCTTAATGTATTCTTCATATGTTATCTTGCTCTTATCATGAGTAAGAAGCTTTAAAGCGATAATGACATCTTCATCAACACCCTTTTTACGAAGATCTGACAATGTCAATTTAGAATCCTCTACGACACCGTGCAAAAAGCCAGTAATGACTTCTTCGCGGTTTGTACCTGCGAGGCCCACAGCTAAAGGGTGGAGGATTTCGGGCTTACCATCTAAATCCTTCTGTCCTTCATGAGCTTCTATCGTTATTCTTATAACATCTTCGATGCTTATCATAGGCATGACAGTTTAAGTAACACTGCAAATTTAGACAAAAATTCTTTTACTTCAAACAATTAAAGCCATCCATTTTTGTCCATTCAATTTGAATATTACTCTACATGCATTTCCGATATTTCTCCATGAGTGCGGTAATTTCCAATATTTTTACCACGGATGACTTTGTCGGCTTCTATAATATTACCTACTTGAAGACTGTTCACGAACAAGATATCGTTAACTTTCAAACTGCTATTTTCAGCTTTCTCCACTCGTAGTACCTTCTGATTGTCATATTCGGTAACTACGAATGTAACGATTCTGTCAAGATACTTAACATGAATCATAGTCCCAATAGTCTGCTCTGCTATTAGAACTTTGTCTGTGTCAAAATTCCAGTCGCTATCAAGATTCTTTGACCTAGAATATTCATTCCAGTCACTGAAGCCAAGATATAGCGCAAGGGTATTCAAGGTATATTGGCTGGTCTTGCGGTCATCATCTATATAGCCGAAAAGCCTCTTTATAGTGGTTAGTCCGATAGTACGCCCGGTCTCTTTGCTGATTTCATCTGTAAGAACATTAAAATCAGCAGATTTGTCAAACATTAAATTCGACTTTTCCTTGATGTCCTTAATTATGTCTTGACTTAATATCATATTAAATTGCGACTTTTATAAATGAATAGTTATCTGATGCGTTGCTGGATTTGGCATCCAGCGTTTCTTTTAAAGCTGTATTATAATTCAGAGCCCATTGTATATCCATTTCCTTATGGAAACCATCCGTGCAAAGTACGATCGTTTCGCCCTTAGTAATGGGTATTACTTTCACAGGAATCTCCCCCAAGTCGTCATCACCCATTATACATTTGGTTACAACACCTGCATATCTTTCAATCGTAGATGCACTTAATGGCCTTTTCGTCTTAATCTCATTAAGCAAAGAATGGTCTTCGGTCTTGAAAACCATATCATCCCCATTGAATAAATAAACACGGCTGTCTCCAAGCCATGTGACATATAGTTCACCACCTTTTATCATTGCTACAGATACTACTGTCCCCATCTTACGGACATTCAACAACAGGCGCTTCTGCATTAATGCTTCATTAGCCCCTTTGATAGCGTTTTCCAACAAGGTTTGAGGTTCATACTTATCAATATTTGCTTCAACAAAAGAAGCAATCGAATCACCAACGACATGAGAGGCTACATCTCCGTAAGAATAACCTCCCATGCCATCGGCAACTATAAATATGCTCTTACCAGAGGGGAGAACCTTATAGACTGTATAGTCTTGGTTCTCCTTTCTTTGGCCTTTGTTTGTATATTGGTATATCTCCATTCAGTTATTTGTTAACGGCTGAAATCGTATCACCACCATGTTTGGTTGCACGTGGACGAATACTTATCTTTATCGGACGCATCGTTACGGTTTTGTCCGTAGCTTTGCTTGCCCAGACAAGTGCCTCGCCAGAGCCGAGTTGGGCCATCTCAGTAGCAGTCAATGTTTGCAGCGGCGTAATGGCTTTCTGCACATGCTTGACCCAGGCTGGTGAGCTGAACCTATGCAAGACGACGATAGAACTCAATTCTATGATTTCCGTAGGCAGGCTCATCGGATCTTGGCTGGCAATCATGATTGACACGCCCTTATGTCGCATTTCTCTAATCGCAGTCGTAATGGAGTCCACAAGGTCCTTATTGTTCATGTACTTGTGTGCCTCGTCAAAGACAATAAACTTGTTGAACTTCTGTCCATTTACAGCTTTTGCATTAGAGAATATGTTCAGCATAACTACGAACAAGCCCAATGCTTCGTCCTTCTCTATGAATTCATCACGTAAGTCCACGATAATCAACCGTCCAGGCTTCATAAACTGCTGGAGTTTTACGCCATCTGTGATGTAGTCAGAGGCAAAATCGAGTTTTTGCGTTGCCAATGTCCTTTGAGATGTTGACATGTATGGGCTGTCCTCAACACCTTTTCGGATGTTTTCCAGTGACATATTATTTCTACAGCCCTTCATAATCTGTTTCAACTCCTTGATATACGTGGAGTCATTACCCATTGCACCTAGCAGGAACATCCATTCCTTTACGCCGAGCTCTGAAGAATCGAAACCGATGCGATGAATCTCCAAGTCTGGGTATTCAGCCTTACGGGTCTCTACCTGACTTTCTGGAGCTAACAGCACCACATCCTTTATGCTTCCTGGTTCTGCTCCGTATTCTGCCTTGAGCTTTGCCAGCTGTCCGGCTTCGTCATTTGGATATACCATGGATGTGAATTCTGGCGCATAATCCATGCTGTCACTATAGTGGAAGATAACACCAGCCAATGGTGATGGCAGTACATTGATATTAGAGAACTGCTTGAGCGTCATTTCCACAACAGAACCGATGGTATAACTCTTGCCAGCACCTTGAACACCAAATAGACTTATGGTATTACAACCATCTAAGTCCAGAGCGACCTTGCGTCCATTGCTCACCATTTTACCTAAGATGCCATATTGTGGTGTTTCTTGCCCTGCGCCTATCATCAGGTCGTATGATGGCTTGACATAGTTCGGGTCTGCAGCTACAGGTTGTTTGGGCTCTACTTGGAATGGCGGCTCTACTGTTGTCTGCAGCTCTGGTTGAGTCGTTGACTTTTCCTGTTCTGGCGTAGGCACAGGTGCGACAGGCTTGGAGGATGTCTCTGACTCAACAGGCTTCTCGTCATCCTCATGCTCATCGAACTTGACGGAAGGCTGACTCTCTATCGTCTGTATTGGTTGGGGAGATAAACCGTCTGCCACTGTGTCTACGTGTGTCTGCACTTCATCCTGAGGCTTTTTCAGCTCAATACTATCCACGTTTGTCACTACATCTGTTGGCTCGAAAAAGTCTACAAACTCCTTGTCTTTATCTTCAAGATCGGCAGTGTCAAGCGAACTCTTTTTGTCAAGGATTTCAGTTATTACGGGGTTGCCCATAGTGTATACCACGGCTTCGCCGTAAAAGTCTTTCTTTTGCCTCTCGTTCTGTTGGAAGTCGAAGATAACGCCAAGTTGCTTAAACCGTAATGTATAACCATCATCCAGCTTACTCAAGAATTCGAGATAGCTTTGTGCTACGTTAGGGTCGAGTTGACCATAGCGCAACGAACGGCGTATGTAGAACTCTAACAGCGTACGCAGTTCAAGAGTTTTCAGTTCTCTGTCAAGACGGTCATGGCCATCTGTAGCAATTTCAAAATGACTCTTTAACGCCAGTATCGTATTTTGAATCTGCTCTACTATCTTGGCATGTAATTCGTCTTTTTGATAGACCGCATTGCGGCATTTGATCTCTACTACAGTAAAGACTATCTCATTTTTATCAGGATTCATCTTCACCACGAGATTGTCGGCGCGTTCCTTGGACTGCGAATCCAAATCCTCAAACAACTCCTTGTGCAAGTCGATAGGAATAAGGAAAGACTCTTTAGTGATATGTTTCTTGTCAAGGAACCGTTTGCAAAGTGTTGTCCCTATCACCTCAAAAGCCTTGGATTTCGTGGCATTCACCTGCATGATGATAGAACTGCTCACAGAACGTATGTCCTCAAGAATTTCCTTGAAGTTGTCATATTGTGTCAAATCTATGCCATAGTCTTTGAACAATGGCACTACGAAGGCAGCTATCTCGCTGGTGGGTCTCGCGGTCAGATAAGAAGAAATACCTGTTGTCTCCTCACCGGGAACATAGTCCAAAAGATAAGGCACATCGTTCTTCTCTGTACAAGGCAGGTCATAGAACTCCGGTCCCATGTTCTTGTCGAACGTTATCACCCAGTCGCTACAGTCGTGGACAAAGCCAATCATCATTGTGTCTTTTTCTTGAAGACGTAGCGTCGTGGTTGGTATAGACTCCTTTTGCGTCGTGGAGAGCAACTTGCTTGTTGCATCTTGCAACTTACCGAAAATATTAACCTCGGTATTGGAGAATTCGTTTACCGGGTTTGGAATGACTTTGTTTGACACATAACGATTCCATATCCATGCCTTGCCTTCTCTGTGCGAGTCTATGACATCGCGGCAGATGGTTCCGTTCAAATAGAAAGAGCGACTAAGCTCATCGGGACGTACCAATTCCGTATGTACCGCAAACGGATTGACTAAGAACGACAAATGCGCTTGATATTTGTCGTGATTATTAATGAACTCTTCTATCTTATTCAGAGAGAAACGGAGCTTGGGGAATAGTCTGTTTGCTGATGCCTGTGAGAACACTTCTGCTTCTTCTGCAAGCTGAGATTCTGGATCAAGCAAATCACGGAAAGCTTCCCCAGACATAAGGACATTCTCGTCAGAGAATAGTCTGACCTCGTAGGACAACTCACCCCCCAATCCTATTTTTTCAAGAGTCACCAGTGCTTTGGCAAACACAGATGCATCACCTGCATTGAACAGGTTGATGACGAGTTTGTTGGTATAAGGATGGGACAGGACATAATTCGCAAGATGTCTTGTCACCAGTGCTGCGCTAACATCGCTATCTATTCGCTTGTCCTGTGTGATGTTCAGTAATGTTGACACATACGACTTTAGCTGACGGTAGCTGCCGGCAAATGTATTCTCTTCTGCAAAGAGAGGCTGTGAGTACGCGCCCCAACCGTAGGTAAGTTCACCTATGTATTGATATGCCTGCTCCAGCGACTTGTCTGTAAGCACAAGTGGAGCTACGTCAAGAGGTAATTCTCCTTGGAATAGCTTGTCGAGTTTTCTATACCATGCTGACTTGTATCGTTTGAAGTCCTCTTGGGTACGTTCTTCCCAATCCTGGTATAGCTCATAAAGATTGACAATCCAAGCAAGTCGGAGCGGATGTAGTGGGGTGATTAGCTTGACGTTCGTAAACTTGCCTGTAGCATCTGGCATTTCCACTTTGAGCAGAACGGTGTCCAAGTTCTGAACTTCTGCTAAGGATTCTTCATCAAGGTCTTGGTCTGCCAATGCGTTTAGCCAACTTGTGTAAGATAGCAAATAGTTCTTGACAATTGCAATATTCTTAGCAAAATCGAAGGTGCAGGTAAGGCCAGCGTTCTCACCCTCGTCAGTTGCAGATTCTTTAATGAGCACGAATAATTCCTGTCTAAGAGCGACCAAATCATCAGGGATGTCCACTTTCGTGGTACTGGCGAACTTGGGCGTTTGAATAGCGGTGTCTGTCGGGTCAAGAAGCTTGATATCAGTTGGGTTGGCACTGAGCTGAGCTTCGACAAATCCGAATTGGTCTTCGTGGTCAAGGAAGCAACGCTCAAGTTGTATGAGCTTCTTCGGTAACTGAATCTGATAGGCATACGATGTACCGAAGTCAAACTGATAAGTATTGTTCAGATTGCCTTTTTTCCATGCATTCCTGTCTATGTTGTCGTCGGGTATCTCCAGTGCTTCTTTCTTTATGAGATGGGAAATGCGATAGTTGATTAGCGCTTGGGTAATGCTGTCAACTTTGGCACGTTTGTCAACAGTGCTACTGGCATCTACCGGATCTTCTGAAGTGATAACAGAGAACACCTCAGACTCATTGCTATAGGCCACATGGTTATCCGTGCGATATTGGTCGATGTTGAGATTAGGATTTTCTTCCAACGCGTCTTCCCATGAAGCCTGGACTCTTTCCTCTCTGAATACTTTCTTTGTTGGAAGCACGATACCATTCTCGTCTACAGCCCTGACGCGAAGCATGTATTCGCCGTCTTCAAGCATTCCGAACGGCAGACTTACAGACATACGTCTACTGCCGTTCTTGTTCTTGCCGACTTTGGTCTTCTTCAAGACACCCCACTCAGAGAAATCCTCCACGCGAATGATGGCAATCTCAAAGGCTACGATATCAGGATCATCCTTGGGAGAAGGGTCTGTTATGACTTTAAAGGATATCTTTCCTTTCTTGTCTTGCAAAATGTTGATAACGTAGGAGCCATCATCAGACTTTACGAGTTCTTTCTTCTGGTCTTTGCCCGGTTGTATGTCAACTCTGATAAATATGTCTCCTTTGTCGTCTATATTTAATGGTAATGCAGCATAGTTGAACTCCGGATGGTTCTCTTCAATGTTCTCAAAAAGAGAAAGACTGTCATCAAAGTCACCTTCACCAGTAAGATAAGCCATCAGCTCCCGTTGCTTAGTATTTTTCTTTAGTGGCAGCTCCATTATTCTGTCTGAAGCCGTCACAGAAAAATCGCCCAAGGCTGATGAGACTTTCTCCAAGTTGATCATGAACCGGCGCCTTATGGAGGAAGCTTCCTTAATAAGTTCTCTGTCAGGCACAAGTCCAAACAGATAAAGCCCGTTACCCCATGCCTCATCACTGTAGTCGTGAAGTTCAAGGTAAAGGATATAATTCGTTAATGCAGCCTTTGTAACTGTTATTTCTTTCAGCAACTCCCATATTTGGGTCCACCAATGCAACTTATCCTGTGGAATGTCGTTGATCAAGGAGCCTAAGAAAGAGTCTTGCAGCTCAGCTACAGAAAGGTTCTGGAATGTTGCGTCTCCGTATGAATCTTCTGCAGATGTGCGGCTATTCGACGGAACGAGAATGAGTACTGACTTTTCCGGGTCATTGCGCAGCTCTATGAGCTTAGATGCATGGATGTACTCATCGCCATTCTCTGTCTCTGAAAGAATATATACAGAGACATTCGGGTTAATGGGACGAAGCATCGGAAGGAGTTTTGTCAACTCTTTCATGGCCAGCCCCGTTATCTTCATACAGTGGCCGTCCTTTGCAGATTTAAGCAAAGGGGTGTAGCTTTCTACAATGTGCTGTAAGAAGCGATCGTAATATATTGTGTTTATTTGCGCATTCATTAGCTTTCTAATTTATAACGTGGACGAATCTTCTGTAGGATATAGGCATCGCTCATATCCGTATAGAAACCTATCTGGCGGAGCTTGTCCTTGAAAGCCTCCATGTTTATTCGGAAGGCTTCATTGGCTTCAACTCCAGTCTCAGCAAAGCGGTCTTCTGCAAGCCCGTTGATGATGAGACCGTATCGGTTGCGAATCTCTTCCACAAGTTCATCAATTGACAATGATCTCGTCTCAAAACCACCATTGGGCTTGTCTTGAATGACAAGTAATTGTACCAAGGTCTCCAACAACTTAGAACCCAATGCTCCACGGCGTGGATGACGACGTGAACGGCTGTCGGCAAGCAGCTTGGAAGAGGTGTTCTTCATAGAAACAGAATCTACGAAGTCTCTTGTAAAGCGTAGTTGGCTTGCACCCAAGTTTGATTTCTCCAATATGTGTATCAACTTGTCGAAGTAATCATCTTCAGGGAACAACTCCAGCATTTCTTTCAAATCTTCCTGATCGAATTCTGTTTCACTGGATTTTGGAAGCCCGTCACGAATATTGTTCAAGTCTGACTCATAATAGCCATCAGAATGATTATTGTCATTTGCTAATATACGCAATGCTTCGTCAACACTGCATCCCCTGCGCTTTTGAACATAGTCAATCATATAGGTGGCCCGTATGTATCGTCCATATCCATTCTCCGTTCTTTCCATATCGCTACACGCGTATGGAGCTACCGGACTGTCCAGGTTGTCAGTAACATCAACAACCATCGACCAGTCGTCGGGAATGTCTCGTGTCCCTGCAACCACCATTTTGGGAAGGAGGTAAACAAGCTTCAATGTGTAAAGGCACAGATGAAAACCACACAGTATACGGAGATAGTCTATGAAGACGGTCCGAGGAAGAACATCTTTATAAAGAAGTAAACGACGAATGTCATCACAGAATAAAGCTGCCTGTTCTTTAAGGAAAGGCTCTGGAGTTGATTCAATTTCCTTTCTTGTGTTATTCTTCTCCTTCATCGGCTGGGTAAGATAGAGAATGCCAGTAGTATCTACATCAAGATTCTCAGAGCTTACTATGTTGCCTGAATGCTTGTCCCATCCTTTGCTAAGATAGCTGACAAGGCCTGCCATAACAGAAGGGTTGCTATGCAGCATTAGATAAAGTTGGTCAGAGGCACGGTAGTCACGGCAATACTTGGTGTTCTGCAACCTCCAACTCAACAGATGAAGAGGCTTCAGCGTCGCTACATGCTCTTTCACGACATTGCCTCGGTTGACCAGTTCAAGCAAGGAACTTCTTAACCAGTCTTCCACGGCACCCGAATTGGCTAAAACGCCCTTGAACTTTCCTTTCTCTTCGAGCTTGCATAAAATCTCTTCGATATTCTCAATATCATATCCACCTCTCCTTACAAGAGGACTTAGTGGTGCTCCGTTGGCATACATCTTCAGGAATAGGTTAGTCAGGACACGGTCAAGGCGTACACTCTTCACATCGACAAAGAGTATATCCTTGTTCATGAATCCACCAGCGACCGATCCCTTCTTTAATTTCAGTACTTGGCTCATGCTTCTGCCTCCTTTCCTATCGTTAATGGTTCTATGACAATACGTTTCTGATCGTCGAGCTTGACAACGGCGAAGCGCCGGTTGTCCTTGGTGACGAGAATCTCCGAGTATGTCTTTGCTTCCAATAGATTTTTGAATATCTGCAGTTCTATGAACTTTCCACGAAGGTCATTGACCGACGGACTGAATCCTTCATCGATGTATTGCAACATCTCAAAAAGGTCAAGACCGACCGTCAGTTGAATGAACTGGTCTTTCTTGTGACGGAAAGTCAGACTGTCGCTTTCATACTCGATATATCGGGTTAAATGCTCGGTCTTGTTCACAAACAACTCAAACTCATCCAGGGGGAAACGTCTGTAGCTCTTGGATATTGGGTCTTTGGCATTGCTGCTGGCAAGCAGCAGATAATCGCTGGTCATGTTCGCATTTTCACAACCCTCGCTGGCTGATATGGCTTTTGCAATGGTTTGCTTTGTCTCAGCTAAATCCTTGGCACTCTCGTTATTAAGCTGCTTATAGAAGTCAGTTGCATGACGATAAGGTAGACGGCGATGGAAATCAAAGCCGTCAACGTATGCGCCCTCGAAATATTGATGGCGTATGAATGTCTTCTCCCTCAGGGACTGAACCTGTCTCACCACAGGGTCTTTCTCCTCATATGAAGGAAGAATAGCCTTTGCATTGTTAAACTCTGCCAACAGAGAACGCTTGCGGTCGCTGAATGTAAGATACTTCTCTGGCTCCTTGTCCTTATAGTACAAGTCACGGTCAAAAGCTGGCAGTGCGACTTCTGCTATATCCGTTTCGCGAAGCAACTTTACAAGTCTGTCTGAAGAAGACAATGGCGGCAGCGGGAAGGCTTTGTGTTCAATGCCAATCGCTGGAGCTGTTACATTGAAGTAATAATACTGCCAATAATACTCCGGCAGGTCTTCTGTCTTGACATACTCTATCAGTTGTTTCACCTCGTCGCACGAGTAGTCGCGAGTAAGCATCCACGCTATCATCGATCGCAAGTCGCGCATTGTGATGTGCAACTCACGTTTATAGACTATAAGCCTTACTATCCATTCAAGTCTCAAGATGACCTCATCTCCAACACTGCTGTCTTGGAATGTATCTACATTATATTTAATGTAGCAACGGTCGGCAACGGGGCAGCCTGCACACTTCGTCCACAAGTCGGGACGCGTCAGCTTCTTCACTTGCTGGGCAAGCAGACTTGGAGTCTTATTGACATCATCACGAGCAGTGACAGAACGGAGGTTAAGGTTGATGACCATCAGACCCGGAATCAGATCGGTGTGTCCCTCCTTGTAGAAGTAATCCTCTATGTTGTCTTGTAGGGCACGCAGTTTCTCATGAGTGGAGAGGAAGTCAACCAAACGTCCTTCGTTAATGGCAATGACTCGTCCTACAGGAACATCCCTGAAGTCCTCCTTGTCGTTGAATGGACGGAAGAAGTCTGATAGTACCATATCGTTGGCCTTTTCTTCCTCGTCTTGGGAACCATCGTAGTTGGAGGTAAATTTCAATCCATCAATTTCAAACGTTGAGCCATTATTGGTGCCAATAGCCTCCTTGTCTACGCCGATGTCCTCTATGCGGTGAATGAAGGCTGTCTTACCATCTCCTGCATTACCTGTTATGATGATGAGCCGGTATTTCAAAGCCTTGATGTCTGCAATGAGCTCCTTGTCAAGTTTGGTTTCGCTATAGGTAAGGTCGTCATAAGTATTTTGGCGGCTGCCTGCACGTGTACCGCTGTTGCCATGATGACTCTGACTGTAGAGGGAATTAAGATAGTCAACATAGTCGGTTTCAACTTCCTTATTATTGAAGGTCATTACCTTATTGGTGTTCTTAAGGATGCCGTCCTTGCCAATTTCCTCCAAAGCAGCAAGCATCTCCTTTGCCGATGTAAAACGCTTGGTCTTATCGGTAATGATGCTCTTCATAATGAAGTCGGCCATTCTGTCCGACAATTTATCGTTATACTTGCGTATGTTTGTTGACTCTTGCATCAATTTAGGGCGCAGGTCACCACCGCTCCATGGATAGGCATGGGCAAACAGCTGGTAGATGGTGATGCCGAGCGCAAAGGTGTCTGCACTGCAATCCCAGTCTATCTCATGGCTTGACTTGATAAGGTCAGGGGCCATATACGGCAAGGTTCCGCCGAACGATTTATCGTCGGTGGTCGTGGAGATATTGAAGTCTATCAGCTTGAATGTGTTTTTCCTGTCCCACATGATGTTACTCGGTTTTATATCCCGATGGAACACTGGTGGTACTTTATCCTGCATATACACCAATGCAGAGAGTATCTGAACTGCCATATTATAGATTTCGTCCACCGGCAGGCGCAGGTCTCCTTCTACATAGTTCTGCAGGTTCTCACCCTCAAGCAGTTCCATACAGGTATAGAACAACCCTTGGCTGGTGCGGTCGTTCCATACGAACTTGACGATGTTTGGATGGTCAAGCTTCTTCAACGCCTCGAACTCATTGATTGCATTGTCAACGGATGAGTCGCGCTCGAATATCTTTACCGCAAAGTCTTTGTTCTGCAAGTCATGGTGAGCTTTGAACACTCTTCCGAAACCGCCCTTACCAAGCATCTCATGTAAGGTGAGTGAGGGCGAGATCTTCAAGCCGGGCTTCATGTCCTTTAGAAAGTACACCTTGTCTTTCGTGGAAGTTATGGTCGGCGAAGGTGTCTTCTGCCCACTTTCGATGGACTTCGTTATGAAATCGATGAACTTCTCGTCAGTCCATCTTTCGTCAGGATCTTCTACGATGGTATGCTTGGCCACTTCATCCATCCACTGGGGAAGGTCTTTGCAGACATGGCTTGGCAACTGGTCTTCTGTCAGAACACCTCCTTGGGCGATAAAAGCTATGGCATCCTTAAACGGCACTTTACCCGTCATCAGCTCATAGAAGACAACTCCAAGACTGTATAAGTCTGTAGAGGCAAAGGCATCGCTATCTTTACCAATCAGCTCTGGAGCCGTATAGGGCAAGTCACCACTGAAATTGGCTACAGTAAAGCTCTTGTCTATATGCTCTACGAACCATGCCATACCGAAGTTGGCGATGGCAGCGTGACCGCCATCGTAGACATAGATATTCTCCGGACATACGTTCCGATGGAATACATTATCCTTATGGGCTGTGGCAAGACCATGTGCTACATCAAGGATAATGTTTACCTTGTCCAGTTGCTTGAAGGTCTTGATACGGAGTTTAGCCTTTAACGAGCTTTCGTCCTGATAACGGCTTATCTCGTAATAATATGTATTCTCTTCATTGGTGCGATATTCCGTCTTGACGACGAACGGCGATGAGCCAATCTTCTCCTGTGCTATATACGCATTATTGAGCTGCAGGCTGAATTTCTCCAGTTCTTCTTTGCTTTTGCCTTCTACATCAAGAGGATATTCGCGTATCTTGTATTGGGCTGTATTGATAAGCTTGGGCACGCAGAGATATTCCGTGAACTCGTCAGTCTGCTGCAGTGTCTCGACAATCTTGTAGTTGAAGATTTCCGTCTTGGCATAGTTGCGAGATGTTGACTGTCCTGTCAGGAAACCCACGAGTGGCTTCTGGACATTGGTGATATAGTCTTCCTTGCGGCCAATTCCATCGAAGTCGGTGATAAACTCTATCAGCTTCTCATTCAACGTGAATGTTTGCTTGTAGGTCTCGCTATTGGGGTCAAGTCCGAACTTCGTCTGAGTTGGATTGCTCAACGTAACGAGCGTAATAATCTGCCCAAAGTTCCAATCGGGATGGGCGCTCTTTATCTTCGATGCGAGTACCCGGCTCTTCAGGTTTGCGGTCTTGTGGGGATTGGCCACTTCCTGCCCACTACGGAACCAGGCATAGTCATCTCCTTCAAGATTTCCACCCCAGTCTTTGTTCTCTATGTGGTACACTGCATGGGGAGCTACCACAATCACGTCATATTCCCAGTATTTGGTAACATGACGGCTGGTGCTTGCCAAATTGAGGTTTGGCACCACATAGTAGTTGTCAGGCAGGTTGTTGACGAGGTAGTTTTGCAACCTCTTCTCACCGCTATTTACTGGTCCCTCATCGTGCAAGGGCCTTGATAGTTGTGCCATATTTATAGTCTTTAGTTGTCTAACAAACGCTTTAACTTCATTATTATTTTGTCTGCACGCTTAGGGATGAAAGCGTTGCAGAAATCTATATATTCATCTACAGCCTTGAAGTATGTCTGCTGGTCCAGCCCCTTCATGTAGCTCCAGACTCCAGCGAAGACATGCTTCGGCTGATATTCTTCATCGACGAAATCTGTCAGAAACAGATTGTCAACAAGTCTCTTGAATCCATCATACCCTTTGTATGCTGTCATTACCTTTCGGTTCTTGTACAGCAGACCTTGCATGTGAAAATCGGGCCGCGCCTGTCCTGTCATAGCGCAATAAATCGCATTCAGGTACTGATCCATATAGCCCTTGTATTTTGTACCGTCGTAGTAGCTGTCGAATGCCTCCTTGTAGTCATTCATCTTGTTCGGCCAGACAATAAGGTCTCCAACGCTGTAGAACAGTTTGCCGCAATCCAATGCACGTTGCTGCAGTTCTTTCGGTGCATCCCAGCTTTCAAGTCCCTTGTAATACATGTCGAGGATCCTTGCTCCAAGAAGTCGGGTATTATCGCTTATGGCATCCACCCAATACTTGTACTCCTCAATGGACTGGACACTGAGGCCCGGCCAGACATCTGCGAAGGCGAGGGCTACAATGGCCTTGACAATATTTGCACGTGCAAAATCTGAATTTCCATATTTCTCGTCGTTCCGTAGCGAGGACAAATCGTAGGTCCTCAACTTGTCAATATTGCCGTCGAGTTTCTCTTTTACAAACTCTCTCAATAGGCGTATGGCAAACACGTCACCTTGTTTCTCTGTCTTTTCACGGGCTTCGATGGTTTCTCGCTTCCGGCGCTCCTCAAATTCTGACGGAATGAACAGGTCGGTCTTGCGAAACTCGCAATAGCCCTTGACAACACGCTCGCGGAATGATTTCTTAAACAATCTGCCGCAACCGCTCGCGTCTTCGGGAATGCCTCTCGTATAGATGCAGCCTGCACACACAGTACCCTCCGGCCCTGTCCAATCGAAATTATCCTTAACTTCTACCTTATAGTTGATGTCCTCATCTTGGGCAATCTCGTGAATCATGTTGCTGAAAGCGGCCTCGTTCTGATCCGTAGGCTCTGGCTCTGCACTCAAGGGGAAAGGTGTAAGACTATTGTCCAGTCCCACCGGGGCTTTCATCCGTTGGCAGAGATCTTCATCAAAAGAACGTGGATGATAGTCCATCGTCAATTTTTCATCGAGGCTCTGTCTTGCCAGTTGTGTCAAAGTCTTTTCTGTTCCGGATGCTTTATCGATGAAGTTGAAATCAGTATCACCCAACAGCAATGCTGCAGACATAGGCAGATGGAGAAGGAATACTTGGGTGCAAGTGGGAGTCTCATAGACATCCATGACCTTGAAGTAGCTGTTGTAGTGGAATATGGCCAAATTCCATTTCCCTACATTAGAATTTGCCTCTATATACTTGTCAATCTCAAAGAGGCGGGCAGCATGGGCGGAGGCGATGATGAAGCGAGTCCTATGCAGGGGCTTCAGTAGTTTCGTGGTGGCATCCACATAGAAACCGGCACGCAGAGTCTGTCCCTTATGGTAGATCTGCTTTGCGTTGCTAATGGCATCTGTGTCACGATAGAAGAACTGTAGGCCTGGTAACACCCAGTTGAGCGTGTTTTCGAGGAAAGTTTTGTCATTGATTTCTAACTTCTGTGGCAGATGACTGCCGGCCGGGTCATAGATGCTTCCATCAAGAGTCAGTATATAAGGAGTGGTTCCTAATTCGGCGTATATATAACTATAGTCTTCTGACCACCTGACCTTTTCGAATATCATGGGGAAAACGATGTCACCTTGTACTGAAGCTACACCGCGCACGTATCTCGTAGGTGTGGTTTTCGTCTTACGGATGGTGTTGCCAAAGATGAAGAAACCATGATGTATCTCGTAAATGTCATTGAACCATTCGTTCAAGACAAGCTCTCCTTTTTGATTGACAAGGTTCTTCTTCGCGCCACGCTCCACGAGGTAATATCCGTCACTCCAATACTGTATGTACTGATAGTTGAGGTTGGCCATGCATCTGCCACGATCATCAATCAATCCCCATCTCAAGCCTTCAGTAGTAGAATGGGAGGCGATGGCAACGCCCTTATGGAACTCGCCGATGCTCCTGTATTGCATATCTGAAGGGATAAGCACGTTGCCGTTCTTGTCGATGATGATGGCATATCTGTTGTCCGGGTCGTCCGATGACAGCTGGTAGTGACCCTCACCAAGCGGCTGGACGTACTTGTACTTACAGGCTATGATGACATTCCCGTCGAAGTCTATGATTCCACAGCGACCATTCTTGGCCACCGTACACTCTCCTTCATAGAAATCACTGATGTAGTTGTAGCCTTTGTCCAAACCGACATGCGTCTTCCCTGTCTTGTCGATAATGGCATAAACCATTCGGGTGTCGAGATATTCTACTATCAGACTGCCGTCATTGGGCTTGACATAGACGCCAGCCTTGAAATAGTCTTCTCCAAGAGGTGCTATCTTGTCGTATAAGAAGTCTGTCAAAGGATTGCCTTTTGCATCAGCCAAGGCCCATTTCCCATTACGGAAGACCATGCTGTTGGCTGTTCCTTCCATTCGAATGATGTTCTCATTCTGCAACAAGCTCATAAGGCACCTCCTTTCATCTGATGGCTGATCCATCCTTCATCCACCATGATGCAGTCTTGGGGATGCATTCTGGGGTCGAGCTTGACAGCGAGTTTAAAATCATAGTAAAGGCGCATGTTCAGTTTGATGCCATAAGCCTCGTCTTTGCTATCACGGTAAAAAAAACTAAGTGTGCCGAATTCGGAACTGTCCTTGTCATCCGGGTCATAGTTGGCAAAACGAATCTTGTAACCTTTTCGGGCTATGTCCGGATGCGAGTAATGCGCTAACATATATTTCATCCTTTCGATGGCCACATCGTTTAATCCATTTTCAAGGATGAGGATTTTCTCATGCAGTTCTGTGATGCCCGTGACATAGCGGAAGGTATAATCCGGATAATCCTCTATGATGCTCTTGGAGAGTTTTAAAGGCTGGTAATGATAATCCGCTGGACGCTCCATGTCGAAGAAGATGATGAACCGATGCTGTGCGTCATGGTAGAGCAGATTGTTGCCGACAAGGATGCGAGAACCGCACTCCGGACAGGTGTAGATGAAAGCCTGTGCGTTGAGCACACGCTCCCGAAGCTCGGGATTGATGTCTGCATCAACCTCGTCTATCATCTCCATCCTGCCAATGCTATGGCAGTGTGGGCATTCTATCTGTTCTTTATGTACCTTCGACATTTTCTGCTTCTTGTTTTTCTGCCTAATTCATTTTCTTTTGTTAAGTAGCGTATGATACTTCTCTGCGCAGTGCCTGATCTTTTGCTATAAGCTTACAACATTCAACACCCTCATCTTGCCCCGTAAAAGCATCCTTTTAGCCTCTTGAAAGCTATGGTTTCGCCCCATCAAACCTCCCGTTTCACAAAGTGACAACAACGTTGTTTGATTTCAATTGGCTTTATTCCACTTCTCAATTTCGTCTTCGACCATTGTTATTGCTTTATTCTCAGCAACTTTGGCTCTTGAACTCTTGTCAATACATTCATCTATGTCTTGAACGACTTTTTCATAGTGGCCATCAGGATTTGGGATTGGAATATCCGAAAGTTTTTCAGGTGTAATGAAAGGAATCATTGTACCTGTTGCTAATCGAATAAGAATCCGTTTGCCACCTTTAGATTTTAAGAAAGCATATGTCCAATATGCTTTTTTCAAATCTTTGAAGACAACTCTAATTACATGATCTGACAGGCAACATCCGTCAAGTTGATTATCTACAATAAAAACATTGCCTAAAATACCGCCATCTGTAGTTCCAGACTTATACAATAGCAGAGTCCCTTTATGAACAACGTAATCATTAATGTCTTTTACGCCACGTGGAGATAGCCATCTGTAATAGCGAAGGTTAAAACGCTGCAGTTCACTCCCTGTCATAAAAGGATATCCATTATCTTTTAACAAATATATATGCTTGAACATTGGTGGAGCAAAACATTCGTCTGCCTCATCGCCAACGATAAAGCTGTTTGAAGAATAACTTCTTATATAGTCATCTACTTCAAGGTTATTGTTGTATGCAGCAAAACCATTTTTTAGTTCTGAAACCTTTTTATAGAAGTATTGTTGAATTCCGTCTTTTATAGGATAATGTTCATTGAAATATTCGATGGCTTCTTCCAGTTTGTCATTCGCTTCCTCTCTCAGCCTTGCTGATTCTTGAATCAAGTTGTCAACCTCAGTCTGAAATGACTCAGGAAAGACAGGAACCAAAACAGACGACATCTGGCTTTCGTTAATGTGCTTAACTACACCTCCAAATTGAGATTGAGTTATTTGGAAATAGCCATACTTGGATGAAAGAAATGCATACAATGTACCAGCATTAACTTTCTTGCTATTCGGAATAATACGAATTAAGTCGTGAGTTGCAAGTTTCCCGGCAAACTCTTTAGTCGTATATGTGACATTACCTAAAGTACCAGAACAAGTAACTAATATCCAACCTTTTTCCAAAATAAGATACTTTAGTGCTTTTGCCTGAATTTTAGATATATAACGTCCTGTATGTAAATCAGACAAAACAGTATCCGATGCAGCAAGATATTCTACTCCATGAGAAGGCTTGCTGACGAACATGCGACTAAATATGTTCCCATAAAACACATTTTCAGCATTTTCACCAACTGTAGAGAGTTCATAAGGTAAATTATGAATTTCTCTCCTTATTTTTGCACCATTACTCAAATAGAGGTCGGGATCTATGCGATGATCTCCTTCCAAAAAGGAACGTGAATTTACAATTCCTGTTTTCATGCTCTCTCCTCCTTAAATTTCTCATAAGCCTTAGCTACCTTAGGCAGGTCGTCATCTAAATGGCGAACCCGCTCAAATCGTGAGTGGGGCATTTCGCGACCGTTAGGACCTATCGATATCCAACGTTTGGCTTCCTTGAAAAATACTTCTGCACCATCATCGTCCTTCACATAGATAGGTGTGCCGCGACGATCCTTGCCAACCTTCTCGACAATGGCCATAAATACATCATAATCTTCATCCTCAATGGGAACGAGCTGCTCATCAGCCGTTTTCTTCTGGAGAAAAAGCAATGAGGCCTGAACTCCCACCTGTGGAAGGAAAGTTTCAACGGGCAGGTCGACAGAAGCCAAGAGCTTGAAATGCTGTAATATCCAGAGACGTACACTCACTGTATTCGGGTTGCCGAGAATACCGTCGGGGAGTACGATGGCAAGTTTGCCACCGGGCTTCAGGAAGTTGTAAGCACACTCAATGAACAGCACTTCGGGTGCGTTGCTTTGCAATTCGTATTTAACGGCAATGGCTGGGTCAACCTCCACTTTGGAACCAAAAGGTGGGTTAGTGAATATCATGTCGAACTTGCCCTGCGCGTTATCGGAAGATGTGCCGAATGGAAAGTCTTTATCCTTGCTTTTTGCGATGCTTCCATTGACGGCTTCTGCCACTTTTGGGACATCGGGAAGTGCGCCCTTGGGGTATTCCAAAGAATTGATGTTGAATATGTTGGTATGACCATCTCCTGCCATCACCATATTCATACGAGCTGCCTTTTTTAAGTCTGGGTCGAAGTCGAAACCAAAGAGCTTGGTTTCGGCATATTCTCTTGTTGCATCAACCACACTGATGTCGTTCAGCTTGACTTTCAGATGCAGTTCATCTGCATCGGGGAAAAGACGACGGGCAATCTTATGACGTACATGGTCGAGAACACTGACTATGAATCCGCCCGTTCCACAGGCAATATCTGCCACACGATCGTCTTCTCCGGGATCGAGCATATCCACCATGCAGCGGATGACATTTCTTGGTGTAAAGAATTGTCCGGCTTCACGCTTTAGGGTTGTACCCACGATGGTCTCGTAGGCTGTACCCTTCACGTCTACCGTAGCATCCGTGAAAGAATACTTAGCCAATTCTGATGCCACAGCAGCAATTCCACGGTCAGAAAGATTGATCATCTCGTTGCCATCAAAAACATCTTTGAAGATCTGACTTGACTTCAATTCATTAAACACGCCTTTAATACGCTCAGCCACGGCATGCTGCCCCTCTGGGGTATTGCGCTCCTTCACGCCCACCCAGAAGCGGCGATGGTAACTTTCACCCTTGCGGGCATCTTCTTGTATGCGCTTCTCATCGTAGAGCTTGCAGAAAATAAGATTCAGCAATTCCCAGAATGCATCTTTCTTGTGTCCTTCATTGCCGTAGATGTAATCATGGCAGCGCTTGAAAGTCTTAACCAACGATTCGTTGGCTGGTGTACGGGGAATGGCGCGATCGCCTTCCTTCACCATGTCTTCCAAAGTCTGGTCGGCAGCAGGGAAGTCGGTCAACTCTTCTGTTTCGGGCTGTCCGAAATCATTTTCAAAAACATGGAGATAGCGTAAGTCCTCGCCATTGGTCCAAAGCCCGAAGTCGCAGTTGCTGTAGCTGAGCAGATTCTCCAATAGAGCTTTAACACCATTCTTGGCATCAGTGTCCTTGACCTTAGCGTCTCGTGCCACAACAATTACGCGAATGACATTATCGGAAATATGAGTTTTCCCAGACTCAAAGATGGCTAAATCCACTTTCTGTTTCTTTATTTTGCCTGTGTCCGGGTCTTCATACTCCACTCTAAAGTCGCGCTCCATGTCTTCAGGTGCGAACTCATACTCATCGGCCATCATTGCGATCATCGACTGAAGAGTCAGCTCCTTATTAGTGGCTTTGACCACTCGGTTGGTGAGCTGACACACCAATTGGTTCTCTTCGAGTACGACTAACTGCGAACCATTATTTTGCTCATGCGCTGTTTCCATATCTATAAAGATTAGGCATCACCCAATAGTTAAAGTGCCTTTTTTAGTTGAACGTTTCAAATTGTGTTACTAAAGTTTCCCACTTGCAAATAGCTTGCCCTTAAAG
>UMGV01042235.1_pt1 | contig 34619 bp, 26 predicted proteins | sample 1965361 | NCBI WGS metagenome assembly UMGV01 (sample SAMEA4836081, study PRJEB28245) | human gut metagenome | biome: gut microbiome; material: fecal sample | place: Denmark | collected 2008
TCTTGCCGACGCGCCTGCGGCCTTTGATGAAGTCGAGGCCGGCCCAAATATGGAAAAGCTGTGGCGGGCATATCAGAAGAAGTTCTCCTACGCCGCCGACCTGTCGCGGCATACGGTCATGGACTCCATCCGCAGCCTATATGAACTGGCACGGGAGTAATAGAGAGCAGCAAATCGGAATTTACAGGGATAGATACCTTGTTAGAAAGGAATCAAGAACAGGATGAACACATTGATTTTACCTGCCTGATTGACGCCATGGTGCGTAACGCGGCGGCATACCGCAATGTGGAGATCGACCACATGCTGGTGCTGGGAGACTGCGCCTACTGCCGTCCGGAATATGCGGAAAACTTTCGTCACAACGCGCTGTTTGTGAGCCCACCGGCCCGTGAGGCCGTGGAGAATGGACGGGCCGACTATACACCTACTTTCTTTTACCGTGCGCCCCGTTTGTTTGAGACGACGCTGCCGGTGGATGTGGCGCTGGTGCAGGTGACGCCGCCGGATGAGAATGGCATCTGTTCACTGGGAATCTCCGTGGACTATACACTGGCCGCAGTAAAGAATGCGAAGCTGGTCATCGCGCAGGTCAACGACCAGATGCCCCGAACCTGCGGTGGTGGCAATGTACGGGTGGAGGACATTGACCTCTTCGTGAAACACTCCAGCCCAATTTTGGAGTTGACACCCCCGAAGATCGGCCCTGTGGAGGAGGCCATCGGCAATTACTGCGCCTCGCTGATTAACGACGGCGACACATTGCAGCTGGGCATCGGCGCTATCCCTGACGCGGTGCTGTCCTTTCTGCGGCATAAGAAAAATCTGGGCATCCACTCCGAGATGTTCTCAGACGGAGTGGTAGACCTGATGGAACGCGGCGTGATCAACAACAGCCGCAAGACGCTGCATCGTGGCGTCAGTGTAGCCAACTTCCTCATGGGGACTAAGCGACTGTATGACTTTATTGACAACAACCCGCAGGTAGAGATATACCCAGTAGAGCATGTGAACGATCCGGTGATCATTGCACAGAACGACAACATGGTATGCATCAATTCCTGTGTACAGGTGGATCTGATGGGACAGGTGGTCTCGGAGAGTATCGGACTGAAACAGATCTCCGGCGTGGGCGGACAGGTGGACTTTGTCCGCGGTGCGGCCATGAGTAAAAATGGCCGTTCCATTATGGCTATGCCATCCACTGTCAAGGGCAACGCATCCAAGATTGTCCCGGTACTGGATGTGGGCAGTGCTGTCACCACCAGCCGCAACGATGTGGACTATGTGGTCACGGAGTATGGCATCGCGCACCTGACCGGACGTACCCTTCGCCAGCGGGCGCAGGCCCTCATCGCCATCGCCCATCCCAATTTCCAACAGGAATTGATGAGGGCGTATGAAAGCCGCTTTCATGAATGATTGCCATAGATTTGCCGCACTTTACCAGCAACCTCACGGTGATACTGGGTCGTGACAGCTTGCCACAATACGCTCCCTCTATGAAAAACAGCGGAAAATGAGCTGTCTTGAATAGAGGGAGCATTGCGGTGCTGCACAAACAGAAATTCGGGTTGTAAAAAACGATTTTTTGCTTTCCTGCTAATTCCTGCTCTGGTATTAGCGGGAACGGCGCGGATACTTTGAAGCTGTCCTTTTATTACAAAACGCAATCGTGTAAAGAACATCGGAGAACTGGAGGAGTTGCTGAATATTCTTTCTTCAGCCATTGGCTTCCTGACAAATCCCGAAAAATTACGGAACATATTCAGGACGGTAAAGAAGCCTAAGATTACGGCCAACACGATACACAAGTATCTGGCGTACTTTGAAGATTCTTTCCTGATCGAATCGGCACAGCGGTACGATATTAAAGGAAAGGCGTATATCGGGACGCCCAAGAAATACTATTTTTCAGATATTGGACTGCGCAATGCAAGAATCAAGTTTCGCCAGCTTGAACAGACCCACTCTATGGAAAATGTCATTTACAATGAACTACGCATGAGAGGGTACAGCGTGGATGCAGGCGTCGTTCCTGTGACGGAAAAGGAGACCAACGGAAAAGTGGCCCGCAAGCAGTTGGAAGTGGACTTTGCCTGCAACCTGGGTTCGGCCAGATAGTATATTCACTCCGCGTGCTTTCTGCCTGATGAGGCAAAGCGGACGCAGGAGATCAGGCCGTTTCGAAAGATCGATGATTCTTTTAAAAAAATCATTATCACCAAGGATGCTGTCTCACCGTATTACGATGAATATGGTATCCTGACCGTAAACATCTATGATTTTCTGCTGAAACCGGGCTGCCTTGAAAGGGAATTCTGATCCGGGATTACAGGTCTATAAGACATTCGCCCTTCACTCCCGCCGACGGGGGCTGAAGGGCGAAACTTATATGCATGCTGCAGATTAAAAGTTTTTGAATAAAAGCGCTTTTATAAACGTCATGCACGGCGCTGCCGCACTTTTGCATCACCCCACGCGGCGTCGAAGGAGATGGAGCAGATTTTTTGTGTGCGCTCTACGGAGTAGATGGGCAGCTGTCGGGTGGTGGCGGCGGTGGTGACGAAGGCGGGGTAATTTGCCGCGTAAAAGATGGCAGCAGCGGCAAGCAGTGCCGCGCTGCCCATGATATACCACCGCCGCAGAAACAGGATCTTTACTTTTTTCACAATGGGCACGCCCCTTTCCAAATTCTGCTGTAATCCTATGCGTAGGCCGGGTGGTTCAGTACGGCGCGGCATCTCTGCTGAGCTGCGGCCGGCCTTCCGCAAACAAGCAAGCTCCACGGCAGCGCCGTGGAGCTTGCTTGATATGTTCATATACCTGTGCATCGGGGGCGTTATCCCCGGCAGGCCCGGATCTGCGCCTGCACACCGCCGATGAGCAGCGTGGCGTCCAGCCCTATGGCCACGCCGTCGTAGCCCTGCGCCAGCCGCACGGCAGCGTCCGCGCCGTTCCCTGCAAAGATCAGGCAGGGCTTGCCTGCAGACCGGCAGGCTGTCGATATGCGCGCCAGCGCCGCCTTAAAGCGCTCGTTCTCAAACGCTCCCGGCATCCCCAGGGAAATAGACAGGTCGAACGGGCCGATAAAGATGCCGTCCACGCCGTCCATGGCCGCGATATGCTCAATGTCTGCCAGTGCCTCCGCTGTCTCACACTGTGGGATCACCAGCGTTTCACGGTTGAAGTGCGCCATAACGTCCGCCACAGACCCCGGCATATCTGTGCCCCAGCCGTCTTTCCGGGAGGGGCAGAAGCCCCGCTGCCCCACAGGCGCGTATTTGGCGTAGGACACGATACGCCGGACGTCTTCCGCACTGTGCACATCGGGGATAATAAGCCCCTGCACGCCGACGTCCAGCAGCTTCAGAATGGCCGGGCGGCTGATCTCACGCACCCGTGCCAGCGGCGTTATGCTCCGCCGCTCCGCTGCCCGTACCAGCTCGGCGGTGGTCTCCGCCTCAATGGGGCTGTGTTCATTATCCAGAATGACAAAATCCAGACCCGCGCAGCCCAGACACTCCACGACGGCGGCGCTGCCGGTACCCACAAATGTGCCCAGAGGCTTGACGCCCTGCGCCAGCTTTTCTTTCAGCATGTTCTTCATAGCATCGACCTCCTGAGACGGTATTTTGTTGGCTCATTATAACACCGTCCCCGGCGGAACGCAACAAACAGCCGCAAAACCGACCGAATGTCGGGCGAGATTTGTATATTCTCACCCGTTGACAATCACCGTTTCCCTGCCTATACTGTCAGTCGTGGCGGCGAGGCCGCCGATTTTGATGATATGCAGGAGATGCGTATGGACTACTATCTGCTGACCGATCTGGCGGCCACAATGGGGTATCATCTGGCTATGTCCGGTGCGGAGACGTTTCGGGTGGAGGACACCATCCGCCGTATTCTGCGGGCGTATGGCGTGGAGTGCGAAGTATTCGCCATCCCCAACTGCGTGTCCGTCAGCCTGGAGGCGGCCAACGGGAAGCCGCTGATGATCATGCGGCGTATCGGCTTCCACGGCAACGATCTGGAAAAGCTGGAGAAGCTGAACGCGCTGAGCCGGCGCATCTGCGCGGAAAAACCAGCGGTGGATCAGGCCATGTCATGGCTGCGGGAGACGCTGGCGGCCTGCCGGGCTTACCGTAACGGCGTATTTTATCTGGGCAATGTGCTGGTAGGGCTGGGATTCTGCCTGGTGTTTGGCGGCACGCTGCTGGACTGCCTGTGGGCGGGGCTGATCGGACTGATCATCGGCATAGTGATGCGATTTATGGACCGGCAGGAGGCCAATCCGTTTTTCAGCACCATACTGGCCTCGTGCCTGATGGCGCTGCCGGCCTACGCGGCGGCGGGGCTGGGGTGGCTGAAATGTCCGGACGCGGCTATTATCGGCGCGCTGATGATCCTTGTGCCGGGGCTGCTTATCACCAATTCCATGCGAGATATTATCTACGGCGACACCAACTCCGGCATTTTCCGCATCGTGCAGGTGGTGCTCTCCGCGCTGGCCATCGCGCTGGGAACGGCGGCTGCCTGGCATCTGACCGCGGGATTGTACGGCCAGACCGGCTCTGCTACCACGGCCTGGCCGGCATGGGCACAGGCGCTGGCGGTGTTTGTGGGCTGCTTCGGCTTCTGCATCCTGTTCAACGTGCATGGCCGGGGACTGGTGCTGTGCATACTGGGTGGTTCAGCCGCGTGGATGGTCTACCTGTCGTGCCGCGCGCTGGGCTGCGACGTGTACGCCGCCAACCTGTTCGCGGCCGTGTTTGCGGCGCTGTATGCCGAGATCATGGCGCGTGTGCGCAAGTGCCCCGCCATGCCGTACCTGGTGGTGGCGACACTGCCCATGCTGCCGGGGGCAGGCGTGTACTACACCATGAGCCTGGGGCTGGAGGGTGACATGATGGAGGCGGTGGCCAAGGGACTGGAGACGGTGGGTATTGCCGGTTCGCTGGCGGTGGGCATCCTGCTGGTGTCCACGGTGTTCCGGCTCGTCAACCGGCGGCGGGCGTAATGCCGCCCCGTATGTCACAAACCTGCCGCCGCGATGCTCCGGATTTTTGTGCATAAGCGAAAAGTGCGGCGGCCCTCTTGACGGGAGCGGAAAAATAGCATACAATTCACGTATATTTCAGGAGGAGGTGTGCTGCCATGATCCATTGTGCGGTGTATTCCAACGGTATCGTGGTGAAGTGCGCCCACTCTGCCTCCAACCGCGCTATTTCTGACTTTACGTGCAGCGTGCTGTTTGGCGCGCTGCCTTTTTTTGTTTTTTTTGCTTTTGCCGGCAAGAAAATGCCCATGGGAGTCTGTGTTTGAACGCGCGGTAAAACCGACATATTCGCGTTTTGAACGGTCTTCCATGCAGGAGGGCCGATTTTTTTGTGTTGAGAAAGGGCAGGACCACTATGAGCGAACTGGATAAAATCAGAAAAAACATTAACAACATTGACGAACAAATGGCGCAGCTGTTTGAAAAGCGTATGGAAATGAGCGAACAGGTGGCGGCCTTTAAGAAGGCGAGAGGACTGTCCATCCGGGACGCCGAGCGGGAGCGGGAGCTGATCGACCGCAACCGCAGGCACATCACCGATCCGGCGGTGGCGTCGTACTACGTGCAGTTCCTGCGGGGCGTTCTTGATCTGTCCTGCGCCTATCAGAGCAGGCTGCTCAGCGGCATGAAGGTGGCGTACAGCGGCGTGGAGGGCGCTTACGGCTATCTGGCGGCACGGCGTATGTTTCCGGAGGCCCGGCTTATCGACTATCCCGATTTTGCCGCCGCCCACAGAGCTGTGGAGGTGGGAGAGGCGGACAGCGCGGTGCTGCCGCTGGAGAACAGCTACGCCGGCGAGGTGGGTGCGGTGATGGATCTGCTGTTCTCAGGCGAGCTGTATATCAACCAGGTGCTGGACATGGAGATCGACCATAGCCTGCTGGGTGTGGAGAACGCCACGGTGGACACGGTGAGAACTGTGGTCAGCCATCCGCAGGCGCTGCGCCAGTGCGACGACTACATCAAGCGCCGCGGCTACGCCACGGAGACCTATTCCAACACGGCTATGGCGGCGGAATATGTGCGACGGACCAATGACCCCGCGCTGGCGGCCATTGCCTCCGAGGATGCGGCGGAGGTGTTCGGCCTGCAGGTGCTGGAACGGGGCATCAACACGGCAAAGACCAACACCACCCGCTTTGCCGCCCTTTCCCGCACCCGAAACCAGCCGGAGACCACCAAGAAGCGGGAGGATGAGAATTTCGTACTGGTGTTCACCGTGCAGAACGATGCCGGTTCACTGGCCCAGACGCTGAACATCATCGGCGCACATGGCTACAATATGCGCACCCTGCGCAGCCGCCCTATGAAGGGGTTGTCCTGGAAGTATTTCTTCTACGTGGAGGCTGAGGGCTGCATCAACAACACCAATGGGCGCGAGATGCTGCAGGAGCTGTCCGCCACCTGCGCCAAGCTCCGGCTGGTGGGTTCTTACTACGCAAATAACATCTAAGGAGAGATCGCATGATGGTCATTTCCGTTTCACTGGGAGCGCAGAGCTATCCCATCATACTGGATGCAGGAGTCCTGGCCCGCGCGGGCGAGCACCTGTCCCTGGACCGCCGCGTGCTGGTGGTGACGGACAGCGGCGTGCCGGAGGAGTACGCCGAGACGGTGGCGGGTGCGTGCCGACAGGCCCGCATCTGCACCGTCCCCGCGGGGGAGAGCAGCAAAAATATGGGCAGCTATCAGCAGCTCCTGGGGGAGATGCTGGCCCTGGGCATGGGTCGCGGCGACTGTGTGGTGGCTGTGGGCGGCGGTATGGTGGGAGACCTGGCGGGCTTCGCCGCCGCCACCTATATGAGGGGCGTGGACTTTTACAACGTGCCCACCACGCTGCTGGCGCAGGTGGACTCCTCCGTGGGCGGAAAGACGGCCATCGACATGAACGGCGTGAAGAACATCGTGGGTGCGTTCCACCAGCCCCGCGCGGTGCTGATCGACACGGATACCCTCCGCTCGCTGTCCCGGCGGCAGATGGCCGCAGGGCTGGCCGAGAGCGTGAAAATGGCTATGACCTGCGACGCGGCACTGCTGGAGCTGATAGAGAGCAGCTCGGACCTGACGGCGGACCTGCCGGAGATCATCGCCCGCTCCCTGAGCATCAAGGCGCGGGTGGTGGAGCAAGACCCCGCGGAACAGGGGCTGCGCCGTGTGCTGAATTTCGGCCACACCATCGGCCACGCCGTGGAGAGCTGCGCCGGGGGCAAACTGCTGCACGGCGAATGCGTGGCAATGGGTATGCTGCCCATGTGCGGGCCGGCGCTGCGTCCCCGACTGACGAACATACTCAGGAAATGCGGACTGCCCACGGGGTGCGGCTTTACGCCCCGGCAGCTTCTGCCGTACCTGCTCCACGATAAGAAGGCATTCTCAGACGGGATCAGTGTTGTGATGGTGGACGAGCCGGGCTCGTTCCGCATGGAAAAACAGGCACCGGAGGAAATACTCCGACGCTGGGAGGAGACAGAAGTATGAAAAATACCTTTGGACAGGCGGTCGCGCTGACCATTTTCGGCGAGAGCCACGGCCCGGCGGTGGGCGCGGTGCTGGACGGATTAGCGCCCGGCCTGCCGGTGGATGAGGACTATATCCGCCGCCAGCTGGCCCGCCGCCGTCCCTCCACGGCGCTGGATACGGCACGGCAGGAGCAGGATTGCTATCAGATACTCAGCGGCGTGTACCAGGGCCGCACCACCGGTTCGCCGCTGACCATCGTCATCCCCAACGAAAATACCCGCAGCGAGGACTATACCTACGGCCTGGCGCGGCCCTCCCACGCGGACTACGCCGCCTACTGCAAATACCACGGCTATGAGGACTGGCGGGGCGGCGGACACTTTTCCGGCCGTGTTACCGCGCCGCTGGTGGCCGCCGGGGCGATACTGCTGTCAGCCCTTGACCGGGTGGGTGTTACCGTGGGCACCCATATTCTTCGCTGCGGCGGCGCGTGGGATCGCCCCTTTGCCCCGGACGCGGCGGCAGACGTGGCCGCCCTGCAGACGGCGGAGTTCCCTACGCTGACCTGTGAGGCTGCTCAGACCGTCAGCGCCGAGATCCTGCAGGCCAGGGAACGGCAGGACAGCGTGGGCGGCATCACCCAGACCGCCGTGTGCGGCCTGCCCGCCGGGGTAGGCGAGCCGTGGTTCGACAGCGTGGAGAGCCTTCTGAGCCACGCGGCGTTCTCCATCGGCGGCGTCAAGGGCATCGAATTCGGCGGTGGGTTTTCTGCCGTGAGCGGCTATGGCTCTGATTTTAACGACGCCTTCCGCATGGAGCAGGGCCGGGTGGTGACGGCCACTAACCGAAATGGCGGCATCAACGGCGGCATCACCAATGGCATGGACGTGGTGTTCCAGTGCGCCGTGAAGCCCACGCCGTCCATCGGACAGCCCCAGCAGACGGTGGATTTCCTCCGGGGCGAGGACGCGGAGCTGACCATACACGGCCGCCACGATCCGGCCATCATCCGCCGCATCTGCCCGGTGCTGGACAGCGTCACCGCGCTGGTGCTGTGCGACCTGCTGACCCAGCGGTTTGGCACGGACTATCTGGCAAAGGAGGCGCGGACATGAACTGCGGGTTGATCGGTTATCCGCTGGGACACAGCTACTCCCGCCAGATCCATCACGCGCTGGCGGATTACGACTACCATCTATGGGAGCTGAGGCCGGAGGAGCTGGCGTCCTTCCTGGAAAAACGCGGCTTCACGGGGATCAACGTGACCATCCCCTATAAGGAGCAGGTCATCCCCTATTTGGACGGCCTGTCCGACACGGCCCGGGCCGTCGGTGCGGTGAACACCGTGGTGAACCGGGACGGCAGGCTGCTGGGCGACAATACGGATCTGCCCGGGATGCTGGCGCTGATCCGCCGCCTGGGACTGGAGCTGTCCGGGAAGAAGGTGCTGATCCTGGGCACCGGCGGCACGTCCAAGACCGCCCGAACCGCCGCGGCGCGGCTGGGCGCGGCGGAGATCTGCCGCGTGTCCCGCAGCGGCCGGGGAGACGCCGTTACCTATGAACAGGCGGCGGGGAAGCACGGGGACGCCGCCTTCGTCATCAACACAACGCCCTGCGGTATGTACCCTGATCTGGAGGGCTGTCCGCTGGAGCTGGAGCGCTTCCCTCGCTTGGAGGGTGTGGTGGACGCGGTGTATAACCCCCTGCGCAGCAATCTGGTGCTGAACGCCCGGCGGCGGGGCATCGCCGCCGAGGGCGGGCTGTATATGCTGGCGGCGCAGGCCGTCTATGCCAGCGCCCTGTTCCGGGGCTGCGAGGCGACTTGGGAGGAGATTGAGCTGGCCTACGATACGGTGCTGCACCAAATGGAGAACGTCGTGCTCATCGGTATGCCCTCCTCGGGCAAGACCACCGTGGGGCGGCTGCTGGCGCAGCGCGCCGGCAAAGAATTCGTGGATACGGACGCCATGGTGGAGCAGGCCGCTGGCATGAGCATCCCGGCGTATTTTGCCGCCTGGGGAGAGGACAATTTTCGGGAGAGAGAGCGGGAGGCGGTGGCCGCTGCAGCCAGCGTGGGCGGCCGGATCATCGCCACCGGCGGCGGCGCGGTCCTGCGGGAGGAGAACCTGCGGGCGCTGCGGCGCAGCGGACGGCTTATCTTCCTGGACCGCTCACCGGACAAGCTCACCGCCACGGTGGACAGGCCGCTGTCTGCCGACCAGGAGGCGCTGCGCCACCGGTACGCCGAGAGGTATGACCTTTACTGTGCCGCTGCGGATCTCCGCGTGGACGGAGACGGCTCGCCGGAGGAGGTGGCGGAGCTGATCGAAAAGGAGTGGATACGATGAAGATCCTGGTCATCAACGGCCCAAACCTGAATATGCTGGGCATCCGGGAGCCGGCCATCTATGGCAGCGGCACGTATGCGGAGCTGCTGGAGCTGATCCGCGCCTATGGGGAAAAGACCGGCGCGGAGGTGTCCTTTTTCCAGTCCAACCACGAGGGCGCACTGGTGGATGCCATCCAGCAGGCGTACTTCGACGGCGTGGAGGGCATCGTCCTCAACCCGGCGGCGTACACCCACACCAGCGTGGCACTGCTGGATGCGCTGAAGGCCGTGGCCATCCCCACGGTGGAGGTACACATCTCCGATGTCGCCGCCCGGGAGGATTTTCGGCAGGTCAGCTACGTCCGCCCGGCCTGCGTCGCCACTGTGGCGGGCAAGGGCTTTGCTGGGTATCTGGAGGCTGTGGACATCCTGCTGAAAGGAGCGAAGCGCCTGTGACCGTTACGATTTTCCCGGGCAGGGCCGGGGGAACGGCGGCCGCGCCGCCGTCCAAGAGCTGCGGCCACCGGATGCTCCTGTGCAGTGCGCTGGCAGAGGGGGAGAGCCGCATCAGCGGCATCGCCCGAAGCCAGGATATGCTGGCCACTATGGACTGCATCCGGGCCATGGGCGGCGCGTGCCGCCTTGTCGGGGATGCGGCCCATATCACCGGCATCGGCGGCGCTGTTCGTTCCGACGCGGTGTATCCCTGCCGGGAGAGCGGCAGCACCCTGCGCTTCTGCATCCCGGCGGCGCTGCTGCAGGGCGGAAGCGCCGCGTTCACCGGTACGCGGCGGCTGATGGAGCGAGGCGTGGGCATCTACGAGGATCTGCTGCTCCCCAGAGGGGTAATGGTGTCCAAAGCACCGGAGTCCATCACGTTTTCAGGGAAGCTGACGCCGGGAGACTATACCCTGCGCGGAGACGTGAGCAGCCAGTTCGTCACCGGATTGCTGCTGGCGCTGCCGCTGCTGCCGGGTGACAGTACGCTCCGTGTCCTGCCGCCGGTGGAGAGCCGCCCCTATATCGACATTACGCTGGATGTGATGGCATCCTTTGGCGTCACCGCGGAGGAGCGGGAGCAGGATCTGTTTTTTATCCCCGGCGGGCAGCGGTACGAGAGCCGCTGCGCCGCGGTGGAGGGAGACTGGTCCAACGCTGCCTTTCTGTTCGCACTGGGCAGCGGCGTGACCGTCACCGGGCTGCGGCCTGACAGCCTGCAGGGCGACCGGATGTGCCGGGATATGCTGCGCCGGCTGGAAAGCCCCGGCGCGGTGCTGGACATTTCCGCCTGCCCCGATTTAGGGCCTGTGCTGTTCGCCGCCGCGGCGCGGAGCTGCGGCGCCGTGTTTACCGGCACGCGCCGCCTGCGTATCAAGGAGAGCGACCGGGCGACGGCCATGGCGCGGGAGCTTGCCAGATTCGGTGCGGAGATGGCGGTGGAGGACGACAGAGTGATCGTACTCCCACGCCCGCTCCACGCCCCGGAAGAGATGCTGGACGGCCACAACGACCACCGCGTTGTCATGGCGCTGGCGGTGCTGTGCGCGTCGCTGGGTGGTACGATCCGCGGCGCGGAGGCCGTCAGCAAGAGCTGGCCGGATTTCTTTCGCACGCTGCAGGCGCTGGGGGTGCGCATGGAAATACAGCCCTGAACCCCTTGAAGAAAGGAAAATCTATCCATGAACATGGAATTCAAACGTAAACTGCCTGCGCCGCAGACTGTCAAGGATATGTATCCTGTGACGGAGAAGATGGCGCGGCAGAAACAGGAAAACGATCGGCAGATACAGGCCGTCATCACCGGGGAGGACCAGCGGCTGATGCTGCTCATCGGCCCTTGCTCCGCTGACAGGGAGGACGCCGTGCTGGAATATGCGGCGCGGCTTCAGGCGCTGCAGGAGCGGGTGAAGGACAAGCTCCTCATCGTTCCCCGGGTCTACAGCAACAAGCCCCGCACCACCGGCGACGGGTATAAGGGAATGCTGCACCAGCCCGATCCAAACGGCCAGCCGGACATCCTGAAGGGGCTTATCGCCATCCGGAAAATACACATGAAGGTGCTGGAGCAGACTGGACTTTCCAGCGCGGACGAGCTGCTGTATCCGGAAAACTATTACTACCTGTCCGACATTCTCTCCTATGCGGCCATCGGCGCGCGCTCTGTGGAGGATCAGCAGCACCGGCTTATCGCCAGCGGACTGGATGTGCCCGTGGGCATGAAGAACCCCACCAGCGGCGACCTGTCGGTGATGATGAACGCCATCCTGGCCGCCCAGCATCCCCATACGTTTCTGTTCTCCCAATGGGAGGTACACAGCAAGGGTAATCCCTTGACCCACGCCATTCTCCGGGGGTCGGTGAACAAATACGGGCGCTCGCTGCCCAACTACCACTACGAGGATCTGAGCCAGCTCTGGGAGCTTTATGCCAAGAGCGGGCTGGAAAACCCGGCGGTGATCATCGACACCAACCATGCCAATTCCGGCAAGCAGTGGGATCAGCAGGGACGCATCGCCAAGGAGGTGCTCCACAGCACCCGCCACAACGGGGACATCGGCCGCATGGTCAAGGGGTTGATGATCGAGTCGTACCTGTTGGATGGCTGCCAGAAGCCGGACGGCGGTGTGTACGGCCTGTCCATTACCGATCCCTGCATCGGCTGGGAAAAGACGGAGCAGCTGGTGCTGGAGCTGGCTGACCTGCGCTGACGTGCAGAGGTATACAGCAATAAGAGAGGCGTGGGCAAATGCCACACCTCTCTTATTGCATATCGCATGTCGGGCGTCAGCTGTTGTCTCTGCTGATGGGGCAGCGGTAGAGCAGATGCTTGAGTTTCTTGCGGTCGAAGGGGATAAGGGGATAGAGGTAGCCCCGGCCCACCAGGGGCTTGGTGGAGACGATGAGGACCAGTGTGAACAGCACACCGGCGATGAAGCCCCATAGGTCGAAAAGCCAGATCAGGATCAGCAGGAGCATACGGCAGAGCTTGGTGGCATAGCCCATTTCGTAGCTGTGCTGGGCGTAGTTGGCGATGGCCACGAAGGCCATGTAGACCAGCACCTCCGGCACGAGCCAGCGGGCCTGGACGGCGAAATCTCCTAAAATCAGCGCGCCGATCATGCTGAAGGAATTACTGAGAACGTCCGGCGTGTTCAGAGATGCCAGCTTCAGCACGTCGATGATCAGCTCCACCAGAAGGAGCTGGATGATGAGGGGAACGTAGTATTCGTCCTCCACCAGCAGGAAGTGGAGATTCTCGTGGAGCGTGTCCGGGTTCTTCACCAGCAGATACCACAGAGGCGTGACGAATATGGTCAGCAGCAGCACCAGGGTGCGGACGATCTGAAGGTACGTGCCGATGAGGGGCGGGAAGTAGTAGTCGTTGATCTCCTCGTTGAACCGGAGCAGGGTGGTGGGCAGCAGCAGGGCGGAGGGGGAGTTGTCCACCATCAACACCACGTCACCCTCCATGATGCAGGCGGTGGCCACGTCAGGGCGCTCAGTGTATCGGACCTTAGGAAAAGGATTCCAAAACTGACGGGGGGAGAGAGCCTCGGTGAGAGACTCCTGGCTCATGGAGATGCTGCCCACGTCTACGGCGGCCAGCTTTTTGCGCAGCTCATCCAGCAGGGAAGGGTCGGCTTCACCGTCCATATAGCACAGCACCACGTCCGTGCCGGAGCGCTCCTTCAGCTGGACGCGTTCCAACCGCAGACGGCTGTCCCGGACGCGGCGGCGGAGCAGGGCGGCGTTTTGCATCAGATTTTCCACAAAGCCGTCGTGACTGCCCCGGAGGACGCGGCTGGTGTCCGGCTCTTCGATGGAGCGGGTGGGGAACTGCTTCACGTCCATCAATATGCCGCCGGGCCAGCCGTCCACCACCAGCAGCGTCTTGCCGGCGAACACACCCATGACGGCCTTTTCACGGATGTTCTCCACCGCAGCGTCGCTGGCGGAGACGTAGCGGGCGCAGAAGTCCTCCGGGCCGGCGACATCCCGGAGAGAGGGCAGCGACTGCCACGCGGCGATGATGCGCTCCAGAATAGTCTCCTGTGCGTAGCCGTTCACCACCCACAGCCGGGCGCGGCGGCCTGCGATGAGCAGGTTGCGGGCCGTCATGTCGAAGCATTTGCCCACGCCCAGCTCCTGATCCAGCGATGCGGTGCGGGACTGAAAATCCTCCTGTGCCACGTGTCGTACCTCCCTGCGTAGTTTTCCGATAGTATGGCCGGAAACGGGCGGAAGTATGTATGTTTGGGACAAGCGGCGCATAGGCTGGTGCAGAACAAAGGAGGGAGTGCGTATGCGCAGAGAGGTATTGGCGGGGCTGGCACTGACGGTGCTGCTGTTCGGCAGCGCGTATTTGGCCGCCGGGGACGGCGCAGTGCCGGAGGAGACGAAAACGGAGCAGACGGCGGGTGACGCTGGGGTGACGCTGCGGGTGCTGGAGGATGGCACTGTGAAGGACATGACGCTGGAAAAGTATCTGCAGGGAGTCGTCCGGGGCGAGATGCCCGCCAGCTTCGAGCTGGAGGCGCTGAAGGCCCAGGCAGCGGCGGAGCGGACGTATGTGTACTACCAGCTGGCGGCGGGACGAAAGGAGAAGCACCCGGAGGCGGATGTATGTACCGACCACACCTGCTGCAGCGCGTTCCTGTCGGAACAGGCGGCCCGGGAGAAGTGGGGCGGGGATTACGATCCGTGGGAGGCGCGCATTGAGCAGGCGGTGGCGGAGACGGACGGGCAGGCGGTGCTGTACGGCGGACAGCCCATCCTGGCGGTGTTCCACTCCTCATCGGCGGGGAAGACCGCCGCCGCGGAGGATGTGTGGAGCGGTGAACTGCCGTATCTGAAAAGCGTGGACAGTCCGGAGAATGAGGATAGCGTGCCCAACTATTACAGTGTGGTGGCATTCACGGCGGAGGAGGCAAAAGCGAAGCTGCTGGCGGCCCGGCCGGCGCTGAAGCTGAACGGGACGCCGGAGGACTGGTTGGGTACGATCACGGAGAACAGCTCGGGCCGGGTGGAGACGCTGGAGCTGGGCGGCGAGACGTGGAAGGGCACGGAGGTGCGCTCGGCCTTTGGCCTGCGGTCCGCCTGCTTTACGGCGGAGGCGGATGGGGAGAGCCTGACGTTCCGCGTCACCGGCTACGGCCACGGCGTGGGCATGAGCCAGTACGGCGCAAACCAGCTGGCCAAGAAGGGGAAAACGTGGCGCGAAATTCTGGAATGGTACTATGCGGGCGTGACTGTCGGACCATACGGCGGAAATGCGTGACAAACGGCGGGGAATGTGGTATCATAGCTTAGTTATGTGCGATATTTTACAGTTTGTTCAGGAAAACCGGGGGGCAAACGGTGTAATATCAATCACAACAGGAAAGACATAACTATACCAACCGGGAGGAGCTTCCTATGGCACGCAACATTTTGGTGGTAGAGGACGACCGCAACATATCCGATCTCATCCGCATGTATCTGGAGAAGGAGGGGTTCGAGGTACGCAGCGCCTACGACGGAGGCAAGGCGGTGGAGGAATACGATAAGCAGGCGCCGGACATGGTGCTGCTGGACATCATGCTGCCCGTGATGGACGGCTGGGCCGTGTGCGCCCACATCCGGGAGAAGAGCAAGACCCCCATTATCATGCTGACGGCCAAGAGCGACGTGGGCGACCGCATCACCGGGCTGGAGATGGGCGCCGACGACTATCTGGTCAAGCCCTTCGAGATGAAGGAGCTGATGGCCCGCATCAACGCGGTGCTGCGCCGCAGCGAGATCCCCGACGACACCAAGAAAAAGCTGGTGTTCGACAAGCTGGAGATCAATCTGGACAGCTATGAGCTGCTGGTGGACGGCAAGAAGGTGGACACGCCCCCGAAAGAGCTGGAACTGCTGTACCACCTGGCGGCCACGCCCAACCGGGTCTATACCCGCAACCAGCTGCTGGACGAGGTATGGGGCTTCGACTACTTCGGTGACAGCCGCACGGTGGACGTACACATCAAGCGCCTGCGTGAGAAGATCGAGAACGTATCCGACCAGTGGGAGCTGAAGACCGTGTGGGGCGTGGGCTATAAATTCGAGGTCAAATGAGCGGCATGCGGGAAAAATTCCGCCGCACCACGGACAGCCTGTACTGGCGGCAGTTTGTCGTGACTGCGGGCATGGTGCTGCTGACGATGGCGCTGCTGGGCGTGTCGTTCTACGCCCTGAGCTATAACTATACCGTGTCGGAGAAGCGGCAGGAGATGCGCGATCGTGCGGATCTGGTGGCCCAGCTCTCTGTGGACTATCTCACCGCCGGAGACGACGCGGAGCGGGATCAGGAGGAGGCGCTGCGGACGCTGGCAGGCGTGGCCTCCCGCATGACCGAGGTGATTTTCCTCATCTGCACCGCGGACGGGCAGGTGCTGCTGACCACGGACAGCGATCTGGCGGGCCAAAGCGTCACCGTGCCTGCCGAGATCACGGAGAAGATCGTGTCCGGCAGCGGACTGTACGAGGGCCGCAGCACCGTGGGCGTATATGAGAAGAAGCAGTTCGTGGTGGGCGTTCCCATGCGGGACGAGACCGGCGCGCTGCTGGGCATGGTGCTGGCGGTGATGAACAGCGCCAACTTCATGGAGATGTGGCGTTCGTTCATCGCACTGTTCTTCATGACCAGCGCCATCATTTTGGTCATCTCCTTTGTGGCCAGCTTCGTCACTTCCATGCGGCAGATACAGCCCATCACGGAGATGGTGAAAGCCACCCGAGCCTATGCCGACGGCAACTTCGATGTGCGGATGCAGGAGACGGAGGATGCCGGCGGCGAGATCGGCGAGCTGGCGGCGGCGTTTAACGCCATGGCAGACTCCCTGCAGGAGACGGAGCGCCAGCGCCGGGACTTCATCGCCAACGTGTCCCACGAGCTGAAAACGCCCATGACCACCATCGCCGGATATACCGACGGCATTTTGGACGGGACGATCCCGCCGGAGAAGGAGCGGCAGTATCTGCAGATCATCTCCGACGAGAGCCGGAGACTGAGCCGCCTGGTGCGGCGGATGCTGGACATTTCCCGTATCCAGAGCCAGGAGATGAAAAAGGAGGAGTTCGACCTGTGCGAGTCCGCCCGCATCGCCCTGCTGTCCATGGAGCAGAAGATCATGGACCGGGGGCTGGATGTGGATGCGGAGATCCCAGAGGATTCCGTGATGGTTCAGGGCGACCGGGATCTCATCACCCAGGTGATGTATAACCTGTTAGAGAACGCGGCCAAGTTTGCCGCGCCATCCTCCCAGCTGTATCTGGGACTGACGGTGAACGGTGACAAGGCCTATGTTACCGTGCGCAATGTGGGCCATACCATCCCCGCCGAGGAGATACCGCTGCTGTTTGAGCGATTCCACAAATCCGACAAGTCCCGCAGCGAGGACAAGGACGGCTACGGGCTGGGCCTGTATGTGGTCAAAACTATCCTGGCCCAGCACCATGAGAAGATCACCGTTACCAGTGAAAACGGCGTCACGGCCTTTACCTTCACCATGCAGATGGCCCGGTGACGCAGACGAGAGGACAGACTATGCAAGACGAGAACAAGACGCCTGCCAATGAGCCCCAGGAGGTAGTGGGGCAGTATATCCGGGATGACAGCCGGGAGGTGACGGACTGCTATGTGTATTCCCAGCCGCTGCCGGCAGCCGCCATGCCCCGTGTCTCTCAGGCGTCCCAAATGCCGCAGAAGCACAGCCGCAGAGGACTGTGGATATTCCTGATCATCGCGATGGTGCTGATCATAGCAGTGATCATGGCGGCACTGACCTCCAGACCGATGGAGGACGGCGGCTACGCGGACGATGGCCACGACGCCAGCAGCATCGTGGACATTTTTGGCAACGAGATCCCCACCATCGACCGGGTGCAGGGCGACCCCACCCTGCGGTTCAGCTGCACCCCGCAGGAGGGGGATGCGCTGACCGCGCAGGAGGTCTATGCCTCCGTCAACCCGGCGGTGGTGATGGTGGCCGTGGCGCTGGACGAGGAAAAGGCCAGCATCGGCACGGGTGTGATCCTGACGGAGGACGGCTATGTGGTCACCAATGCCCACGTCATCGCCGGCGGGTCGTCCGCTTGGGTGGCACTGGATACCGGCGACGTGCTGGACGCGGAGCTGGTGGGCTTCGACAGCGGCGAGGATCTGGCGCTGCTGAAGCTGGTGGACGTCACCGGCCTGCCTACCGCACAGCTGGGCGACAGCGACGAGTGCGTGGTCGGCGACGCGGTGTACGCCATCGGCAACCCGTTGGGCGTAGAGCTGCGGGGTACGCTGACCAGCGGCCTGATTTCCGCTATTGACCGACGGGTGACGCTGGAGGGCCGGGTGATGACCATGCTTCAGACCACGGCGGCGCTGAACAACGGCAATTCCGGCGGCCCGCTCATCAATGACCGTGGACAGGTTATTGGCGTCAACACCCTGAAGATGAGCGGCAACAAGACCGCCACCGCCACGGTGGAGGGCCTGGGCTTTGCCGTGCCCGCCCGGCGGATGGTGGCTGTTGTCAATGACATCATGGCCACCGGCGCGTTCCACGGTATCCCGTCCCTGGGGATCTATGTAGGGCAGGAGCTGCAGGCGGACAACACGTATCAGCTGGTGATCTACGACGTGACGGAGGACTACGGAGCGGAAGAGGCCGGGCTGTTGCCGGGAGATGTGATTTTGGCGGCGGACGGCGTGGAGGTGCATGAGACGTGGGAGCTGCTGGAGCTGCGCAGCCGCCATATCGTGAGCGAGGATATGGTGCTGACGGTCCAGCGGGGCGGGGAGATATTCGACGTGCCGGTTACGCTGTACGCCGTGACAGAGGAATAAAAGCGAAAAGGAGGCCGCACGGCCTCCTTTTTTGCGCAAAAAACAACAAAGCCGCCCTTGACAGGACGGTTAACTTTTGGTATAATAAGGCGCTTATATTGGGGTGACAGGGACATCTCCCCTTGTACCATTTGACCATAGTATACCATTCCCGCAGCGAAAACACAAGGGTAGACGGCGTAAAACAGGCAACAAACCCGTGTGTATCGCTGCGGATCGACCCCGGTGAGAACAAACAGAAAGGCGTGAGTGTTGAGATGGCGAAAGACAAATACTACGGCAAGACCCTGCGCAAGAACTTTGCCCGCCACGAGGAAGTAATGGCGATGCCCAACCTGCTGGAGATCCAAAAGAAGTCCTACCAGTGGTTCTTGGACACCGGCCTGCGGGAGGTGTTCGCGGATGTGGCCTCCATCGCCGACTATGCCGGTAATCTGGAGCTGAGCTTCATCGATTACAGCATGGACGAGAAGCCCAAGTACGACGTGGAGGAGTGCAAGGCCCGCGATGCCACGTATGCCGCCCCCATGAAGGTGAAGGTACGTCTGCACAACAAGGAGACGGACGAGATCAAGGAGCAGGAGATCTTCATGGGCGATTTCCCCCTGATGACCCACGGCGGCACGTTCGTCATCAACGGCGCGGAGCGTGTGGTGGTCAGCCAGATCGTCCGCTCCCCCGGCATCTACTACGGCAAGGAGATCGACCTGAAGACAGATCTGCCCCTGCTGACCAGCACCGTCATCCCCTACCGCGGCGCGTGGCTGGAGTACGAGACGGACACCTCCGAGGTATTCTGGGTTCGTATCGACAAGAACCGCAAGCTGCCCATCACCTGCCTGATCCGCGCGCTGGGCCTCAAGACCGATGGTGAGATCCTGGAGCGCTTCGGCGATGACCGCCGTATCGTCGCCACGCTGGAGAAGGACTCCTGCAAGACCTATGAGGAGGCCCTGCTGGAGATCTACCGCAAGCTCCGTCCCGGCGAGCCCCCCACGGTGGATTCCGCAGAGACGCTGCTGCAGAACCTGTTTTTCGACCCGCGCCGCTACGACCTGAGCACCGTGGGACGGTATAAATTCAACAAGAAGCTGACGTTCTGGGCTCGGGCCAAGGGGCAGAAGCTGGCCATGCCCGTGGCCGACCCCGCCACCGGCGAGATCCTGTTTGAGGACGGCCATGTGCTCACCGCCGACGACTGCACGCTGCTGGACAAGGTGGGCGTGTACGAGATCACGCTGACGCTGGACTCCGGCGAAACACTTCGGGTGTTCACCAACAAGATGTGCGACATGGCCCACTATGTGGACTTTGATCCCAAGGAGAAGTGCGGCATCAAGGAGCGGGTGCGCTACGACGTGCTGCAGGAGCTGCTGAGCCAGTACAGCGGCGAGGAGCTCATCGCCCAGTGCAGACTCCACGCCGACGACCTTGTGCCCAAGCATATCATCGTGGACGATATTTTCGCGTCCATCAACTATATGAACGCCCTGGCTCACGGCCTGGTGACCAAGGATGACATCGATCATCTGGGCAACCGCCGCCTGCGCTGCGTGGGAGAGCTGCTGCAGAACCAGTTCCGCATCGGCTTCAGCCGTATGGAGCGCGTTATCCGCGAGCGCATGACCATTCAGGATCTGGACGTGGTGACGCCCCAGAGCCTGATCAACATCCGGCCTGTTACCGCCGCCATCAAGGAGTTCTTCGGCTCCAGTCCCCTGAGCCAGTTCATGGATCAGACGAACCCCCTGGCGGAGCTGACCCACAAGCGGCGTCTGTCCGCGCTGGGCCCCGGCGGTCTGAGCCGTGAGCGTGCCAACATGGAGGTCCGAGACGTGCATTACAGCCACTATGGCCGTATGTGCCCCATCGAGACGCCGGAAGGCCCGAACATCGGCCTGATCTCCTATTTGGCCACCTATGCCCGCATCAATGAGTACGGGTTTATCGAAGCGCCGTTCCGCGCTGTGGATCACGAGACGGGCAGGGTGTCCGACGACATCACCTATATGACCGCCGATGTGGAGGATCAGTTCGTGGTGGGACAGGCCGCCGAGCCGGTGGACGAGAAAGGCTGCCTGACCAACGAGCGTATTACCTGCCGTCACCGTGACGAGATCGTGGAGGTGCCCCGCAGCGGCGTGGACTATATCGACGTGTCGCCCCGCATGATGGTGTCCATCGCCACGGCGATGATCCCCTTCCTGCCCAACGACGACGCCAACCGTGCCCTGATGGGCGCGAATATGCAGCGTCAGGCCGTGCCTCTGCTGAAGCCGGAAGCGCCCATCGTGGGCACCGGCATGGAGCACAAGATCTGCCTGGACTCCGAAGTGGCTGTATTGGCCGAGGGCGACGGCGTGGTCACCAAGGTGGATGCCACCAACGTCTCCGTCAAGTACGACAGCGGCGAGACGAAGGATTATAAGCTCATCAAGTTCCTGCGCTCCAACCACGGCACGTGCATCAATCAGAAGCCCATCGTCTCTGTGGGCGAGCGCGTCCACGGCGGCGACGATCCCACCGTGCTGGCCGACGGCCCTGCCACCGATCAGGGCGAGATCGCCCTGGGCCGCAATATCCTGGTGGGCTTTATGACCTGGGAGGGCTACAACTACGAGGATGCTGTGCTGCTGAATGAGCGGCTGGTGAAGGAGGACGTGTATACCTCCATCCATATCGAGGAATACGAGATCGACGCCCGCGACACCAAGCTCGGGCCGGAGGAGATCACCCGCGACATCTCCAACGTGGGCGAGGAGGCCCTGAAGGATCTGGACGAGCGGGGCATTATCCGCATCGGCGCGGAGGTTCACGCCGGCGACATCCTGGTGGGTAAGGTCACGCCCAAGGGCGAGACAGACCTGACCGCCGAGGAGCGTCTGCTGCGGGCCATCTTCGGCGAGAAGGCCCGCGAGGTCCGCGATACCTCTTTGAAAGTGCCCCACGGCGAGAGCGGCATCGTGGTGGACGCCAAGGTGTTCACTCGCGAGAACGGCGATGAGCTTGGGCCGGGCGTGAACGAAGTGGTTCGCGTCTACATTGCCCAGCGCCGCAAGATCCAGGTGGGCGACAAGATGGCAGGCCGCCACGGCAACAAGGGCGTTGTGTCCCGGGTGCTGCCCCAGGAGGATATGCCGTTCCTGCCCGACGGTACGCCGCTGGACATCGTGCTGAATCCGCTGGGCGTTCCCTCCCGTATGAACATCGGTCAGGTTCTGGAGGTCCATCTTGGCTACGCGGCCAAGACCCTGGGCTGGAAGGTGGCCACCCCCATCTTCGACGGCGCGACCGACAAGGATATTACCGAGGCGCTGGAGTTGGCCGGCCTTGACCCGGAGGGCAAGAGCTGGCTGTATGACGGCCGTACCGGCGAGCGCTTCGACAATAAGGTTACGGTGGGCTACGTCTACTTCCTGAAGCTGCACCACCTGGTGGATGATAAGATCCACGCCCGCTCCACCGGCCCGTACTCCCTGGTCACCCAGCAGCCGTTGGGCGGCAAGGCGCAGTTCGGCGGCCAGCGCTTCGGCGAGATGGAGGTGTGGGCGCTGGAGGCCTATGGCGCCAGCTACACGCTGCAGGAGATCCTGACCGTCAAGTCCGACGACGTGACGGGCCGTGTCCGCACCTACGAGTCCATCGTCAAGGGCCACAACGTGCCCACTCCCGGCGTGCCGGAGTCCTTCAAGGTGCTGGTGAAGGAGCTGCAGTCCCTGTGCCTGGACATTCAGGTGCTGGACGCCGACGGCAATCAGATCGAGCTGAAGGAGGACGAGGACGCCCTCGATACCTTCAACCTGGCCCGCATGGATGCGGACAACGAAAGACAGAACCGCTACGCCGATGAGGATGAGCTGGCCGATGCGGGCTTCGACTACGTTGCCGACGAGGAAGTGGACGCTTCCTATGACGACGACGCAGACGATGAGTTTTAAGGAAAAGGAGGAGCAAAAGCATGAGTTACGCAACGTTTGACGCCATCAAGATCGGCATCGCTTCTCCGGAGATGATCCGCGAGTGGTCCTACGGCGAGGTGAAAAAGCCGGAGACCATCAACTACCGCACGCTGAAGCCGGAACGGGACGGTCTGTTCTGCGAGCGCATTTTCGGGCCGACGAAGGACTGGGAGTGCCACTGCGGTAAATATAAGAAGATCCGCTACAAGGGCAAGGTCTGCGACCGCTGCGGCGTGGAGGTCACCCGTGCCAAGGTGCGCCGCGAGCGCATGGGCCACATCGAGTTGGCTACCCCCGTCAGCCACATCTGGTACTTCAAGGGCATCCCCTCCCGCATGGGTCTGCTGCTGGACATCAGCCCCCGCATCCTGGAGAAGGTGCTGTACTTCGCCGCGTATATCGTCACCGATCCCGGCGAGACGCCCCTGACCAAAAACCAGATCCTGTCCGAGAAGGAATACCGCGATATGCGGGAGAAGTACGAGGACGATTTCCGCGCCGGCATGGGTGCGGAGGCCGTGAAGGAGCTGCTGGCCCAGATCGACCTGGAGGAGCTGTCCGCACAGCTCCACGCCGAGCTGAAGACCACCTCCGGGCAGAAGAAGGCCCGGGTGGTGAAGCGGCTGGAGGTGGTGGACGCCTTCCGCCTCAGCGGCAACAAGCCCGAGTGGATGGTCATCGACGTGCTGCCAGTGATCCCGCCGGAGATCCGGCCTATGGTGCAGCTGGACGGCGGCCGGTTCGCCACGTCTGACCTGAACGACCTGTACCGCCGCGTCATCAACCGCAACAACCGTCTGAAGCGGCTGATGGAGCTCAACGCTCCGGACATCATCGTCCGCAACGAGAAGCGTATGCTCCAGGAGGCGGTGGACGCTCTTATCGACAACGGCCGCCGCGGCCGCCCCGTCACCGGCGCAAACAACCGCGCCCTCAAGTCCCTCAGCGATATGCTCAAGGGCAAGCAGGGCCGCTTCCGTCAGAACCTGCTGGGCAAGCGCGTGGACTACTCCGGCCGAAGCGTTATCGTGGTCGGCCCTGAGCTGAAGATCTACCAGTGCGGTGTGCCCAAGGAGATGGCCGTGGAGCTGTTCCGCCCGTTTATCATGAAGAAGCTGGTGGAGGACGGCAGCGCCAACAACATCAAGTCCGCCAAGAAGATGGTGGACAAGGGCCGCACCGAGGTGTGGGACGCGCTGGATGAGATCATCAAGGACCATCCCGTCATGCTGAACCGTGCGCCTACGCTGCACCGTCTGGGCATCCAGGCCTTTGAGCCGGTGCTGGTGGACGGCCGCGCCCTGAAGCTGCACCCCCTGAACTGCACGGCCTTCAACGCCGACTTCGACGGCGATCAGATGGCCATTCACGTCCCCCTGTCCGCCGAGGCCCAGGCCGAGGCCCGTCTGCTGATGCTGTCGGCCAACAACCTGCTGCGTCCCCAGGACGGCGGCCCTGTCACCGTGCCTACCCAGGATATGGTGCTGGGATCTTATTACCTGACCTTTGAGCGCTTTGAGAACGGCGTCAGCCAGATGACCAACGACGAGTTTTGGCCGGACGATGTGGACTTCGCCTTGGCCGGCAAGACCTATGACGAGCTCACCGACGAGGAGAAGGCCAACGTTCACCTGCACATCTACCGTGACGAGGACGAGGCTCTCATGGCCTACAACGAGCACGTCATCGGCATCCACCAGCCCGTTTGGGTGCGCGTCACCAGAGAACTGGGCGGCGAGAAGGTGCAGCGCGTGGTGCGCGCCACCGCCGGCCGCATCATCTTCAACCGCAACATCCCTCAGGATCTGGGCTTCGTGAAGCGGTATGACGACAACGGCAACCCCACCGACAAGTTCTTCGAGTACGAGATCACCGAGACCTGCGGCAAGAAGCTGCTGGGCAAGATCGTGGATCGCACCATCAAGCAGCACGGCTTCACCGTGGCCGCCGAGGTGCTGGACAACATCAAGTCCACCGGCTACAAGTACTCCACCCGCGGCTCGATCACCATCTCCATCGCGGATATGACGGTGCCCAAGGCCAAGTACGAACTCATCGCCGAGACGGAGCAGCGCGTGGTGGACATTGAGGACCAGTACAACATGGGCTTCATCACCGACGAGGAGCGTTACAAGCTGGTGGTCCGCGAATGGGAAAAGACCACCGCCGACGTGACCGACGCCCTGACCGCCAATATGAACAAGTACAACCCCATCTTCATGATGGCGGACTCCGGCGCCCGTGGTTCCATGAAGCAGATCCGTCAGCTGACCGGTATGCGCGGCCTGATGGCCAACACCGCCGGTAAGACCATCGAGATCCCCATCAAGGCCAACTTCCGCGAGGGTCTGAGTGTGCTGGAGTACTTTACCTCCAGCCGAGGCGCCCGTAAGGGCCTGGCCGATACGGCGCTGCGTACCGCCGACTCTGGGTATCTGACCCGCCGCATGGTGGACGTATGCCAGGACGTCATCATCCGCGAGGCAGACTGCGGCGCGGACAAGGGCATTGTGGTGTCCGAGATCAGCGAGGGCGGTCAGATCATTGAGAAGTTCTCCGAGCGTGTCCGCGGCCGCTTCCCCGCCAAGGACGTGCTGAATCCCCAGACCGGCGAGGTGCTGATCTCTAAGGATCACATGATGGAGGCCTCCGACGCCGACCTGCTGGAGAAATTCGATATTCATTCCGTGGAGATCCGCACCGTGCTCACCTGCCGCGCCCATTCCGGCGTGTGCGCCAAGTGCTACGGTATGAACCTGGCCACCTCCAAGCCCGTCGGGCCTGGCGAGGCTGTCGGCATTATCGCGGCGCAGTCCATCGGTGAGCCCGGTACGCAGCTGACCATGCGAACCTTCCACACCGGCGGTGTGGCCGGCGGCGACATCACTCAGGGTCTTCCCCGAGTGGAGGAGCTGTTCGAGGCCCGCAAGCCCAAGAAGATGGCCACTATCGCCGAGATCGGCGGCAAGGTCCGCTTCGAGGAGGCTACCAAGGGCAGCCTGCTGAACATCATCATCACCGCCGACGATGGCGATACCCGCACCTACGCCATGCCGCACACCGGCCTGCTGGTCCAGGACGGCGAGGTCATCGAGAAGGGCCGCCAGCTCCAGGACGGCGCGCTGAACCCCCACGACGTGCTGCGTATCCGCGGCGCTTCCGCGGTGCATAACTACCTGATCCAGGAGGTTTTGAAGGTGTACCGTCAGCAGGGCGTGGACATCAACGATAAGCACATCGAGGTCATTGTCCGTCAGATGATGCGCAAGGTGCGCGTGGAGGACGCCAACGACGCCGAGGGCCTGCTCTCCGGCGCGATGGCCGATGTCATGGAGGTAGAGGACGCCAACGCGGCGGTCCGCGCCCGCATCGCTAACGGCGAGGTCCGTGAGGACGGCGAGCCGCTGCAGGAGGCCACCTATACCCAACTGCTGATGGGTATCACCAAGGCCTCTTTGGCCACGGATTCCTTCCTGTCCGCGGCCTCCTTCCAGGAGACCACCAAGGTTCTGACCGAGGCTGCCATCAAGGGCAAGGTGGATCACCTGGTGGGCCTGAAGGAGAACGTCATCATCGGCAAGCTGATCCCTGCCGGTGCGGGTCTGGCGGCCTACCGTAAGCTGGCTGAGGAGCTGGTACCCGAGACGGAGGCCGAGCGCGAGGACGAGGCCGAAGCCATGCACGCCGCCGGCCCTGTGTCCCCGGCCTCCGCCGAGGATCTGGAGCAGCCGGAGGAGTTGCCCGATGTGCCGGAGGCGGAGGACGCCCCGGAGACTCCCAATCAGGAGTAAACGCACTCACTATCCTAAGAGAGCCGCCGTTAGGCGGCTCTCTTCCTCTTATGGGAGTACTTTTTTTACGGCTTTTTCTTCCGTAAGGGAGGGACTTACTCCCAGCGGACGATGCTGTATATGCACCTTTCCTCTAAACATTTTGCAGATGCCTTGTGCTTCCCCGGATGTTCATATATAATGTATCATGGTAAGTGTTATCCATCAGCGCATGATGAATTCCGAAGAACACGGGAAAGCCCCCTTTTTGACACCTGCAAGAAAGAGGTGAACGATATGGCTTGCGACGAGATCCTATACCGCCAATACTTGGACGGCGACGACGCGGGGCTGGATGCCCTGATGAAGGAATACGGCGATCCGCTGACCCTGTACATTGACGGCTACCTGCACGATGTCCACGAAGCCGAGGAGCTGATGCTGGACGTTTTTGCCTATCTGTTCACCAAAAAGCCGCGGATTCGGGACGGCGGGCTCAAGACGTATCTATACAAGGCGGCACGGCACATGGCGCTGCGCCGCAAGAGCAGGCGGAGACACCTGTTCAGTCTGGAGGAGCTGGCGGAGGAGCCGGACGGACGGCTGCTGGCGGAGGAGGTCATCCGGACGAAGGAACGGGACCGTATCCTCCATTTCTGCATGGCAGAAATGAATCCGGATTATCGGGAGGTCCTGTATCTCACCTATTTCGAGGATATGAGCTATGCACAGGCGGCGGAGGTCACAGGAAAAACAGTGAAGCAGATCACCAATATGGTGTATCGAGGAAAAGAGAGCCTGCGCAGGCTGCTGGAACGGGAGGGGATCACAAATGCGGAGTCATGAGGAACGTGTCGCGGAGGCGAAGCGGCGGATCGCCGCAAGAGAACATGAGGACAGACGGCGGCGCGACAGGCTCACCATGGCACTGGCTGCGGCGGCGTGCCTTGCGGTGCTGGCAGGTGTGTCCTTCGCCATGCCCGGTATTGCCGCCCGGATACAGGTCAACGACTACACCGGCTTTGAAACGGCTGCCAGCATCTTTCGGAGCAGCGCCGTCCTCGGGTATATCATTATCGGCCTTTTGGCCTTCCTGCTGGGCGTGTGCGTGACCATCCTGTGCTTTCAGCTCCGGCGTATGCACCGGGAGAACGAGCAGGAGAAGGAAAACGAGGGACGCCATGGAGTTGATTGAAAACCTGCTGCAGCTGCTGGTCACAGTGGCAGGCGCTGGGCTTTCCGGCATCGCCTACTATAAAAACCCCCGGCAGACGCACCTTCTTCTGCTGCTGTGCTTCTACGGCTGCTTTGCGCTGGGTGATCTCTACTGGACGCTGTATCTGCTGCTGTTCTCCACCACGCCGCAGGTCTTTTATGTGTCGGAATTCGGCTGGATCGCCAGCGTGATCTTCCTGCGGATATTGCAGGCTACGCTGTCCAGTCCGGAGGAGCGTGCCTCCCAAAGCCGGAAGGCGTGGCTGGCGTCGCTGGTCGGCGTGCCGCTGCTGGTGTTCTACTGCACCTACGGCGACATCCTCTCCAACCTGATTTGGTGCGGCATGATGATCGTACTCTCCTTCTGCGCTATCCGGGGACTGGACTATGCGAGCGGGCAGGAGGGCGCGGCCCGCGATATGCGGTACTTCCACATAGGGGTGCTGTGCTTTGTGTTCTCGGAATACCTGCTTTGGACGGTGGGCTGCTTTTGGCCCGATACCTCTCCGACAGACCCCACCTTTTGGTGCGATATTCTGCTGACGCTTGCCATTTTGGGTCTGCTGCCCGCCACGGGAAAGGCGGTGCGTGCATGACCTACATTGAAAACATCTTCCTGTGCATGGTGTCCCCCCTGCTGGTAGCCGCCCTGTGCATGGGCAGGCAGCAGCTCCGCTTTTTCCTGTTCTGCATCGCCGGAATGGGGGTGTGCCTGCTCTCTGCCTATATCAACACCTTTCTCGCGGCGGTGTGTCAGGCGGACGCCCTGGCCGCCACGGTGGAGATCGCGCCGGTGGTGGAGGAGCTCATGAAGCTGCTGCCGCTGGCCTTTTACCTGCTGGTGTTCGAGCCGGAGGGGGAGCGGATCAAGCCCGCCGCCATCACCGTGGCCCTCGCCTTCGCCACCTTTGAAAATGTCTGCTATCTCATTCAGAACGGCGCCGACCGCTTCTCCTTCATCTTCTTCCGGGGCTTCGGCACGGGGGCGATGCACGTGCTGTGCGGTCTGATCGTCGGCGGAGGGCTGGCGTATGCGTGGCAGCGGACGTGGCTGAAGGTCGCCGGCACCTGCGGACTGCTGGGTGCGGCCATCACCCTCCACGCCGTCTATAACCTGCTCATCGCCTACGGCGGTGCGGCGCAGTATATCGCCTATGCCCTGCCGGTGCTGCTGATCGCGGCGGGAAAACCATTCACCTCCCGGTCCGTCCGGCGTGAATAACCGGGCTTTTCCTCCCTTTGAGAGTCGCTTTTTGGCGGCTCTCAGATTTTTTTGGAAAATTTTGCGTTTTGGGTGAGAGTTTTTCCGATTTTATGTACCTATATAAGTAGGAGGCTTTTTAAGCTGCCCTGTTGAAAAAGCAGAGAGGAGGTTGCAGACGATATGTACGATACAGCAAGACGGGTCGCCCTTGTCAAAAAACGGGTGCGTGAAAACACCCGCCGGAAGCAGCGGCGCGGCGTCTACGGACTGTCCGCCGCGTGTATGCTCCTGTTCGCGGCGCTGATACAGGCGGAGGGCGTGGCGGTCGGTCAGGGACAGACCGCCGCGCAGGGCATCTTTGGCGCTATGCTGCTGCGGAAGGACGCGGGCGGCTATGTGCTGGTGGCCGTTGTGACGTTTGCGGTGGCGGTTGTGCTGGTGATCGCCTGCATACGGCTGCGCGAGAGGGAGAAACGGAGGAACGGAGACAAGGAAAGAGAGAAGGAGAGTGAACCATGAAAAAAATACTATCCCTGCTATTGACACTATGCCTGCTTTTTAGCATACTGCCTGCGCAGGCGCTGGCCGCTGTGGGAGACATCCGGCCGGCGGGAAACAACGCTGTGAAGCAGACCACGCTGAGCAGCGGGTCGCTTGCGCTGCAAAACGACTATATCCGCGTGATCGCGCGGAAGGACGGCACACTGTCAACGGCTCCGGCGACGGAAAGCGCCGACCCCACGGACAGGCAGACGCCGTACTGCTACTTTGTCACCTATGGCTCAAGGCACATCACGCATCCGGCAAGCCTGCGCCTGAAAAGCCTGACCTTTGTGAACAAGACGCCCAACGGCACAGCAAAGGCCATCAGGGCGGACTATGACCTGACGGTCAATCTGACCAAGCTCACCGTTAGCGGGACGACCTCTGTGTACCATGAGCTGGTGCAGCTTAAGGAGAACGAGTCGTCCGAGGAGAGCTGGGGCGTGATGGTATCCGTTGACAATATCCGGATCAACGAGCAGGACAGCGAGGCGTTCTTTCAGACGCTGAACACCGATGTGGGCATTTTCTGGGGCTATACCCTCAGCGGCTTTACCGCCATGGGGCATCCCAAGGCCGCGGACAGCCCCGCCCTCAAGCTGGGCCGCACCGTTTTTAATTATGATAAACAGACGGTGCTTTCCACCGAAAGCTCCGTCATCACCGGCAAGCTGGAAAATGTGTCCACATATGAAGGCTTCCCACAGGGCCGCGACTGGTGCTACGACTGCATCACCGAGGTCTATACGGACGGCTACAACTGGGCCAACCCCTTTGTGGGGCTGTCGGGATACTATAGCCGCAATAAATCCAACACCATTCAGGTATATCTGCCGGACACGGTCAGCGTGACGCCGGCCAGCCGCCCCGCCGACACCCGGGTGGTGTGCGAGGACAGCTTGGGGCTTGTTTTCGACAACAACGAGTCCTATCCGAACTTCCATCGCTTCCTCTGGGGCTTCCGCAATCTGGTGGTGAAGTCCTCGGAGGTGCCCACAGAGCCGGATAAGGTCGATCCCACCATCTACGCCCAGCGGCTGGCGGTCTTTGCCAGGGGGAACGGCGTGATGGTGCTGCCCGTGGCAAGTGATGCGGCGCTGTCGGCGCTGAAGCTGATTTACGGCGACCCCATCGCCTTCATCAACGGCAACTATGAGAGCAAAAACGGCACGGAATTCACCTTCACCGGCGGCGCGGCGCTGCTCTCCCCCTCCGTCACTGCCACATGGCGCAGCGGAGGGAGTCTGGTCATCCACTGGGACGGTAGGGTAGAGCAAAGGGGCGTGCATCTGAGTGCGCCGTCCTTCAAGTTCTATCAGCCGAAGAGCGGTTCGGAGAGCAATTTGAAGATCAAGCTCACGAACAAGGGCTTCTCGTTTGACATTGACCCCACAAAGAACGAAGCCATCGTCTTTGTGGACATTCCCTACGCCAAGGTGAAGCTGGAGAGCGCCACGACCAACGGGGCAGGCGATCTGACCCTCGGCGGCGGGATCGGCTTCAAAACCGTCCTGGAGGGCGCGCAATTCAACATGGAAAAGCTGGGCTTCGGCCTGAATGAGAAAAAGGAGTTCAAGGTCAACGGCGTAAAGGCCACGGGCAGCTTCGACACCGCGAAGCTGATGGCGCTGGAGCTGGCGAAGGTGGAGGGCGAGGTCAACACCTTCAAGGGCGAGGAGCGCTACGCCTTCGAGCTGGAGCTGAACGCCTTCGACCTCTTCGAGACGGAGGCCAAGCTGGCGCTGGAGCGCAGCAAGAAGGACGGCAGCCTGATCCCCGATGAGCTGTGGTTCTACGTCAAGGCCAACCCCGGCATCCCCCTGATCCCGCCTGTTCCCATCGGACAGCTCAACGGCGGCGGCGCGGGCTTCAAGGATCTGGCGGCCACGGTGAAGGGCGACTATTTCGCCATTCCGCCCCTCAAGCTGCGGGGTGCGCTGACGGGTACATACCTGCATCTGATCCAGGGTACGGGCGACGTGGTCCTCGGGCCCAGTGAGATCTCCCTCACGGCTAAGGACGTGGGCATTGTCGGTCTGGGCAAGTCCGGGAATATCATCGAGGAATTCGGCTACTCCCTCAAGCTCAACGGGCAGGTGCGCAATTACAAGGGGACGGACTACAAGGGCTTCTACCTCGTCGGGTCGAAGTTCCTCAATCTCAACCTGCCGAATAATTCGATCAATGCCCTCGTGCTGAAGTCCTCCATTGATGTGGGCGCCTTCGGCGGTGTGACCGCGGCGAAGGATCGGCTGTACCTCGGCGTGGGCGCCAACGCCATCGTCAAGGGCCGGGTGCAGGTCCCCGACGACATTCGTGTGATCGGCGGTATCGGCGTGGATGTCGGAAACATCAACCTTGTTGTCGGCGGGCAGACCACCTTCCCCATCAAGAACGTCAGCGTCAGCGACGGCATGAAGCAGGCCTTCAAGAACATGGACGTCTACCTCGGCGCGATGGTCGGCGTGAACATCAAACTCATTGATACGCGGGTGTGGGTGCTGATACCGCAGATCGTGCAGACCGACTTCAAGCGGGGCGAGGGCTGGGACTTTGAGATCCGTTTACTCGGGAGTCTCCCCGAGTGGAACTGGGCGGATAAGGGCATTGAGCCCATCGTGCGGAGCTTCGCGCTGCAAAGCGCCGCCAGCAGCAGCGTAGAGAGCAGCGCCTATTCCGTCAGCCTGTCCGCTGCGCCGGCGGCACTGCCCTCCGCGCTGCAAAGCGCCGCGAGAGGTAGCGCCTATTCCGTCAGCCTGTCCGCTGCACCGACAGCGCTGCCCTATACGAAGGATTTCACCGTGACAGCCGGGCCTGACGAGACGCCGTATATCGTGCTGGCCTTTGACAACAGGGTCACCGAGGATGAGATCAAAAACAAACTGAAGGTCACAAAGGGCGGCAGCGACATCGGCATCTACTGGCTGAAGAAAGACGGTAAGATGGACGCCAACGCGGCCATCAATGCCATGACCATCGCAGACATGAAGAAATCGCCGGACGACGGCAAAGAATACCGTCTGGCAGTCCTGCGGCTGAAGGAGGGCGGCACGTATACCGTCAACTCGGGCGCGCTGGAATTTACCGACGAGAAGAGCTTCGCAGTCGAGCCCTTCGAGAAGCTGGAGCTGACGCAGAACGGCTATGCGCTCTCCGGTCAGGTGAAGTATCCGGTCGAAAATACGACCTACGTGCTGCGCACCTATCTGGGCAGCGCCGAGGGCGAGGCGACGTACCTTGTGGATGAGCAGGAAGTGAAGGACCTCAACAACATTTCCGTCAACATTCCCCAAAGCGGCGCACTGGCCCCCACGGGCCAATACTACGTGACCTCCTTCCTGATGACGGAAAAGACGTTTAACATGGAGGATGGGGCGAAGAAAACGGCGCTTATGGGCATCGACACGAACGCGTTTACCACGCTCGTTGATTATACCAACACCAACCAGCCCGAGCGCCCCGCCGGCGTCACCCTGGAGTTTGTCGGCAACGAGGTCATGCGGGGCGAGTGGCAGGCTGTGGACGGCGCCGACGGCTACCGTGTGACGGTCTATCAGGATAAGAACGGCAGCTGGGTCAATACCGGCTTCGGCTATGACCTGGACAAGAGCGTCACCGCCCTCAACATGGCGCTGACCGTGGGCGGAGCGGAGACGGCGGAATCCAAAAATCTCTCCGCGAACGAGACCTACCGGATCGGCGTGAGCGCCTACCGAACCGTTGAGGGCGGCAAGTATTACAGCGCGGAGACCCAGTCCTCCGGCCAATACCTGCCGGAGTACACACCGCTGAACATTACCCTTGATTTGGGCGGCGTGCCGCTCAGCAGGGACGAGAACGGCGTGTTCCACGCCTATGTTCGCGACGAAAAGCCCTATCTCACCTATCTCTACGTGACCTGCGACCAGACCGACGACTTCACGGTCACGCGCATGGACACCGGAGCACCGGCTGAGAGAGACCATGTCAGCCCGACGGACACCTTTGTGATCCCCGACTTCACCGGCACGCTGATGCTCAAGATCGACGCCGTGAAGGGCAAGGACGTGACCAGCGTGTTCCTGCTGGTGAGCCGGGACGAGACACCGCCCGTGCTTACGCTGTCCGATCCTATCTTCTATGCGGACAAGGATACCGGGGCGTATTCTATCACCGGCACGGCGGACGCGGGCAGCCTGATCCACTACGGCACAAGAGACTCTCTCTACGCAGGCAGCGACGGCAGCTTCACCATCTCCGGAACGCTGGATGAGGGGAAAAACAATGCTTTTCTTGTCCTCTACGCCAAGGACACCGCGGGCAACGAATCCGCGCTGCAGAGTGCACTGGTGGTACGGCGGGGAACGCAGTACACCGTCACCATCGCCGATGACGGCAACGGCACCGCCACGGCAACACCCGCCGCCGCCGAGGAGGGCATGGAGGTCACCCTGAGCGCCGAGCCTAAAACCGGCTACCACTTCAAGGAGTGGCAGGTGGTCAGCGGAAGCGTGACCATCGTCAACAACAAGTTCATCATGCCGAGCGGCGAGGTGAAGATCAGGGCCATCTTTGAGGAGGACGCAGCGTCCACACCCGGCGGCAGCTATTACAGCTACTACACCATCAGGGCGACGGCCGGTCTGAACGGGTCTATCACGCCCTCCGGCTGGAGCTCCGTCCGGGAGGGGCTGGATCAGACCTTTACCATCACCCCGGACAAGGGCTACGTTGTGGCAAAGGTGCTGGTGGACGGCAGGAATGTCGGCGCGGTGAAGTCCTATACCTTCAAGAATGTCACGAAGGAGCATACCATTGAGGTCACCTTCAGGAAGGCGGGCAGCAGCCCCGGAACTGGCGACAGCGGTGCCTTGGGCTCATGGGGACTCTGCCTCTGCGCGTCTCTTACCGGATGCCTTGCGCTGGTCACATGGCAGCGCAGACGGCGGCATGAGGAAGAAATACTGAAAATCAGAGAAAAGTAAACGGGTTTCCCTTGTGGGGCGCGGGCTGTCTGCCCGCGCCCCGCAGCGCATCGATAGACCCGTCCCCGTCCTTCCGGGGAGCAAAGGGACGTGGGGATCTGCAATCTTCCATGCGTAGATATAGGTAAAGACGAGGTAAAGGCGAAAAAAATGTCTTGACATCTGTCGAGATTTTGGTATAATAATCTACGCTGTCTGTCAGCGGAAAGTGAATATGCAGTGGTATCGAAGAGGTCATAACGAGCACGACT